>JAAIGF010391893.1_pt1 | contig 62638 bp, 54 predicted proteins | sample 6487441 | NCBI WGS metagenome assembly JAAIGF01 (sample SAMN13974129, study PRJNA590717) | phyllosphere metagenome | biome: pepper field; feature: multiple bacterial spot infested pepper fields; material: pepper leaves; isolation source: leaves from pepper fields | host: Capsicum annuum ...
GGCGGCGCGGTTGCCCGGCGCTGCGGCACCGTGCAGCTGATGCCGCGCCGCGCCGCGCGCGACCCGGACAGCCAGGCCGCCTGGTGGGCCGGGATGGCCGCGCTGGGCATGCCCGCCGAGTGGATGCGCCTGGTGCGCGCGCCGCAGGCGAGTGCGCTGGCAGGCCAGCGGGTCGGCCGCGACGGTCTGTATTTCCCGGGCGGCCTGCAGGTCTTCCCGGCGGCGTTGTGCGCGTGGTTGCTGGCACACCCCGGCATCACCGTCGGCCAGGCGGCCGTGGCCCGTCTGCGTGCGGCGGGCGGCGCCTGGCAGGCGCTGGATGCACAGGGGCGGGTGCTGGCCGAGGCGGACGTGGTGGTCGTGGCGTGCGCGGGCGCGGCACCGGCGCTGCTGGCGGCCAGCGGGCTGGCATGGCCGCTGGGTGCCGCCATGCAGCACGTGGGCGGCCAGGTGACGCTGCTGCCGGCCCGCGGCCCCGGCCACCGGGCGCCGGACTGCATCGTCGCGGGTGACGGCTATGCGCTGCCGGCCGTGGCGGACCTGGCGGTGACGGGCAGCACCTACGACCACGTCACGCCACCCGGCACGCCGGTCCCGGTGACGGCGGCCGGCCACGAGACCAATCTCGCCCACTGGCGCACGCTGCTGCCCGACAGCCAGTTGCCGGCCGTGCCGCCCGGCACGCTGGGCTGGGCGGGCTGGCGCGCCGTGCTGCCCGGCCGGCTGCCGGCGGTGGGGGCGCTGCCCGGTGCCGCCGGCATCTACCTCACGACCGGCCATGCCTCGCGCGGGATGAGCTGGAGCGCGCTGGGTGCGCAGGTGCTCGTGGATGCGATCGCGGGCGCCCCGGCGCCCCTGGAACGTGCGCTTCTGGGGGCCGTCGATCCGGCCCGCGGGGATGGCCGTATGGTCGAGATCCCGTGACTCCGGGGCGCAGTGGTTTATTTACGACGGCAAATCCGTCAAAATAGCGGTTTTGCACGAAATGGCGGAAATGCGCGACTCGACGACATACCAGCGGTCCCGCTATCAGAACCTCGGGCCGCTCAGCCACATCGGCACGACATCCACGACGTTCGAGTTCAAGACCGGTGAAGGCGGGGCGCTGATCGTCGAAGCGCACGCGCCGGGCGTGCTGCGTCTGCAGGTGACGCGCGGCCCGGCAGGCTCTGACCGTGCCAGCGAACTCGCCGCCCTGCTCGCGCGCGAAGAGCCCGTGGGTGACGCCTCCTTCGAGGTGATCGATGGCGGCTGGCGCATCCAGCAGGGCGACGACGTCCTGACCCTGCACGCGGACCCGGTGCGCTTCACCCTGGAGCGTCAGGGTCAGCTGCTGCTGTCCGCCGGCAGCGCCCACGAGTCCGGCCTGGGCTGGGCCCAGGCGGACGGTGATGCCGGCGCCTGGCTGCTCGCGCTCGACCTGCAGGAAGACGACGCCGTGCATGGCCTGGGCGAAAGCCAGGTCAGCCTGGATCGTCGCGGCGAGACCCTGGTGTCGGATGATCCGGCCGACCGCGTGCTGCCGCTGGCCTGGAGCCCGCTCGGCTGGGGGGTGCACGTCAACGCCCTGGGCCGCGTGGTGCACCACATCGGTGGCCCGGCCCAGCCCGATGGCTACGTGCTCGAAGTCGCCGACCGCCGCCTGGACGTCTTCATCTATACCGGCGAGCCGAGCGAAGTCCTGAGCCAGTACAGCCAGCTGACCGGCCGTGCCGGCCAGCCGCCGCTGTGGAGCCTGGGCCCGTGGCTGCGCCAGGCGCCGGGCGCGTCGGCCGAGTCGCTGGTCAGCCTGGCGGCCGAGCTGCGCGAGGCGCAGTTCCCGATCGAGGTGATCAGCCTGGACGCACCCATCGCCTGGGATATCCGCGGCAAGCAGTCCTTCGAATGGGACGCGTCGCGCTTTCCGGACGTGAAGGGCATGCTCGCGCATGGCAAGGCCACGGACCTGCGCATCTGTGCGCATGGCCTGCCGGCCGTCCTGCAGAGCAGTCCGATGTTCGAGGAACTCGAGGATCGCGGCTGGCTGCTCGAGGCCGAGGCGGGCGGTGCGCACGTGTTCCCCGGCCTGCCGGCCACGGGCGATGCGCCCTTCGGCCTGCTGGACCTGACCCATCGCGACGTCTACAACTTCTGGTGCGAGCGCAATCGTCAGCTGTTCGACGAGGGCGTGGACGCCATCGCGTGCGACGTGCAGATCGACATTCCGGATACGGTGGCCGCGCGCAATGGCGCAAGCCATGCCCGGCTGCGCACGCTGTATCCGCTGCTCACCGCCCGCAACCTGTTCGAGGCTGCGGCCTGGAACAAGGTGCCGCCCGAGGGCGTGGTGCTGCATCGCGACACCTTCCCCGCGGCCCAGCGCCTGCCCTTCATGGCCGGCCCGGCCGTGGCCAACACGTGGGATGGCCTCGCGGCCACGCTGCGCGCGGCGCTCACGACCGGGGCGAGCGGCGTGCCCATCCTCGTGCACGAACTGGGCAACCCGGATGCCGCGCTCGACGCGATGACTCCCGAGCTGTACCTGCGCTGGCTGATGATGGGCGTCTTCAGCGCCAACGTGCGCCTGCAGGGCCTGCCGGCGCTGCTGCCCAGCGGCCTGGACGAGTCCGCGCAGGCGCGGGCCCGCACCTGGCTGCAATGGCGCTATCGCCTGGTGCCGTACGTGCTGGGCGCCATCGAGGATTGCGCGCGCAACGGGCTGCCCGTGCAGCGCAGCATGGTGCTGTCCTTCCCGAACGATGCGCAGGCGCACCTCTACGACAACCAGTACCTGCTGGGTCCGGCCTTGCTGGTCACGCCCCTGCTGGCCTCCGGCGACGAGGTCGAGGTCTACTTCCCGGCGGGCGAAGCCTGGTGGGATCTGGCCACGGGCTGGCGCTACGAGGGCGGCACGACGTGGACCTTCCCCTGCCCGGATGGCCACGTCCCGGTGTTCGGCCGGGAAGGCCACATCCTGTGCCTGGGCACGGGTGGCCGGCACACGGGCGAATTCAATTCCGCCCGGCTGCTGGAAGAAGTGTGGCTCTTCGGCATGCCGCAGGTCAGCCCCACGGTGATGCGCAACAAGATCCGCGTCATGCAGATGCAGGGGTCGAGCTACATCAAGGGCCTGGAAGGGCTGCGCATCCTGCCGTCCGAAGGTCTGGAAGTCAAACGGCGCGGCGCCGAAGTGCGCATCTCGCGCGCGCGCTAGCGCCCTGACGCGCGCGGCCGGGCAGCGACCCGCGCCGCGCGGGGAGAACTCTGCATGACCTCATCATCTGCGCCCCGCCGCCTGCTGGTCACCGGCCATCGCGGCTTCGTCGGCCAGAGCCTGCAGGCCTGGCTGCCGGGCTCGCCCTACGCCGACGCCTTCGAGCTCATCCTGCCGCCGCACGAGTACGACATGCGGGATGCGGGCGCCGTGCGCGAGCTCGTGCGTGCGTCGCGGCCCGATGCGGTCCTGCATCTGGCGGCGCAAAGCTTCGTGCCGGCATCCTTCCAGGACCCGGCGGACACGCTGGCGGTCAACCTGAACGGCACGCTGCACCTGCTGCAGGCCTTGCGTGACGAGGCCTTCACCGGCCGGCTGCTCTTCGTGAGCAGCGCCGACGTATACGGCGCCGTCGAGCCCGAGGCGCTGCCGGTCACGGAAGCGCGCCTGCCCACGCCGCGCAATCCGTATGCGGTCAGCAAGCTCGCGGCCGAGACTTTGTGCCGACAATGGCACATCACCGAGGGGCTGGACGTCGTCATCGCGCGCCCGTTCAACCACACCGGGCCGGGCCAGGACGATCGTTTCGCGGCATCGGGCTTTGCGCACCGCATCGCGCGCATCGTGATGGGCCTGGAGTCCCCGCGCCTGGTCACGGGCAACCTGGACGTGACGCGGGACTTCAGCGACGTGCGCGACGTGCTTGGGGCATACTGCCGCCTGCTGACGGCGGGCCGCGCCGGCGAGGTGTACAACGTCTGCTCCGGGGTGGAAACGCGCCTGGGCGACATCGTCGAGCACATGCTGCAGGCCGTGGGGCTGCAGGTGACGCTGCAGACCGATCCGGCCCTGATGCGGCCCAACGAGCAGCTGCGCATGGTCGGCAGCAGCGCCAAGCTGCGCGCGGACACGGGCTGGATGCCCGTCTGCGATTTTGACGAGACGCTCGCCACTCTCGTCGAGTGGTGGCGACAACAGGAATACGCACTATGAGCAAGAGCGCTTTGATTACCGGCATCAGTGGCCAGGACGGCGCCTATCTCGCCCGCCTGCTGCTGGACAAGGGATACGCCGTCTGGGGCTTCCAGCCGCGCCGCTCCACCGACACGCTGTGGCGTCTGCGTGAACTCGGCGTGGATGCCGACGTGCAGCTGGTCAACGGCGACCTGGTCGATCTGTCGTCGGTGCTGCGCGCCGTGGACAAGAGCCGGCCGGACGAGGTCTACAACCTGGGTGCGCAGAGCTTCGTGGGCAGCTCGTGGGATCAGCCGCTGCTGACCGGGCAGGCCACCGGCATCGGTGGCGCGAACGTGCTGGAAGCCGTGCGCATCGCCGCGCCGCAGGCGCGCTTCTATCAGGCATCCACCAGCGAGATGTTCGGCCTCATCCAGGCCGAACGCCAGGACGAGAACACGCCGTTCTACCCGCGCAGCCCGTATGGCGTGGCCAAGCTCTACGCGCACTGGATGACGGTGAACTACCGCGAGAGCTTCGGGCTGCACACGTCCAGCGGCATCCTGTTCAACCACGAGTCCCCGCTGCGCGGCCTGGAGTTCGTGACCCGCAAGATCACCGATGCGGTGGCGCGCATCAAGCTCGGCCAGCAGACCGAGCTGCGCCTGGGCAACCTGGATGCGCAGCGCGACTGGGGCTTTGCCGGCGACTACGTGGATGCCATGTGGCGCATGCTGCAGCAGCCCGAGGGCGGGGATTACGTCATCGCGACGGGCCGCACTGTCAGCGTGCGACGGTTCTGTGAGCTCGCTTTCAGCCATGTCGGGCTGAACTACGAGGACTACGTGAAGGTCGACCCGGCCTTCTATCGTCCCGCCGAAGTCGACATCCTGCTGGGCAACCCCGCCAAGGCGCAGCGCGTGCTGGGCTGGCAGGCGCAGACCTCGCTGGAATCCCTGGTCGCCATGATGCTCGAGGCCGATCTCGCGCGCGTGCAGGCCGGCGCCCGCAACTGATCCATCGCCCGAGTCGGGCCGGCCCCGGGGTCGGCCCGCCGCCAGGCGACGCCGATCGCCGGCACCCGATTCCCTTTCGAGACGTCCTCCTGTGTCTTCCTACCTGCTCGGCTTCGCCTTCGCCGTCCTGGGCGCTTGCATGATCACGGTCATCGTCGCCGGCATCTTCCTGTTCTTCGTCAGCTGGCGCCGCATCAACGATCACTTCGAGCACCCGCTGCTCAAGGTCCGCGCCTTCCAGCATCAGCCGTTCTCCATCCAGTGCGCGATCACGCTGGATTACTTCCTGCGCATGATGTTCACGGGCAGCAAACGCCCGGGCCTCATCGGCAACGCCAACAAGCTGCTGGCCCATGTGGACCCCAAGACGCTGCCGCTGGGCGTGCGCTGGCCGGTTGCCGGCTTCTGGGGCGGGTGCTTCTTCGGCATCTTCGCCATGTTCAGCGTCTGGGCGCTGGTGCTGATCGGCGCCTGAGGGGAGGGCGCGCGGCGCCCTGCGCCGTGGCCTGGTGGGGGCCTGACGGCAGGGACCCTCGAGCTGCCGCCGTCGGTGCGGCCAGCGTGTGCACAACGCACCTTGCCCCATGGCCGCTCGACTCCTGTCGGGTCCTCGCCCGTCGAGTTGTCCCCGGAAGGTGTGGACATCTCTGGTGACATCTTGGGGATCCCGCGGAATTCCCCTGTACGAACAATGACTTGGCGACCGTGCTGAATGCCGTGGCAGTCAGGCCGTCAGCGCTGCGGGCGGCCGTCCGTCGAGCACGCCGGGCCGAGTTGTCCCCAATGTCGTCCACCCGGGTTCGCATACCTGTGGACTTGTCCCCGCGAGATGTGGACATCCCTGGGGATGGCCTGGGGGGATCCCCATCATTACCTGAAAAATCAACGACTTGAGAGTGCTGCTGAATTTTCTGGCAGCGCCGGTCGGACGCGTTCGTCCTGTGCCAAACCGAGCCAGACCCGAGCCGGCTGGGGCAAGTTATCCCCCGCCCTTGTGCACATCCCTGGGGATACCCTGGGGGCCACTGTCAAAGTGTCTGTCATATCAATGACTTGTGACAGTTGCTTGCGAAAGTGGCAGCGGCTTGTCGCAGGGCGAAAGTTGTCCCCGCAGGCTGTGCACATCCCTGGGGACACCCTGGGGGGCAATGAAAAAACCCATGACGAATCATGGGTTTAGAGGGGGTGCCTAGCGATTGGGCAGCCCGGCGGGGCCGCCCGATGGCCTAGCGTTCGTTGTCGGGCGCGGGCGCGGCTTCGTACACCATCTGGCCATCGACCACGGTAGCGCGCACGCGCGCCGGCAGCTCGATGCCAAGGAAGGGCGTGTGCTTGCCCTGGCTGAAGAGGGCTTCCTTGCGCACCGTCCACATCGTGTCCAGGTCGACCAGGCAGAAGTCGGCCGTGCCGCCGACTTCCAGGCGACCGCAGGTGGCCAGCACGCGCTCGCCCAGGACGTGGGCCGGCGCGCTGGTGACCTTGGCGAGCGCCTGCACCAGCGGCGTGCCGGTCTGCTGCGCCCACTTCACGGTGAGCGAGAGCAGCAGCTCCAGGCCGGTGGCGCCGGCTTCGGCCTCGCTGAAGGGCAGCAGCTTGTTGTCGTCATCCACGGGCGTGTGGTCCGAGCAGATGGCGTCGATCGTGCCGTCCGCCAGACCGGCCAGGATGGCGTCGCGATCGCGCTGGCCACGCAGCGGCGGGATCAGGCGGCAGTGGGAATCGAAGTGGCCGATGTCGAGCTCGGTCAGGTGCACGTGGTGCGCACTGACGTCGCAGGTGACCGGCAGGCCTTCCGCGCGCGCGGCGCGGATCAGTTCCAGGCCCGCGGCGCTGGACAGCCGGCACAGGTGCAGGCGCGCACCCGTGACGCGCTGCAGCTCGAACAGCGTGTGCAGGGCGATGGTCTCGGACTGCACCGGCACGCCGGACAGGCCCAGGCGGCTGGCGTAGGAGCCCGCGGCGGCCACGCCGCCACGGCCAAGCCATGGATCTTCCGGGCGCAGCCAGATGGCGTAGCCGAAGGTCTTGGCGTACTGCATGGCGCGCAGCAGTACGGTGGTGTCGGTGACGCAGGCATCGGCCTGCGAGAACGCGACGCAGCCAGCGGCCGTGAGCTGGCCCATCTCGGTCAGCTTTTCGCCTGCCAGCCCCACCGTCATGGCGCCCAGCGGGTACAGGCGGGCCTGGTTGAGCAGGCGGGCGCGATGCTTGAGCATCTCGACCAGGCCGGGCTCGTCCAGCGCGGGATCCGTGTCGGGCGGCAGCACCAGGCTCGTCACGCCGCCCGCCAGCGCGGCCTGCATCTCCGATTCCAGCGTGGCGCGGTATTCAAAGCCGGGTTCGCGCAGGCGCGCCGCCAGGTCCACGAGGCCGGGCAGCACGGTCAGGCCTTGCGCGTCGATCACGCGGTCGGCGGAAAAGTCGGCGGGCGCGGCGCCCAGCGCGACGATGCGGTTGCCCGCCACGAAAACGTCCTGCCGGGCGTCCAGGCCCGAGGCGGGGTCGATCAGGCGAGCGCCCTGGATGTGTAGCTTCATGGTCTGTGCCTCAGTCGATGGCCGCGCCGGCCACGATGCTCATGACGGCCATGCGCACGGCGATGCCGAAGGTCACCTGGTTCAGGATCACGGCCTGGTGGCCATCGGCCACGGCGGATTCGATCTCCACGCCGCGGTTCATGGGGCCGGGGTGCATGACGATGGCGTCGGACTTGGCCAGCGCCAGCTTTTCCTGCGTCAGGCCATAGTGTTTGTAGTATTCCTGCGGCGAGGGCAGCAGGGCGCCGCGCATGCGTTCGTTCTGCAGGCGCAGCATGATCACGACGTCCACGTCGCGCAGGCCTTCGCGCATGTCATGGAAGACGCGCACGCCCATCTGCTCCAGGCCGCCGGGCAAGAGCGTCATCGGGCCGATGACGCGGACTTCGGCGGCGCCCAGCGTGGTCAGGGCGTGGATATCCGAGCGCGCCACGCGCGAGTGCATCACGTCGCCCACGACGGCCACGCACAGGTTGGAGAAGTCGCGCTTGAAGTGCCGGATGGTGAACATGTCCAGCAGGCCCTGCGTCGGGTGCGCGTGCCAGCCGTCACCGGCATTGACCACGTGCACGTGCGGCGCGACGTGCTGGGCGATCAGGTGGGGCGCGCCGCTCGCCGCGTGGCGCACGACGAAGAGGTCCGCCTGCATGGCCGAGAGGTTGCTGATGGTGTCCAGCAGCGACTCGCCCTTGCTGGTCGAAGACGCATTGATGTTCAGGTTGTAGACGTCGGCCGACAGGCGCTTGGCCGCGATCTCGAAGGTCGTGCGCGTGCGCGTGGAGTTCTCGAAGAAGAGATTGAACACGCTCTTGCCGCGCAGCAGCGGCACCTTCTTCACATCGCGCTCGGCCAGCGGGATGAAGGTTTCGGCCGTGTCCAGGATGCGCGTGACGATGTCGCGCGGCAGGCCGTCCAGGGTCAGCAGATGGGTGAGCTCGCCGTGGCGATTCAACTGCGGGTTACGCATTCGCGGAATCCTCCAGGGCCAGCGCAAAGCGGCCATCGTCGCTGCGCGTGAGGTTGATGCTGGCCGAGGCCGGCACGTCGATGCGGGCGGCGGCCAGGGCGGCGGCCACGGGCAGTTGCCGACCCCCGCGATCCACCAGGACGGCGAGCTGGATCGAGGCGGGGCGGCCGTAGTCGAAGAGCTCGTTCATCGCGCCGCGGATCGTGCGGCCCGTGTACAGCACGTCATCGACGAGGATGATGTGGCTCGCGTCGACGGCGAAGGGGATCTCGGTGGGCTGGACCTGATGGTGCAGGCCGATGCGGTCGAAGTCATCGCGATAGAAGCTGATGTTCAGCGCGCCGACCTTGCCGGGCAGGCCCAGGTCCTCGTGCAGGCGCTCGGCGAGCCAGGCGCCACCCGAATGGATGCCCACCAGATGGGTCGATCCTGGCGGCAGGGCGGCAACGGCCGCTTTCACGGCGTCGCGCAGCACGGCATACAACGCTTCGGCGTCGGGAAGTGATGTCATGGGCAGCAGTCGGGGAGAGGGTGGGAATTCGCGCGCGGCAGTGCGCCGGCGCCCGTCTTATAACGCATCCAGATACCGTTGCAAAATGACCGCGGCGGCCATGGCGTCGTCCTCGGTGCCGCGCCCCAGCAGCGCCTGCGCTTCGAGCGAGGACCCGCGCTCGTCCTGCAGCGCGACGGGCAGCCGGAAGCGCCCGCGCAACTGGTCGGCAAAGCGCCGGCAGCGCCCGGTGGACGGCTGCTCGCCGCCCTCGAGCGTGAGCGCCAGGCCCACCACGGCCGCATCGACCTGCCATTCCTGCAGCAGCGCCTGGATGCGGGCGAACCGCGCGGCCACCGGTTCGGTGGCGATCACCGTCAGGGGCCGCGCCGTGCGCGTGATGGAGTTGCCCAGCGCCACGCCGATGCGCCGGGTCCCCACGTCGAAAGCGAGGAAGGTCTGGTCCGCGCCGGGCTCAGGCATGCCCGGTGTCGCTCGCCAGCATGATGGGATCGATGCCGAGCAGGCGCAGGGCGGCGGGGTAGCGTTCGGCCGGTGGCACATCGAAGATGATGCGCGCATCGGCCGACACCGTGAGCCAGGCGTTCTCGCCGACTTCGGATTCGAGCTGGCCGGCCTCCCAGCCGGCGTAGCCCAGGGTGACGAACATGCGCTCGGGCCCGTCGCCCGCGGCGACGGCCTGCAGCACGTCGCGCGAGGTGGTGAGCGTGAGCCCGCCCACCTGGATGCTCGAGCTGTACTCGCCGGTGGGCGCGTGCAGCACGAAGCCGCGATCCGTCTGCACGGGTCCGCCGAAATACACGGGCGAATCCTTGATGGGGGCGATCTCGAGCTGCAGGTCGATGCGCTCGAACAAGGTGCCCAGCGTGAGGTCCGTCGGGCGGTTGATGACCAGGCCGAGCGCACCGCGCGGCGTGTGTTCGCACACGTAGATCACCGTCCCCGCAAAGCCGGATTCGCTCATCGATGGCATGGCGATGAGAAACTGGTTCGACAGGTCGAACGGCTGTTCAGCGGTCTCTGACATGGTGTTCTCCGGTTGCTGACGGCAGGGCGTCAGATTTCCACCATCTCGAAGTCGTCCTTGCGGGCGCCACATTCGGGACAGACCCAGTTGGGCGGCACATCTTCCCACTTGGTACCAGGGGCGATGCCATCTTCCGGCGCCCCGGTCGATTCATCATAGATCCAACCACAAATTAGACACATCCAGGTGCGCATGGTATTCCTGCTGACGTTTTACACTATGGGCCTGCCCGCGCAGCGTCGTGCCGCGCGTCGGCTGACACCCCGTTTCACCGCATCTTACTAAATTGGCCGCCTTGACCTTCGCCAAGACCCCTCCGCTTTTGCTGTGTTTCGCCCCGACCGACCCCAGTGGGGCTGCCGGGATCCAGGCCGATGTCCTGACTGGCTCCAGTCTGGGCTGCCATGTGCTCAGCGTGCTCACCGGGCTGTCCATCCAGGACAGCGCCGGCGTCGAGGATGTGCAAGCTTTGGGCCCGGAGTTCATCGACGACCAGGCGCGCTGCCTGCTCGAGGACATGACCGTGCAGGCCTTCAAGGTCGGCGCGCTGTACAGCCCGGAAACCGTGAGCGCCGTTGCCCAGGTGGTGGCGGATTATCCGGATGTCCCGCTCATCGTCCACCTGGGCGTGGACGTGGTCGACGGCGATGCGCAGGCCCGCGAGGTGGCCGACGAGACGGTCGCGGCCACCATCGAGCTGCTGCTGCCCCAGGCCGACGTGGTCGTGGTCGAACACCAGCGGCTCGAACGCTGGTTCGCCGAGGAACTGCTCGCCAAGGGCGAAGCCGAGAACGCCGTCCAGGCCCTCCTCGCCGCCGGCCCCGAGTACGCGCTGGTCACGGGCGTGCCGCATGCCGGCGGTTCGCCCGTCAACGTGCTGGCGGGCGGTGGTCCCGAGGCCGAGGCCTGGTCCTGGCGACGCCTGCCCGGCGGCTTTCGTGGCGCCGGCAGCACGCTGGCCGCCGCGCTTGCCGCCATGCTCGCGGGTGGCGCACCCCTGCGCCAGGCCGTGATCGACGCCCAGCAATTCACGCGGCGCTCGCTCGAGGCCGGCTTTCAGCCCGGCATGGGACGCACGCTGCCCGACCGTATGTTCTGGATGCGTGGCAATGCCGCCGAGGCTGCCACGGACGATGCCGAGGACGCCCCATGAGCGTGCACACCCTGGGCCTGCGCGGCGTGAGCGGTGTGTATGGCCTCACGCCGGAATGGGACGATACGGACAGGCTGCTCGATGCGCTTGGCCAGGCCGTGCGCGGTGGCTTGCAGGCCCTGCAGCTGCGCCGCAAGCTGGCCACGCCGGCCGTGCGCCTGGCCCAGGCGCGCGCGCTGCGCGCCGCCTGCGATCGGCATGGCGTCACCTTCATCGTCAATGACGATGCCCAGCTCGCGCTCGACGTGCAGGCCGATGGCGTGCACCTGGGACGCGAGGATGGCGACGCCGACACGGTGCGCCGCCTCGTCGCGGCAGGGCTGCAGGTGGGCGTGTCCTGCTACGACGACCTGGATCGCGTGCGTGCCGCCCTGGACGCCGGCGCGACCAGCGTGGCCATGGGCGCGGTCTACGTCTCGCCGACCAAGCCGGGCGCCGTGCGCGTGCCGCTGGAAACCATCCGCGCCGCCCGCCGGCTGTGCGAGCAGGCGGGCGGACCGCTGCGCGCCAGCGTGGTCGCCATCGGCGGCATCACGCCGGGCAACGCCGCACCGGTCGCGGCCGCCGGCGCCGATGCGCTCGCCCTGATCAGCGGCCTGTTCGACGCGCCCGACATCGAGGCCGCCGCGCGCGCCGTCGATGCGGCCATGGCCCCGCGCTAGACGGGCCCCTCGCGCGCCCCGCGGGCGCGCCTTCACGACGGAATTGCCATGACATCCACCAACGCTGAACTTTTCGAACGCGCCTGCCGCACCATTCCCGGCGGCGTGAATTCGCCCGTGCGCGCCTTCCGGTCCGTGGGCGGCACGCCCCGCTTCATCCAGCGCGCCAGCGGCCCCTACGTGTGGGACGTGGAAGGCACGCAATACATCGACTACGTCGGCTCCTGGGGCCCGGCCATCCTGGGCCATGCGCATCCCGACGTGATCCGCGCGGTGCAGGAAGCCGCCGTCGACGGCCTGTCGTTCGGCGCGCCCACCGAAGGCGAGATCATCCTGGCCGAGACCCTGTCCGCGCGCCTGCCCGCCATGGAGCAGGTACGCCTGGTGAGCTCGGGCACGGAAGCCACGATGAGCGCGATCCGGCTGGCCCGCGGGTTCACGGGCCGCCACAAGATCATCAAGTTCGAAGGCTGCTATCACGGCCATGCCGACAGCCTGCTGGTCAAGGCGGGGTCGGGCCTGCTCACGCTGGGCAACCCCAATTCCGCCGGCGTGCCGCCCGAGTTCGTCGCGCACACGCTGGTGCTGCCCTTCAACGACCTGGACGCCGTGCGCGGGGCCTTTGCCGAATGGGGCGCGGACATCGCCTGCATCATCGTCGAGCCCATCGCGGGCAACATGAACCTGATCCAGCCGGTGCCAGGCTTTCTGCAGGGCCTGCGCGAGCTGTGCTCGGCGCAGGGCGCACTGCTGATCTTCGACGAGGTGATGACCGGCTTTCGGGTCGGCCCCCAGGGCGTGCAGGGTCTGTCGGGCGTGCGGCCCGACCTGGTCACGCTGGGCAAGGTCATCGGCGGGGGCATGCCGGTGGGTGCCTTCGGCGGGCGGCGCGACGTCATGGCGCACATCGCGCCGCTGGGCGCGGTCTACCAGGCCGGCACGCTGTCCGGCAACCCGGTGGCCGTCGCCGCGGGCCTGGCCACGCTGGAACTGATCGCCGCGCCCGGCTTCTACGAGCGCCTGTCGGCGCAGACGCTGCGCCTGGTCGAGGGCCTGCGCGAGCGCGCCGCCCGCGTGGGCGTGCCCTTTGCCGCGGACGCCGTGGGCGGCATGTTCGGCCTGTACTTCAGCGAGCGCGTGCCCACCACCTTCGCCGAGGTCATGACGGGCGACGTGGAGGCCTTCAAGGCGTTCTTCCAGGCCTGCCTGGCCGATGGCGTGTATTTTGCGCCTTCGGCCTTCGAGGCGGGCTTCGTTTCCATCACCCACGACGATGCGGTCATCGACCGCACGCTGGACGTGGCCGAAGCCGCGCTGCGCGGCCTGGCCGCGCGCCGGCAGATCCCGTCGGCGTAACGCATTCTCCGCATCCCGCCGCGCATGTGCGCGGCTTCACCCGATTCCTTCGACAAGGACGCTTCCATGGCTGTGAACCTGCATATCCCCGACGAAAGCGCGATCTTCCCGGTGGACGGGGTCGAGATCGGTGTCACCGAGGCCGGCATCCGCAAGGCCAACCGGCGCGACCTGACCGTGTTCCGCTTCGCCCAGGGCACCCGCGTGGCGGGCGTCTTCACGCGCAATCGCTTCAAGGCCGCGCCTGTCCTGGTGTGCGAAGACCACCTGGCCGACAGCGAGCGCGGCATCCGCGCGCTGGTCATCAACACCGGCAACGCCAATGCGGGCACGGGCGCGCAGGGGCTGGACGACGCGCGCGCGACCTGCGAAGAGCTCGCCAAGCTCATGCTGACCGATCCGCGCCAGATCCTGCCGTTCTCCACGGGCGTCATCCTGGAGCCGCTGCCCGTCGAGCGCATCGTCGCCGGCCTGCCGCACGCCCTGGCCGACGCGCGCCCGGACAACTGGATGAATGCCGCCTACGGCATCATGACGACCGACACGCTGCCCAAGATCGCCTCGCTGCGCGTGCAGATCGACGGCAAGCCGGTCAACATCACCGGCATCAGCAAGGGCGCGGGCATGATCCGGCCGAACATGGCGACCATGCTGAGCTTCGTGGCCACCGACGCGGGCATTGCCCAGCCCGTGCTCGACCAGCTGACGAGCGACATCGCCAACCAGTCGTTCAACCGCATCACGGTCGATGGCGACACGTCCACCAATGACTCCTTCATCATCGCGGCCACGGGCAAGAGCGGGGTGGAAGTCACCGGCCCGACGCACGCGGGCTTCCTGGTCCTGCGCGCCGCGCTGATCGAAGTGGCGCGCGAGCTGGCGCAGAAGATCGTGCGCGACGCCGAAGGCGCGACCAAGTTCATCACCATCACGGTCGAAGAAGCCGGCTCCACGGAAGAAGCACTCAAGGTCGCGTACGCGGTGGCGCATTCGCCCCTGGTCAAGACCGCCTTCTTTGCGAGCGACCCCAACCTGGGCCGCATCCTGGCCGCGGTCGGCTATGCCGGCATCGACGACCTGGACGTGAGCCGCGTCAACCTGTGGCTGGATGACGAATGGGTCGCGCGCGACGGCGGGCGCAACCCGACGTACCGCGAAGAAGACGGCCAGCGCGTGATGAAGCAGGACGAGATCCTGGTGCGCATCAGCCTGGGTCGCGGCACGGCCAAGGACACGGTCTACACGTGCGACTTCTCCCATGAGTACGTCAGCATCAATGCCGACTACCGTTCGTGAGGCATGAGGATCCAGCCGTGACCACCGTACCGGGAGGCGCGCCCGCGCCCGATCTGTCTTCCCTCATGGCCCAGGCAGCGCGCGTGCTGGCGCAGCTGGAAGCCTGGCTGCCGCCGGCACCGCCGCCCATCGACTGGGCGGCGCACGCCTATCGCTGGCGCCGGCGCGGGGCCGCCGGCTGGCTGGAATCCGTGCGCCACGTCGCGCGCATCGACCTGGCCGACCTGCAGCACATCGATCGCCAGAAGGGCGTCATCGAGCGCAACACGCTGCAGTTCCTCAAAGGACGGCCGGCCAACAACGTGCTCATGACGGGTGCGCGCGGCACCGGCAAGAGCTCGCTGGTGAAGGCCATGCTGGCCGAGCACGGCGATGCGGGCCTGCGCCTCATCGAAGTCGACAAGGAAGACCTGGCGGACCTGCCGGACATCGTGGCGCTGGTTGCCGCGCGGCCCGAACGCTTCCTCGTCTTCTGCGACGACCTGTCCTTCGAAGAAGGCGAGGCAGGCTACAAGGCGCTCAAGTCGGTGCTGGACGGATCGATTGCCGCCACCAGCGGCAACGTGCTGATCTATGCGACGTCCAACCGTCGCCACCTGATGCCCGAGTACATGAAGGAAAACCTCGAGGCGCGCCATCAGAGCGATGGCGAGATCCATCCCGGCGAGACGGTCGAGGAGAAGATTTCCCTGTCCGAGCGCTTCGGGATCTGGCTGTCCTTCTACCCGTTCCGCCTGGACGACTACCTGGATATCGTCAGCCACTGGCTGACCGAGCTGGGTTGCCCGGCCGACGAGATCGGACGCGCGCGCACCGAGGCGCTGCAGTGGACCATCGAGCGCGGTTCGCGCTCGGGGCGGGTGGCCTGGCAGTTCGCCAAGGACTGGACCGCACGCCATGGCGACTGAGGGCGAGGTGAAGTACCTGGAAGTCGCCGCCGGCGTCATCCTGGATGCGCAGGGCCGCGTGCTGCTGGGCGATCGGCCGGCGGGCAAGCCCTACGCTGGCTGGTGGGAGCTGCCGGGCGGCAAGCTCGAGCCGGGCGAGACGCCGCTGCAGGCCCTGGCGCGCGAGCTCGACGAAGAGCTCGGCATCCGCGTCACCGAGGCCACGCCGTGGGTGACCCACGTGCATGCCTATACGCATGCGACCGTGCGCCTGGCGTTCTGCCGCGTGACGGCCTGGGAAGGCGAGCCGCAGGGCCGCGAAGGCCAGCGCCTGGCGTGGGTCGATCCGTGCCAGCCGGTGGACGCGATGCAGGCCGGCCTGAACGGCGGCCAGCTGCTGCCAGCGACCCTGCCGCCGCTGGACTGGTTGCAGGTGCCGCGCCGTTATGCGATCGGCGGCATCGGTTCGCCTGCCGGGCTGCCGGCGTATCTGGCGCGGGTCGATCGTGCCCTGGACGAGGGCCGCACGCTGTTCCAGCTGCGCGAGCCCGACTGGCCCGAGGGCCCGGACGCCGCGTCCCTGCTGGCGGCATTGCAGGCGGTGCTGGCGCGGGTGCATGCCCGCGGCGGCCGGGTGCTGGTCAACAGCCGCCATCCGGCGGCCTGGTGGGCGCTGGCCGATGGCGTGCATCTGCGCAGCACGGATCTGGCGACAGCATCGCTGGAGGGGCTGTCCGCGGACGCCTGGATCGGCGCATCGACGCACGATGCGCGCGAGCTGAACCTGGCCCGCGAACGCGGCGCCCGGTTTGCCGTGCTCGGGCCGGTGCTGCCCACCACGAGCCATCCGGGCGCACCGGTGCTGGGCTGGTCGAGCTTTGCGGCATTGGTGGCCGGGGCCGGCCTGCCGGTGTTCGCACTGGGTGGCCAGACGCCCGACGAACTCGACGTGGCAGCCTTGCACGCCGCGCACGGCGTGGCGGGCATCCGGGGCATGCTGCCTGCCTGAGCGGCGCGCCGGCGCGGGCGCTCGAGGCACCGGGCCGGCCGTTGCGATGCGGCATGACACGCGCCGGCCGGCGTTCGGCGGCTGCCAGTCAGGGGGCGGTGGAGCGGCCGTATGGTGGCCGTGTGGCGGCCGGACCGTGCGGTCCGGCCTCGTCATCGGACGAACGCGTCAGACGCTCGTGCAGAGCACCAGGCGGAACAGGACGTCGTCGGACACCGGCTGCGGCTTGGCCTGGCCATCTTCCTGGCTGGCGAAGCGAATCGAGATCGAGTACTTGTTGGCGCTGATCTCGGGAAAGACGCGCGTGTCATCGGGCAGGTGCACCTGCAGCAGCTGGTACAGCTTGCCGTTGGGCACCTGTTGGTACATGCCGGCCGCGGCCGTGACCACCTCGGCTTCGCCATTGCCGCGCAGCATGTCCAGGCTCAGCGCCAGCGCATCGCGCAGCGGCACGAGCGGCGCACACCACTGATTCAGGTCGGCCAGGCGCTCGTGCGCGGGGCGTTGCTGCCAGGCATGATAGGACGGCATGTCGAATTCGCACACGCCGCCCGGGATCACCAGCCGGCTGCGCAGGCTGGCGAGCCATTCGTGCTGGCGCATGGAATCCGCAGGCCGTGCCTGATTCGACAAGGCATCGACCACGCGCTGCAGCCGATCCAGCATGTTGTCGAGCAGGCCGGGTTCGACGTGCGGGTGTTCGCGCAGCGCCTGCAGCGCCTGGCGCTGCCGTTCGAGCTCGTGCAGCAGTTCGGAGCGCACGTCCGAGCGCCCCGTGCCGCGCATGACGGCATCGGTGATCTCGAACAGCACCCCCAGCGCCGCATGGTGCGCGCGCGCGTCTTCCTGCCCGAGGAAGTATTCCAGCCGTTCGAGCTGGTCCTCGAGCCGCAGAAGGTTGCGCACGCGCTCGTTGAACGGATATTCGTAAACGATCACGCCAGTCGTCGGTGTCGGCATCGCAGGATTGTAGCCACGGCCCGGTGGGAATGCCGAAACAGGATAAGACATACCGCTGGGCAGCGATAGGCACATCGCATCCCGGCGGCGGTATGCTGGTCCCCTGCGTCCCGGCGCCGGGCACGCCGCCACGGCCAATCCCTCTCGAACCGGCAGTCAACGATAGGCAGTCAACGATGCGAATCTTCTGGCAGAGCTTTGTCGACAAGGCCGTCAGCGCGCCTTACCTGGACAAGCTGTCGACCTACCTGAATGCGATCGCCGCGCCCGGCACCGAGGTTCACGTCGAGGGTCTGACCCCGCCGGACCGGGACTTCGGTCGGCTGAGCGAGATGCGCTGCGCGATCAAGGCGATCGACAACGGCATGCGGGCCGAGGAATCCGGCTTCGACGCCTTCGTGCTGGGCCACTTCCAGGATCCGGGGCTGTACGAATTGCGTTCCGCCTTGCAGATTCCGGTGGCAGGCGCCGGCGAAGCCACGCTGCTGGCGGCATCGCAACTGGGTCGGCGGCTGGGGCTGGTGACGCTGGATGCGGCGTTCGTCGTCTGGCACCACGAACAGGCCGACCGCTATGGCCTGGGCTCGCGCGTGGCGCAGGTGGTCGGCATGGGGTGCGTGCCGGCCGATTTCGCCGCCGCCTTTGCCGGCGACGAGGCCGCGCACGCGCGCATGCTGCAGGGGTTTGCCGACTGCGCCCAGCCCATGGTGGCCGCGGGCTGTGACGTCATCGTGCCGGCGGGCGTGTTGCCGGGGCTGCTGCTTTGCGGCCAGCACGATTTTCGCATCGGCCATGCGCCCGTCGTCAATTGCGCGGCGGTCGCGCTCAAGTCGGCCGAGATGTGGGTCCAGCTGCAGCGCATCAACGGCACGCAGCCCAGCCGGGGGCCAAGCTTTGCACTGGCCAACGCGCGCGCCCGCGCGGACTTCCGGCGCTACGCGCAGGCCGCCGACTGAAGGGATGCGCGGGTGCCTGCGGGGATCCGCGGGCGCGTGGTGCCGGCGACGGCGCACCGGCGCTGCCTGCGACTGCCGTCCCTGAGCCCGCCTGTGCCGCGTGCTGCGCACCGCCCTCGCGCCGGCTTGCGCCGCGTGCCGCTCGCCGACCCTGAGCCCGCCTGTGGTGTGCCGCTCACCGTGCCTGAGCCCGCCTGTGGTGCGCGCCGCGCACGTCCACACGCCCGCCGCCTTGTGATGCGCCACGCGGCACGCCATGCGCCGTCGCAGGCCCTCCCGCCCGCCGTCTCAGTCGCCACGTCTCGTGAGACGGGAATGTCGCTTGCTGTCCGCGCCCGTCTCGTTTGCTGCATTGTCGGTCCATAGCGCCGGAATCTGGCACGTGCTTTCCGATGGTCGTGGCGCGCACCGTTCGCGCGTCCGGCCGTTTCCAGAACCCGACGCCAGGACCCTGGCGGCATCATCAGGACGTTGTGCAACCCATGATCTGGCCTATCCGACGACAGCGCGTGCCCCGTGGCGCATGGGCAGGGCTGGCGGCCCTGTTGCTTGCCGCCTGCGCCGACCCCGAGCCATCCCAGCCAAGCGCCCAGATCCGCCGCGTGCTGGTCGAGCCGGTCCAGCTTGCCCAGGTCACGGACCAGGAGGTCGTGCTGCCGGGCCGCGTGGCCAGTCCGCGGGCCAGCCAGCTCGCCTTCGAGGTGCAGGGCCGCCTGCAGACGCTGGCCGTGTCCGAAGGCGAGCGCGTGCCCGCCGGTGCCGTCGTGGCCCGGCTGGATCGTACGGATTACGCGCTGCAGGTGCGCGATGCCGCCGCCCAGGTCCGCATGCTGGAGGCGGACGTGGCGCGCAAGCGCAAGCTGCGGCAGGCCGGCGTGCTGGCGGCCGCGGCACTGGAACCTGTCGAGGCCCAGCTGGAATCCGCGCGGGTGGCGCTGGCCACCGCCCGCCGACAGCTGGCGCACACCGAACTCACGGCGCCCTTTGCCGGCCGGGTCGCGCGCCGCCTGGTGCCCGAGCGTGCCGTGGTGCCCGCGGGCGAGCCGATCCTGGTCCTGCAGCAGGATGATGTCGTGGACGTCCAGGTCGATCTGCCCGAGTGGGCGGCGCAACGCCTGCCCCTCGGCGCCGAGCTGACCGGCGAGGGCGAGCCCGTCTCCGGCACGGCAGGCACGCTGGCGCTGCGTTACCTCGAGCACGGCACGCAGCCGGATGCCGGGGCGCGCACCTACCCGCTGATCCTGCGCGGCGCCCAGCCCGCGGCCGCCAATCTGCTGCCCGGGATGGCCTTGCGGGTGCGCCTGCCCTTGCCCGCGCCCTCCGACGCCGCGTCCGCGCCGGCGCGCTTCGTCGTGCCGCTGGCGGCGATCGCCCGCGACCGTGACGAGTCGGCGTATGTGTGGGTGCTGGACGATGACGACCGGGTGCTGCGCGTGCCCATCGAGGTGGCGCGCATCCAGGGCGAGCAGGCCTGGGTGGACGGCGAACTGACGCCGCAGGCCCGCGTGGTCGTGGCTGGCGTGGGCCGGCTGCATCCTGACCAGACCGTCGAACCCCAAGCCAGGAACTGAGCCGTGCTGCCCATTGCCGAGATTGTCCTGCGGCGGCGTCTTCACGCCTGGCTGATCGCCATCATCTGCCTGGTGGGGGGTGTGGTCGCCTTCTTTTCCATTGGTCAGCTGGAAGACCCCGAGTTCACCATCAAGGAAGCCATCGTCGTCACTCCCTACCCCGGCGCGTCGGCCGAGGAGGTGGCCACCGAGGTCACGGAGGTGGTGGAGAACGCCATCCAGCAACTGCCCCAGTCAGACGAGGTGATCTCGCGATCGTCGCCCGGCATGTCGGAGGTGCGGGTCGTCATCCGCGACGAGTTCCGCGGCGATGAGCTCACGCAGATCTGGGACGAGCTGCGCCGCCGTGTGGATGCGGTGCAGGGCGACCTGCCGCCCGGGGCCGGGCCCTCGCTGGTCAACGACGATTTCGGCGACGTGTACGGCATGTACTACGCCATGACGGGCGAAGGCCTGACCATGGCAGAGCTTCGCGACGCCGCCAAGGTGCTGCGCCGCGGCCTGCTGGCGGTCGAGGGCGTGAGCAAGGTCGAGATCGCCGGTGCCACCGACGAGGAGATCGTGGTGGAGGTGGACGAAGCGCGCCTGGCCGCGCTGCGCATCGCCCCGGACGAACTGGCACAGGCGCTGGCCAATGCCGATCGGGCCGTGGCCTCGGGCTCGGTGCGCTCGGGCTCGCTGCGCCTGCGCATCAGCCCCACCGGCGCCTTCGACTCGCTGGATGCGCTGCGCGCCCTGCCCGTGGGCAGCGGCGAGCAACGCCTGCGGCTGGGGGACATCGCCACCGTCACGCGGGGCTATCCGGACCAGCCCGACCTCATCGTGCGGCACCAGGGCCAGGCGGCCCTGACGCTGGGCGTGTCCGGCGTGTCCGGCGCGAATATCGTCGATGTGGGCGAGGCCGTCGATGCCGAGCTCGACCGGCTGCTGCCCCGCCTGCCGCTGGGCGTGGACCTGCACGTCCTGTACGCCCAGCACACGGTGGTGGACGAGGCGGTATCCGGGTTCGTGCGCGACATGTTCCTTGCCGTCGCGATCGTGGTCATCACCCTGTGCCTGGCCATGGGCTGGCGGGCCGGCGTGGTCATCGGCGGTGTCCTGGTCCTGACGCTGGGCGGCACCTTCATCCTGATGCTGCTGGGCGGCATCGAGCTGCAGCGCGTCTCGCTCGGGGCGCTGGTGATCGCCATGACCATGATGGTGGACAACACCGTGGTGGTCTGCGACGGCATCCTCGTGCGCCTGCGCCAGGGCCGCGCCATGGTCAAGGCCTGCCAGCAGACGGTGGACCAGACCCTGTGGCCGCTCTTTGGCGCCACGCTGATCGGCATCCTCGCCTTTGCCGGCATCGGCCTGTCGCAGGACACGACGGGTGAGTTCCTGTTCTCGCTCTTCTGGGTGATCTGCTCGTCGCTGTTGCTGAGCTGGTTGCTGGCGATGACGCTGGTGCCGCTGCTGTCGGCCTACCTCTTTCGCAGCGAGGAGCGCGAGGACGAGGGCACCGATACCGACCCCTATGCCGGGCGCTGGTACGAGCGCTTTCGCACGCTGCTGCGCGGGGCCCTGCGCCGTCGCGGCTGGATCGCCGGGGGGCTTGCGGCGCTCACGGTCGGCTGCGTGATGCTCTTTGGCATGGTGCCGCAAAGCATGTTTCCGGCGTCCACGACGCCGCTCATGTACGTGGACATGACCTTGCATCGCGGCACGGACATCCAGGCGACCGACGCCCGCGCGGCCGAGATGGCCGAGTTCCTGCGCGAGCAGGAGGGCGTCACGGCGGTTTCCACCTTCGTCGGAGCGGGCGCCACGCGCTTCATGCTGACCTATGCCCCGCAGCGCCCGGACCCGGCCTTCGCGCACTTCCTGGTGCAGGGCGAGGACTACCAGCGCCTGGATGCCTTGACGACCGAACTGAACCAGCGCTTCCACCAGATCGCGCCGGATGCCTATGTGCACGCGACGCGCCCGCAGTTCGGCCCCAATCCCGATGCGCTGATCGAGGCGCGCTTCATCGGCGAATCGCCCGCGGTGCTGCGCGAACTGTCGGCCGAAGCCCGGCGCCGGCTCGATCGCGAGGCCGGCCTGCTGGCCGTGCGCGACGACTGGCGCGAGCCCGACATGGTCTTGCGCCCGCAGCTGGATCTGGCGCGCATGGCCGAACTGGGCGTGACCCGCGAGGCCGTGGCCAGTGCCCTGCACATGGCCACCGACGGCGCGCCCCAGTCCGTGTTCCGCGAGCGCGATGAACTCATCCCCATCGTGCTGCGCACGCGCGGCGGGCAGGGCGCGGACGATCTGCTGGAGCGCCAGGTGTGGAGCGCTACGCAGAACCGCTACGTGCCCCTGTCGCAGGTGGCCGATGGCGTGCAGACGAGCTTCGAGGACGCGATCATCCATCGCCGCGACCGCCTGGCCACCGTCACCGTGCTGGGCGAGCCCCTGCCGGGCGAGCTCGCCTCGCAGGCGCAGACGCGCATCCAGGCCATGCTGGAGGACATCCCGCTGCCCGAAGGCTATCGGCTCGAATGGGGCGGTGAGCACGAGACGTCGTCCGATGCCAACGCCGCGCTCATGCAGACGCTGCTGCTGCCCTATCTGGGCATGTTCCTCATCACGATGCTGCTGTATCCCACCTGGCGCCAGCCGGTTGTCATCTGGCTCGTGCTGCCCATGACGATCTGCGGCGTGAGCCTGGGCCTGCTGGCCTCGGGCCTGCCGTTTGGCTTCATGGCGCTGCTCGGCCTGCTGGGCCTGACCGGGATGCTGCTCAAGAACGCCATCGTGCTCGTGGACGAGATCGATCGCCAGATCGCTGAGGGGCGGCCGCGCCTCACCGCCATCGTGGATGCGGGCGCGAGTCGCCTGCGTCCCGTGCTGATGGTGGCGCTGACCACCGTGCTCGGGGTCATCCCGCTGCTGCTCGATCCCTTCTTTGCCAACATGGCCGTCACCATCATGGCCGGCCTGGCCTTCGCGACCATCCTGATCCTGGTGGCCGTGCCGGTCTTCTACGCCATGCTGGCCCGTGTGAGGTCCGACGAATGCTGAACTCCCGTCACGCCGTGCTGTGCGGCCTGCTGGTCCTGGCCGGTTGCGCCACGCAAGACCCCCGGCCAGCCCCGCCCGCGCCCGCCACCTACGTCGGCGCGCCGGTGGCCGAGCCCGTGGACGAAGCCACGCTCGCGCAGTGGTGGACCTTATTTGACGATCCCGTGCTGGCCGAGCTGGTGCGCGAGGCCCAGGCCCGCAACCGCGATGTGGGCCTGGCCATGGCCGCCGTCGCGCAGGCACGCGCGCAGTTGCGCAGCGTCGCCTCGCAGCGCTTTCCCACGGTCGACCTGGGCGGCGAGGCGGGCCGCCAGTTCACGCGCAGCGAGCGCCTGCGCGTGCAGTCACCGCTCGAGCTCGACCTGGGCGACTTGGGCGATGGCGGTTCGACCCGCATCGACACGTGGAACGCGGCCGTGCAGGCCAACTGGGAGATCGACCTCTTTGGTGCGGCGGCGGCGCGGCGTGACGCGAGCGAGCGCACGCTGCAGGCGTCCGTCGCGCAGGTGGGCGCGGCCCGCCTGGCCGTGGCCGCCAATGTGGGCCGAGCCTATGTCGAGATCCGTGCGCTGCAGGCGCAGCGGGCGATCCTGGCCGATGGCATCGCCATCGCCCGCGAGTTGGAGCGCATCGGCCAACTGCGCTTCGAGATCGGCGAGGTCACCCGCCTGGATGTGCAGACGCAGGCCGCCGAACGCGCGTCGACCGAGGGCGACATGGCCGCCCTGGATATCGCGCTGGCCGAGGCGGGCTTTGCCCTGGACACGCTGATGGCCGCGCCGCCCGGCTGGAGCGCGGCACGTCTGGCCGAGTCGGTGCCCATCCCGAGGATCGCCACGGTGATCCCGCCGGGCCAGCCGGCCGACCTGCTGCGCCGCCGGCCCGATGTGCTGGCCGAGCTGGCCGGCCTGCAGGCGGCCGAGTACCAGGCCCTGGGCGCGCGTCGGGACCTGTTTCCCACGATCGCGCTGTCCGCGGCGCTGGGCGGGCAGGGGCTGGAAGTGGGCGGGCTGCTGTCCAGCGTGTCGAGCTTCGCGCAGGTCGGTGCGCTGTTTGCCTGGCCGCTCTTCGATGCGGGACGCCGCCAGAGCGCGATCGCCGTGGCCGATGCAGGTATCGACACGGCCTACCTGACCCTGGAGCAGACGCTGGCAGGCGCCCTGGAAGAGGTCGAAACCGCCCTGGCGCAGATCCAGGGCCGCCGCGCCCAGGAAACGGCGCGCGCCGAGGCGCTGGAACGCTGGCAGGATGCGCACCGCATGGCGGTGCTGAGCTACGAAGTGGGCGAGATCGGCCTTGCGGACGTGCTGGATGCCCAGCGCGGCCTGCTGCAGGCCCGCGAGCAGGCCCTGGACACGCGGCGCGCCCTGGCCGGCGCGCATGTGGCGCTCTTCACCGCCCTGGGCGGCGGCTGGCAGGCGCAGCCCTAGGCCGCGCGCGCCTCGATCATCGCCATCCACTGCGCGTGCATCGCATCCACGCGCTCGCGCAGCGCCTCGGGCGAGGTCAGGCCGTCGTTGACGATCACGTCGTCCGCCACGGCCAGCCGGGCTTCGCGCGTGGCCTGCACGTCGAGGATGCGCTGCACCGCCTCGGGCGTGAGCCCGCTGCGCACGCCCACCCGGGCGATCTGCGTGGCGGGGTCGCAGTCGACCACGCAGATGCGCTCCACGCGATCGCGCCAGCGGCCGGACTCCACCAGCAGCGGCACGACGAACACCTGATAGCTGCCGCGCGCGATGCTGGCCTCGTGCGCCACCGCCGCGCTGATCATGGGGTGCAGGATGCCTTCCAGGCGCGCGCGCGCCGTGGCATCGCTGAAGGCAAGCTCGCGCATGGCCGCGCGGTCCAGCGCGCCACGGGCATCGATCACGGCGTCGCCGAACGCCGCGCGCAACGGCGCGATGGCCGCGCCCTGCGGCGCGGTCAGCTGGTGCGCGATGACATCGGTGTCGATCAGGGCTGCGCCAAGTTCGGCGAGGCGATCGGCCACCCGGCTCTTGCCCGAACCGATGCCGCCGGTCAGGCCGATGCGAAAGGGGGGCAGGGCAGAAGACGTGACGGACATGCGGACTCCCGGGAAACGATTGCGATGGTAGCCGACCACCGGACTCGCGGCGTGCCGCAGGCGGGCTGCCTCATATCCAGGTCAGCCAGTCGGGCAGAAAGAGCGCGAGCAGGCCGGCGCCCGCCAGGCAGGGGCCAAAGGGCAGGGGCTCGTCACGCAGCAGCCGGCCCAGCACGCGCAGGCCCAGGCCCACGGCCACGCCGACGAGCGATGCGGCCAGCACGACCCCGGGCAGGGCCTGCCAGCCCAGCCAGGCGCCCAGCGCGCCCAGCAGCTTCATGTCGCCCTGGCCCATGCCTTCCTTGCCGGTCGTGACCTGGAACAGCGTGCCCACGAGCCACAGCGCGGTATAGCCCGCCGCGGCACCGGCCACGGCATGGGCCACCGGCACGAGCCCCCAGGGCGTCAGGGCCAGCACCAGCCCGCCCCACAGCAAGGGCTGGGTGATGGCATCGGGCAGCAGCATCGTGTCCAGGTCGATGACGGCAAGCACCAGCAGGCACGCGCAGAACGCCATGGCGGCCAGCGCCGTGATGCTGGCGCCGAAGTGCCAGGCGCACAGCGCAAAGAGCGCCGCGGTGGCGACTTCCACGACGGGATAGCGCACGGCGATGGGCGCCGTGCAGTGGCGACAACGCCCGCGCAGCCACAGCCAGCTCGCCACGGGCACCAGGTCGTGCCATGCCAGCCCGCGCTGGCAGGCGGGGCAATGCGAACGCGGCACGGCCAGGTTGAAGGCGGGGCGGGGCTGCGCAGGCAGATCCTGCAAGGCCAGGCAGTCTTCCTGCCAGGCGTGTTCCATCATGATCGGGAGCCGCGCCGCCACCACATTGAGGAAACTGCCGATCAAAAGGCCCAGGAGGGCGGAAAATGGCAGCCAGATCGCCGGCTGCCCCAGTGTCGCAAGGTATGATTCCATGACGGAACAATACTATGGAGCCGAGGTCATGCCCGCGCCGCTGTGTCGAATCACTCCTGCCGCGCGCCTTGCCGCCGGCCTCGCCCTGATCGGCGCTCTGGCCGGCTGCCAGTTCTACGCGCCCAACAGCTCGCCGGATCCTGACAGCACCGAGGCGCAGACGCGCGCCGAGATGCAGCGTCTGCAGAACCGCAATGCGGTGCGCTCGATGGCGCCGTCCCAGATCCGCATCGCTACCGGTGGCGTCACGCAGTCCGACGGCGACCTGTGCCGCGACTGGCTGGACGTGTGCTGGGAGCAGGGCGCCGGCCAGCAGCCCGCCAGCACCACGCCGGGCCTGCTGCGCCTGCCGCGTCCGGACGCGGCCCAGACCTTCCGCGGCACGCTGCCCTGCGAGGACGCGGCCATGCAGTGCCGCGGCCAGCGCGTGGCGCTCACGCTGTTCGAGAACCGCACCTGGCGCGGCAACATCACGTACCTGAACAACGACGGCAGCGAAAGCCCGGCCACCGCCATGCAGGGATGCTGGGTGCGCAACGCCGGCAACCCGGCGCTGCTGCGCCTGACCCTGGACAACGGCAGCTCGCTCGGGGATTACCGCGCCGAGTCGACCAACACGCTGGCCGTGCTGGCGCCCGATGACCGGCCAAGCAACCTGCGCATGACGCTCACGCGCCAGCCGGACGCCGAGCTGATGGGCGGCATGCCGCCCGCGGGCCGCTGCGCCCAGGGCTGATGCGCAACGGGCAGGGGCCGCCCGATCGGACGGCCCCTGCCCGCGATGCATGGTCATGAAGGCCCGTGCCGCTCTGGCGAGCAGCGCGGGCCTTTTCACGTCATCAGACGCGCTCGAAGATCGCTGCGATGCCCTGGCCGCCACCGATGCACATCGTGACCAGCGCATAGCGCCCCTGGGTGCGCTGCAGCTCGTACAAGGCCTTCACGGTGATGACCGTGCCGGTCGCGCCGATCGGATGGCCGATCGAGATGCCGCTGCCGTTGGCGTTGACCTTGGCCGGGTCCAGGCCCAGTTCGCGCGTCACGGCGCAGGCCTGGGCGGCGAACGCCTCGTTGGCCTCGATCACGTCCATCTGCTCGGCGCGCAGGCCGGCTTTCTCCAGCGCCTTGCGCGTGGCGGGCACGGGGCCGATGCCCATCACGGTCGGGTCCACGCCCGCGTGGGCGTAGGCGACCAGTCGTGCCAGCGGCTTGGCACCGCGCTGTTGCGCCGTCTGCGCATCCATCAGCAGCACCGCGGCCGCGCCATCGTTCAGACCGGACGCGTTGCCGGCCGTGACCGTGCCGTTCTCCTTGGCGAAAGCAGGCTTGAGCTTGGCCAGGCCTTCCAGCGTCACGTCACCGCGCACGTGCTCGTCGGTGTCGAACACCGTCTCGCCCTTGCGGGTCTTCAACGTCACCGGCACGATCTGCGAGGCGAAGTGGCCCGCCTTCTGGGCGGCGGCCGCGCGCAGGTGCGAGTCGAGCGCCAGGCGATCCTGATCCTCGCGGCTGATGCCGTACTCGCGGGCCACGTTCTCGGCGGTGACGCCCATGTGGATCGCGTGGAAGGGGTCGTGCAGCGCGCCCAGCATCATGTCCAGCAGCCTGGCATCGCCCATGCGCGCGCCCCAGCGGGTGTTCTGCGAAATGTAGGGTGCGCGGCTCATGCTTTCGGCGCCGCCGCCGATGGCGATGTCGGCATCGCCCAGCTGGATGGCCTGCGCGGCCGACACGATGGCCTGCAGGCCCGAGCCGCACAGGCGGTTCACCGTCATGGCCGGGGCGTCCTTGGTCACGCCCGCGTCCAGCGCCGCCACGCGGGCAAGGTACATGTCGCGCGGTTCGGTCTGGATGACGTTGCCGAAGACGACGTGCTGTACCTCGTCACCCGACACCTGCGCGCGCGCCAGGGTTTCCTTCACGACGATCGCGCCCAGCTGGGTCGGCGACAAGTCCTTCAGGCTGCCGCCGAAGTCGCCCACTGCCGTGCGGCTGCCTGCCACAATGACTACGTCCCGCATGATGTTCTCCGTTGCTTTCTGCATTGCCCGCGCAGGCGCGGGGTGGGCCGGCAGACGTGCCGGCATCGCGTGGGCAGGCGATCAGTAGCGTTCGCCCGCCGTGTTCTCGTGCACGATGCGCAGGTACAGCGCATGGCGCTCTGGCGGAATCACGCCGGCATCGATGGCGGCCAGGATGGCGCAGCCGGGTTCGTGCTCGTGCGTGCAGTTGTAGAAGCGGCATTCGCCCAGGTAGGGCTCGAATTCGGCAAAGCCGTGCGCAACTTCCTCGCGCGACAGGTGCTGCAGGCCAAAGCCCTGGAAGCCGGGCGAATCGATGAGGTTGGCCGGCACGCCATCGCGCGTCAGGTCCTGCGGCAGATGATACAGCCGGCTGCTGGTCGTCGTGTGCCGGCCGGCCCCCAGGGCCACCGAGTGCTCGCGCGTGGCGGCCGCAGCCCCCGGCACCAGGGCGTTGAGCAGCGTGGACTTGCCCATGGCGCTCTGGCCCAGCAGCAGGCTCGTGCGCCCGGCCAGCACCGGCGCCAGGCGCGCGGGTGTGTCGGGGTCGTGGGCGGACAGCTCGATGATCTGGGCTCCGGCGCCGGCCAGGTTGGCCAGGCGCTCGCGCGCGCGCGGCAGCAGCGCGGTGCGGTCCGCCTTGTTCAGCAGGATGGTGGTCGGAATGCCGGCGGTGGTCGCCGCGACCAGGGCGCGGCCTGCCAGGTCCATCGAGAACTCGGGTTCGGTCGCCAGCACGAACAACAGGCGATCGACGTTGGCGGCAAACTGCTTGCTGCGCATCTGGTCGCTGCGAAACAGCAGGTTGCGCCGCGGCTCGATGGCTTCGATCGCACCCTCGGTCACGCCCTGCAGGCTGACGCTCACGCGATCGCCGACGGTCGCATCGCCGCGCTTGCCGCGCGGATAGCACTGGCGCACCTCGCCATCGGGCAGCTCGACGCTGTAATGGCGGCCATGGGCCGCGATCACCAGGCCCGAGACGCGGCCCGCCGGGGCCGTGGGCGTGGCCTGACGCGCACGCTTGCTCATCGCGGCCCCGCCCGGCCGGCAGGGCGATACGGCAACGCGCGCGTCATGGCGTGATCGCCGACAGGCGCCCGATGCGGATGGCCGCCGGCGGATGGCTGTCGTAGAAGGCCGAATGCCGAGGGTCCGGCGTCAGCGTGGCGGCATTGTCGTCATACAGCTTGACCAGGGCCGACACGAGGCGGGAGGGATCCGTCTGGCTGGCGGCGAAGCGGTCGGCCTGGAACTCGTCACGCCGCGACAGCCAGCTCGCGATGGGCGTGAACAGGAACGTGAAGACCGGCATCACCAGGAAGAACAGCACCAGCGCGATGGCGTGGTTCGGTCCGGTCAGGCTGGGTTCCACGCCCAGGCCGGTATAGAACCACGGGCGCTGCACAAGCCAGCCCAGCAGCGCCAGAAAGCCCAGCGATACGGTGAAGCTGACGACGATGCGGCGCACGATGTGGCGATGCTTGAAGTGTCCGAGCTCGTGGGCCAGCACGGCTTCGATCTCGTCACCGTTCAGGCGCGCGAGCAGCGTATCGAAGAAGACGATGCGCTTGGCCTTGCCAAAGCCCGTGAAGTACGCGTTGCCGTGCGCCGAGCGCTTGGAGCCGTCCATCACGAACAGGCCTTCCAGGGCAAAGCCGCAGCGGCGCGCGAGCTGGGCGATGCGCTCGGCCAGGTCGGCGTCGGCCAGCGGGGTGAACTTGTTGAAGAGGGGGGCGATGACGGTGGGAAAGAGCCACAGCACGGCCAGGTTGAAGACGGCCCATACGGCCCAGGCCCACAGCCACCACAACGCCCCCGCGCTCTGCATGAGCCACAGGATGACCGCGACCAGCGGCAGCCCGAGCACGGCGCCCACGGCCACGCCCTTGACGAGGTCGACGATGAAGAGGCGCGGCGTCATGCGGTTGAAGCCAAAGCGCGCCTCCAGCCGGAACTGGCGGTACAGCGTGAAGGGCAGGCCGATCAGGCCCAGCACCAGGACCACGGCGGCGATCAGCACGAGCTGCTGCACGAGCGGGCCGCCCGGCACCGACTGGCTGAGCACCGACAGCCACTGCAGGCCACCCATGAGCGTCAGGCCGACCAGCACGGCCGCATCCACGATCGTCTCGAGCATGCCCAGACGCCCGCGCGCCACCGTGTAATCGGCCGCGCGCTGATGGCTGCGCAGGCTGATGCGATGGGCGAATACGTCGGGGACGGCGTCGCGATGCCGCGCCACGTGGCGGATCTGACGGGAGGACAACCACAGGCGGACCAGCACGCCCACGGTGAGGACGGCCACGAAGAACAGGGTGAATGCCATGAACGCTCGACAGGGATGGAGGCGCCGGTGTGCGAAAATCCGCGCTTTGACCGCACCTCCGGAGTTCGATTATATGGTCCTCAACGAAAACCATCTGGTATGGCTGGACATGGAAATGACCGGCCTCGACCCGGAGCGCGAGCGCATCATCGAGGTGGCCGTGGTCGTCACGGATCCGCACCTGGAAACGGTGGCCGAAGGCCCGGTGCTGGTCGTGCACCAGTCCGACGCACTGCTGGACGCCATGGACAACTGGAACAAGTCCACGCACGGCAAGAGCGGGCTGATCGACAAGGTGCGCGCCTCCACGCTGTCCGAGGACGACGCCCAGGCGCAGCTGCTGGACTTCCTGAAGCAGTACGTGCCCGCCGGCAAGTCGCCCCTGTGCGGCAACACGATCGGCCAGGATCGGCGCTTCATGGTGCGCTACATGCCGCAGCTCGAAGCCTTCTTCCATTACCGCAACCTGGACGTCAGCACCCTGAAGGAGCTGTGCCGGCGCTGGAAGCCCGAGATCTACAAGAACTTCACCAAGCAGTCCAAGCACGAAGCGCTGTCGGACATCTACGACTCGATCGAAGAGCTCAAGTACTACCGCGAGCACTTCCTCAAGCTGTAGGCCGTCGCCGCAGGCTCAGTCGCCCAGGCCGATGCCGCGCCGGGCGCGACGCACGGCGTGCCAGTACAGCGGCTGCAGCAGCGCCCAGGAGGTCAGCATGCCGCAGGCGGCCATCAGCCACAGGGTGGCCGCGCCCAGCGGCGCGCCCGGGGCGATGACCTCGATCACCGGGGCGAGCGCGCCCGCCGCCGGGCCGAAGGCCAGGTACCAGCCGCCCGCCAGGCCCACGCCGCCCAGCGCGAACGCCTGGATGCACATGGGCGCGAGCGCGATGCGGAACGCCCGCAGCTGATAGATCGTCTGCGCGTGGAAGGCATCGGCCAGGTGGAACAGCGGCAGCACCGCCAGCAGCGGCAGGGCGAGGGCGGTGACTTCGGCGCTGTCCGTGTACAGCGCCAGGATGTGCGGGCCCGCCAGCCACAGGATCAGCAGCGTGCACAACACCTCCAGCCCCGCCAGCGCGAGCCCGGCCTGGCCCATGCGCAAGGCCGTGTGCGCGTCGCGCGCGCCCAGTGCCTGGGCGGCCTGGGACGAGGCGGCGATGCCCAGGGCCATGGGCGCCATGTAGCACAGGGCGGCCAGGTTGGCGGTGATCTGGTGGGCACCCGTCACGGCGATGCCCTCGCGCGCCACCATCAGCGCCATGAAGGTGAACGCCATGACTTCGATCAGGTACGAGCCGCCCATCGGCAGGCCCAGGCGCAACAGCTCGCGCTGCTCGGCCCAGCGTGGGCGGCCGATGCGCAGGCCAAGCGTCGAGAACACCGCATCGCGGCGCAGGACCACGGCACCGATGCCCACGCTGATCCAGAACACGAGCGCCGTGGAAATCCCCGCGCCCACCGCACCCAGCGCGGGCAGGCCGAACTTGCCGTAGATCAGCAGCCAGTTGAACAAGGCCTTGAAGGCCACGCCCACCAGGGCGATGGTCGTCATGACCTTGGGACGCGAGACCGCGGCCCCCAGCGCGTACATGCTGCGAAACACGAGGGCCGCGGGCAAACCGCACGCGAGCGCGATCAGGTAGGCCTCCACCCGTCTGCGCACCTCGCCGTCGATGTCGCCCGCGAGGGACAGCCACGGGCCCGGAAAGAGCAGCAGCGTCGAGCCCACGGCGGACAGGCCCAGGGCGAGCCACACGCCCTGGCCCCAGCTCGCGCCCACGGCGTGCAGCCGCCCGGCGCCGAAGTGGCCGGCAAGAATCGGGATGAGGGCGTGCACCACGCCCATCAGGCCGACGAAGACGGTGATGTTGATGGAGACGGCCAGGGCCATGGCGGCCAGGTCCACGGGCGAGGCGTGGCCGGTCATGGCGGTGTCGAGCACGCCGAAGGCGATGCCGGCCCACTGGCCGATCAGGATCGGCCAGGCCTGGCCCACCAGGCGGCGCAGGATCGTGCCGAACGACGTGTTCGCAAGCGCAGCGGCGGTGTCGGCCGACTGCGCCGACGCACTCACGGGGTCACCCGGAGCAGGCGATAGAACTCCTGGCGGTCGGCGGGGCGCGCACCCTGCCACAGGATCTTCTGGTCGGCCGGCGTGGGGTGGGCCTCGTCCTGCGTCGTCTGCTGCAGCACGAGCGGGCAGGCCCGATCAAAGCTGAACACCAGGCCTTCGAGCACCGCGAAGGACGCCCGCTGCGGCAGGTTCAGGCCCGATGCGCGCACGCAGGGGCTGTCCGGCTGCTCGGCAAGCACCGTGGCGATGTGGCTGGCGACGGGCCGGTAGCTGCGCGCATAGTCGATGAAGGGCAGCCACAGCGTGTTGAGCAGCACCCACGCGACCAGGAAGCCGCCCGCCGACAGCATCGAGCCGCGCCACAGCGCCACCGGCAGCGTGCGCAGGCGCCAGGTCAGCAGGACGATCCAGGCGACGGTGGCAATGATGGCCGCGAGCAACGCCAGCCAGATCACCTCGTGCGTGAAGCCCGGGGTCTGGCGCTCGATGTTGGCGGCGATCTGGCGCGGCCAGCCCGTCAGCGCGGTCGTCCAGCCGAACCACACCAGAAAGGCCGCCACCGAATACGCCATGACCGCGAACCAGTCGAGCGAATTGACCTGGCCGCGGCGCAGCGTGGGCAGGGCGAGCGCGCTGAGCATCGCGGCGGGCACGATCAGCCCCAGCAGCTCGGGCTCGCCGGGCGCACCCACGACCAGGAACATGACCAGCGCGCCCACGGCAAAGCTCAGCGGGATGCGCAGGTGCGGCGCGCGATACCAGCCGCGCCAGCGCCACACCGCCAGCAAGGCCAGCGGCCACAGCGGCCACAGGAACCACGGCGCATTGCGCAGCGCACTCAACCCGCCCGTCAGGCTCACCAGGCCGAAGAAATCCGCATGCCAGGCCGACCAGCCCGACATCCAGTAGGGGCTCGTCTGCATGGCCGCGAGCCACCACCACAGGCTGGGCACCACGGCGATGGGCAGGGCCACCAGCAGCATGGCCTTGATCCCGCGGCGGCCCAGCACCGGCGCGGCCACGGCCAGCGCCACCACCAGGGGCAGCAGGCTCGCGCCGCCGCGCGACAGGAAGGCGCCCGCCAGGGCCAGCCCCAGGGTGACGGCCCCCGTCCAGGGGCGGTCGAGCATGCGGGCCACGGAATAGAAGGCGAGCGCCTGCATGGCCAGCGCCGCCGGCACGACCGAGCTTTCGTGGCTGCGCCACGCCAGCCCGAGCGTGGCGATCAGCAGCAGCAGCGCAGCGTCCGCCAGCATGCGGCCGTACTCGGCGGCGTTGGGCTGGCCACCGAAAGGCAGCGCGAGCGGCTGCGCCTCGGCGCGCCGGCCCAGCAGATAGGTGCCATACCAGAGGGAGCTTGCCGTCAGCGCGAACCACAGCAGGTTGGGCAGCCGGCCGGCGGCGATGTCGCCGATCGCATCGCCAAAGAGCCACATGCTGCCCGCACCCACCCACATGCTGAGCGGTCCGTTGGACGCGGACGTCACGCCGGCCACCTGCGGCAGCAGCCAGGCTTCGCCCTGCAGGTGCACGGCGCTCCACATCTGCGCGAGCCCGATGACGTCGTCCGTCTTCCAGGGGTCGCGGGGGAACAGGCCGAAGATGATGTAGATGAAGCACACCCCCAGCAACACCGTGCGCGACAGCTTGGCGGCGGCGGGTGCCGTCAGGCGGGCTGGCGTGGCGCGGGGGGAGGGTGTGATGGCAGACACAGGCAGCAGGAACGTCTTGTTGCGCGGCACCGGAAAGGGCCACACGGCATTATGAAACAACAAAAGGCAGCACGCGGCTGCCTTTTGTCGATGCAGGTGGCCTCAAACGCCTTCCCTAAGAAAGGCTGTCGAGGCCGCCATGGCCTGTCCGTGCGTCCTGCGGCGTGAACGTCAGCGCGCAGGGCAGGCAGCACGCGGCTGCCCGGAACAGACGGGCGCCAGTCTTACTTGGCGACCGTGCCCGTGGTGCGTGCGAAGCGGGCGCGGAACTTCTCGACGCGGCCGGTCTCGACGATGCGGGTCTGCGCGCCCGTGTAGAACGGATGCGATTCCGACGTCACGTCGCACTTGAAAAGCGGGTAGGTCTTGCCGTCCAGATCGATCGTGTCGCGGGTCTGCAACGTCGAACGGATGATGGTCTTGGTGCCGGTCTGCACGTCGGCAAAGACGACATCGCGGTAGGTGGGGTGAATGCCTTCTTTCATGGCGAATCCTAAACGTGGCTCTAGCCGCTGTGGCGACTGACGTGTGGGCAGAATGGGCACGCTGACCTCGGCATGGCGCATCCGTGAAGATTGCGCGTGCCGGCCAACAGACTAGTCTGGCGTGCTGGGGTCAACTGTCGATTATCGCTGCAACGCTGGCAAAGCGCAAGCACGCATGGCGTCGAGCAGGGCGGGCAGCGCGACACCACAGGCGGCCTCGACCTTGACGTCGAACATCTCGTCCGCCCGGGTGTGACCCAGGTTGACGCAGGCGACGGGCTTGCCCAGGGCAACGGCGGCACGCACGAAGCGCAGGCCCGAATACACCATCAGCGAGGAGCCGGCGACCAGCATCGCGTCGCTCGCCCCGAGCGCGGCCATTGCCTCGCGCACCACGGCCATCGGCACGCTGTCCCCGAAGAACACCACATCGGGCTTGCACACGCCGCCACAGTGCGCACAGGCGGGGACATCGAACTGGCTGAAGTCCACCTCGAGATCGGCGTCGCCATCGGGGGCGGCCGTGGCCTGCAGGGCCGCGAAGGCCGGGTTGCGGGCGGCCAGTTCGGCCTGGAACGCCTCGCGCGGCTCGCGCGCGCCGCAATGCATGCACGTCACGCGATCGATGCGCCCGTGCAGGTCGGTCACGCGCGTGCTGCCGGCGGCCTGGTGCAGGCCGTCGACATTCTGCGTGACCAGTTGCTCGACATGGCCCGCGGCCTCGAGTCCGGCCAGCGCATGGTGGGCCGCATTGGGCGCGGCGCGACCGAAGTGTCGCCAGCCGATGAGGCTGCGGCCCCAGTAGCGCTGGCGCACCGCGGCACTGGCCATGAAGTCGCGATGATCCACCGGCGGCTTGCGCTTCCAGGCACCCGCCTGGTCGCGGTAGTCCGGGATGCCCGAGTCGGTGCTGCAACCCGCGCCCGTCAGCACGAAAAGTCGCGGGCGGGCCTGCACCAGGTCGGTGAGGCGGGTGATGTCGGCGCTCGAGGACACGGCGATTCCCGAAAAAACGGCAGGCGTCCAGTGTAGTGCGTGGCGGGCTCAGGCCTTGCCGGGCTCGGCCGCCAGGCCGTTCAGGGCGTAGTCCACGAATTGCGCCATGACCTCTTCCACGCTCAGGCGCCCCTCGGGCGAATGCCAGCGCGCGACATGGCCGAAACAGGACAGCATGAACTTGCCGGCCAGGGACGGATCCACGCGGCGGATCTCGCCATTGGCGATGCCATCGATCACGCACTGGCGCAGGATGCCTTCGAACTCGTCGCGCAGCCGCAGGGCCTGCGCGCGATGCGCGCCCGTCTCGGCCCAGAAGGCGCTGGAGCCGGCCATCCACTCGTGCCGGTGGCTGTCCACGTGCTCGGCCGTGGCCTGGAAGAAGGCGCGGATGCCGGCCGTTGCCGACGGCCCGGCCTGGACCCGGTCGCGCACGAAGGTGTTGAGCCGCTGCAGCGACTCGATGACGACCCGGTCGTAGAGCGCTTCCTTGTCGGGGAAATGGTAGTACAAAGCCGCCTTGGTGATGCCGGCGACCTCGGCGATGTCGCGCAGCGACGTGCGGTCATACCCCTTCTGGCCGAACAGGCGACAGGCGATGTCCAGCAGTTGCGCCTCGCGGTTGGCCGCGCTTTCGCGCGTCTGCGGCTTTCTGGCCGGCGCGGCCGTGACGGCGGCCTTGGCCGGTGCCGTGCGACGCCGCGGCGCCGTCGTGGCGGCCGGCTGCGCAGGCGCGGGGTCGGCAGCCGGGTCGGCAACGCGGGAACGCGGTCGTGCGGGGCGAGTGCTCATGGTGGGGTGAAAGCTGATGACACGGGCATTATCGCCATGTTCCACCACGAGTCACAAGCGAGGTCTTGCGCTTGCCAAGCCACGCCCGTTGCTCTAGTATCGACTTACTTACCGGCCGGCAGGTTATCGGAATCGGGGGCGTGCTCCAGCGTTCGCCCCGACCCCTGCCGGCGACATGCGACCCGGATCACCGGGCGAAAGGGGAGACGATGCTGGGTTCCATGCAACATCAGCCGCTGCTGATCTCGACGCTGATCGAGCACGCCGCGCAATTCCACGGCCAGACCGAGGTCGTGTCCACGCTGGTCGAGGGCGGCACGCACCGCACCGACTGGGCCACCATCGCCACGCGTTCGCGCCGGCTGGCCAACGCCCTGGGCGCCCTGGGCGTGCAGCCCGGCGATCGTGTGGCCACGCTCGCCTGGAACACCCACCGCCATGTCGAGCTGTACTTCGGCGCCTCCGGCATGGGGGCCGTGCTGCACACGGTCAACCCGCGGCTCTTCCCCGAGCAGATCGACTACATCATCAATCACGCCGAAGACACCTATGTGTTCTTCGACCTGAGCTTCGTCGATCTGGTGCGTGATCTCGCGCCGCGCCTGCCCGGGGTGCGCGGCTTCGTGGCCCTGACCGACCGCGCGCACATGCCGGCGCTCGACGTGCCCAATCTGCTCTGCTACGAAACCCTGCTCGAGGCCGCCTCGCCCGCCTACGACTGGCCCGTCTTCGACGAGAACACGGCCTCATCGCTGTGCTACACCTCGGGCACCACCGGCAATCCCAAGGGCGTGCTGTACAGCCACCGCTCCACGGTGCTGCACAGCTGGGCTGCCTGCGCCACCGATGGCCTGGGCATGTCCGCGCGCGACGCGGTGCTGCTGGCCGTGCCGCTCTTTCACGTCAATGCCTGGGGCGTGCCGTACGCCTCGGCCATGTGCGGGGCGAAGATGGTGCTGCCCGGGCCCAAGCTCGATGGCGCCAACCTGTACGCGCTGATGCGCGACGAAGCCTGCAATGTCTCCCTGGGCGTGCCCACGGTCTGGCTGGGCCTGTTCGAGTACATCGATCGCCACCGCGCCGAGCTGGACCTCGCGCAGCTCAAGCTCGAGCGGGTCCTGGTCGGTGGCTCGGCCGCGCCGCGCGCCATGATCGAGCGCTTCGATCGCGAGCTCGGGGTGTTCGTCATCCATGCCTGGGGCATGACCGAGACCAGCCCGCTCGCAAGCATCGGCATGCCGATGCGTGGGCACGAGTCGCTGCCCGACGCCGAGCGCTACGCGCTGCAGACCAAGCAGGGGCGGGCGATCTACGGCGTGGGCCTGAAGATCGTGGACGAGCAGGGAGCGGCCCTGCCGCACGATGGCGTGGCCTTCGGCGACCTCAAGGCACGCGGCCCGTGGGTGGCCGAACGCTACTACGGGGCGGATGCACCGGGCGTGGATGCCGAGGGCTGGTTCGCCACGGGCGATGTGGCCACCATCGATGCGCAGGGCTATGTGCAGATCACCGATCGCTCCAAGGACGTCATCAAGTCGGGGGGCGAGTGGATTTCGTCCATCGACCTGGAAAACGCCGCGCTTGGCCATCCCGACGTGCGTGAAGCCGCCGTCATCGGCGTGGCCCACGGCAAATGGCAGGAACGCCCGCTGATGCTCGTCATCCCCAAGCCTGGCGTCACCTTCGATCCGGCAAGCCTGCAGGCCTACCTGGGCGAGCGCGTCGCCAAGTGGTGGCTGCCGGACGAGATCCTGGCGGTGGAGACGCTGCCGCACACGGCCACCGGCAAGCTGCAGAAGGCCAAGTTGCGCGACACCTATCGCAGCCACCGGCTGCCGACCGATCCCGCCTGATACGGCACCCCTTCCGCAGGAGTTCATCATGACCCAGCAATCCCACCAGCCCCGCCTGGCAGGGCAGGTCGCGCTCGTCACCGGCGCGGCCCGCGGCATCGGCCGCGAGATCGCCTTGCGCTATGCCGCCGAAGGCGCCGCCGTCGGCGTCCTGGACCTGAAAGCCGAGCTGGCGCAGGACACGGTCGACACCATCGTCGCGGCCGGCGGGCGCGCCCAGGCCTTCGTCGGCAACGTGGCCGATCGCCAGGTGCTGATCGACGCGGTGAGCGGCCTCGAGGCGCACTTCGGGCGGCTCGACATCCTCGTCAACAACGCCATCTGGGTGCGCTACGGCAGCCTGGACAGCATCACCCCGGAAGCCCTGGAACGCATGATGGGGACGGGCTTTGCCTCGATCGTGTGGGGCATGCAGGCCGCGGCGCCCGCCATGACGCGCGCGGGCGGTGGCTGCATCATCAACATCGCCTCGGTGGCGGGCTACCTCGGCATGCCCGGCGCGCTGGTGTACTGCGGCGTCAAGGCCGGGGTCATGGGCCTGACGCGCTCGGCCTCGGCCGAGCTCGGGCCGCAGGGCATCCGCGTCAACGCGATCGCGCCCGGCTCGGTCCCCACGCCGGGCGTTGCGGTCAACGTGGACCAGGCCAAGATGGAAGGGCGCATCGCGCGCACCCCGCTGCGACGCCTGGGCAGCACCCAGGACATGGCGGGCGCGGCAGCCTTCCTCGCCTCGCCCGATGCGGCGTTCATCACCGGCCAGGTGCTGTCCGTCGACGGTGGCATCACCCACGCCTTCGTCTAGGGTTTGTCCCCACTTTTTTACTAACCGGCCGGCAGGTAAGATGTGCTTGTCGTGATCGAGCGGTTCTGCCGCCAGCCAGGAAGCCATGCCATGCCGTTGAGCCTGACCCCCGAGGAAACCGCGTTCTGCGCCGAGGTCCGCGCGTTCTGCGCACAACACCTGACCCCCGCCATCACCTCGCGCGTGCGGGCCGGCATGCGGCCCACGCCGCAGGACTGGCGCGACTGGCAGTCCGCCCTGCATGCCCGCGGCTGGGGCGCGCCCACGTGGCCGCGCGAGGCCGGCGGCACCGGCTGGTCGCATCGCCAGATCTACCTGTTCGACCGCGAGATCGCCGCCTGCGACGGGCCGCCGCAGTTCCACCAGGGGCTGGAGCTGATCGGTCCCATCATCCATGCCTTCGGCTCGCCCGAACTCAAGGCGCGGCTGCTGCCGCGCATCCTGTCGGGCGAGGACTGGTGGTGCCAGGGCTACTCGGAACCCGGGGCGGGATCCGATCTTGCCTCGCTGCGCACGCGTGCCGAGCGTGACGGTGACCATTACGTGGTCAATGGCCAGAAGCTGTGGACCAGCTACGCGCAACACGCGACCATGATGTTCTGCCTCGTGCGCACCAGCACGGGCGGCAGCAAGCAGTCCGGCATCTCGCTGCTGCTGGTCGACATGAACACCCCGGGCATCCGCGTGCAGCCCATCCGCACGCTGGACGAGCAGTACCACGTCAACGAAGTCTTCCTGGACGACGTGCGGGTGCCGGTCGCCAACCTGGTCGGCGAAGAGGGCAAGGGCTGGAGCTACGGCAAGGTCCTGCTCGATCGCGAGCGCGCCATCACCATCAGCTATGGCCCGCGCCTGCTGCGCCAGCTCAGCTACGTGCGCGACGCCGCGGCGCAGGTGCGCACGCCCCAGGGGCCGCTGCTCGCGCAGCCGGTGTTCGCCGAGCGCCTGGCGCAGCTGGAAATCGAGATCCTGACCCTGCAGGCCATGGGGCTGCGCACGCTCGAGGAAGTGCAGCAGGGCCTGGACTCCGGGCCGCGCGGCTCGATGATGAAGGTGCGCTGGTCCGAGCTGCTGCAGGCCATGACCGAACTGTGGACGGACGTGCTGGGCAGCGACGCGGTGCGCTTTGCGCGCGCGGGCAGCGAACCGGGCGCGGACGACACCTTCGATACGGCAGGTCCCACGCTCGCCTACCTGCACGGCCGGGTCACCACGATCTATGGCGGTGCGAACGAAATCCAGCGCAACATCATCGGCCGTCGCGCCCTTGGCCTGTAGGAATGGACATGATTTTCACGCCGACTTCCGAGCAGCAGATGCTGCGTGACAGCGTCGCGCGCTTTGCCCGCGACCACTACGACTTCGACACCTGGCGCCGTGCGGCGCAGGCGGGCGCGGCCGAGGGGCCCGGCCACTGGCAGCAGATGGCCGACATGGGCTGGCTGGGCCTGGGCATCCCCGAGTCCGCCGGCGGCCTGGGCGGCTCGAGCCGCGACCTCATGGTGATCCTGGAAGAGCTGGGCCGCTGTCAGGCGCTCGAGCCCTTCGTGTCGAGCTGCGTGCTGGCGGCCACGGTGCTTGGCCGCAGCGAGTCGGCGGCCGCGCAGGACCTGCTGGCGCGCATCGCCAGCGGCGAGGCCGTGGTGACGCTGGCCAGCGAAGAAGCCGATGCGCGCTTCGACCCCAGCCATGTCACGGTCACGGCCGTCGCGCAAGGCGATGGCTATCGCCTGAACGGGCAGAAGTCGTGGGTGCCCGACGCCGCCCGCGCAGGGCATCTCATCGTGTCGGCCCGCACGTCGGGCGCGGTGGGCGATGCGCACGGGATCACGCTCTTCCTGCTGCCCGCCGAGGTCGCGGGACTGACGCGCGATGACTATCGCGGCGCGGACTACCTGCCCGCCAGCCGCCTCGTGCTGGACGACGTCCTCGTGCCGGCAAGCCACGTGCTGGGCACGCTGCACGACGGTCTCGACCCCCTGCAGGAAGCCCTGGACCGCGGTGCGCTGATGCGCCTGGCCGAGGCCCTGGGCGCCATGGACGAGGCCCGCGACATCACGCTTGCCTATCTCAAGACCCGCGAGCAGTTCGGCCAGAAGATCGGCACATTCCAGGCCTTGCAGCATCGCATGGTCGACATGGCCATCGCGTGCGAAGAGGCCCGCGCCATCGTGTATGCGGCCGCCGCGCAGATCGATGCCGACCCGCGCACGCGCGCCCTGGCCGTGTCCGCGGCCAAGGTGCGCGCCGGCCAGAACGCGCTTTTCGTCGGTCATCAGGCCGTCCAGCTGCATGGCGGCATCGGCACCAGCGACGAACTCATCATCAGTCATTACCTCAAGCGGCTCGGACGCATCGAGTCCTCGTTCGGCAACACCGCCTATCACCGCGCCCGCTACGCCCGGCTGAGCCAACAATAGATTCGCCAGCCACCCCGTCTTACAGGAGAGAGCCATGATCGTCCGTTTCGCCCGCCGTCTGTGTGCTGCCGCTCTGGGCGTCGCCACGCTTGGCCTGGCCGTCCCCCTGGCCGCGCATGCCGCGCCCGCGGCGGACTGGCCCACCCGGCCCGTCAAGCTCGTCGTGCCGTTTCCGCCCGGCGGGGGCTCGGACACGGTGGCCCGCGTGGTGGCCACGCGGCTGTCCGAACGCATCGGTCAGCCGGTGGTGGTCGAGAACAAGGCGGGCGGCGGGGGCACCGTCGGCGTGGCCTCGGCGCTGAACTCGCCGGCCGATGGCTACACGCTCATCTGGTGTTCGCCCGCGGCGCAATACCTCGCGCCCTCGGATGTGCCCTACAAGCCGTTCGAGGACATCGCCCCCGTGAGCCTCGCCGTGGAGGCGACCTATCTGCTCGTGACCTCGCCGCAGTCGCCCTACAAGACCTTGCCCGATGTCATCGCCGCCGCCAAGAAGGATCCGGTCGCGATCAACTACGCCACCGCCGGGGCCAACGGACACGGCCGGCTCATGGGCGAATACATGAAGCTGCTCGGCGGCTTCGACATGCAGGCCATCCCGTTCACGGGCGAGGGCCCGGCGGTGATCGGGCTGATCGGTGGCGACGTGCAGATCGGCTTCATCAGCAGCGCGGCATCGCTGCCGCAGGTCCAGGGCGGCAAGCTGCATGCGGTGGCCAACACGTCGGCCAAGACCTTCCCGGGCATCCCGACCGACATCGCACCCGTCTCGAAGACCCTGCCGGACTATGACGTGACCGCGATCAACTACGTGGCCGTGCGCGCCGGCACGCCGCAACCCATCATCGACAAGGCCAGTGAGGCGCTGCAGGCCGTGCTGGCCGAGCCCCAGGTCAAGGAGCAGATCGCCAAGCTCGGCGTGATTGCACGCGGCAGCAGCCCCGAGGAACTGGGCGCGCGCGTGAAGTCCGAATACGAGCAGTGGCGCGACGTGCGCAAGCAAGCCGGCCTGCCGGACTGAGCGCCGCCATGTCCCTGCCACCATCCACTGCCGTGGTCACGGGCGCGGCCCGTGGCATCGGCCTGGCCATCGCCCGCGCGCTGGCCGAACAAGGCCACGCCGTCATCGCCCTGGACCGCGACCAGGATGCCATCGCCCAGGCCGCCGCCACGCTGCGCGCCGAAGGCTGGCAGGTCACGGGCGAGGCGCTCGACATCCGCGATCGCGCCGGTGCGGCTGCGCTCTTCGCGCGCGTCGGCCCGTCGCTGCGCGTGCTGGTCAACAACGCCGGCATCGCGTCGCCCCTGCTGGGCTTTGCCGAGATCGATGCCAAGGCCTTCGCGGACATGATCGACATCAACGTGCGCGGCACCTTCGTCATGGCGCAGGAAGCCGCCAGGCACATGGGCCCCGGCGCGAGCATCGTCAACGTGGCCTCGCGCGGATACCTGGGCGGCGCCGGGTCGTCGCACTACGTCGCCAGCAAGGCGGCGGTCGTGGGACTCACGCGCGCGATGGCCGTGGAGCTGCGGTGGGCGGGCATCCGCGTCAACGCGGTGGCCCCGGGCATGGTGCAGACCCGCATGATCGACGACTTCACCGACGACATGCGCCGTGCGCTGGTCAGCCGCGAGCCCGATGGCCGACCGCTGGAACCCGCGCAGATCGCCGCGGCCGCCGCCTTCCTGGCCTCACCTGCCGCCAGCGCCGTCAACGGTCAGGTGCTGCTGGCCGACAACGGCAAGTCCATCGGCGTGCCGGTGTACTGACGCCGAGGAGCCCCCCATGACTTCGATTTCTCCGCGGTCCCTCGCGCTCGTCGCCGGTGCGGACCAGCCCTTTGGCCACGCCATCGTGCAGGCCCTGGTGCATGCCGGGCACGACGTGCTCGCCGCGAGCGCCACCCCGCAGGGCGAGGCACCTGCACCGTCCGGCGCCGTCACCTGGCTCACGCTCGAGGCCCCGGCCGATACCGCGGCGCTGGCGCAAGCGCTGCCGGGCGACGTGGCCGATCGCCTGGCCGTCCTGGTCATCAACGCGCCGGTCGCGCAGGCCGACGTGCGCTTCGCCGATATCGGGGACGCCGATTTCGTGCAGACCCTGCAGCGCCAGTTGCTCGAGCCAGCGGCCTGGGTGCGTGCGTGCCTGCCCTGGCTGGGCGCGCGCGCCGGCCGCATCGTGCATGTCGGCTCGCGCGGTGCGCAGGGCGCCTGGGGCGGCGCGCACGACATGGCGGGCAGCGCCGGCATCATCGGCCTCGTGCGCTCGCTCGCGCTCGAATTCGCCGGCCAGGGCGTGCGTGCGAACAGCGTGGCGGCGGACTTCGTGCCGGCGCTCGCTGCGGGCTCGAGCGACGCGGGCGAGATCCCGCATGCGCCAGCCGTCGCCCGCGCCGTGACCTATCTCGCCGAGCCCGGCGACGGCCCGAGCGGCCACACCATTCTGATCGACGGCTTGCGCAGCCTGCGCCTGTCCGAAGCCCGGCGCCGCTGACGCGCGCCCACCGACCTACTTTTTCCGGAGCCACCATGAGCCTCATTCGTCTGGACATTCAGGATCACATCGCGGTCGTGACGATGGACGCACCGCCCGTCAATGCCGTTTCGCCCGAGTTCATGCAGGAGATGATCCGCGCCATCGACAGCCTCAACGATCTGGACGACGTGCGGGTTGCCGTGCTGACTGGCGCGGGCAAGGTCTTCTGCGCGGGCGCGGACATCAAGGCGCGCGCCGGCCAGCAGTTCGAGCCCGGTGATCGCTGGGCCGCCTCGCGCCTGGCCCGCGAGATGAGCTATGCCATGATCGAATGCAAGAAGCCGATCATCGCCGCCATCAACGGTGCCGCGCTGGGCGCGGGCCTGGGCATCGCCGCATCGTGCGACATCCTGCTGTGTTCGGACAATGCCGTCATCGGCCTGCCGGAAGTCGACGTCGGCCTGATGGGGGGCGGGCGGCACACCATGCGCATCTGCGGGCATTCCCTGACGCGGCGCATGATGATGACGGGGTATCGTGTGCCGGCACAGGAACTGTATCGCCGCGGCATCGTGGAGGCCTGCGTGCCGCGCGAGGAGCTGATGCCGCTCGCGATGGACATGGCCCGCCAGATCGCCGGCAAGAGCCCGATCGCCACGCGCATGGCCAAGCAGGCCGCATCCACGATCGAGAACATGACGCTGCGCGATGGCTACCGCTTCGAGCAGAACCTGACGGCCGAGCTGTCCAAGTCCGCCGACTCGCGCGAAGCCATGCGGGCCTTCGCCGAGAAGCGCGCGCCGGTGTTCAGCGGTCTCTGAGCACCGTCAGTCCCATCAACATTGCAGCGCCCGTGCCGGGCGCGAGGGAGCAGGGCCAGCCATGGTGTGGAATATCGCGGACATCTTCGATGCGGTGGCCGCCGCAGTGCCGGGGGATCGCCCCGCCATCCTGCAGGACGGTCACGTCACGTCCTGGGCGCAATTCGACCAGCGCAGCAATCGTGTCGCGCGGCGCCTGCTTGCCGCCGGCCTGGTCGCGGGCGACAGCGTGGCCCTTATCAGCCGCAACCATCCGGCCTACCTCGAAGGCTTCGTGGCGTGCCTGAAGGCGCGGCTCGTTCCCGTGAACATCAACTATCGCTACCGCGCCGAGGAAGTGGCCTACGTGTGCCGCGATGCCGGCGTGCGCGGGGTCATCTATCAGGCCGAGTTCGCGCCGCTTGCCATCGCGCTGCAGGCGGCGATGCCGACCATCACCACCTGGCTGAGCGTGGGTGGCACGGGCGGGCTGGACACGGCGCAGGACTTCGATGCGTGGGCAGGGTCGGGCGATGCCACGCCGCTGGCGATCACGCGTTCGCCGGATGATCCCCTGCTGCTCTACACCGGTGGCACGACCGGCATGCCCAAGGGGGTCATCTGGCCGCAGGGCAAGTACCGGGCGGCTCAGCTCGAATCCCCGCTCGTGGCCCGCAAGCCCGCCGACCTGGCCGAGCACGTGGCCATGATCCAGGCCAACGCCAGCCCGGGCCGCACGCTGCCGGCCTGCCCGCTGATGCACGGCACGGGCCTGAACAGTGCGCTGGCCGAACTGATGTCGGGCGGCACCGCCGTCATCCTGCCGGCCACGCGTTTCGACCCGGATCAGCTCTGGCAGGTGGTCGAGCGCGATGGCGTGACCCGCATCTCCATCGTGGGCGACGCCTTCGCGCGGCCGATGCTCGAGGCCCTGGAGGCTGCCGAAGGTCGCTACGACCTGTCGCGGCTGCGCGTCATCACCTCGGCCGGGCTGATGTGGAGCCTGGAGGTCAAGCAGGCACTGCTGCAACGACTGCCGCACATCACGCTCTTCGATTCGCTTGGCGCCTCCGAGGCGTCGGGCATGGGCTACACCATCACCACGGTGGACGAGCAATTGCCCACCGGCCGCTTCAAGCCGGGGCGCCGGGTGGCGCTGCTGACCGAAGACGGCCGCCTGCTCGGACCGGGCGTGCCGGGCGTGGGCCAGCTGGCCCAGGCCGAACCCCTGCCTGCAGGCTACCTGGGCGATGCCGCGAAGACGGCCGCCGTGTTCCGCGAGATCGACGGTGAGCGCTACTCGATTCCGGGCGATGTGGCCGAACGCTTTCCCGATGGCACCATGGCCTTGATCGGGCGCGGCAGCCTGGTCATCAACACGGGCGGCGAGAAGGTCTTCGTCGAAGAAGTCGAAGAGGCGGTCAAGCGCCTGCCCGCCGTGGCCGACGCCATGGTCGTGGGCGTGCCCAGCGAGAAGTGGGGCAGCGAAGTGGTGGCGCTGGTCCGCATGACCAACGGCGCGGTGCCTGACGAATCCGGTTGGCGCCGGCTGCTGGACGATGGCATGGCGGGCTACAAGGTGCCCAAAGCCCTGTACGTGCGCGACGAACTGCCGCGCGGGGAAAACGGCAAGGGCGACTATCGTGCCGCCAAGGCGCTGGCCGAGACTCTGCACCGCGACCGGGCTGCGCTCGCCGACGGCTGAGCGCGCACGACCTGCGATCCGGGCGGCCGACGCGCGCAGGCCCCGCCCGCCGCGACGCGGCGGGGGCCGCCGCGGTCACGGCAGGGCGAACACGGCGTCCAGCGTGGGCTCCGTCAGAAGCCGGATGGCCCAGGTATCGATCGATGCGTCGCACGCCTGCTCGATCCGGCTCGTCGCCCACGCGGGCAGCGGCTCACCGAACCGGCTGACGAGCAGGGCCTGCAGGAGGTCGCGACGACCATCGTGCCGGCCTTTGGCGATGCCCCTTTCAATGCCCTTCTCGATGCCCTTCTCGATGCCCTGTTGTTCCCAGGTTTTCGTCCATTCTTCGACGCGTTCGGCCAGCATGGCGTCCAGCTCCTGTAGATCGTTGACTTCGGGAATGGCCGCCGCCGGCACGAGCCGGCGCAGCACGATGCGGTGGATGTAGACAGTGAACGCGCGGCGCAGGCTGTCGTGACGACTCGCCGCGAGGCACCGCCGCAACGCGATGATACTGCTGCGCACGGCCTGTGGCGTGGCGCTGCGCTCCAGTGCGATCAGATGATCGATGACGTTCTCGCCCAGCGTCGTGGGCTGTGCGCGATGCGCATCCAGGACGAAGTAGCGCAGGCTTGGCCGATAGGCGTTCAGCGGATCCGGGGCCGGCGCGAAGAGCGCAGACATCTCCCGTGCGGCGCTCCAGGGTTGCGCGCCGTGGTGCACCACCAGGGGGAACACAGGTGGAAGATCGCCGGGCCGCAAGGGTGGGTCATGCCGGATCAGATTCTGGTACAGCAGCGCCACGTAGCTCAGCATGCGCAGCGCCATCCAGGGGTCGCTGCGGCTCTGGAATTCCAGGAGGAGGTAGACGTAGAGCCAGCGCTCCCCCTGCAGCCGCACGCGCCAGACGAGATCCTCGCGGCGTTCGGTGAGGTCGTCCGCGACGTGGTCGCCACGCCAGGGTTCGAGGCTGGTGAAGTCGATGGCCTGCACCCAGGCCTGGGGCACGAAGCCGCGCAGCAGGTGCTCGACCATCACGGGGTGGCTGAAAAGCAGGCGATAGCCGCTGTCGTTCGCGAGGGCCATGCGGGCTCCGAAGGTGCCCGCCGGCGGCGGGCAGACCCCGGTTATACGGCCGCGCACCGCGGTGTGGACGCCCGCTGCGTGGGATTCGACACACCGCCATCCGCGCGCCGCGGCGGCGCTCAGAGCCGTTCGACATCCGGCAGCGCGTGCGTGCCGTCCAGCAGTGGCTCGCGCGGCTGGTAGGCGCGCAGGCACAGGTAGAAGCCGCCCGCCGGTGCCGGCAGCCAGTTCGCGGTGTCGGCGGGCGCCTCGTGCTGGATGCGGATCTCCAGGCTGCCGTCCTCGCCCCACTGCAGCTGCCGGCTGCGATCGCCGATGGCATAGCGGTCCAGCGGATTGTCTACCAGCATGAAGTCCGCCGTGGCATACAGCGTGAGCGACCAGAACGCGTCCACGGGGGGCAGGGTGTCCGGCGTGAAGCGCAGGCGATAGCGCCGGGTACCGTCAAGCGCCTGCCCGTCGGCGTCCACATAGGCCATGGGGTACACCGCCTCGGCACTGCACAGCGCACCGATGTAGCCCAGGGCGATGCGCGCGCGCGTGCGGTAGTCCGTGCCAAAGCTTTCGCCGAGCATGACGGGCATGACCCAGCTGCCGCGTGGTGCCTCCGCCTGCGGTGCCTCGGCCGTGTCCGCACGCGCCGGCTCCGTGCCCGTCGCGGCAGTGCGCACGCCGCGCGCCCCGCGCGCCAGATCGTCGCGCGCCGCGGCGTAGGCCGCCTGGATGGCCGCTCGCGTCGGGGCGTCCCAGCCCTGGGGGCCGTCGCCATGCGGGCCAAGGCCCAGGCGTGCGCAGGCGGCGCGGATATCGGCGTGCGCGGCCGCTGGCGGGTTCTCGCGCAGCCCGCTGGCCACGCGCGCGAAGTACGCGGCCGCATCGTCCGGCAAGCCGGGCGCGGCAGCGCCTGTGTCGCGGCTGACACCCGCCGTGGCGTTGCCTTGCGCCGGCCGGATGCGAAAGCCGTCCTGCAGGGCGTTGGCCCGCGCGACATCGGCATCGCCGTCCACCAGCAGTCGCCCGATGATCCACACCATGGGCGTGGGGCACGGCACGTGATGCAACCCCTGCGGGACCGTGCCCGTCCAGTCGGGCGGCGTCAGCCAGAACTGCCTTGCGGCCGTGCCGGTGGTGCGCCGGCCCAGGTGTGCAAAGGGGTTGGTGTAGGCGTCCAGCAGGCCCAGCACGTAGTATCGGTCGTCGGTGTCGGGGGCCTCGAGCACGAGCGGGCCGTCGGCGAGGTCAAGCCAGGCGCTGCTGTACAGCGTGTCGTAGTTGGGCGTGACGACACGGCTCTGGCCGGCCTTCAGGAGGCGGCGCGAGTGCGCGAAGGTGTTGAGCCAGCGCCGGCTGCCGCCAGGGTCGGCGTCGGCGAACGCGCCCTCGGCATTGCGGCGCGGCGCGGTGTTCGCGCGCATGCGCAGCATCTCGAAGAGCGGAAATGTGTAGACAAAGACCTCGGTGGTGTCGCGCGCCACGGCGTCCTGCGTCAGCGGCTGGGTCATGCGGCCTCCTGCCCGCGGGCCGCCACGCGCGTCACCGGGGGAATGGAATACGCCCTGCGCAGGACGTGCGCCTCGGGCCGGTACATGCGCAGGATCAGATAAAACGTGCCCTGCGGCGCGGGCAGCCAGTTGGCGGTGCCTTGCGCGGGCGGTTCGTGCTGGATGTAGAGGGTCAGCGATCCATCGGCATGCCGTTGCAGACCGCGGGTGCGGTCGCCGATGGCATGGCGGCCGATGGCATTGTCCACCAGGAAGAAGTCCGCACCGTACATCGTGACCGACCAGAAGGCCGCGACGGGCGGCAGTTCGTCGGCGGCAAAGTGCAGGACATAGTCGTGGGCGCCATCCAGGGGCTGCCGTTCATGATCGAAATCGGCCATGGCGTACAGCGCTTCGCGCCCGGACAGCGCGCCCAGCCCCTTCATCGCCGTGGCCGCGCGCAGCCGATAGTCCTGTCCGTACATTCCCAGGCGCAGGCTCATGCCCCAGGGACTGGCCCGGGTGCTGCGCGTGGCAGCCAGGATCACCTCGCGCGCATCCGCCACGGCCCAGGCCATGGCCTGGGCGACGTCGGGCGCCAGCGCCCGCGCGTCGAAGGCCACGCCGGGGCGCAGGCCGATGCCGGCATACTGGGCCACCAGCGCGCGCTCGGCCTCGGCGACCGGAAAGTCCGCCAGGCCCCGGGCGAGATTGCCGAAGAAGGCCATCGGGTCGGTGCTGTCGTCATACTGCGCGACGCTGTCCGGCACACGGCCCGCGCGGCCGTCGGCCGGCTGCAGGGCAAAGCCCTGCTGGAAGGCCTGCGCCTGGGCGAGATCGTCCGCGTCATCGACCAGGATGCGACCGATCAGCCAGACGAGATCGGTGGGCGCGTGCACCACGCGGACATCGGGCGGCAGCTCACCCTGCCAGGCCGGGCCGACGATGGCGTGGCGGGCGGGTCCGTCGCCGCAGGCATCCGGCCCGATGTTGTGCCAGTTGTTGGTATGCGCATCCAGCAAGGCCATCACGAAGTAGCGGCCGGTGGGCGCGGGCGTGTCCAGGTAGACCGGGCCGTCCGCCAGGTTCAGCCATGCGGTCGAGTACAGCAGGTCGTTGGCGGGCGTGACGACCCAGCGATCCTCATGGGTGCTGGGCCGCGTGTCGTGGTGCAACGCGTTGATCGGGGTGGATGCATCGCGCAGCCGCGCCGCGCACGTGCGCAAGGTCTCCACCAGCGCAAAGCCCCAGATCCAGCAGGGCAGCGCAAGGGCGTAGGCATGGCGGGCCGCGGTCGAGCCCAGGATTCGGGTATCGGTCATGCTCACTCCGCTCGGATGTTGGCGGCCTGGATCACGTCGCCCCAGGTCCGGATGTCGCTGTCGATGGTCTGCGCGAACTGCGCCGCGCTCTTCAGGGGCGGCTCGGGCATGTTGAACTGGCGGAACCGTTCGAGCATCTCGGGATCGCGCAGCACGTCGTTGACGGCGGTGTTCAGGCGCTCGACGATGGGCGCGGGCAGCGCGCGCGGGCCGAAGAGCCCGTACCACGCATCCGCGTTGTAGGTCAGCCCGACCTCGTTCAATGTGGGGACATCCCGGGTCACGGCGCCTCGCCGCGTGCCGCTCGTGACCAGCGGCACGATGTCGCCCGCCTGGATCATGGGTAACGCCGAGGTGCTGTCCACGAAGGCCACGCTCAGCCGTCCGCCCTTCAGGTCGACCAGGGTCGGCTGCACGCCCTTGTAGGGCACGTGCTGCATCTGCAGTCCGGCCTGCTGCTTGATGCTTTCCATGGCGACATGGCCGCCCGATCCGGTGCCCCAGCTACCGTAGTTGTAGGTGTCGGGACGCGCCTTGACCGCGGTGACGAACTCCGCGAACGTGCGCGCGGGAAAATCCTTGGTGACCACCAGCAGGTTGCCGCCCGCACCGATCTGCGCGATCGGCGTCAAGTCTTTCTGCGGGTCGTGCGGCAGCGAGGGCATGAGCCAGCGGTTGGCGACGACGGAGGCCGCGTAGGTGAAGAGCAGCGTGTAGCCATCGGGCGCCGCCCGTGCCACGGCATCGTTGCCGATCATGCCGTTGGCGCCAGGCTTGTTCTCGGCGATGACGGACTGGCCCAGCTGGGCGGCGAGCTTCTCGGCGAACACCCGGCCCATCGTGTCGGTGCCCCCGCCCGGCGCGCCCGAGATCACGAGCTGTATCGGTCGGGCCTTGGGCCAGGGCTCGGCGGCGTGCGACGGGCTGGCCACGCTGGTGGTGCCAAGCAGCACCAGCGCTGCGACTGCAGTGCGTTTCATGGACGATCTCCTCGGTCCTGCGAACGTGTCATGCGCGGGCAGCGGCCCGCGGGGTTGAGCCGGTATCGCCGGCCACGAACAGCGCATCCAGTGCCAGTGCTCCCTGGCCTTGCGGCAGGACCAGGAAGGGATTGATGTCGATGCCTGCCACGTGCGCGTGGCGGCAGGCGAGCTCGGACAGGGCGACGAGCGCGCGCGCCAGGGCCGCGAGGTCCGCCGGCGCCTTGCCGCGATGCCCGGTCAGGCGCGGGTAGGCGCGCACCTCGCGCATCATGGCGTGCGCCTCGGCCTCGGTCAGCGGGGCAGGGCGCAGGCTGACGTCGCGCTGCAGTTCCACGTCCACGCCCCCCAGCCCGAAGAGCACCATCGGGCCAAACACCGGATCGCGCTGCACGCCCAGGATGCATTCCACGCCCGCCGGGGCCATGGGCATGACGAGGACGCCATCCAGCCGCGCCGCGGGCGCGGCCTGGCGCACCCCGGCCAGCATGGCCTCGAATGCGCTTCGCACGGCGTCGGCATCCGCCAGCCCGAGCTGTACGCCACCGACGTCGCTCTTGTGCGCGATGTCGGGTGACACGATCTTCAGGACTACGGGATAGCCCAGGGTGTCGGCGGCCTGCACGGCCGCCTGCACGTCGCTGGCCAGGCGCCACGGCGACACCGGGATGCCGGCATCGGCAAGCCAGGCGAGGCCCTCGGGCTCGGTGCGCGGCACGCGCAGGCCCGCGGAGCTGTCGTGCCCGGCCGTCCGCGGCAAGGCGGGAACCGCGCGCGGCGCCGGCTCGGGCCTGTCGGCGGCCGCCTGGCGCGCCGGCCCGGCCGCGGGGTCCATGGCGTCGTCGCCATGGGACGATTGCCGAATGGGCAGCGTGTCACCGCCCCGCGCCTGTCGATGTCCCGCCACGAAAGCCAATGCCGCCAGGGCCCGCACGGCCGCGCCCGGATCGGCGAAGGCCGGCACGCCCATGGCCTGCAGTTCGCTGCGGCGCGCCGGCGAGAACAGGCTGCTGAACACCAGCGTGCGGTCGGGAAAGTCCCTGGCCAGTCCCTGCGCCATGGCCTGCAGGCGAGGCCACAGGGCGTCGGACAGACCGCCGGCCGCGAGGAACACGAGCAGGCTGCCATAGCCACCCTCGGTCAGCATCAGGCGGGCGGTCTGCTCGATGAGCTCGGGCTGCGAGGTGACCTGTCCGGTGATGTCGACGGGGTTGTTGGGCGCGGCGAACGGCACCTGCGCCCGGATCCAGGCCTGGGCCTGGGCCGGCATGGGCGCCAGGTCCAGACCGGCCAGGCTGGCCTCGTCGGCCATCAGCGCCCCCACGCCGCCCGAGACGGTCAGGAGGCCGACGCGCCGGTTGGCGGGCAAGGGCGCCAGCGACAGTGCGTAGCCGACGTTGAAGAACTCGTCGATGCCATGCGCACGCCAGACCCCTTCGGCGCGCAGCACGGCGTCGTAGACGGCGTCATCCCCCGCGAGCGAGGCGGTGTGCGATGCCGCGGCATCGGCGCCGGCCTGGGTGCGCCCCACCTTGACCGCCACCACGGGCTTGCCGGCGGCGCGCGCGGCAGCCAGCGCCCGGCGCAGGTGCGGACCATCGCGACAGCCTTCGAGGTAGGCCAGGATGACGCGGGTCGCGTCGTCGCCCGCCAGCCACTCGATGCAGTCGGCCACCTGGATGTCGGCCTCGTTGCCGGTGGTGGCCCAGTACGACAGGCCCAGGCCGCGCTCGCGCGCCATGGCGTACGCGTAGGCGCCAAAGGCCCCGCTCTGGCTCACGACGGCGATGTGGCCGGGCTGCACCGTGCCCGCCATCAGCACGGGCGAGAACGTCGCGTAGGCCTGGCGCGCGATGTTCATGAACCCCAGGCAGTTCGGGCCGAGCATGCGGATGCCATGCCGGCGCGCGCGCGTCAGGAGCGCGTCCTGGGCGATGGCACCGGCTTCGCCCATTTCCGCATAGCCCGCCGAGAACATGACGATGTTGCGCACGCCCGCCGCGATGGCGTCATCCAGCGCGCCCGCCACGTGCTGGGCCGGCACGGCGAAGATGGCCAGATCGATGGGCTCGCCCACGGCCGTGAGCGTGGGCCAGGCCGGCAGTCCCTGGACGGTGTCGCGTCCCGGGTTGATCGGCAGCACGCGCCCGGCATAGCCATGGCGCAGCAGATACGTCACCGGGATGGCGCCGATCTTCATGGGCGTGTCCGAAGCACCGACGATGGCGATGCTGCGCGGGGCAAAGAAGCTGTCGAGCGAATCGTGAGACATGCGGATGTCCGGTCAGTGGATGCCCAGGTCGGCGGCACTGCCGTCTTCCAGGCGTTGGGCGGCGGCGTGGTACAGGCTGCGCGAGACGTAGCTGTCGACTTCTCGGGCACGCTCACGACACCACTGCGCCTTGAGCGCGCGCGCCTCGGCGATCTCGGGCGCGGGCCCGGCCGCGGTCGCGAGCACGTCGATGACGTGCAGGGCGAGCTGGGTCCGGCCCGCCGCGGCCAGCGCCTGCGCGGCCGTGATCACCGCGCCCTTGTCGCGAATCGCATCGGCGATGGCATGGCCCGCCTCGGTCCTCGATGCCGGATGCAGGCTCGTCGGATTGCGGTCCCACCAGCCGTTCTCGGCACGATAGATGTCGCGCGCGATGTAGCCTGGATCGCCGTAGGTCGGCCGCATCCAGGGCTGATCGAAGAGTTCGGGCGGCGGCGCGAGCGCGGCCAGGATGTCGCGCTCGCCCATGCCGGCGTTCATCATGCGCAGCACCTCGGCATGCAGCCAGCGCAGGGCGCGCGCCGTGCCGCCCAGGACGCGCTGGACCTCGTCCTCGCCGTGGAGGGTGTCGCCGAACTCGCGCACCACGGTCAGGGGACGCAGGTGCGCCAGCCGTTCGAGGGTGGCGGCCCAGCGCGGGGTATCGCGCAGCGTGCGCAGGGGCGTGCCGATGTTGGGGATGGCATCGATCACCGCAGGACCGCCGTACAGCAGACGCTGCGCGGGCAGCCAGACGGCGATCGCATCGTCCGTTTCGGACGGCGACCAGAGCAGGTGCACCGCGCGCTCGCCCGTGCCCAGGACGAGCGCGTCCGTGAAGGTCTCGGCCGGCTCATGGACCGCCATGCGTCCGGCCAGGCTCATCGCCGGTGCGCGGAACTGGATCTCGGCCAGGCGTTCCTGCAGCGGCATCGTGGCGCGATACCGCGCATAGCGCCTGGGCACGTTGGCGTGCGCGATGACGCGGGGTGGCGGGTCGCCGCGCTCGGCGGCATGCGCCAGCCACAGCGGCAGGCCGGCGTTGTAGCCCAGGTGGCCGTGGCTGTAGACGATGGCCACGAGGGGCTCGACAGCCACCTCGCGCAGGGCGGCGATCATGCCGCGCGTGACCTTGCCGCCCGGGCCCGTGTCGACCAGGACCAGACCCGCGTCGATGCGGGCGACGAAGGATTGGCCCTGGCCGTGCAGGATCCAGGCATCGTCGGTCAGGGCGTCCACGCCCGTGCGGGTGACCAGGGCGGGCAGGCCGGGTTCTTCGTTCAGTGTCATGCCGGTTTCCTCGTGCGCAGGGCAGGGGTGATGGCCGAGCGCGTGTCGGCCATGGCAGCGTCGCTGATCGGGCCCTGCAGGCCCGCGGCGCAGAAGTCGACCAGTCGCGCGACCATGGCGTCCAGGCTGGCTGCCCTGGCGCCCGTCTCGCGCACGCGCGCCCAGTGCGCGATGCCATGCACGACGGTGTCGTTGATGAGGATCACGCGCTCGTTCAGCAGCCGCCTGGGCAGCCCCGGGCAGGCCTGGGCGAGCAGCCGATGGGCACGCCGCAGTCCGCCGACCCGCTCGGCGGCGATGAGTCCATCGCCCATCAGGCGCGGTGTGAAGGTCGCCTGTTCGAGCACGCGCGCATAGGCCGGGCCCCAGGGCTCGTCCTGCACGACCCGCGCCAGCGCGCGCACGGATGCGGTCAGGATGTCGCGCGCCCCGGGCACGGGCTGCGCGGCCAGCATGGCGTCAAGTTCGCGCTGGCGCACGTGATCGACCTGGTCCAGCCGCAGGTTCAAGAGGGCCGCCACCATCGCCTCGCGCGAGCCGAAGTGATAGTGCAGGGCCGAGCCATTGCGCTGGCCGGCCGCAGCCACGATCTGGCGCAGCGAGACGTTCTCGATCCCCTGCTCGGCAAAGAGCCGTTCGGCCGTCTCCAGAAGCAGCAGCGCGGTGTCGGTGAGGACCTTGCTCACGATCATGTTCCGATTAATGCACGTGTCGTAATTAATCTACGTGCATTAGATGGGAGCGTCAACGACGGGTTTTCCCGAGGGTGGCGCAGGCCAGGTCACGTGTCGGGCCGTCGTTCGGCTCAGGTCAGGCGTGCAGCCGGCGGTGCCGCAAGGCGGGCGCGCGGACCCGGCCGCCGGCGGCGCACAGGGCGACCACAACCGCGCAGGCGGGTGCCGGGGCCTGGCCCGCGTCCGGGCGTGCGGAACCCGGCGTCACACCCAGCGTCCATCCCTCATTGCCTTTGCGAGGGACCCATCATGTCGACCCACTCAGCCATCCGCCTGCGCCCGCTCGAGCGCGAGGACCTGCGCTTCGTGCACCAGCTGGACAACAACGCGAGCGTGATGCGGTACTGGTTCGAAGAACCCTTCGAAACCTTTGTCGAGCTGTCCTCACTGTATGACGCGCACATCCATGACCAGAGCGAGCGCCGCTTCGTCGTGGACAGCGGCGGCGAGCGCGTGGGGCTGGTGGAGCTGGTCGAGATCGACTACGTGCATCGCCGTGCCGAATTCCAGATCATCATCGTGCCCGAGCACCAGGGCAAAGGGCTTGCCGCGCAGGCGGCCAGGCTTGCCATGGACTATGGGTTCAGCGTGCTCAACCTCTACAAGCTCTATCTCATCGTGGACAGCGAGAACCACAAGGCCATCCACATCTATCGAAAGCTTGGCTTCGCCGTCGAGGGCGAGCTCAGGCACGAGTTCTTCATCCACGGCCAATACCGGGACGCCACGCGCATGTGCCTTTTCCAGGCCCAGTATCTGGCGCAGCTCGAGGCGCCGGGCGGCATGATCTCGCCCACGGCGCAATAGGCGCGCCAGGACGCAAAAAAGCCCACCATGCGGTGGGCTTTCGGGGCGGTGCCCGCCAGCGGCGGGCCCTGCGGAACACTTATTGCGACATCGTGCCGGTCGTGCCGCCCGCAGCCGGAGCCGGGGTGGTCGTGGCGGGCGCCGAGTCCATCGGCGCGGTGTTCTGCGGCGCCGGGGAGGGCATCGTCACAGCGTCACCGGTGGCGGGCGCAGCGCCGGTCATGGAGGCCGGGTCATCGGCGCGATCGCAGGCGGCCAGTGCGGCCGAGGCGGACAGCAGAACGGCGAGAATCAGTGGCTTCTTCATGGTCGCATCTCCTTGCGTGAATTTCTCAATGACGGGTAGTGGGGACTGCATGGTTCCCATGGTACGGAGAAGCCCGGGTTTTGTCCTGTCCTGTAAGGTTAGCGTCAGTATTTAGTGGGTATGTTTGTAACTGCCGGGAAAACCCCAGGGTGCCGTCGGCAGCCCGCTAAGTCCCTGAATCGGCATGACTATATGCACGTTTTGTCTAGAGCGTCCGGGTTAAGTCCGTAATCTCTGGATGAAAAGAGGGGCATCCGGCGGTCCGCTCTGGCGCACCCGACATCGCTTCGGGCTCTTGCGTCAGGCTGGTGAAAGGCTTCAAGACGCCCCCACCGCCAATCGATCCCGGCGGCCTCAGGCCTGCCACGTCATCCAGCCTGCATCACGCCATGACTCCAGGACGTCCCGTTCGGCCTGCGTGGGCGCCCGACCGGCGCAATCCAGCTCCCGGGCGTCGGCCAGTGCCTGCAGGCGCGACGTGGCAGGCACCTCGGCCAGCTCGCCATTGATGAACAGATGCCTGCCCGAATACAGCATGCGGGTGGCGCGGGCCAGCACCAGCCGTCCCGTGGCGGGCCAGTCCTCGTCCAGCGGCGCGACGGCGTCGTGCGCCGGCTCGAACACCACCCCGGGCTTGGGCTCGGTCAGGTACGCCCCCACGAATCGCGTGGCAAGGGCGCGATCCAGGCGCACGGCCGCCAGTGCTGCAAGCGCCTCGTCGATCATGGCCTCGGGCACGGCCGCCGGGTGCACGGCGGCCGGCTGGCCTGCGTCGCGATACAGGCGTGCACCGGCGGCAGGGGCCAGCCCCGGCAGCGTGTCCGCGGCGGCTTCGAGCAGGCCGCGCGCCAGTTCGTCGCGGCGCGGTGCGCGAAAGCCGATCGAAATCGTCATGCAGTCATTGCCGATCGCCACGCCGTCATGGGCCACCTGCGGCGGCAGGTACAGCATGTCGCCGGCCTCGAGCACGTATTCCGCCTCGCTGCGAAAGTCGCTCAGGATGCGCAAGGGCACGTCCGGCGCCAGCGCCAGGTCCTTTTGCTGGCTGATGCGCCAGCGCCGGCGCCCACTGGCCTGCAACAGGAACACGTCGTAGCTGTCCACGTGCGGGCCCACGCCCCCGCCATCCCCCGCGATGCTGATCATGGCGTCGTCCAGGCGTGCATCGGGCACGAAGCGGAAGCGGTCGCGCAGCGCCGCCAGGGCGTCGTGGTGCAGATCGACCCCTTGCACCAGCAGCGTCCATTCGCGTTCACCGGCCTTGGGCAGGCGGGCAAAGGGGCCGTGCTCCATGGCCCAGGCATCGTCCTCGCGCCAGATGAGGCGGGACTCGACGTCGTCTTCGCGCGCGAGCTTGCGCAAGGCCGTGGCACTGAGCGGGGCGCGCATGCCCGGGATGGCCTGGCGGATCAGCAGGGGCTTGCGCTGCCAGTGGCGGCGCATGAACTCGGCAGGGGAAAGGCCGCCCAGCAGGGCGGTGGGCTGATCGATCGTCATGGCTCAGTCCTGGGTCTTGGCGACCGATTTCAGGCGGTACAGCGCATCGAGCGCTTCGCGGGGGGTGAGGGCATCGGGGTCGATGCCGGCGAGCTCGGCCAGCAGCGGATGATCGCGCGGCTCGAACGCTGGCTCGGGCAAGTCGAAGGTCGAAGTCGGTGCTGCGTCCGGCTCGTCGAACAGCGAGAGCTGCGGCTGGGGCCCGGCGCGCAGCTCGAGCTTTTCCAGTTCGCGCTGGGCAGTGCGCAGCACGGCGGGCGGCACGCCGGCCCGTTGCGCCACCTGGATCCCGTAGCTGCGGCTGGCAGGTCCCTCGCGCACCTCGTGCAGAAACACGATGCCCTGCGCGGATTCGGCCGCGGCCAGGTGCACGTTGGCGGCCTCCGGGCGCTCCTGCGGCAGGCGCGTGAGCTCGAAGTAATGGGTGGCGAAAAGGGTGAGCGCCTGGTTGTGCGTCAACAGGCGCAGGGCGATCGCCCAGGCCAGCGCCAGGCCATCGTAGGTCGAGGTGCCGCGGCCGATCTCATCCATCAGCACCAGGCTGTCGGCCGTGCTGGCGGACAGGATCACGGCGGCTTCCGTCATTTCCATCATGAAGGTCGAGCGGCCGCCGGCCAGGTCGTCGGCCGCGCCGATGCGGGTGAAGATGCGGTCCAGGCGGCCCACGCACGCCGTGCGGGCCGGCACATAGCTGCCCACGCGTGCCAGCAACGCAATCAGGGCCACCTGGCGCATGTAGGTCGACTTGCCGCCCATGTTGGGGCCGGTCACCAGCAGCATGCGGCGGCCCGGATTCAGCTGGCAATCGTTGGGCGTGAAGCGTTCGATGGTGCGCTCGACGACCGGATGGCGGCCCTGCTCGATATGCAGCTCGGCGGCATCGGCCAGGCGCGGCGCGACCCAGCCGTGATCGCGGGCGTGCGCGGCCAGCGCGGCCAGTGCATCGAGCTCGGCCGTGGCCGCGGCGGCCCGTGCCAGCGCTGGCACGTAGGGCGCCAGGGTATCCAGCAATTGTTCGAACAACCACTTCTCGCGCGCGAGGGCGCGCTCCTGGGCGGACAGGATCTTGTCCTCCCAGGTCTTCAGCTCGGGGGTGATGTAGCGTTCGGCGTTCTTCAGGGTCTGGCGGCGGCGATAGTCGTCCGGCACACGGTCCACCTGCCCGCGCGTGACTTCGATGAAAAACCCGTGGACGCGGTTGAATTCCACGCGCAGGTTGGCGATGCCCGTGCGCTCGCGCTCGCGCGCCTCGAGCTGCACGAGGAAGTCCCCGCTGTGGCTCTGCAGGTGACGCAGTTCATCCAGCTCGGCATCGAAGCCCGTGGCGATGACTCCGCCATCGCGCACTGCCTGGGCTGGCTCCACGGCCACCGCCGCCGCCAGCAGGCGCGGCAGTTCGGTGTCCACGCCCAGCTGATCGGCCAGCGCCAGCACGTGGCGCGCATCGGCGGCGGGCACCGTGGCAAGCGCCGCGGGCGCCGCCACCAGGGCCTGCACGCAGGCCTGCAGGCCCGGCAGCGCGTGCAGGGCATCGCGCAGGCTCGCCAGCTCGCGCGGACGCACCGAGCGCAGGGCGACGCGCGAGGCCATGCGCTCGACGTCGGGCAGCGTCGCCAGCGCGTCGCGCAGGCCTTCCAGGCCGTCGCGCAACAGCGTGCCGATGGCGTCCTGGCGTGCCTGGGCCGGTGCGTTTTCGCACAGGGGGTGGTGCAGCCAGCGCCGCAGCAGCCGGCTGCCCATGGGCGTGCCGCAATGGTCCAGCGTCGAGAACAGCGTGGGCGACTCTTCCCCGCGCAGCGTTTCCGTCAGTTCCAGGTTGCGCCGGGTCGCCGGATCCAGCACCACGTACTGGCCCGCGCGGTCGGCCGCCAGCTGCTGGACGTGGGCCAGCGCCTGCGACTGCGTGCGCGCCACATAGCGCAGCAAGGCGCCCGCCGCGCAGATGCCCACCGGCATGTCCTGCACATCGAAGCTCGCCAGCGAGTCGATGCCGAAATGTCCGGTCAATTGTGCGGTGGCGCCGGTGGATTCGAAATGCCACGCCGGCGCGGGACTGAGCGGCGCGGCCAGCTCGCCACAGCCATCGGGCAGGGCGTCGCCTTCGGCCAGCACGAGTTCGGCCGGCGCGACGCGGTGCAGCTCGCTGCCCAGTTGCGAGGCGGCGCACTCCGTCACGCGGAATTCGCCGCTGGCCAGGTTCAGCCATGCCAGCCCGTAGCGCCGCTCGCGCCGCGCGGCGCCCGTGTGCAGCGCGGCAATCACCCGGTCCGCCTTGGCAGGCAGCAAGGCATCATCGGTCAGGGTGCCGGGCGTCACGATACGCATGATGCGCCGCTCCACCGGCCCCTTGGACGTGGCGGGGTCACCCACCTGCTCGCAGATCGCGACCGACTCCCCCATGGCGACCAGGCGCGCCAGATAGCCTTCCAGGGCGTGGAAGGGGACGCCGGCCATGCGGATCGGCTGCCCGTTGGAGCTGCCGCGCGTGGTCAGGGTCAGGTTCAACAGGCGCGCGGCCTTCTCGGCATCTTCATAGAAGAGCTCATAGAAGTCGCCCATGCGGTACAGCAGCAGCAACGCCCCGGCTTCGGCCTTCAGGCGGTGGTACTGCTGCATCATGGGCGTGTGGCCGCTCAGGTCGGGTGTGGTCATTGACGATCAGGTGGGTAGCGTTCGTCCCGGGGCGGGGCCGGGAACAGGGCAAAGGTCGCCGCTGCGCGTCGGGACGCAGGCAGACGGCAAAACCCAGCATTGTAGTGAGTGTCGGCGGCCCGGGCCGTGAGGCGCGGTGACAGCGTGCGCAGACACGCCGGGCGCAAGGCCCGACGCTGCGCAAGGCACGCACGTGACGCGCGCGCCGCATGAGGGGAGGGCGGCGAGGCGCGCCTGTCGGGTTGGCGCCTGCACGCCTTGGTCAGCGGAGATGGAGGCGCGCCAGGCGCAAGCTCAGGCGCGCGGATGGCGGGCCGGCGGCAGCGCCGGCCCGCCAGGCCGTCAGGGCGTGCGCGTCACGCGCCAGATGGTGTTGGACAGATCATCGGCCACGATGAGGGCGCCGCGCGGATCCACGGTCACCCCGACCGGGCGGCCCCGCGTCGTGCCATCGTCATCACGAAAGCCCGCGACGAAGTCGACCGGGTCACCCGCGGGCCGCCCGTTCTGGAACGGCACGAACGAGACCTTGTAGCCGACGGGCTCGGCGCGGTTCCAGCTGCCGTGCTCACCCACGAACACGCCGTCGGCGAACTGCGGCCCCATGACCTCGCTGGAGAACGCCAGTCCCAGCGCGGCCACGTGCGAACCCAGGCTGTAGTCGGGCGCGATGGCCGACGCCACCTTCTCGGGATTCTGCGGTCGCACGCGATCGTCCACGTGCTGGCCCCAGTAGCTGTAGGGCCAGCCGTAGAAGGCGTTCTCGCGCACGGACGTCAGGTAGTCGGGCACGAGGTCAGGCCCGATCTCGTCGCGTTCGTTGACCACGGCCCACAGCTGACCGGTGCCGGGCTGGATGGCAAGTGCCGTCGGGTTGCGCAGGCCGGTCGCGTAGGGACGGTGCGCACCGGTTTCGGCGTTGATTTCCCACACCAGCGCGCGATCGACCTCGGCGGGCATGCCGCGCTCGGTGATGTTGCTGTTGGACCCGATGCCCACGTACAGCGACTGACCGTCGGCGCTGGCGGCCAGCGCCTTGGTCCAGTGGTGGTTGATCGCCGAGGGCAGGTCGGCCACCTTGGTGGGCGGGCCGCTTGCCTGGGTCTGGCCTTCTTCGTAGGTGAACCGCACCAGCTCGTCCTGATTGGCCACATACAGGTTGTTGCCCACCAACGCCAGGCCGTATGGTGCGTTCAGGTTGTCGGCGAACACGGTCTGCACCTCGTACGTGCCGTCACCGTCGGCGTCGCGCAGCAGCGTCAGGCGATCGCCGCTGGCGACCTGGGTATTGCCCTTGGCCTTGATGACGCCGGCGATGACGTCCTTGGGCTTTAACGCCGGTGCGCTGCCGCCGCGGCCTTCGGCGACCAGGATGTCGCCATTGGGCAGCACCAGCGTCTGGCGGGGGATCTGCAGGTCCGTGGCAATGGCCCGGATCGCGTAGCCCTCGGGCACCGTGGGCACCCGATCACCCCAGGGCGCCGGCTTGGCGATGGTCATGTTCGGCAGCAGACCGCGTTGCGGGTCGGGCAGATCCGGATTGGCGCCATACTGCAGCGGGCGGGGGCCGTCGCCGCAGGCGGCGAGCAGTGCCGCGCTCGCGACCAGGGCGGGAAAGTAGGCGAGCTTCATGCGATCTCCCTCACGTGATAGGTGCGCAGGCCGAGCCACACCGAGGCGCAGGCCAGCAC
>JAAIGF010194146.1_pt1 | contig 62335 bp, 59 predicted proteins | sample 6487441 | NCBI WGS metagenome assembly JAAIGF01 (sample SAMN13974129, study PRJNA590717) | phyllosphere metagenome | biome: pepper field; feature: multiple bacterial spot infested pepper fields; material: pepper leaves; isolation source: leaves from pepper fields | host: Capsicum annuum ...
GCGCTCGTGCAAAGATTTATCCTGCGTTACCCCAGCTTCAGCCATTCGGTTTGCCCCGTTTCACGGACCGCCTGATATCACCCTCTCCAGCACTTAGCCATGGGCGACGGTCGCAATGAGCCGTGGCTCACGTAGCGATATGCCGGGCGGCCCTCGCCTCCAGCATAGACAGCCCGCTATGGATCAAAACCGCAAGCGCGGCTACGATAAGCCCGCCTTGGAGGATAAAGGCGAGGTTGTTGGACTGGAGCCCGGCAATGATGACTTCGCCCAGCGTTCTCGCGGCAACTGTCGAACCGATGGTGGCGGTGGACAGGCTGATGACGGCGGAAAGGCGGATACCGGCGAGTATGGCTGGAAGTGCCAGCGGTATCTCCACCCGCCAAAGCCGCTGCCATCCGGTCATACCTGCGCCACGGGCGGCTTCGATGATGGACGGAGGCAGAGTCGTCAGCCCGGTCAGGGTGTTTTCGAAGATTGGCAGGAGTGCGTAGAGAAACAGCGCGACGAGTGTCGGCTTCTGCCCAAAACCCATGATCGGCACCGCCAGCGCCAGAACTGCGACCGGCGGAAAGGTCTGACCGATATTGACGATGCTGCGCGACAGCGGCAGGAATTCACGCCCGAATGGTCGGCTGACGAGAATGGCAAGCGTCGTGGCGATCAGGATTGCACAGCCCGTGGCGATCCCGACAATGGCGAGATGCGACAGCGTCAGTGACAGGAGATTTGCCTGCGTGTATATGGCGGGCGCGTTAGTCTGCACCAGCGTCGCGAAGATGAAGCTGAAGGCTTCCGGCTTCAGGAGGAACGCCACGAGCAGGATGGCAAGGGCAACCAGAAGGATCGGCGCAAGCAGCCTTTTCATGCATGCGTCCCTGTTTCGTAACCAGTCTTCATGAATGTCCCGCGGCCTGCTGCAACAGAGTTTCGCGGCGTATGCGTCCGCGCTTTTCGCCCGACGCACTGACGACCGGAAGATAATCGCGACCTGCCCACAGCATGGCGGATAGCGCGTCGCGCTGGCTCAAATCCTCCTGCAAGGGTTCGCCTTCCGCCTCACCCGGCTCGATAATATCGGAAACCGTTGCTACCGAAAGCAGCCTCAATGGCCGCTCGCGCTCGCCGATCATGGTGCGGACGAAATCGGTTGCGGGGTTGCGGACCAGAACGGCGGGTGCCCCGTACTGGACAATCTTTCCCTTGTCCATGACGGCGATGCAGTCCGCGAGATGGAAAGCCTCATCCATGTCATGCGTGACGAGGATGATGGTGACGCCAAGCTTCTTCTGGATGGCAAGCAGATCTTCCTGCGCCTTTGCGCGGATGATCGGGTCGAGTGCTCCGAAGGGCTCGTCCATCAGAAGAATATTCGGCTCTGCCGCCAGCGCCCGCGCCACGCCGACGCGCTGCTGCTGCCCACCCGACAATTTATTGGGAAAGCGATGCGCGTAGGATGCGGGTTCAAGCTGAAACAGCGCGAGCAGTTCTTCTACCTTGGCATCGATCCGTTTGCGGTCCCAGCCCAGAAGCTCCGGCACGGTCGCGATGTTTTGCGCTACGGTCCGGTGCGGGAAAAGCCCATGTCCCTGGATCGCGTAACCGATGCTGCGACGAAGCTGGAAGCCCGGCATATCCAGAATGTTTTGCCCGTCGATACGAATTGCCCCGGAGGTGGGCTCAACGAGGCGATTGATCATGCGCAGAAGCGTTGTCTTGCCGGAGCCGGAGGTGCCGACGATGACGGTGACGCTGCGGGGCTGCATCGTCAGCGATACGGCATCGACAACCGTCGTGTCGTCATACCGTTTGGTGAGGTTGTCGATTTCGATCATCGTGCTTTTCCTCGCGACAAGAGGTTGCTGTCGATCAGGGCATCGAGAAGGATGGCGGCGGCAAAGCCCAGAACGACCGTGGGGATCGTTCCGAGAAGCACGAGATCCATCGCAGTCTGGCCTATGCCCTGAAAGACGAAGACGCCAAAGCCACCACCACCTATCAGCGCTGCAATCGTCGCAAGGCCGATATTCTGCACGAGTACGATGCGGATACCGGTGAGGATGATGGGAAGGGCAAGCGGAAACTCTACCTTTAACAGCCGCTGAAAACCGGTCATGCCAAGCCCGCGTGCCGCCTCCCGGACGGAAGATGAGACGCCATCGAGCCCAACGACCGTATTGGAAACGACGGGCAGCAGCGAATAGAGGAACAGCGCAACGAAGGCAGGCGCCATGCCAATGCCTCGAATGCCGATGTCCGATGCGCCCGGCACATTGGCGGCGATCCAGCCGAGCGGCGCGATGAGAATACCGAAGAGCGCAATGGAGGGGATGGTCTGGACGATGTTGAGGCAGTTCAGCACCGCAGCGCGCAAGCGCTTCACCTTAAAGCAAAGCACGCCCACCGGGATGCCCACGACGGTAGCGGCAAAAAGCGAGCCCAGTGCAAGCTGAACATGGCGCAACGCTTCCGTCCAGAAGATGTCCGCCCGGCTCTGATATTCCTTCATCACCGACAGGTCATTCCACAGACCCGAAAGGAGAATGGCAGCCAACAGGGCAAGCGCGAGAAGCAGAAGAATGACCCGGGTGATCGGTTTAGGGTCGAGGCGGGCTATGGCATCGGTCGCCATCACCACCAGTCCTGTGAGCAGCAGCCAGAAGCCGCTTGCAGCAGAAACGCGGGCATAGGTGTTATCGGGCGGGATCAGAAAGGAGGCGGAAACACCGATAGACACAGAAAGCGCGGCCAGACCGATAAATGCCAAAAGTAAGCGCAGCTTGGTGTCGGCAACGAAGACCGCTGTCAGAGCGGCGATAAGAACGATGCCTATGAAACAATAGCCTGCCGCGCCGGGTAGGCTGTCGAGTAGGAAACGGGCCTCACCCTGCACGATACGATTTGCACGAAAACTGACGAAGGGCGGGATAAAGACCGCGTAAAGTAGCAGCGCGCAGATCAAAACGCCGACCTTGTCGGGATTGAACGAAATGATCTGCGGCTTGCGCAAGGCGTGCTGCAATGTCACCTCTTATTTCACGAAGCCGTTTTTGGTCAGGAAGTCCAGAGCCACGGCTTTAGCCTGTTCGCCACCGACCTGAACGCGGCCATTGAGTTCCTGAAGTGTCGCGAGATCGAGCTTTTCGAAGACAGGCTTGAGGATTTTCTCGATATCCGGGTGCTCTTTCAACACCGATTCACGGATGATCGGCGCAGGCTGATAGACCGGCTGGACATGCTTGTCGTCTTCCAGAACGACAAGACCGGACGGCGCGATGCCGCCATCGGTGCCATAGACCATAGCCGCATTGGCATTATTCGTCTGGTTGGCCGCAGCGGCAATCGTCGCCGCCGTATCGCCACCCGAAAGCGTGATCAGCTGCTCGGGCTTAAGCGTAAAGGCATAGGTCTTCTGGAATGCAGGAAGGGCCGCTGCCGAGTTCACGAATTCCGACGATGCGGCAAGAACGATCTGGCCACCGCCAGACACATATTTACCGAGGTCGCTCAGCGTCTTCAGATTGTTCTTCTCAGCCACGTCCTTGCGAACCGCAATGCCCCATGTGTTGTTAGCCGGCGAAGGGGTTAGCCAGACGATCTTGTTGGCGTCGTAATCCAGCGTCTTGGCTTCTTCATAGGCTTTTGCCGAATCTTTCCAGAGCGGATCATCTGCCTTTTCGAAGAAGAAGGCGGCGTTGCCGGTATATTCCGGGTAGATGTCGATTTCACCTGCCGTAATCGCCTTGCGGACGACAGGGGTTGCGCCCAACTGAATGCGATCGGTCGTGGCGATATTATTGACGTTGAGAACTGACTGGATGATGTTGCCCAGCACGCTGCCTTCGGTATCGATCTTGGATGAGACGACGACCTGTGCCTGTGCAATTGAGGCATAGAGAGCGAGCGCAAATCCAGCGCCAGCCAGCTTCATCAAACGGTTCATGGGCATTCTCCACTCGGAACGGTTCGGCGGGCAGGGCACTCCCTCGTTTCTGTCTGGCTAACGATGTGAGATGTGTCCCCGGTTCAGTCAGCTGTAACGAAGTCGAGAGCAAAAAGGTTGCATTCGAATTTCGATTTATGCACAGTCTCTAATTATAGGCTAGGTCATATTGCTTCTCGACAATCGCTTCGACAGTTAGAACATTGGAGATTGCGCATGGTGCTCTTCATGATGACGGTTCTGATCGGTTTCGTTTCCGGGCTTAGAACCATGACAGCCCCGGCAGCCATCAGTATTGCCGCCTATCTCGGTTGGCTCAAACTCGCCGACAGTTGGGCGGCTTTTCTGGGGCACTGGCTCGCGGTTGTGATTTTTGTCGTGCTGGCCCTGGTGGAGTTCGTGACCGATCAACTTCCCGGAACGCCAAGCCGCACGGTCCCTCAACAGTTCGGCGCGCGTATCCTCAGCGGCGCGTTTTGTGGAGCAGTCATCGGAACGATCGGCGGTTCGCTTGTTCTCGGGTTGATTGCGGGTGTCATGGGTTCGGTCCTTGGCACGCTCGGTGGCTATGAGGGGAGAAAACGTCTCGTCGCTGCCATCGGCGGCAAGGATTTGCCGATTGCCATTCTCGAAGATGCGATCGCTGTTCTTCTGGCTTTATGGGTGGTGACCTCTTTCTCATGACGAAACATTTCGACGCAATCATCATCGGGGCTGGGCAGGCAGGACCTTCACTTGCCGGGCGTTTGACGCAGGCTGGTCGAAAGGTCGCACTCATCGAGCGCAAACATGTGGGCGGTACCTGCGTCAACACGGGCTGTATGCCGACCAAGGCCATGGTTGCAAGTGCTTACGCGGCCCACCTCACGGCACGGGCAGATGATTACGGTGTGCGTATTCAGGGGAAGCCGGAAATCGATTTTCCCAAGGTTATGGCGCGCAAGGACGAGGTGCGGTTCAATGCGCGGAAGAACAACGAAACATGGCTGGAGGGCATGGAGAACTGCACTCTGATCAGAGGCCATGCGCGCTTCGAGGACGCTCATAGCATAAGCGTCGATGGCGCGCGGCTGACAGCGGACATGTTTTTCATCAACACCGGCGGTCGCGCTGCGATACCGGATTATCCCGGCCTGCCGGACATACCATACCTCACCAATGTTTCGCTGCTCGATCTCGATAGGTTGCCTGCGCATCTCGCAATCATCGGCGGCAGCTATATCGCACTGGAATTCGCCCAGATGTTTCGCCGCTTTGGCTCGAACGTCACGGTCATCGAGCGTGGTCCGCGTTTGATCGGACATGAGGATGAGGATGTATCGGCTGCGGTTAAGGACATTCTGGCAGATGAGGGCATCGACATTCGCTTGAACGCCAAATCGCTGAGCTTTTCCCGACACGGGGGCGGTGTGAAAATCGCCATTGGCGATGACGCGGTAGAGGCTTCCCACGTGCTGATCGCAACCGGCCGAAGACCGAACACGGATGATCTGGGGCTGGAAAAGGCTGGCGTGGAACTTGATGCGAAGGGCTTCATCGGGGTGGATGACCGGCTGAAAACCAATATCGATCACATCTACGCGTTGGGAGACTGCAACGGGCAAGGTGCCTTCACGCACACATCCTACAATGATTTCGAGATCGTCGCATCCAACCTTCTCGATGGGGATAATCGCAAGGTAAGCGAGCGGATCAAGACCTATGCGCTCTATATAGACCCGCCGCTTGGGAGAGTTGGCATGACGGAACGCGAGGCGCGTGCCACGGGCCGTAAACTCCTGATCGGTACACGCCCCATGAGCCGGGTCGGTCGTGCCGTCGAAAAGGGGGAGACACTCGGCTTCATGAAGGTGATCGCTGACGCCGGAACCGACGAAATTCTCGGCGCATCCATTCTTGGAACCGGCGGTGATGAGGCGGTGAAAACCATTCTGGATGTGATGTATGCCCGCAAACCCTACACAATGATCGCGCGCGCCATGCATATCCACCCGACGGTATCGGAGCTTATTCCGACGGTGTTCGGCGATATGAAGCCCGCACATTAATCCGACCGCTGTCGGGCATCCTTTCCAAGAACGAAGGGCATCAGAACGGAGAGGAACAGCATGCGCAGGACATGGTGCGACCCGACATAGGCAGAATCGGCATGCATCATCACGGCCATGGCTGCCATCGTTTCCAGCCCTCCCGGAGAAAACGCAATCATGACCGCGTTCAGCGGTACGCCGGTGAGCTTGTAGACCAAGAGGGCAACGATGGAAGCGAGCAGCATGACGGCCAAAGTGACAACGCCGCCTGCCAGAAAAGCTTTTCGCATATCCCGCAGGGAAGCGCGGGAAAAACGAGTGCCGATAAGGCTGCCCAAGACCACATAGGTCGGAATGCTCATCCAGCCGGGAACGCCGCCGGTGGTCATTCCCGTAACATGCGTACCGATGGAGATGGCAACGCCGCCGAGAAGGAGCGCCGCAGGGAACCGGAGACGCAGAAAAAGCCAGCCCAGCGCCAGCGATGCGACAATTGTGAAGCCTAGAACAAAGGGGTGCATCGGCGGCGCAAGAGCGGAAGGCTCGGTGCTGATCAGTTCCAGATATTCCACGATCAAGGGTACGGCGAGTGTCAATGCCAGCACACGCACGCTCTGAATGATGCTGACCGTCGCAAGATCGCTCTTGGTCTCTGCCGTCAAACTGATAATGTAGCTGAGATGTCCTGGTGAAGCGCTGAGCATGGCAGTGGTGTGGTCGTAACCGAAGCCGAAGCGGAGAATCCAGTAGGCGACATAGAGCAACATGACGACCGTCAGCAGCACCGCCACGAAGCTGAGCGGCCAGGCTCTGGCGGCATCGAATACTTCCGGCGTTATGTTCGTGCCCATCGAAATACCGACGACCACGAAACTGGCGTTTCGCAGGATGGTGGGTACGGAGAGCTTGAGGCCCAGAAAACCGGCAATGGTTACCGCAAGGGCCGGACCGCACAGGAATGGAGCCGGAAGACCGATGATCGTCGCAATGAGAGCGCCAAGACTGCCGATGATTGCAGTCAAGACGAAGCTATGGAATTCCGGCTTGATGATCATTGCGTTACAAAAGAATCATGAAAAGGCAGGCGAGACGGCATTTGCACCTGTTCTGCCGCCAAAAGCAACCTTGGCGAATAAAAGAAAACCCGCGAGCGGGGAGCGCGCGGGCTTGCATCCATAGCTCTGACGATAAGGTTCAGGCCGCAGCGACCGGCTGAACTCTCGGAGCCACCTCATCCAGACCAAGCAGGAAGTTGATCTGCGGACGCGCCTTGACCAGATCGTCAATGGAATATTCCGTCAGCACATCGAAGAACGCGTTCAGCGCCTTGCGAAGTGCCGAGTTGAGGCCGCAGCTATCGACCAGAGGGCATTCGACGGCGCCGTCTTCGAAGCATTCCGCCATGGCAAAGCTGTCTTCGGTCACCTTCACCACATCGAACAGGCTGATCTTTTCAGCAGGCTTGCCAAGCTTCACACCGCCGTTACGACCGCGAACGGTCTCGACCAGACCGGCCTTCGTCAATGGCTGCAGGATCTTGAAAAGGAAAAGCTCGGAAACGCCATAAGCCTTGGCAATTTCCGGAATGCGGCTGAGCTTGCCGTGATTTGCGGCGCAATACATCAACATGCGAACGGCATAATTGGTCTGTTTGGTCAAACGCATGCTGATCTCCTGACATCTAATGTGGAGTTATATAGTCGGTTTTTCAGTTTAGAACAATTCCAGAAATGAAAAAATCTTTAACCGGGTCCATCATCATGGAATTGCCCCGTTGACCGCTCAAGCGATTCATGAACAAACAACTCAACTATCCAATCTATCGGAGGCCTTGGCCATGGCAAGCTTGAAAACTGCGTTTCTCATGTTCGGGACGGGGATAGGGGTTGTCTGTGGCGGAATGTCCACAGCTTTTGCGGGTGGCGAGGTCAACGTCTATTCCTACCGCCAGCCCGAACTCATCCAGCCGCTGCTCGACGCCTTCACCAAGGAAACCGGCATCGAGACAAATGTGCTTTTCCTCGACAAGGGTCTTGTCGAACGCATTCAGGCCGAAGGCGTCAATTCACCCGCCGACATTCTGCTGACCGTCGATATTGCGCGACTGGTGGAAGCCAAGGAAGGCAAGGTCACGCAGCCGGTTCTCGGCGATCCGGTGATCGAAAAGGACATTCCCGCCAATCTGCGTGATCCCGAAGGCGAGTGGTTCGGACTGACGACGCGCGGACGTGTGGTCTATGCTTCCAAGGAGCGCGTGCCGCAGCAGAATATTACCTATGAAGAGCTGGCCGATCCCAAATGGAAGGGCAAGATCTGCATTCGCGATGGCCAACACTCCTACAACATCGCTCTCTTCGCTTCGATGATTGCCCATCACGGGCTCGATTATACAAGAACATGGCTCACTGGCCTGAAGAACAACCTCGCGCGCAAACCGGATGGCACCGACCGAAGTCAGGCGAAATCCATCTATTCCGGCGAATGCGACATTGCGCTCGGCAACACCTATTATGTCGGCCTGATGCTGACCAATGAGCAGGAGCCGGAGGAGAAGGTCTGGGCCAATTCGGTAAAGGTCATTTTCCCGAATGCGCAAGACCGCGGCACCCATGTCAACATTTCCGGCGTTGCCATGACCAAATACGCGCCGAACAAGGAAAACGCGCTGAAGCTCATGGAATTCCTGGCTTCCGGTGAAGCGCAGGAGATCTACGCCAAGCAGGTCTTCGAATACCCCGTCCTGCCCGGCGCCCAACCCTCAGATGTCGTCAAAGGCTTCGGCCCTATCAAACCCGACACCCTTTCCCTGACAGAAATCGCCGCCCACCGAAAGGAAGCCTCCGAACTGGTGGACGAGGTCGGCTTCAACGACGGGCCGTCGAACTAACGCCAATAAAAAGGGCGGCACCGAGCCGCCCCTCTTTTATTACTTCATCGTCGGCATGACGAATTCAGCGCCTGATTTGATTCCTGAAGGCCAGCGTGCCGTGATCGTCTTGGTCTTCGTCCAGAACTTGATCGAATCGGTGCCATGCTGGTTGAGGTCGCCGAAGCTCGATGCCTTCCAGCCGCCGAAGGAGTGGTAGGCGAGCGGAACAGGGATTGGCACGTTGACGCCGATCATGCCGATGTTGATGCGGCTTGCGAAATCGCGGGCTGCATCGCCGTCGCGGGTGAAGATGGCGACGCCATTGCCATATTCATGCTTCATCGGCAGATCGAGTGCATCCTCGTAATTCTTGGCGCGCACGACGGAGAGGACGGGGCCGAAGATTTCCTGCTTATAGATGTCCATATCCGGCGTGACGTGGTCGAACAGGCAGCCGCCGACGAAATAACCGTCTTCATATCCCTGAAGCTTGAAATCGCGACCATCGACCAGAAGCTTCGCGCCCTGTTCCACGCCGCTGTCGATCAGGCCCTTGACGCGCGTCTGTGCTTCCTTGGTCACCAGCGGGCCCATATCGGCCTTGTCATCGGTGTAAGGGCCGATCTTGAGAGCCTCGATCTGCGGGATCAGCTTTTCAACCAGACGGTTGGCTGTTTCTTCACCGACAGGAACGGCGACGGAAACGGCCATGCAGCGCTCACCGGCAGAGCCATAGCCCGCGCCCATCAGCGCGCTGACGGCCTGATCCAGATCGGCATCCGGCATGATGATCATGTGGTTCTTCGCCCCACCGAAGCACTGGGCGCGCTTCCCGTTCATGGCGGCAGTGCCATAAACATAGCGGGCGATGGGCGTGGAGCCGACGAAGGAAACGGCGCCGATATCCGGGTTGGTCAGAATGCCATCCACCGCGCTCTTGTCGCCATTGATGACGTTAAGGATGCCAGCCGGAAGACCGGCTTCGATGAGCAGCTCAGCGAGACGGATCGGAACGGACGGATCCCGCTCGGAAGGCTTCAGAATGAAAGCGTTGCCGCAGGCGATTGCAGGAGCAAACATCCACATCGGTATCATGGCCGGGAAGTTGAACGGCGTGATACCCGCACCGATGCCGACAGGCTGGCGAATGGAATACATGTCGATGGCCGGCCCGGCACCTTCGGTGAACTCACCCTTGGCGAGATGCGGGATGCCGCAGACGAATTCGCAGACTTCCAGACCACGGATCACGTCACCCTTGGAATCCTCGACCGTCTTGCCATGCTCGCTGGAAAGCAGGGTGGCAAGCTCGTCCATGTTCTGGTTCAGCAGTTCCACGAACTTGAAAAAAACGCGGGCGCGGCGCTGCGGGTTCGTCGCAGCCCATTTCGGCTGTGCAGCCTTGGCGCTCTCAACAGCTGCCAGAATTTCAGCGTCGCTGGCAAGTGCCACCTTCGCCTGCACTTCACCCGTTGCGGGATTGAAGACGTCGGACGTGCGACCGCTGGTGCCCGCAACGCGCTTGCCGTTGATGAAATGGCCGATCTCTCTCATGGGTTTCCTCCGAGATTTTTGCTGGTGCCACCTTCGCCCTTTGAATTGCACAAATCAATCACCTCGAATAATCATCCGTTGTGCGTATATTGAAGTTCCTCAAGCCAAACTTCATCATCTTTGATGATTTTGCGCAGAGCGAAGGAGATATTGGATGGACCATGAGCGCGTCGTGCGCATGGCGGAAATCGAGATTGACCCTGATCAATTGGATGCCTATCGGCGCCTGCTGTCGGAAGAGATCGAAGCCTCGGTCAGACTGGAAGATGGCGTGCTTGCATTGAGCGCGGTGGCGTTGAAGGATCAGCCGCACAGACTTCGTATCCTCGAAGTCTATCGCAACGTCGCGGCCTATCAAGCACATCTAAAGACGCCCCATTTCCTGAAGTACAAGACTGGAACCGCAGGCATGGTGACGTCGCTTACCCTTCTCGATGTCGACCCGATCATGATGTGCAGCAAGTGATGAACTGGGACGATGTACGGATTTTTCTGGCGGTTGCGCGAACGGGGCAAATTCTTGCCGCGTCTAAAAGGCTTGGGCTGAACCATGCCACCCTGTCCAGGCGGCTGACCTCTTTGGAAGAGGCGCTGAAAACGCGACTTTTCGTTCGCCGAACAAATGGTTGTGAACTGACGGAAGAGGGTGGGCGGTTTCTCGTCTCGGCGGAGCGGATGGAAGCCGAGATGCTGGATGTTCAGGCAAGTCTGGGACGCGTTGACGCCGCAATCAGCGGCACGGTGCGGATCGGCGCGCCGGATGGCTTCGGCGTGTCCTTCCTCGCGCCACGGCTCGGAAGGCTCACGGCGCTTCACCCGGAACTGAAGATCGAACTGGTGCCGGTGCCGCGCTCCTTCTCGCTTTCCCAGCGGGAGGCCGATATCGCCATTACCATCGAAAGGCCGGAACAGGGGCGGTTAGTGTTTTCCAAGCTCACCGACTATTCGCTCGGCCTCTACGCGTCGAAAAGCTATGTGGAGGAGCACGGCAGGCCTGATACGGTCGAGGCTTTGAAAACGCATCGGCGGATCGGTTATGTGGAAGACCTGATTTTCTCGCCATCACTGAATTTTACGGGAGAGGTGATGCGCGATTGGGACGCGAGTTTTGCGATTTCCAGTGCGATAGGGCAGACCGAAGCAGTGCGCTCCGGTGCTGGCATCGGCATTCTCCACGATTATATCGCCCGTGGAGACGCCGATCTCGTGCGGCTTCTGTCTGATGTTTCGATCCGCCGCTCCTATTGGACGGCATTTCATGAAAACGCGCGGCAGCTTGCACGCGTCAAGACGGTGGTGGAGTTCCTGCAAGAGACTGTCGCGAAGGAACGACGGATATTCTCCTAAGCTCGGCTTAGACAGCGTTGAGGCGGATCACATAGCCGACGATGTTTTCGGCTTCAACGTCTGCCGGGCCATCCAGAAAAACCGCATCCAAACGCTCCAGCTCAACGTTTTGCGCCTCCGAGGAAATTGAAATCGGGCCAGTCGTAAGGACGACAACGGTTTCATTCTGCTTGGGCGGCGAGATGCTAAAACTGCCGATCATCCTCTCGACCCGATGGCTGAACCTGCCACGACGGGTCATGACATTGAGATCGATGATCGTTCCATCGGCCAAGGTGGCATCGACAGGAACATCGGCAGCGAAACTGAGAGGTTCGCTACTCGTCGCCAGCAGGACCGGGCCAGCGCCATCGATTGCAAGCGACATACCCTTCCCATCCAGAATCGATAGCGTTCGATCTATTCGCGGAAATATCGAGAACGGCCCGTCGCTGGCAACGGTCGCCATGCTGATGCGCCAGTCGAAATCATCGACCGTTGCATGGGGAGGAAAGACGGCGATTTCCACCGTCTCCCCACCGCCGTTCTTCCACGGCATGCGCTTGTGATCGCGGGCGCGTAGAATTTGCATGGATCAGTTGCCCAGAATGCCGGGCAGACGCAGGCCTTTGTCCTTGGCGCAATCCAGCGCGATGTCGTAACCGGCATCCGCATGGCGCATGACGCCCGTTGCCGGGTCGTTCCAGAGCACGCGCTCCAGGCGGCGTGCGGCATCGTCGGTGCCATCGGCGCAGATGACGACACCGGAATGCTGGGAAAAGCCCATGCCGACACCGCCACCGTGATGCAGCGAAACCCATGTCGCGCCCGACGCAGTATTGAGCAAGGCGTTGAGCAAAGGCCAGTCGGATACGGCATCCGAACCGTCCTTCATCGCTTCCGTCTCGCGGTTTGGCGAGGCGACGGAGCCGCTATCGAGGTGGTCACGACCTATCACGACAGGTGCTTTGAGTTCGCCGTTCTTGACCATCTCGTTGAAGGCCAGCGCAAGGCGGTGGCGGTCACCAAGGCCAACCCAGCAGATGCGGGCGGGCAGGCCCTGAAAGGCAATGCGTTCGCGCGCCATATCCAGCCAGTTGTGCAGGTGCTTGTTGTCGGGCAGCAGCTCCTTCACCTTGGCATCGGTCTTGTAGATATCCTCGGGATCGCCGGAGAGCGCTGCCCAGCGGAACGGGCCGATGCCGCGGCAAAACAGCGGACGGATATAGGCGGGAACGAAGCCGGGGAAGGCGAAGGCGTTTTCGAAACCCTCTTCCTTCGCAACCTGGCGGATGTTGTTGCCGTAATCGAGCGTCGGGACACCGGCATTCCAGAAATCGACCATGGCCTGCACCTGTACTTTCATCGACGCGCGGGCGGCTGCTTCAACGGCTTTCGGGTCGCTCTCCTGCTTTGCGCGCCATTCGGCAACGGTCCAGCCGACGGGCAGATAGCCGTGGATCGGGTCATGCGCAGAGGTTTGGTCGGTAACGATATCGGGGCGCACGCCACCGGCTTTCATCCGCTTGACGAGTTCGGAGAAGACGTCTGCGGCATTGCCGATCAGGCCGACGGACTTCGCTTCACCCGCCTTGGTCCATTGGTCTATCAGGGCCAGAGCCTCATCCAGCGTATGCGCCTTGGCGTCGAGATAGCGGGTGCGAAGGCGGAAATCGACGCGGGTTTCATCGCATTCCACAGCAAGGCAGCAGGCGCCTGCCATGACGGCTGCCAGAGGCTGCGCACCGCCCATGCCGCCGAGGCCGCCGGTCAGAATCCACTTGCCCGTGAGGTTTCCATCATAATGCTGGCGACCGGCTTCCACGAAGGTTTCATAGGTGCCCTGCACGATGCCCTGTGTGCCGATATAGATCCACGAACCGGCTGTCATCTGGCCGTACATGGCCAGCCCCTTCTTATCCAACTCGTTGAAATGCTCCCAAGTCGCCCAATGCGGAACGAGGTTGGAGTTGGCGATCAGCACGCGCGGCGCATCCCTGTGGGTGCGGAAAACACCGACCGGCTTGCCGGACTGCACCATCAGGGTCTCGTCTTCGTTGAGGTCCTTCAGTGTCGCGACGATGCGGTCGAAATCTTCCCATGTGCGGGCGGCGCGGCCAATGCCGCCATAAACCACCAACTCATGCGGGCGCTCGGCCACGTCAGGGTCGAGATTGTTCATCAGCATGCGCAGCGGCGCTTCGGTCATCCAGCTCTTGGCGTTCAGCTCGGTGCCGGTCGGGCTGCGGACTTCACGTTCATTATGGCGCGGATTGGTCATGATCGTTCCCCTTATTTCTTGAGCTTCGGCGCATTGGTTTCCAGGCGCGTCAGAATGGTTTTGAGGTGCGTACGCAGCCGTGCGGCCTTGCCTTCGTCATAGGCAAAAGGCGACGCTTCCGTTGCGAGATGGGTGGATTGCGCCAGTTCCATCTGGATGGCGTGGACGCCATTTTGCGGCTGGCCATAGTGGCGCGTGGTCCAGCCGCCTTTGAAGCGGCCATTGAGGATGGAGGTGTAGCCCTCGACCTTGGTGGTGACATCGACGACGATGTTTTCAACTGCCGGATCGCAGGTCTTGCCCATATCCGTGCCGATGTTGAAATCCGGCAACTTGCCTTCGAAGAGGAACGGGATATGTGAGCGGATCGAGTGGCAGTCATAGAGTATGGCAATGCCGTGGATGGCTTTGACGCGTTCGATTTCCGCCAAGAGCGCTGCGTGATAGGGTGCATGGAAATGCTGAAGCCGGTAGGCGATATCCGCCTCGGTCGGCTCCTGACCTTCCGTCCAGATGGGATTGCCATCGAAATCCGTCGTGGGAATAAGACCCGTCGTGTTTTGACCCGGATAGAGGCTGGCGCCGGAGGGATCGCGGTTGGCATCGATGACGTAGCGATGAAAGGTGGCGCGGACCGTCGTGGCGTCGGTGAGCAGGCCTGCGTAAAGCTCGTGAATATGCCAGTCCGTATCCGCCAGCAGCCTGCCATTGTCGTTCAGCCGCTCCCAGATATCCGCGGGAACATCGGTTCCCGTGTGCGGTAGGCCCAAAATAACAGGTGATGTACCCTGATGAACTTCGAAAGCCGTCACTTTTAAGCCTCCAGCTTCGGCAGAATTCCACCCGAAATCGCATCGACCAGCGCGCCGGAGGCGATGAGATCGGACGCCGCCTTCAGATCGGGCGCCATGTAACGATCCTCTTCCAGCGCCGGAATTTCATTTCGGAGCACGCCGATTGCCTTCTGCAATTCCGGGCTGGTGTTCAAAGGACCGCGCAGTTCCACGCCCTGAACGGCGGAAAGCGCTTCGATACCAAGAATCGCGAAAAGATTTTCGGTCATGGGCAACAGGCGGCGTGCGCCGTGGCAGGCCATGGAAACATGGTCTTCCTGATTGGCGGAAGTCGGAGTGGAGTCGACCGACGCCGGGTGGGACATCTGCTTGTTTTCGCTCATCAGTGCAGCGGAGGTGACCTCTGCAATCATAAGGCCGGAATTCAGGCCCGGCTTCTTTGAAAGAAAGGCTGGCAGGCCGTAGGACAGCGCCGGATCGACCAGAAGCGCGATGCGGCGCTGGGCAATGGCCCCGATCTCGCAGATTGCGAGCGCCGTCTGGTCCGCGGCAAAGGCAACCGGTTCCGCATGGAAATTGCCACCGGACACGACAGAATTATCGGAGAGAACCAGCGGATTGTCCGTCACCGCATTGGCTTCGATTTCCAGTGTCCGCGCGACCTGTCGCAACAGATCGAGACACGCGCCATCCACCTGCGGCTGGCAGCGAATGCAATAGGGGTCCTGCACGCGCTCATCGCCTTCGATGTGGCTAACACGGATTTCGGAGCCTTCCAGCAGCTGACGCAGAGCGGCACCCGCATCGATCTGGCCCTTGTGGCCGCGAAGCGTGTGAATATCGGGATGGAAGGGAGCGGAAGAGCCCATGGCCGCATCGGTCGAAAGCGCACCGGTAATCAGAGCGGCCTGTGCGGCACGGTGAGCGCGGAACAGGCCTGCAAGTGCCAGCGCGGTGGAGGTCTGGGTGCCGTTGATCAGCGCAAGGCCTTCTTTCGCGGCCAGCACCACCGGCGTCAACCCGGCCTTGGCCAGTGCGTCCGCTGCGGGAAGTTGTTGCCCCTCGAAGAACGCTTCACCTTCGCCCATCATCACCGCTGCCATATGTGCCAGCGGCGCAAGATCGCCCGAAGCTCCGACCGAACCCTTTTCTGGAATGAGCGGAATGACGCCCTTTTTCAGCATGCCTTCGATCAGCCGCACCAGTTCCAGCCGCACGCCGGAGGCGCCGCGACCGAGCGAAACCAGCTTCAGCGCCATGATCAGCCGCACGACATTTTCCGGCAGCGGAGCACCGACGCCGCAGCAATGCGACAGAATGAGATTGCGCTGAAGCGTCGCGACATCGGCGGCATCGATCTTGATCGAGGCGAGTTTGCCGAAACCGGTATTGATACCGTAGACCGGTGCATTACCAGCGGCGATTTCCGCGATGCGGTTCGCCGCCTTCTCGATACCTGCATCGAAGGACGGATCGAGCTTAGCAGCGGCATTGGTCCAGTAGATGGTTGCGAGATCGGAAAGCGGCACGGAGCCCGGGTGAAGCGTGATGGTCATGGTCAGATCGTCCGTCCCTTGAAGATGCGTGTGTGAAGCGGATTGAAGCCGATGCGATAGACAAGCTCTGCCGGGCGCTCGATGTCCCAGATGGCGATATCGGCTGACTTGCCGACCTCCAGCGTTCCGGTTTCGCCTATGATCCCAAGCGCCTTGGCGGCATTTCGTGTCGTCGCGATGAGGCATTCCTCGACCGTCAGCCGGAACAGCGTCGCGCCCATATTCATGGTGAGAAGCAGGGAGGTAAGCGGCGAGGTGCCGGGGTTGCAGTCCGTCGCCAGCGCGATATCGGCCCCCGCATCGCGTAGCGCCTGAACGGGCGGAAGTCTGGTTTCGCGCAGTGCGTAAAAAGCACCCGGCAGAAGAACTGCAACTGTTCCCGCCTTTGCCATGGCTTCAGCGCCTGTCTTATCCAGATATTCGAGATGATCGGCGGAAAGCGCTTCATAGGAAGCGGCAAGTTCCGCGCCGTGAAGGTTCGAAAGCTGTTCCGCGTGCAGCTTGACCGGCAGGCCCAGCGCCTGTGCATGATCGAAAACCTGCCCCATCTCTTCGACGGAGAAGGCGATGCCCTCGCAGAAACCATCGACGGCATCGACAAGGCCTTCCGCATGGGCAGCGTCCATGCCCGGCAATACAACGTCTGCTATGTAATCCGCATTTCGACCCCTGTAGTCTGCGGGAGTGGCGTGCGCCGCGAGATAGCTCGTGACGATGCGAACGGGACGCAGCGTTTCAAGTTTACGCGCGGCGCGCAGCATCTTGCACTCGGTTTCGATATCAAGGCCGTATCCCGATTTGATTTCGATGGTGGAAACACCCTCTGCAAGAAGCGTATCGAGCCGAGGAAGCGCCTGAGCAACGAGTTCCTCTTCGCTGCAGGCCCGCGTATCCCGCACGGAGGAAACGATGCCGCCACCGGCCTTGGCAATCTCTTCATAGCTTGCGCCATTCAGGCGCATTTCAAATTCCATGGCGCGATTGCCGCCAAAGACGAGATGTGTGTGGCAGTCGATCAGCGACGGGGTGATCCAGCGACGTTCACAATCGGTCGTTTCGGATTGAGCAGCCAAATCATGGGGAAGCTCGGTTTCAGGGCCAACAAAAACAATGCGTCCGTCGTCTGCTGCAATGGCGCCATTCTCGATGATGCCGAGGCCGTCTTTTGAGGGGGCAAGCGTTGCAATGCGAGCATTCCGCCACACTGTTACGCGCTTTTTTTCCGACTTGAAGTTCCTGTCCGCCATCAGTTTTTCCTTCCCATTCAAGCAATATGTATATACATAATAAGAGGGCAGGCAAGTGCCTTGCCGATGAATTTGAGGAGCTGAAATGTCTGTTCATGCCAAATCTGCTTTGTTGCCAACGGGTTGGGCAAAGAACGTTCGCATTGAAATCAGCGACGGCAAAATCGCTTCGATAAACGAAAATACCGTTGCTCTGCCGGGCGATGAGCTGCTTGAGGTTCTCGTGCCCGCCATGCCAAACCTCCACAGCCACGCCTTTCAGCGCGCCATGGCAGGCATGGTTGAAACGCGTGGGGCCACCGAAGACAGTTTCTGGAGCTGGCGCACGCTTATGTACCGCTTCGCACTGAACATGACGCCGGAGCAGATGGAGGCTGTCGCAGCCCAGCTTTACATGGAAATGCTGGAAGCAGGTTTCGGGCGCGTGGGAGAGTTTCACTATCTCCACCACGACAAGGACGGCGGTCACTACGCCAATATTGCCGAACTCGCTGAAAGGATCGCCGCTGCCGCATACGGGACAGGCATTTCGCTGACGCTGCTGCCCGTCCTCTATGCCCATTCCGGTTTTGGCGGGCAAATGCCGGTGGAAGGCCAGCGTCGTTTCATCAATTCACCGGATAGCTTTGCGCGCCTCCTAGAAGGCTGCCGGAAAGCTGTATCAGGCCTGCCGGAAAGCGTGGTCGGTGTCGCGCCGCACAGCCTGCGGGCGGTGACGCCGGAACAGCTACAATTCGCAGCGAACCTTGCGCCGGACGCACCACTCCACATCCACATTGCCGAGCAGGTGAAGGAAGTCGAGGATTGCGTTGCATGGTCCGGTAAACGTCCTGTGCAATGGCTTTTGGATAATGCCGAGGTAACGGATCGCTGGTGCCTCATCCATGCGACGCACATGACGCAGCAGGAAACGGAACATGTGGCAAAGAGCGGCGCTGTCGCGGGCTTATGCCCAATCACGGAAGCCAATCTCGGTGATGGGACTTTCCCGGCGGTCGAGTTTCTCGCTCATGGCGGTTCCTTCGGTATCGGTTCCGATAGCAATGTGCTGATCGGGGTGGGAGAGGAATTGCGCCAGCTCGAATATTCCCAGCGTCTGGCCCACCGCGCGCGCAACGTCATCGCTCCCGCCAACGGGTCTACGGGACGCAGCCTTTTCGATGCGGCCTTGGCTGGCGGCGCGAAGGCGCTTGGTACCAAGGCGGGCATCAAGGCAGGGCGGGCTGCGGATTTCGTGTCGCTCGATACGTCAGCCGCGCCCTATCTGGACGGTGATCATCTTCTCGATAGCTGGATTTTTGGAAATCTGGTGAAGCCGGATCGGGTCTGGATCAACGGCAGATCGGTGGTGAGAGGCGGTTGCCATGTCAACCGCGAAGAAATCGCGCGTCGCTTCCGGCATACGATGAGTCAGCTTTTGAGCGTCTGAAATCTCCACGGATCGCTAATATAGCCCTTGGGATGCCTTGACTTGCGTCGCCTGCTCGTCAAGTCATTGCTGTCAATGCAGGGAGGCGGAGCGTCTGCTGCTTTTAACGGTCGTTTAGCGCTCCCGGGAGTTCAAAACAAAATGCCGCAATTTCTTCGCCAGCTTTCGCCGACCGGCCTTGGCGTGGCCGTCATGCTTCTCGGCATGCTGCTCTTTGCCCTTAACGATGCCATGGGCAAGTGGCTGGTCTCGACCTATAGTCTCGGGCAGGTGGTTGCTATCCGCAGCGTTGCGGCCATCGTCATTCTCGTGCCAATTCTTTGGAAATCCGGCCTCTCAAAGCTGGTGAATGTGGAACGCCCCGGCTTGCAGGTCGCGCGCGTTTTCTTTTCCACCGCCGAGCTCTTCTGTTTCTACTTCGCGGTGGCAGCACTGCCTCTGGCAGACGTCATGACCTACTGGCTGGCCGCCCCCATCTATGTGGCAGCACTTTCGCCCTTTCTCTTAGGTGAAAAAGTGGGCTGGAGACGATGGACCGCAATCGGCATCGGCTTCATCGGCGTTCTGATTGCGCTGAAACCAAGCTCCGCTTCACTGACGAGCGCTGCATTCTTCTCCATTCTCGGCAGCGCCGCCTTTGCCTTCATGATGCTGTCCGGTCGGCAGTTGCGCAACACGCCGGATACGGTTCTGGCCTTCTGGCAGGTGATCGGAGCAGGTCTCGCCGGCGTGGTCGCCATCATGCTGGCGCCTTCGGGTTGGGTGACGCTGCAATCGGGCTTCGATCTCTCATTGCTTGCCCTTCTCGGCATCGTCGCGATGACCGCGCATGTGCTGGTCAATCGCGCTCTCAAGCTTGCCGATGCAGCGACAGTCGCACCGCTGCAATATACGTTGCTGCTCTGGGCTGTCGTCTTCGGCTGGCTGATGTTCGGCGATATTCCGCGGTCCAGTATCGTAATCGGAGCCGCGCTGATCGTCGTTTCCGGCCTTTACATCTTCTTCCGTGAAAATGCGCTGAAGCGGAAACAGGCGAAGGTGCCGGATCAACCGCTTGGCGATGTGGTGTAACACCTGATCGATCAGGAAGGTGATTAGGCAATTCACAACCTGAGATAATCGAAACCGTAATAAGTTTGACGGTTTTTGGCCGTCAATGCGTTAAAAAACAACTTTCGCCTTGACGAAATCACGAAGTTGAGAGACTAAAGGACATTCCCACCCCTGACATCGGGTAGGGACAGAACTTTGGTGCCGGGCCCCTCTGGCGAGAGTTTTACGGCGCTCTCGCGATGTCGGTACCGCCTGCTTGTTACGCCGGCGGATTAACACCCATGAACAATCTGACCAAGCATCACATGCTGGCGTCTGACGCCATGCATATGTCTCGCTCTTCCTTTCTCCGGGGGGCGTTCTGATGACCCCTACCGCACACTCGACACTTGCCTATTTCAAATGGGCCTTCATCGTTACCGTCGTCGGCCTTATTTTGGGCGGATGGCTCGGCTGGGAAATGACCGGCACCGTCAGCGGTACCGCCACGATCTTCTTCATCTGCGCGGTTCTGGCGGTTCTGGAAATCTCGCTTTCCTTCGATAACGCCATCGTCAACGCCAACAAGCTCAAAGACATGACCCCGGAATGGCAGCACCGCTTCCTGACCTGGGGTATTTTGATTGCCGTCTTCGGCATGCGTATCGTCTTCCCGCTGCTCATCGTGGTGGTTGCGGCCAATGTCGGCCCGTGGACAGCCATGGTCATGGCCGCAACCGAGCCGGATCGTTACGCCCAGATCATGCATGACGCGCATCTGCCGATTGCTGCCTTCGGCGGCACCTTCCTGATGATGGTGGGCCTCAGCTTCTTTTTCGATCATGAGAAGGATGTGCACTGGGTTCGCTGGTTCGAAGAAAAGATCGCGACCTATTCGTCCATCAAGGGCATCGAAATCGCTTTCGTTCTCATCATTATGCTGATCTTCACGCGCATCATCAGCAACAGCACCAATCCGGATCTCGGCCCGGAGGCAGCAAACGTGTTCTTCACCTCCGCGATCTGGGGTCTCTTGACCTTCCTTCTGGTCGAGGTGCTGGGCGGCGTTCTCGATCGCAGCCAGCAGATGCTGGAAGGTGCTGCAAAGGGCGGCTTCGGCGCGTTTCTGTACCTCGAAGTGCTCGATGCCAGCTTCTCCTTCGATGGCGTGATCGGCGCCTTCGCACTGACGTCGAACCTGTTCATCATCGCAATCGGCCTTGGCATCGGCGCGATGTATGTCCGCTCCATGACCATCATGCTGGTGGAAAAGGGAACGCTTGCAGAATACCGCTATCTTGAGCACGGCGCTTTCTACGCCATCCTCATCCTGTCGGTTATCATGTACATGCAGAGCCTTATCCATATTCCGGAAGTGATCACTGGTCTTGGCGGTGCGGCACTCATCGGCATCTCGCTCTGGTCTTCCATCCGCTACAATCGGCAGGAAAAAGGCCGTGAGGTCGAAGCTGCGCAGGGCGCGGAAATCTAAAATCCGCCCGGCCTTTGGCTTTTCAGCTCAAAGGCCGGTGCGACTTAATTTTGCGCGGCGCTCAAAAAAGCGCCTCGCATCTCCCTCTGACCAAGCTATCGTAAGCGAAATGGCTTGAAATCGACTTGGCACGCTTCCTGCATATTGAAGCGCAAGTCCAGAGGGGACGTAAAAAGCTCAAAACGAGCAAAGAAAGCTGCCGCCGTTCTGAAACACCTGTTTCGAGACGGCGGCGGTTTTGTTTTTATTCACCGCTTTGCGCGACTATGGGCGTCAGATCGTCCGAACGAACAGGGAGTTTCTCCGTGCCAGTGGAATTGTCGCCAAGTCAGGCGCTGGGCTTGTGGCACCGCGTTGCACTGGCGCAGGTAGAAGACAATGCGCCTGATCTGACACTACGGCAGACGGCGATCCTGCTTCACATCTATCTCGTTCCGCCGCCCCATACGGTCCGGGGATTGGCCAGCGTCCTAGGTGTAACGAAGCCGGTGATCACGCGCGCGCTGGACAGTATGGGCGCGATGGGTCTGGTGGAGCGCGAACGCGACGAAAAGGATCGCCGCAACGTGGTGATCAAGCGAACGGTTACCGGAGCGCTTTATCTGGAAAAATTCGGCGATATGATTATCGATGAAGCGCGCGAGGCGTGAGGCCGAAGATTCGCCGCTTTGGACCTTCATGCAGCGCTTGAGCTTAAAACAAATCAGGATCGAAGAGCATGACATCCGCCGAAACTCTGGACCGCCGCCTGAACATTTTCCGTAACGATCTCGCGGATGAAAGCCTAAAGGGCAAGGTGGAAGCGGAACGTTTCGTCAGTGGCGCTGAGGCTCGTATCACCCTTCCCGTCGTCGGACTTCGACCAAAGCCCGACGAAAAATCCGGTATCGATACGGAGCTTCTGCTCGGCGAAACCGTGCGCGTGTTCGACCGCGCTGATGGCTGGGCATGGGTACAGGCCGAATCGGATGGTTACGCCGGTTACGTCCCCGAGGCGGCAATCGGCGAGGTTGAGGTGACAACGCATATCGTCACTGCGCCCCGCACTTTTCTCTATCCAATAGCTGAACTTCGAAAGCCGCCTGTCGCTGCCTTGTCCATAGGCAGCCGTCTCGCTTTCGTCGGCGAGGAGGAGACGCGCGGCACGCGCTATCTGATGACCGCAAAGGGCGAGGGCGTGATTGCCGCTCACTGCATTCCGGTCGAACAGATCGTTTCAGAGGATTATGTTGCGGTGGCTCTCCGGTTTCTGGAAACCCCCTATCTGTGGGGTGGGCGTTCCGGTTTCGGCATCGATTGCTCGGGCCTCGTGCAACTCTCCTTGGCAATGACGGGAAAATCCGCGTTGCGCGATACGGACATGCAGGTGAAATCCCTGGGCACCGAAATCACGCGCGATGAATTGCGCCGTGGTGATCTCGTTTTCTGGAAGGGTCATGTCGGCATCATGGAAGACGCGACCACGCTGCTCCACGCCAATGGCCACACCATGAATGTGTCGCGGGAGAATCTGGAAGAGGCGATCAAGCGGATTGGCTGGCTCTATGAGTTGCCGACGGCCTATCGCAGACCTTGAACCGCTCACGAAAACGTTTTGATCGAAGCATCTGCATTTGAGCATTTTCTTCGCCTATATTGGCTTGGATAGCATCTGGATGCAGACGATGAAGAGAATGAAACGCTGGAGTGCCGGAATAGCGATTATCGCGGTCGCCCTCTCGATGGCGAGCATGGCCGAGGCGCAAACGGTATTCGAGAAAGGCTATTTGCCTGCACCGGACGCTTACGCCAATCTTCCCGGCGTCAAAGACCCGAAGACGCTCCAGCCAAAGGAGCGATACCACTGCTACTCGACAACGGTCCCCTCGGGATATCCAGACGGTGCTTACCGCGACCTCTTCGGCAATAACGGACTTCCCGTGCAGGGTTATCGCTGCACCGGTTCGGCTGGCGTTTCCGCTTTCGGGACACGGGTCCCAACGTCGAAAGACTGGTATCCCGGCATCAATCCACCCGCAACGGACTTTTGAGACGTCAGTAACCGAACCGGCTTCACACAAACCGGTCTGGACTTGAGGCGACGTTTTCAGATAAGTCTTTGTTGAATAAGGCTCACGCCTTTCGAAATGCGCGGCGATACCGGCTTTTCTTCATAGAGAAAGCCCGGTGTGGGGGATGGCAGCAGCAATGACGAAGACAGATATAGCGACCCGTGTTCACAATCACACCTGGAAGCTGGATCCCATTATCCGCAGCCTCATCGATACGGACTTCTACAAGCTGTTGATGTTGCAGATGATCTGGAAGCTTTATCCAGAGGTGGACGCCACCTTCTCGCTGATCAACCGCACCAAAACGGTAAAGCTCGCGGATGAGATCGATGAGATGGAGCTTCGCGAGCAGCTGGATCATGCCCGCAGCCTCAGGCTCTCGAAGAAGGAAAGCATCTGGCTTGCCGGTAATACCTTCTATGGCCGGTCGCAAATTTTCGAGCCGGAATTTCTGTCCTGGCTGTCCAGCTATCAACTGCCGGAATACGAGCTTTTCAAGCGCGATGGGCAGTATGAACTGAATTTCCACGGCCGCTGGATGGATACCACGCTATGGGAAATTCCAGCCCTTGCCATCATCAATGAGCTGCGGTCGCGCAGTGCGATGCGCTCCATGGGCTACTTCACGCTGGATGTGCTTTATGCCCGCGCCAAGGCCAAGATGTGGGAAAAGGTGGAGCGCCTGCGCGAACTGCCGGGGCTGCGCATTTCGGACTTCGGCACGCGCCGCCGCCACAGCTTTCTGTGGCAACGCTGGTGCGTCGAAGCCTTGAAGGAAGGCATCGGCCCGGCTTTTACCGGCACGAGCAACGTATTGCTGGCTATGGATTCGGACCTCGAAGCGGTGGGCACGAACGCGCATGAACTTCCCATGGTGGTCGCGGCTCTGGCACAGAATGACGAGGAACTGGCGGCAGCACCCTATCAGGTCATGAAGGACTGGAACCGGCTCTATGGCGGCAATCTTTTGATTGTCCTGCCTGATGCTTTCGGAACCGCTGCTTTCCTGCGCAATGCGCCTGAATGGGTGGCGGACTGGACAGGCTTCAGGCCCGATAGCGCGCCCCCAATCGAGGGCGGCGAGAAAATCATCGACTGGTGGAAGAAGATGGGCCGCGACCCGAAGAAGAAGCTGCTGATCTTCTCAGACGGTCTCGATGTGGATGCCATCATCGACACCTATAAGCACTTCGAAGGGCGCGCGCGCATGAGCTTCGGCTGGGGCACCAACCTGACCAACGACTTTGCCGGTTGCGCGCCGAAGACCATCGAGGGATTGAAGCCGATTTCTATCGTCTGCAAGGTCAGCGACGCCAATGGCCGACCTGCGGTCAAACTCTCCGACAATCCGCAAAAGGCGACCGGAGATGCGGAAGAGGTGCAGCGCTATCTGAAGTTCTTCGGTCAGGAAGACCGGAAGGATCAGAAGGTTCTGGTCTGACACCAGATGGGCGGGGCGCAACAGCGGCCCCGCCTCTGATTTGTTATTTCCGCACGAACTCACGCGAAATATAATGGAACAGCGCCCGGATGGCCTGCGCCTCACCGCCAACGGATGAGTGCGGGCGTTCGCTGATTGACCAGCCGTAAATATCGAAATGCGCCCACTTCTTCGTCTGCGTCACGAAGCGCTTGAGGAACAGCGCTGCGGTAATCGATCCTGCCATGCCACCGGATGGGGCATTGGTGATATCTGCAGCGCGCGAGCGAATATCCTTGTCGTAACCCATGTAGAGCGGCAGGCGCCAGACGGGATCATCCGTATCCATGCTGGCATCGGAGATGCTGTGTGCGAGGTCTTCATCGTCCGTAAAGAAAGGCGGAACATCCGGGCCGAGCGCGACACGCGCAGCACCCGTCAGGGTCGCCATGTCGATCATGAGGTCCGGGGCATCTTCATCCGCATATGCCAGTGCATCCGCCAGAATCAAACGCCCTTCGGCATCGGTATTGTCGATCTGAACCGTCAGCCCCTTACGGCTCTGGTAGATATCGCCGGGGCGGAAGGCGTTGGACGAGATCGAATTCTCCACAGCCGGAACGATGACGCGCAGGTCGATGGGCAGGCGTGCATCCATGATCATCAGGGCAAGGCCGAGCACGTTGGCCGCACCGCCCATATCTTTCTTCATCAGCGCCATGGAAGAGGAAGGCTTGATATCGAGGCCGCCAGTATCGAAACACACGCCCTTGCCGACAAGCGTCACGCGCGGATTGCCCTTCTTGCCCCAGCTCATTTCCAGTAGGCGAGGGGCGCTTTCGCTGGCACGTCCCACCGCATGCACCAGCGGGAAATTCTCCTTCAGAAGATCGTCGCCGGTAATGACCGAGACCTGCGCCTTGTAATGCGCGGCAAGGCTGCGGAAAGCGATTTCCAGCTGATCCGGCCCCATATCGTTGGCGGGCACGTTGATCAGATCGCGGGCGAGATAAACACCCGCCAGCACGCGCTTGATTTCGGCATCTTCGGCATCGCGCGGGATCAGAAGCTTCGCACCGCTGCTTTTGAGCGTCTTGTATTTATCGAAGCGGTAGGCACCCAGACCAAAACCCAGCGCAAGACGGTTGACCGTCAATGGCGCGGTTTCGATGTGCCAGTCGCCTTCCGGAAGTTCACGGGCGAGCTTGCCGGTGATGAAGGGCAGTTCGGATGGATTGGTGCCAAGACCGAGCAGCGCGCCACCGAGCGCGCCTTCAGCGGAAGGAATAAGAAGCATCGAACCGGCATCGGCCTTGAAGCCCGCCTTGCGCGCCCAGTCCAGCGCGATGGGATCGATGGCGCCCTGTTCGATATGGGCTGGCGTAACGGCAAAAACAGGCAGTGTTTTTCCTGCCTTGGAGCTGAAAGGGGTAGCGCGCTCGATAAATTGAAAGGGGGCCATTGTCTGCTTTCGTAAACGGCTGAAATTGCCAAATTAACACTCTGTTAGGGTTAACAGATTATTGCTGGAGCGAAAGTTGCGTCGCAAACGCGGCGTAACTGCAAGATCCGAACACGGAGCCGGGGCGATATCATGATTGCCGTTTCCTTATTCCATGCCCGCAAGCGTGCCGCTCTTCACGGCATCTGCGCCGCTGCCCTTGCTCTGACGCTCGCAAGCTGTTCTACCAACAAGCCGGACCGCATGTCGACCGGTTCCATCCCTGCGGTTTCGCGTTCCTATGATCAGATGAATATGGAGCAGCTGCGACAGGCCGAGACGTCCGTCGGCGCTGCTTATTCGCGCAATCCCAAGGACCGAAACGCCGGTTTGAACTATGCCAACATATTGATGATGACCGGCAAGAATGCACAGGCACTGGCCGTCATGCAGCAAGTGGCGATTGCCTATCCGGCGGACCGGGAAGTGCTGGCGGCCTATGGAAAGTCGCAGGCAGCTGCCGGTCAGCTGGAGCAGGCGCTGGGCACGATCAACCGTGCACAGACACCGGATCGCCCCGATTGGCGGCTCTATTCCGCCGAAGGTGCTGTTCTCGACCAGCTTGGACGCTCCAACGAAGCGCGGGCGAAATATCGCCAGGCCCTTGACCTGAAGCCGAACGATCCGAGCATTCTCTCCAATCTCGGCATGTCTTACGTGCTGCAGAGCGATCCTCGCACGGCAGAAACCTATATGCGATCCGCCGCGTCCCAGCCCGGCGCCGATAGCCGTATCCGCCAGAACCTCGCCCTCGTCGTCGGTCTTCAGGGTCGCTTCGAAGAGGCGGAGCGCATTGCCATGCAGGAGCTTTCCGCGCAGCAGGCGCAGGCCAATCTGACCTATCTTCGCGGCATGCTCTCCCAGCAGAACGCCTGGTCGCAACTGGCGGACAAGAACAAGAAAACCGCTGCGAACTGAGCGATCCTCGTAAATACAGCGAGAGAAATTGCGCCGATTCCCGTATGTTCTGCGGTTAACATAACCGGTGGTCAGAACGTATCCGACACCCGTATGCCTGCCGGTCCCAGAATGACGGCGACCAGAACGGGCAGGAAAAATAGGATCATCGGCACCGTCAGCTTCGGCGGCAATGCAGCCGCCTTCTTTTCAGCCTCGTTCATCCGTTCATCGCGACCTTCCTGCGCCAGGACGCGGAGTGCCTGAGCCAGCGGCGTACCGTAACGCTCAGCCTGAATAAGCGCCTGCACGACGCTTTTGACACCCTCGAGCTGGGTGCGGAGCCCAAGATTTTCCAGCGCCGTGCGTCGATCCTGAAGGAAGGAAAGCTCAGCGGTGGTCAGCACCATTTCTTCGGCAAGCTCCGGCGATTGCTCCGTCATTTCGTCTGCTACGCGGCGCATGGCAGCTTCCATGGAGGTGCCGGATTCAACGCAGATCAGCATTAAATCCAGAGCATCCGGCCATGCGCGTTTGATGGATTTCTGTCGTTTGGTGATGCGGTTGGAGACGTAGATATTGGGTGCATAAAAGCCGAGATAGCCAAAGAGCAGAACGGCCATGACCCGCACCATGAAACTGTAGTCGGGAATATTACCAAGCCCAAACACCCAAAGCGCAGCGACGATCAGGAAGATGAAGGGCAGGATGAAGCGGGCCGCCAAAAAGGTGTTGAGCGCATTCTGCGAGCGGAAGCCAGCCGCCTTGAGCTTGTTCATCGTGTTGGCATCGACCAGCGCTTCACGCAGATTGAAGCGCTCCACGATCTTCGTTGCAGACTTGTTGTTGTTCGCGCGCAGCGTTGCCTTGCCACCACTTTTGCTCACCGCATTCAGTCGCTCACGTTCGCGGCTGCGAATCTGGTCACGCTCGGTAGACACTGCGCGCATGCGCTTGTTGAGATCGCCACGGTCGAAATAAGGAATAGCCAGCGTGTAGAAGGTGGCAAACGCCGCAACGGCAACCAGAAGCGCGATGATCAGCTGCGGATTGATGAGGCTCGATGCGAATTGCTCGGTCATGGCTAGGCCTCAAATGTCGAAGTTGATCATGTTGCGCATAATGATGATGCCGATCGACATCCACAGGCCGGATGCACCGAGAATGAGGTGTCCGCGCGGATCGGTGAAGAGCACCATGATGTAATCCGGCGAGGTGAAGTAGACGAGCGTTGCCACGACGAAGGGAAGGGAGCCGATGATCACGGCGGATGCCTTCGCTTCCATCGAAAGGGCGCTGACCTTGGCCTTCATCTTGCGCCGCTCGCGCAACACCTTGGAGAGGTTGGAAAGCGCCTCGGAGAGGTTGCCACCTGCCTGTGCCTGAATGGTGATGACGGTGCCGAAGAAGTTCACCTCCGGCAGTGGCATGGTCAGCATCATGCGGTCGATGGCTTCCGGCACGGTCATGCCCACCTGCTGCGCCTCCACCACGCGCTGAAACTCCGCTTTTACTGGCTCCTGACCGTCGGAGGCAATCAACCTGACTGCGTCGTTCAGCGGCAGGCCGGATTTGATCGAGCGGCACATCACGTCGAGAGCGTTGGGAAATTCTTCGAGAAACTTGTTCTGACGGCGCTTGATCAGGAAGGCGATGGCCCAGCGCGGCAGGCCGAGAACGCCAACGAAACCGATGCCAAGCGCAATCAGCGGCGGAGCGCCGTAAAGCAGTGCGACGAGCGCGGCGGAAACACCGAAGCAGATGCTGAAAACATAAAAGCGGCGAACCGAAAGAAAGAGACCGGATTGGGTGAGACGGCCTTTCAGGCTCGTATCTTTCCGGTCCTTGGCCTTTTCACTCTGCTTCTTTTCGAGCTCTTTGAGCGAATCCTGCATGGATTTGCGGCGCTTGCTCATTTCCTGCACGCGGTCGCGCGCAGCCTTGATCTTCGTGTGGTCCGTCTCCGCCGCCTTCACACGGTTGACGCGGCTTGCGGTCTTCTTTTCAGTCTCGATCTGCTGAAAAAGGAAAACATAGGCCAGCGCTCCTGCCGAGATGGCGACAAGGACGACGAGGAGCAACATGGTCATGTTCATTGCGATGAACGCTCCATCTCGTCGAGTGCCGCCGCCAAGCGTCGCTCTTCGTTGAAATAGCGTGCGCGATCCCAGAAATGCGGCTTGCTGATGCCCGTCGAAACGTGGCGACCGATCAGGCGGCCCGCTGCATCTTCGCCGTCGATTTCATAGCGCATAAGGTCCTGCGTGATGATCACGTCGCCTTCCATGCCCAGGACTTCGGTGACCTGCGTTATCCGGCGCGAACCATCGCGCAAACGGGCAGCCTGAATGATGACATCGACGGAGGAGGAGATGATTTCGCGCACTGTCTTGGCAGGCAAGCTGAAGCCGCCCATCGCGATCATCGATTCCATACGGCTGAGACACTCACGCGGCGTGTTGGCGTGGATCGTTCCCATGGAGCCATCATGGCCGGTATTCATGGCCTGCAGAAGATCGAACACCTCCGGTCCACGGACTTCGCCGACGATGATGCGTTCAGGCCGCATACGCAGGCAGTTCTTGACGAGATCGCGCATGGTGATTTCGCCTTCGCCTTCGATATTCGGCGGACGGGTTTCCAGTCTCACGACATGCGGCTGCTGAAGCTGAAGTTCCGCCGTGTCTTCGCAGGTGATGACACGTTCGGTTTTGTCGATATAGCTCGTCAGGCAATTCAATAGCGTAGTCTTGCCAGAGCCGGTGCCACCGGAAATGACGACGTTGCAGCGCACACGGCCAACGATCTGGAGAAGCGTTGCCCCTTCCGGCGTAATCGCGCCAAAGCGCACCAGCTGATCGAGGGTCAGCTTGTCCTTCTTGAACTTACGGATCGTCAGCGCCGGGCCATCGATGGAGAGTGGCGGTGCGATGACGTTGACGCGCGAGCCATCGGGCAGGCGCGCGTCGCAGATGGGGCTCGATTCATCCACACGGCGTCCGACCTGGCTGACGATACGCTGGCAGATGGAGAGAAGCTGGGCGTTGTCACGAAAGCGGATATCGGATTCGATCGTCTTGCCGCCGACTTCGATAAAGGTCTGGCCTGCGCCATTCACCATGATATCGGCAATGTCGTCGCGCGCCAGAAGAGGCTCCAGCGGGCCGTAACCGAGAACGTCGTTGCAGATGTCTTCCAGCAGCTCTTCCTGCTCGGAAATGGACATCGCGAAATTCTTGATGGTGATGATATCGTTGACGATATCGCGGATTTCTTCGCGCGCGCTTTCGGCATCCAGCTTCGCCAGCTGCGAAAGATCGATCGTGTCGATCAGGGCTGAAAAAACCTGCGCCTTGGTCTGATAATAGTCATCCGTGCGCACGCGTTTGCGCGCGGTGCTGGAAGGGGCCTGGGGGGCTGGCGCTGGCTTCGGCGCAGGCGGCTGAAGCACCATCGTCTCGGAAGGGGCGGGCTGCTCCACCCGTGGCGTGGCGCTGACGGCAGGCGGCGGGACAGGCGGGGGTGCCGCCTGTCCGGTATTTCCGCTTCGTCCGAAGCCGTCATTGCCGCGTTTTCCAAACATCTCTTGTCTTCCGGTTCATTGCCGCGTGGAAACACCACGCCTTACTTGCGCTTCAGGATTTCCATGAACTTGCCGATGCCTGCGCGCTTTGCCTTACGCGCAGACGAACGGCCCGTAAGGATGTGCGAAAGCTGCGAGAACGTCTCGGCGACAGGCGATTTGGCATCGATCTCGCTGATCATACGGCCACTATTTGCAGCATTGCCGAAGAGCTGTACGTCGAATGGAATGATGGCGACGGGTTCGATTTCCAAAGGTTCGAAGAAATCGGCAGGCACGATTTCCGGTCGCTTTGCCATGCCAACCTGATTGAGCACGAGATGCGGAACCTTGTCATTCGGGCGCAGCTTGCGTAGCGCATCCAGAAGGTTCTTGGTATTTCTCAAATTTGCCAGATCGGGAACCGCGGTGATGACGACCTCATCCGCTTCGGCCAGCACGGTCTGCGTCCAGTCCGACCAGACATGCGGAACATCGAGAACCGCGACCGGCGCACTCCGCTGCAGAATTTCGAGCAGAGGCTGAAAGGCACCCCGGTCAAAGTCGTACCCACGGTCCAGCAGCGAGGGCGCTGCAAGCAGGGACAGGTGCTCTGAACATTTGGTCAACAGACGATCGAGGAAGACCTCGTCCAGCCTGTCCGGTGAAAAGACGGCTTCGGCGATGCCCTGTGCGGGGTCCTGATCGAAATCGATATTGGCGGTGCCGAAGGGAAGATCCAGATCGGCAAGAATGGTTTCGGTGGAGAACAGCGTCGAGATGCCGAAGGCGCAATTATGCGCAATGGTGGAAGATCCGACCCCGCCCTTTGCGCCGATAAAGGCGATATTTCGCCCAAGCGGTTCGGCTTCGGGGTCCACGAAGATGGCGGCGATGGACGCCAGCAAATCCGGCATCTTGACCGGCGCCACCAGATATTCCGAAATGCCGTTGCGGATCAATTCGCGGTAAAGCGAGATATCGTTGTGGCGACCGATGATGATGACGCGTGTCGTGGGATCGCAGACTTCTGCCAACGGTGCCAGATCGTCGAGCAGGGTCGAAGGATCGCGGTTGGTCTCGAGCACGATGAGGTTCGGCGTGGCGGTGGAGGAGAACATGCTTGCCGCTGCCTCGATCTCACCATTGGTGACACGCAGGCTGACCTTGTTCATCCGGCGGTCGCTCGCCAGTCGTTCCATGATCCGTTGCATGCCTTCGCTTTCGCAGAAAGCATGGATGGAGATGCGCGGCAGGGGCCGAAGGCTATCGAGATCGCCCGGACGCATTGCCTCCTCGGCAAGCGGCAGTCCCTCATCCCTGCGCTGAATGTCGTAATCCACCGAGCTCATGTCAGATCCTGTTGTTTATGCTTTGTCGCCATCATCAATTTTCGCTCGTCACCGTCGTCTTACCGGCGCGGTAATTGTCGATGACGGTGGACCGGCGCTCGGCATCGATTGGGCTCATGCCGCGTGGACCGACGAGATCCATCGGATTTGCCACCTGAGCGGCGAGATTGTTTTGCGACGCGCAACCGAAATTGTACCAGTTCTTATTGGAATAGGTGTTGTTGCTAAGGTCTTCCGGCCACTGGCCGCACTGACCCGTCATGGCGGTAACAGCGATGTAAGACAGGCGAATAGGGGCGGCATCGCCGTAAGGAGATGCGCCATAGGGAACTTCCACGATCTTGTTGCCGGGCACGCCGGAAGACACGAGCGCCGAGCGGATTTGCCGCTTGAGCAGGGAGGCCGTTGCCGAATTTGGCGAACCGGTTGGCACCTGAATTTGAACGACGCCGGTAGACGTTGCCGTGTAACTCTGGGCAAAGCCCTTGACGTTGTCCGCCATTGCGGTGGTCAGCTTGTGATCCGCAGGCGAAACAGGAATATCAAGCGAGTGCTGAGCCTCCGACAGCGTGATCGGATGGCGTGTGCGGTAATCGTCGGGGATCGCACCGGTCGTCTGCGGGTCGCGGGCGCATCCCTGCGCCAATAGTGCGACCAGCGATATGGTGCAGATCAGGCCCGATCTGCTGGCGGAAAAACCGGTGGTCTTCATCGGGTGCGTCTTCGTCATTTGTAGATAAATCCTACGGAGCCCTGATAAGGCTGGGCCTGAACCTGCTGCCTGTTGTTGCCGTAAACCTTGTTCACCCGGTTCATGAAATACATTGCGGCATCGTTCTCGGGATTGAAGTTGTCGTCCGGGCGGGCGATCTGATTGCGAGCCACGGGACGAACGAGATAGGGCGTGGCGATGATGACCAGTTCCGTTTCGTTGCGAACGAAATCCTTGCTGCGGAACAAAGTGCCGAGCACCGGTATCTTGGACGCCCCAGGCAGGCCGGACATGGCCTGACGAACATTGTCCTGCACCAGACCGGCAATGACGATTGAACCGCCCGACGGAAGTTCGACACTGGTCGAGGCTTCGCGCTTGCGAATGGAGAGATAGGTGCTGCCGGGCACGCGGGCCGTGTTGCCGTTACCTGAGACAACGCTTCCCTCATATGTCGGCTCGGAAACGTTGGTCTCGATCTTCAGGCTGATGCGGCCGGGAGAAAGCACGACCGGGCGGAAATTTAGCTCAATCCCGTAGTCGACCGTATCCGTCTGTCGTGTGACAGTCGGTGCACCTTGTTCATCGAAGGTTACGTTCTGTATCCCTGCAAGACGGAATTCGCCGCCCACATAGAACTTTGCCTGCTCGCCGGAAATAGCCGTGAGGCTGGGTTCGGCAAGCGTGCGCATCACGCCAGCCTGCTCCATTGCGTTGAAGTAGCTGGAGAAAGCAACCTTGCCAATGGTTCCGGCAACTGTGCCGGTGCCGGCAACGCCTATCGCATTGCCCAGATTGGCGGGGTTGGCGAAGGACACGCCTGTATTTGGGCCGCTAATCGTACCGTTGAATCCGAGCTGCTTCAAAACCTGACGGCTGACTTCGGCAACCGTTACCTTCAATGTAACCTGATCTTCGCCTTCAATGGTCAGCATGTTGACGATGGAGGATTTCTGCCGGTCTTCGGCAAAGATTGCCACGGCCCCATCGCCATTGCTCTGGCTGGTGGCGGTAATGTTGCGGGTTGTTGCTTCACCACCCTGAAGGAATGCGCTGGCAAGCTGGACGGCGCGAGCGGAATCCTGCGGAGTACGAACGCTTCCCGAAAGGACGATATTGTCCGACACGATCTCGACGCGAATGTCGGAATCGGGGATGAATCGGCGCAGATTGGTTTCGAGCCCGGCAATATCCCGTTCCACTTCGAGATCGAGACTGACGATCTCTTCGCCCTGAGCGCCGAAAATGAAGATATTCGTCTGCCCGACGGACTTGCCGAAAAGATAGATGCGACGCGACGTGCGGGTCACCGCGTCAGCCATGCTCGGATCGGCAACGAGAATATCGTGGGCATCCTGAGGAAGATCGATCACCAGCGCCTTGTTGAGACCGAGCTTCACGCGCTTGCGAACGCCGGTGCCGCTTTCATTGATCCGCACGATGCTCGCGCTCTGCGCCAGCGCCTCCATCGGACCGAAGCCATGGGGTGATGCGCCGGGCACGCCTGCGAAAGCAGTGGTGAAAGCGAGACCGCCGACGATGGACGTTTGAAGGGCTTTTTTCAGCGATTGCATTGGTCTGATCTCGCTCATTGCGTTGCCCCCTGATTGTCCCGCACGATAGAGCCCGACTTGATGACTTGAATTGCAGGCTGGCCCGAGCCGCCGCTGAGAAGGTAATCCGCGGATTGCGTGTCGCTGTCCTGCGCGTCCGCAACGGATCTCAGCGAAAGTGTCAGGCGATCGGCCATCTGGTGTGCAACGGTGATGATTTTCGCCTGTTCAGGCGTCAGTTCCAGCGTCGCCGTGGCGCCGACGACCGCCGATGTCCCGTCCTGGCCTTCCTTGATCTGCTGGTCGATGGCAAGAACGCGGACATTGTTGAGAACGTTTTCCGTCAGAAAGCCGCCACCCTCGTTCTTGCGCACCATGATGACATCGACGCGATCATTGGGCAGTACGAAGCCGCCTGCGCCGGTCGCAACGGAGATTTCGGTCGCAACGGCACGTTTTCCGGCTGGAAGCAGCGAGGACATGATGCGCGTGCTGGAATCGACCACCTTTTCCGGGCGAAGCGGCTCGCCTTCGAACAGCGGCAGGCGCACGACTGCACCGCTCAATTCATTGACGGCGTCGGGCTGTTTCGCGTCTGTGATATAGCTGTCCGTAACGCTTCCCTGCGGCCAGGCGGCCCAATGTACGGAATTTGCGTCGAGCCTGCTTCCGACTGGCAGATTGATTGAGGAAACGAGCACGTTGACGGTCGGCTCTTTCTGAATAATCGCCTCAGCCTTCTGCACCACCTGCTGCGGGCTGGAAAGTTGCATGGCAAGCAGGCCCGCGAGGCCAGCGGCCACGACAGCAACGGAAAGAATGACGACACGCGAGGGCTTCATGCTGGGCCTTTGAAGAAGGTAGAATCTCTGCCCTCAGGATGGCCCGCCATTCGTGTAATTATGGTTAAGAAAATCTGATCGCGTCTGGTTAATCAGAAATAAACAGCATCAAAGCTCAAGTGGAGACGCAGCGCTCTACTCGAGATCAAAGAATCGAACGCATCGCCGCCTGGACGATGGGAGCTTCGGGGTAAGTCATCAGACCTGCAATCGCGATGGCGATGCCGTAAGGAATTTTCTTTGCGACTAGAAGTGAGTCGGGGACGGGAAGACCTGATGCTGTGATCTCTTGATGATAGGCTCGGATGAAAAGGATCAGCATAGTTAGTACCCCTCCAACGACTGCCACGGCAACCATATACATTGCGAGCTGACTGCTAAAGCCGAACCATAATGCAGAGGCTGTAAGAAGCTTAGCATCTCCGCCGCCCATGGTGTTCAAGGCGAACAATGTGAAGCCACATATAAAGACGAGTGCAGCCCCGACCAAGCTCATACCGAAAGTTTGCCACGTCATTTCGGTAAAGGGCGCAATGAAGAAGAAAGAACCGAACAGGATAATTGAAATCCTGTTGGGTATCGTCATCGTGAATAGATCATTGAAGGCTGCAAAAGCGAGACAAAGCGGAACGATAACGAAAATACATGCAATTATCATATTCACCCGCCAAAGAGCAGTATGTCATTCTCGTAGAATCAGCTGCCTTGGAAATTCCAGGACAGCTGATCATTAAAGCATACTATACTGCCGATTAGGATCAGTTAGTTTTTGCTGCGAGGTTCAAGTAAGATCCGATATTCGTAAACTGTGTGCTAAGAGACGTTCCCAAGCTCTTTGCGCCAGTGATGATAGCAACAGAAATGAGGGCTGCGATAAGGCCATATTCGATGGCAGTTGCGCCGGACTCATCTTTCATGAAACGTGCGAAAATCTTGGTCATGCGGGTTTCTCCTAAGCTCTTGTTTGTTGGTCAGCACTCCGACAACTGTTTTCCGTTGTTCGGTTGCCTTCAACCTACAAAAGCTCGATTTCCAGCGGCTTAATAAAAGCGATTAATATTGTGTTAAAGCAGTAATGCCGAGCGATTGGTAAATGATTATACCAAGTAAAATATCGATTTTTACTGAAGTCGCAAAAGTCCTGATAATAAGCGTGTTCCGGGTCTTGGAGCACGCGTATCTGTTTCATATTGTGGAACACACCCTGTGCAATAATGGTTCGCTTCCTGCGCGTTGCAATCATTGCGAGATTTGCGCGTTTACTCTTTCGAGCGCAAAAGCCGGTCTTTAAATCTTCATTCACCATTCCGGGTCATTGTGGCCGGGCATAGATAATGCCTGTACGTGCTAATGAAGGTCCGCCTGAACCATGTCATCCTCTACCTTTACGAGATTCGCAGTTGCCATGGCGGTGCTGGCCGCTGTTCCTGCTGCGGCTCGTGCGCAAGAAGATGAGATGTTACGGGTGTCTATGAACCATGCGCGCGTACTGAAACTGGACAGGCCCGTAAGCAAGGTCATCATTGGCAATTCCAAGGTCGCGGATGCGACGGTCGCCGATTCCACGACAATCGTCCTGACCGGCCGCAGCTTCGGCACCACCAATCTGGTGCTGCTTGATGGGCAGGGCAACGCTATTGTCGATGAGCGGATACTCGTATCGATCGATGAGGGCAACACGGTGCGCGTGTTCCGCCAGACGGCACGAACCGTTCTCTCCTGCACGCCGAACTGCGAAGAGCACTCCCAGAACGAAAGCAGCGCTGGCGCGACCGGCGCAGGCCAATAATCAGACACCATATATCTTTGGAAGAAGCGAGGGATAAGCGCTCTCAGTGCCGCCGATCCGTGCGCGATGACCACGGAAATTTCCGCTGCCCCGAAGGGCAGGTCAACTCATTGATTTTTCTGTAAGTCATTGATCTGGCTAGGATCAAGTAAGGAATGGTGCCCAGAAGAGGACTCGAACCTCCACACCCTTTCGAGTACCAGCACCTGAAGCTGGCGCGTCTACCAATTCCGCCATCTGGGCGACGAGGAGCCATGTACGGGGGTGAGCGCTTGGTGTCAACAGAGATTTTGAAGTTTTATGACGATCTTTGTTTTTTCATCGAAAAACATGGATTGTTGTGGATGGCACCCGCTTTCAAACACGCGCTTTTCACCCAAAAGGCTGTTAGAAAAAGAGCAATGACCTTCGGCGATCCGAATCGCAAAGCGGACTTCATATCGAACAAGTGATGGCTTAAGTGTCGAGCCCTTCGTTTTTCTTCCGGTCCAGATGACCGAGGTCGCGATCGGGGTCTATCATGTCACGCAGCCTCTGCTTCAATTCCTTGGGGCCAGGGAAGCCGCCATCGCGCTTGCGCTCCCAAAGAAGTTCACCATCCACGGTGATGTCGAAGCGTCCGCCTGTTGCCGGAATGAGAGCGACTTCCGCGAGGCTGTCGGAGAACGTGGCCAACAGCTCCTGTGCCATCCATGCGGAGCGGAGGAGCCAGTTGCATTGCGTGCAGTAGGTGATTGCGACGCGGGGCTTGGTTGTCGTTTCTGTCATGAGCCTCTCCAATGTGGGTCACAGAAATATTACTTCCTCACTCAGGTTTTCCGCAATTGCTGCTTGTTAATGGGCCGTGTTTTTCGCAGAAGATTGTGCATTGCAACCTGCGGAGTATTCAATGGCTAATACTGAGCTTTCGCGTGAGCGCCTGATCGTCCCGGCGGTCGCTCCCCTTTATAACAGCACATATGAAATGGCGGAAACCATTCTGCGCGTCGTGGCTGGCGTGCTGCTGGTTACGCACGGCTTCGGCAAGATCACCAACCCGTTCGGCGCTGTCGGCATGGTGGAAGGGCTCGGCTTTTATCCCGGCGTGTTCTGGTCACCGCTCCTTGCCGCGACGGAATTTTTTGGCGGCATCCTCGTCGCAATCGGTCTTCTGACGCGCCCTGCCGCCTTCGCATCCTTCATCGTCTTGATGGTGACCGTCTACTTCCACTGGATCGTAAAGGCTGAAGGCTTGGGCGGATCGGAAAAGTCGATCCTGTGGGCCGCCATTTTCCTCTTCTTCACGGTCCGAGGCGGCAATAGCCAATCGGTCGATGCCAAGCTCAGGAAGGTCTTCTGAATTTGATGGAAAGACCGCAGAAGCGTTTTCAGCAAAAGTGCGAAGCGGTTTTGCGTCCGGAAAACGCGATATAGCAGAGACTTAGGGCATTGAAGCGTTTCGGAGAAAAACGGAAATGCCCTAGATCGCGGCGGTCACCACGACGCGAAGGCCCGGACTGTTGTCCTCTTCATCGAGATGGCCTTTCAGCCGGTCGCCAATGGCGGTCAGCATGCGGGAGCCGAAGCCGCTGGTGTTCTGGCTGGTCTTGCCCCGGCCTTTATCGGCCACGATCAGGCGGAACGAAGTTCGGTGCTGTTCGAGCTTTATCAGCAATGACCCCGGATCGCCGTCATAGGCATATTTCTGGGCATTGATGATGAGTTCAGTCAGCAAAAGCCCGACATTCACGGCGCGGTCCGTCGAAATCAGGATGGGCGCCAGATCCATGATCATGTGGTTGACCCAGCGCTGATCCATCGACGCCTGCATGTCCCGCACGAGGTCTTCGAGATAGCGCGACAGATCGATAATTTCGACGCTATCATCCTGATAAAGCCTGCGGTGAACCAGCGCCACTGCATTCAATCGCTTCTGCGCTTCTTCCAGATGGGTCGAGACGGCCTCATCGCCTGCGGCTCTGCTCTGCATTCTCAGAAATGCCGAGACAAGCTGCAGGCTGTTTTGAACGCGGTGGTTCACCTCTTTCAGCAGATAGTCCTTCTGCTTGATCAGGCTTTCATTTTCTTTCAGCGTCGTCGTCAGCTCCATATTGAGCTGTCGTGTGCGGCGATTGTTTCGGTGTTCGAGCATCAGCCGGACGATACGGCTCGCAGCATCGATTTCGGCATGGCTCCAAGGCCGTGCCTTTTCGCGCACGCTCTCCGTCCACTCCTCGAAAGATGTTCTGGGATTGAGGGTCTCGTCCGGTTTGACCGGAATATCCTTGTGCGGATTACCCGCCCACTTCACCACTTCCAGATGTTCGGCCCGGAACCATAGCAATATGGTCGGCACTTCCGTCGACATGGTCACAGCAAGAAGCCCGCTGGCCCGATCGGCATAGGCTTTTGCTTCCGGGAACAGGCGCGGCAGGCTGGCGGTAGAAAGCGCCTGAACGGCTGCGGGGCGTCTGACGAATTCGGCAATATCGCGAATATCGATATTGTCCGGGCAGCGCCCGAAGGTGAACAGGTCCTTGCCCTGAGCGGCAGCAAAACCATCGGCATTCAGCAGCTTGGCAAGCTCACGACCGGAATTCTCGAAGAAGTCGCCAAGCGATTTGTCGCCACCCAGCTGAGACAGCACGGCATCTTCCTGCGCACGAAGCCGGATACGCTCGCGATAAAACTCCGCCTCTTCCTTTGCCTTCACCTGCCGCGATAGCCCACTGGCAAGCGCCTGACATGCAAGCCGGATGCTGAGCGGTATCGTCTTTGGCTCATGATGATGGCAGGCGATCAGCCCCCACAGCGTCCCGTCCTTCACGATGGAGATGGAGGCGGATGCGGCAACTCCCATATTCCTGAGATATTGCAGATGCACCGGGGAGACGCTGCGCAGCATGGAATCGCTGAGATCGATACCCGAAAAGTCTTCCGTGCCGATGACGGGCTGCGGCACATAATGCACATCCGGGATCACGCGCACCTTGTTGCGCACATAAAGCGCGCGGGCCTGACGTGGAATATCGCTTGCCGGGAAATGGTGGTTGATGAAGCTGCCGGATGTCTCGTCAAGGCTCTCGCCCGTCACCACGCCCGCGTCGTCATCCAGAAACTGGTAGATCATGACCCGCCCGTAGCCGGTCAGTTGGCGGAATGTCTTTGCGGCCTCCTGGCTCAAATCCGCAAGCGTTCCGGCGCGTTCGAACATCGCGGTCGCGGCTTCAAGACCGTAGAGAAACGGCACGCTCAGAATAGCATCTTCTTCCGCCTCATCCAGCTCGACGACGATGTAATCGCCCGAGACAAAGGCAACGGCGTTCATGTCGCCCTTGGCAACAGACACCCGGCCGATCACGGCGGGATGCCCGGTGCGTGCCGTTGCGGAAATCTGAGTGAGATCGAACCCGAGAAACACATTAAGGGTCTGGCCGCGCCAGTCCTTGCCGAAGCGCATAGCAAAATCACCGCCTGCGCCGACGATTTCCAGTGTTTCCGCACGCGCAACCAGCATCAGGCCATGCGGTTGAATGGAGCCGGGCCGATGGATCGGTTCGAGATCGCAGGAAGTGATCTGGGTGTTCTCGTCTCGCAGCATGCGGTTCTCCCGTCTTCTTGTTGGCACCGCGAATAGCTTCGAGCAGCTATTGAGCGAGATGCGTCTTTTGCGATTGATACATCTTTATCAGTATTTTCGAACAAAGGTAAATTTAAGTCCCGATAGCGAAAGGATAAATTTGCTTTTTAAAATTCCGCTGCATCAGGAACCTTTCCCGCTCCCAAATCTTATGCGTCTAATGGGAATGCGGGAAAATTTATGGTCGATTATTTACTGCCCTCAGAAGCGCGCAAAGCTGGTGAGCGCCTGCTTGCAGATCATCTTTCGGAAGACCCCTTCGCAGCGGCTTTCAAGGCAACGCGAATGCCGATGATCATCACCGATCCGAAGCAGGACGATAATCCTATTATTTTCTGTAACAAGGCCTTTAATGACCTGACTGGCTATTCCAACGAGGAATTGATCGGCAAGAATTGTCGGCTGCTTCAGGGCGAAAAGACTGACCCCGGCGCTGTCGCGAAAATTCGCGACGCGATTGACGCGGGTCGCCCTGTATCGGTCGATATCCTCAATTATCGCAAGGACGGTTCAGAGTTCTGGAACGCTCTCTTCGTCAGTCCTGTGCGCGATAACAAGGGCCAAGTGATATACTATTTCGCATCACAACTGGATTTCACCCGCATCAAAACCAAGGAAGCCGAGCTGGCCGAAGCGCGCATTTTAGCCGAAGAAGAGGTGACCCGGCGCACGAAGGACCTTCGGGATGCGCTGGAGGCCAAGACGCTTCTCGTTCACGAGGTCGACCATCGGGTCAAGAACAACCTCATGACGATTGCCTCCATCGTGAAGCTTCAGGATCGCATGACCGAAAACGAAACGGTGAGCGCAACGCTGAAATCCGTGCTGAACCGGATCGAAGCGCTGAGCACCGTTCATCGCAAGCTTTTCACACTGGAAAATATTGCCCGTTTCGATGTCGCGGATTTTGCGGAGGATCTGGTCGTCAATCTCACCGGCCAATTGAAGCGTAACGACATCAATGTCGAACTGGACCTCTCACCTGTCTATGTTCCCGCTGCAAAAGCCTCGCCGCTATCGCTCATCGTCAATGAACTGGTGGGCGATGCCGTGCGGCGCGGTCTGGGGGACGGCGGGGGCGACATCAAGGTAACGGTGAAACGACTGAACGGCCATTTTCTGATCGAGGTCACCGACACGATCGATCCCGTAGAGGTCAATGAGGAAGAGCAGAAGTTCAGCCAGATGCTTCTGGAAACCTGCGCGCGGCAGGTGAATGCCGATATTAAACGAGAACGAGATGGCAGGCGCACCATGGTAAGCGTCACGCTGATGGTTGAGAATGAAAAGGAATAATGGTTTGCGCATTATGATTGTTGAGGACGAAGCACTGCTTGCCCTCGAACTGGAAAGCGAAATCGAAGCCGCAGGCCACTCCGTTACCGGTATCGCAGCTGCCAGCATGGCGGCACGCGCTCTCGTGGAAAAGGACCGCCCGGACTTCGCCTTTGTCGACATCCATCTCGTGGATGGCCCGACAGGGGTCGATGTGGGAAGATTTCTGGCGGAGGAAGACATTCCATATGTCTTCGTCAGCGGCAATGTGAAGCGCATCCCGGATGATTTTGCCGGTGCCGTCGGCGCCATCGAAAAACCTTACACGGTGAACGGTCTTCAAAACGCGATTGAATATCTCGATGCCAAGATCAAGGGGAACGACACGCTCTCCGTTCCGCCAAATCTGATCATGCCGACGCAATAAATCTGTCATCCGTCGAGGTAATAGCGTAAAAAACGCCAGTTTATCGTGATGGCGTTTTTATCATTATTATGGGGTTGTGAAAATTGACCAGCAGTACCGGCAATATTGGCCCTATTCTGACGCAGCTATTCGAGCAGGCACCCACCTTCATTGCTCTGTTGCGCGGCCCGGAACATCGTTTTGAACTTGCCAATCCCAGCTATATGAACCTCGTCGGTCGGCGCGATATTGTCGGGCGCACGGTTGCCGAGGCACTGCCGGATGCAGCGGCGCAGGGTTTCGTGAAAATACTGGATGAAGTCTATTCGACGGGCACCCCTTACACCGCCTCAGGCGCGCTTTTTGCCGTGCAGTCCGAACAGGACGGCCCGATCAAGGAGCGTTATCTCGATTTCGTTTATCAGCCGATACGCGGAGCTGACGGCTCGGTGAGCGCGATTTTCGTGGAAGGTTCGGATGTAACCGAGCGCACGCTCTCGGAACGGGCGCGGCGAGAAAGCGAAGATCTCTATAAGGGACTGTTCGACGCCATCGATGAGGGCTTCTGCATCATCGAGTTTCTAGACGGGCCGCATGGTCCAGATAGTGACTACGTCCATATCCAGGCCAATGATGCCTATGCCCGTCATGCCGGTATTCCGAATGTGGTGGGCCAGCGGCTTCGTACGATGGTGCCGGATGAGGCCGATGCCTGGATTGCCCGTTATGGTGCCGTGCTGCAAACCGGAGAGCCGATCCGCTTCCAGCAGGAACTGGTTGCGACGGGGCGATATCTCGAGCTTGCCGCGGTCCGCATCGAACCGAGAGAGCGGCGTCAGGTCGCCGTTCTGTTTCAGGACATTACCGCCCGGCGCAAGGCGGAACTGGCGCTTGAGACGTTGAACGCCACGCTGGAACAGCAGGTGGAGGAGCGCACGAGCGAACTTATGGCGGCGGAAGAAGCGTTGCGGCAGGCGCAGAAAATGGAGGCCGTCGGCCAGCTGACCGGTGGGCTCGCGCATGACTTCAACAACATTCTCGCGGGCATCAGCGGCAGTCTGGAAATGATGAATACGCGACTGGCGCAGGGGCGGGTGGGCGACCTGAACCGTTACATCAATGGCGCCATGGGCGCGACCAAACGCGCATCGGCGCTGACACAGAGGCTTCTTGCCTTCTCTCGCCGCCAGACGCTCGACCCCAAACCGCTCAATATCAACGCGCTGGTCGACAGCATGCTGGAACTCGTCATCCGCAGCGTTGGGCCGGAGATCAAGGTCGAGACCGTCGGTGCAGCGGGTCTCTGGCCCACCTTTGTTGATGCCGGCCAGCTTGAAAACGCACTGCTCAATCTCTGCATCAATGCCCGTGACGCCATGCCGAACGGTGGTAGGTTGACCATCGAAACGGGCAATCGCTGGATGGACGAGCGCTCTGCCCGAATGCGCGGGCTGGAGCCTGGGCAATATGTATCGCTCTGCGTTTCCGATACCGGAACAGGCATGTCGCAGGATGTCATCGAGCGCGCATTCGATCCGTTCTATACGACGAAGCCGATAGGGCAGGGCACCGGGCTTGGCCTTTCGATGGTTTACGGCTTTGCCGGACAGTCCGGTGGCGCGGCGCGCATCTATTCCGAACTCGGCAAGGGCACGATGATCTGCCTGTATCTGCCACGCTACGCGGGCTCGATTGAAAACGCAGATATGGAGGCCGAGGCGAGCCATATCGATGCTCCGCGCGCCGATGGCGACGAGACGATTCTGGTGGTGGATGACGAGCCTTTGGTTCGCATGCTGGCAGTAGAAGAGCTTCAGGATCTCGGCTATTCCGTAATGGAAGCGGAAGACGGCCCTTCTGCGCTGAAAATCCTCAACTCCAACCGCCCGATCAGCCTGTTGATCACCGATGTCGGTCTGCCGGGCGGAATGAACGGACGCCAGCTGGCCGACGCCGCCCGCGTCAACCGGCCTGAGCTGGAGGTTCTCTTCATCACCGGCTATGCCGAAAATGCAGTACTGAACCACGGGCATCTGGAACATGGCATGCATGTCATGACCAAGCCGTTCCAGTTGGATGTCTTTGCCCAAAGGGTCAAAACGCTGGTGCGTTCGAACTCGTAGTTCACGCGTGAACACGGCATCACGGCGCCATCTTCAGACAGCGCCGTGATGCCTGCTAGAGCGTTTCCATTCAACAAGGAAACGCTCTCTCTCTCAGCTTCGCAGAGCTTCCACGGGAGACTGACGATAGGCGAGCCATGCAGGCAGAAGAGCCAACGCGGCGGCTGCGCCAAGCAGAATGCTGGCCTGTACGCCATCGGCTCTGGCAAATTCCACCGGCATGACGACGCCGCTTTTGGCAACGAGCGTCATGGTAATCGCCTTCGCGGCGACGAAGCCGACGGCAAAGCCGAGAGCGATACCTGTGGCAAACAGAGAAAAGAGTTCGGTCCAGACGATCAGCCATATGGATGATCTCGGAGCGCCGAGCGCCCGCAATGCGCCGATCTGCTTGCGCCGCTGCACGACGTGGGTCAGGGTAACAAGTATGAGCGCCGCTGCAACGAGAACTTGCGCGCCGATAGCGACGAAAGACAGCACCTCGCGCGCATCGCCAAGCGTAGCATAAAGCTTGGTCAGCACTTCCCCGGGGAAGACGGCCAGCGTGTTGCCTTGCCGATATTGCTGACGCAGCTTGTAGGCATCCGCAATAGACTTTGGCTTCACAAGAATGGCGGGAACACCCGGTGATGCCTCGGAGAAGTTCTCGACCAGCGCTTCCTCGTGTCCTTCTTCGTGCTCGTGCTCGTGCTCGTGCTCGTGCTCATGCGCATCGTGTCCCTCGTCCTTTGCCTCATCCGCATGGTCGTGGGAATGTTCGCCGCTCTCCATGCCGTGAATGTGCCATACTGAGCTTATGGGAACGAGAATGGCCCTGTCCCACGGCGTGCCTGTGGGTTTGAGGCGGCCCTGCACATGGTAGACGATTTCCGTGTGGGTATGCCCGCCTTCCTGCGCGCTTCCATGCATGGGCTTGATCTTTGCGCCGATGGAAAGATCGACGGCGGAGCCGATGACGGCGTCGGAACCGTCCGAAAGGCCTTCGCCTTCCGCAAGACCGCCTGACGTGTTCTCGATCAAGGCGCGGGTCGTTCCCACGATTGGATAGCCGGCAAAGGAATCGCCGAATCCCACGGGTCCGGCCCAGGAAACGCGAGGATCTTTCGAAAGAGCGGCCAGAACATCGCCGCCCACAAGCGGCAGGGGCGCGGCCTGCAGGAAGACGGAAGAAAGCACCAGCTGTGTTTCGCTACCAGCAGCACCCACAACCAAATCGAACTTGTCTGCTGCGCGCGCAGAGCCAAGCCGCAGGGCTCGTTCCTGCAGCGTGACCGTCACCCCAAGCGCCGTCGCCATGGCAACGAGCAGGACGACGACAATCGAGCCTGCCCAGAGGCGTCTCAGATCGGACAGGATAAAGCGCATCATTGTGAGATACTTTCAGAAGCGTCTGAGACGATGCGACCATTGGCGAGCTCGATACGGCGGTCGAGGCGCCGCGCAAGCGACATGTCATGGGTAATGACGACCAGCGTCGAGCCTTCGACCCGCGCCAGATCGACAAGCAGACGCCCGACGGATGCGCCGTTTTCAGGATCGAGGCTGGCTGTCGGCTCATCCGCAACGATGACGCCCGGCTTGCGCAAAAGCGCACGGGCAATGGCCACGCGCTGCATTTCTCCGCGAGACATGGTGTCGATTTTCTGGGCTGTGCGGCTGATGCCGACCTTGTCGAGAAGGAACTGGGCGCGCTCGGCATGCGCTTGCGTCATGGAGCGCGAGAGCCGCACGGGCAGCAGTACATTTTCCATGGCGGAGAGCCCTGGCAGCAGATGAAACTCCTGCATGATGAGGCCGACATTTTCCCCGCGCCAGCGGTCGCGCTGCGTTTCAGTCAGCGTCTCTATGGCCTTTCCGCCCCAGGAAACGCTGCCCTGCCGAATACGCTCGAGGCCGGTGACGATATTGACCAGCGTACTCTTGCCGGAACCGGAGGCGCCGGTCACGGCAATCTTTTCCCCGGCGGAAAGCTGCAGAGAGTCGACAGCAAGAACGGGCGTGCCGAGCCCGGAATAACGAACCGAGAGCCCGGAAATGGTGAGGGATAGCATTGTCAGGATACTCGATATTCAGCGTCGCGAATGCGAACGAGACTGACGAAACCCGTCTCCGGGTCCGTCCAGGAGCCGCGCTCCAGCTTGCCGGTTACCTCGATGGTGGTGCTTGGCTGCACGAAGGTCTGTTTCTCGGAGAGATAGACCACGACGATATTGTCCGGCCAGTCCGCATCCGAGGAGCAGAAGGGGCAAAGCGCCATCGGAATTTCGGTCAGTACGAAGAAGGAGGCTTCCGCTTTCAATGGCGGCGCCATGAAGCCTTTTATGCTGATTTCCTTGCCGGTCAGCTGCTTGAGCTTGTCGGAAAATTCAAGGCCCAGAACACCGATCTTGCCATACATCTCATCGAAGGTCAGCGACGAAGCCGAGGCCATGGCCCGCCCGCTGCTCAGCGTCAGCGCTCCCAGCCCTAGGGCTTGTAGCGATTGCCTGCGCGTCAACAGAGAAAAAGGTTTCGTCATGACGATATCCTGTTCGGCTGGGTGGCATGTCGTGAAAATGGATAAAGTAATCTGGACACAAACATTGGATGATACAAAAAGTAAGGCGTGTAAGCTGCTTTAAACGGTAACGATCCGGCCCGCTGAGCGTGCCGGATCATCGAATGCGTCAGATGCTGTTACTGCGTCTGCTTGGTACCAAGGGCGAAGGTGTCGGCCAGTACGCGGTAAACGTCGCTCTGTTCCATATAGCCCTTCAACCCTTCCGAGCCCGGACCGGTGGACTGCAGAACGATATCGTCCACGGCATGAACGCCGCTATCGCCGTCCTTCGGAATGTTACCCTGTACGAAGACCGCGCCGGGGACATTCTTGTAGGCTTCGTTGGCGACATATTCCTTCTTCTCGTTCTGGATAGCCGGAACGAAAGGACCGTCCATCTTCGGGCGGAAGGTTTCATAATGGTCAGGACCATTATTGGCATTCAGGAAGAGGCGGCGCGAAACGTCGATACGGTCGGGATAACCGTCGCCGTCCTTGTCCTCGTAGTTCGGGAAGCCAGCTTCGGCATAGGTGCCGACCTTGGCACGCATTTCATCGCCTGGCTTTTCATCGTCAACCGTGCCGATGATGGAAACGCCGTGAGCGTGGTCGCCCGTGACGACGATCAGCGTGTCTGGGTTCTTGGCCGCAAATTCGCGTGCAACGCCAATGGCCTTGTCGAACTCGATTGTTTCGACAACGGCGCGGTCCCAATCCAGCGGGTGAGACATCTTGTCGATGTTCGCCGCTTCGACCATCAGGAAGAAGCCTTCCGGGTTCTTGGAAAGTTCGCCCAGCGCGGCTTGGGTCATATCGACCAGACCAGGCTGATTCGGGAACTTGTCGACGGTGCCCTTCTTGAGGAACTTGCGGTCGAGAAGCGTGTCCATGTTGCCGGTGTGGAAAAGGCCGAGCAGCTTTCCGGTGTTGGAACCTTCGGCCTTCTCAAGCTCGCTCTTGTCGGTCGCCAGCGTGTAACCGGCATCCTGGAACAGCTTGATATAGTCCTTGTCGTCCTTGCGCTTGGAGCCGGGAACGTCCTTGCCGAGGAAATAGGCGGAACCGCCGCCCAGCACGACCTCCGGCTTCACGTCGAACATCATGGTGGTGATTTCAGCCTTGTCGCCACGCTTGCGGGTGTGGGAAACGATGGCAGCCGGTGTCGCATCCTGCAATTCGGACGTCGTGACGATGCCGATGGACTTCTTCGTCTGGCGGCGCAGGGCTTCACCAATCGTCTCGACCTTCGGGTCATCGAAGCTGGAAGGCGTGCGATCACCGTAAACGCCGAGTGCGTTTACCGGTGCCTTGTGGCCCGTCATGTAGGCAGACATGGTGTTGGCACTGTCGGTGGCGATTGCTTCGGTGGAAGACGTGCCGATGAAGGCCATGCGGTCCATCTCGTCCATGTTGAGGCGGCCGTTTGCCTTACCCTCGGTCATGCCTTTCGACATGATGCGGGCGGCGGTGCGATGAGCGACAGAAAGTCCGTCACCAAGAAGGAAGATGATGTTCTTTGCCTTTGGAGTTTCCGCAGTGGCGTAAACCGTCCAGGTCACGTCCTTCTTTTCCGATCCGGCAGACACTTCGACCTTGTAGTCGCCAGCCTTGGCGATCTTCAGGCCACGGAGAATGACGGCAGAGCCGAGGACCTTGTCTTCCTTACCCTTTTCTTCCGCTACGAACTGTACGTCGGAGCCGAAGACGGTCTTGTAATCCTGGCCGTTGACGGTGATCTTCACGTCTTCAGCCTTGATGACGTTCTTAAATTCAATTTTGAAATCGAATGGGGATCCGCTGAGAATAGTGGCGCGATCCAGCGGATAGACGGTTGCGGCCTGTGCGGCACCGGCGAGAAATGTCGTCGTGACGAGTGCTGCGATAAGTTTGCGCATGAGAACCTCTAAGGAGTGGCATTTTCTTGAAAACGCCTTCGCTATAGGCAGGCTGCATGACAGATACATGACGGTTCAGGCGAATCATCATGGCTCATACAACCCGGTTCTCCTTGCGCCCTTGCAGCAAAGGCGTTGCGCTGCCGCATAATCCTCTTCTTCGCTGCTTCATTTCTTTCTTTTTGCTGCTCTCTCACCCGTCATCCGCCTTGCAGCGGCAAAAATCGCTCCTTATATACGCCGCAGAACAGCAGAAATGCTGACAATTCGGCAAGACCATCCAAGTCAAGGATACGTCAATGGAATGCCTCCCGGGGTTCCGACGTCTCGCTTCAAGGAGAGAAGAAAAATGGCAAAAGTAATCGGTATCGACCTTGGCACGACCAACTCCTGCGTCGCAGTGATGGACGGCAAGGACACTAAAGTTATTGAAAACGCGGAAGGTGCACGCACGACCCCTTCCATGGTCGCATTCAGCGACGATGGTGAGCGTCTGGTCGGTCAGCCGGCAAAGCGCCAGGCCGTCACCAACCCGACCAACACGCTCTTCGCAGTCAAGCGTCTGATCGGCCGCCGCTACGAAGACCCGACCGTTGAAAAGGACAAGGGCCTCGTTCCGTTCGAAATCGTCAAGGGCGATAACGGCGATGCATGGGTTCAGGCTCAGGGCAAGGGTTACTCCCCGTCGCAGATTTCCGCGATGATCCTTCAGAAGATGAAGGAAACCGCTGAATCCTACCTCGGCGAAAAGGTCGAGAAGGCTGTCATCACCGTTCCCGCATACTTCAACGACGCTCAACGTCAGGCCACCAAGGATGCAGGCCGCATCGCTGGTCTCGAAGTTCTGCGCATCATCAACGAGCCGACGGCTGCAGCACTTGCTTACGGTCTCGACAAGAAGGACGGCAAGACCATTGCTGTTTATGACCTTGGCGGCGGTACCTTCGATATTTCCGTTCTGGAAATTGGCGACGGCGTCTTCGAAGTGAAGTCCACCAACGGCGATACCTTCCTCGGCGGTGAAGACTTCGACATGCGTCTGGTCGAGTACCTCGCTGGCGAGTTCAAGAAGGATCAGGGCATCGACCTGAAGGGCGACAAGCTTGCTCTGCAGCGCCTCAAGGAAGCTGCCGAAAAGGCAAAGATCGAACTGTCCTCTTCGCAGCAGACCGAAATCAACCTGCCGTTCATCACGGCAGATGCGACCGGCCCGAAGCACCTGACGCTGAAGCTGACCCGCGCCAAGTTCGAAAGCCTGGTCGATGACCTCGTGCAGCGCACTGTAGCGCCGTGCAAGGCAGCTCTTAAGGATGCCGGTGTTTCCGCTTCCGAGATCGACGAAGTCGTTCTCGTCGGTGGCATGAGCCGCATGCCGAAGGTGCAGGAAGTCGTCAAGCAGCTGTTCGGCAAGGAGCCGCATAAGGGCGTGAACCCTGACGAAGTCGTTGCCATGGGTGCTGCCATTCAGGCAGGCGTTCTGCAGGGCGACGTCAAGGACGTTCTGCTTCTCGACGTGACGCCTCTGTCCCTCGGCATCGAAACGCTGGGCGGTGTCTTCACCCGTCTGATCGACCGTAACACGACGATCCCGACCAAGAAGAGCCAGACCTTCTCGACCGCTGAAGACAACCAGTCTGCCGTGACCATCCGCGTTTCGCAGGGTGAGCGCGAAATGGCGCAGGACAACAAGCTTCTCGGCCAGTTCGACCTCGTCGGCCTGCCACCATCGCCACGCGGCGTTCCGCAGATCGAAGTTACCTTCGATATCGACGCCAACGGCATCGTGCAGGTTTCCGCCAAGGACAAGGGCACCGGCAAGGAACAGCAGATCCGCATTCAGGCATCTGGTGGTCTTTCCGACGCCGACATCGAAAAGATGGTCAAGGACGCTGAAGCGAATGCCGAAGCAGACAAGAAGCGTCGCGCCGCTGTCGAAGCCAAGAACCAGGCCGAAAGCCTCATCCACTCCACCGAGAAGTCGGTGAGTGAATATGGCGACAAGGTTTCCGAGACGGACCGCAAGGCTATCGAAGATGCGATCGCTGCCCTGAAGACGGCTGTGGAAGCATCCGAGCCTGACGCAGACGATATCCAGGCCAAGACGCAGACCCTGATGGAAGTTTCCATGAAGCTTGGTCAGGCGATCTACGAAGCCCAGCAGGCTGAAGGTGGCGAAGGCGCTACTGAGGGCGGCAAGGATGACATCGTCGATGCCGACTATGAGGAAATCAAGGACGACAAGAAGTCCGCCTAACGGCGAACGAATTGAAATCCCAATTGACGCTTGACTGAAATCCGGCTGCCTCGTGCAGCCGGAAATCCATTTCCGGGGCTTGTTCATTAATGGCGAAAGCAGACTTTTACGAAACACTTGGCGTTGGCCGATCCGCCGACGAAAAAGAGCTGAAAAGCGCCTTCCGCAAACTCGCGATGAAGTATCATCCCGACAAGAATCCTGGTGACGCGGAGTCCGAGAAGAAATTCAAGGAGCTCAACGAAGCTTACGAAACGCTGAAAGATCCCCAGAAGCGCGCGGCTTATGACCGGTTCGGTCACGCAGCCTTCGAGCAGGGCGGCATGGGAAATGCTGGCGGCGGTTTCGGTGGCGGCAGCGGCGGATTCTCCGATATCTTCGAGGACATATTCGGCGAGATGATGGGTGGCGGTCGTGCACGCCGCTCCAGCGGCGGCCGCGAGCGCGGTGCCGATCTTCGCTACAATATGGAAATCTCGCTTGAGGAAGCCTTTGCGGGCAAGACTGCCCAGATCCGCGTTCCCACCTCCATCACTTGCGACGTTTGCACCGGATCGGGCGCGAAGCCCGGCACGCAGCCGAAGACCTGCGCCACCTGCCAGGGTTCGGGCCGCGTGCGTGCTGCTCAGGGCTTCTTCTCCGTGGAGCGCACCTGCCCGACCTGCCATGGCCGTGGCCAGACAATCACTGACCCGTGCACGAAGTGCCATGGTCAGGGGCGCGTGACGGAAGAACGTTCCCTGTCCGTCAACATTCCGGCGGGTATTGAAGACGGTACGCGCATTCGCCTGCAAGGCGAAGGCGAGGCCGGAATGCGCGGTGGCCCATCGGGTGACCTCTACATCTTCCTGTCGGTCCGTCCGCACGAGTTCTTCCAGCGCGATGGGGCGGACCTCTACTGCGCCGTCCCGATTTCCATGACGACGGCGGCGCTTGGCGGTACATTCGATGTGACGACGCTGGACGGCACGAAATCGCGTGTGACGGTTCCCGAAGGCACGCAGGCCGGAAAGCAGTTCCGTCTCAAAGGCAAGGGAATGCCTGTGTTGCGCTCGGCCCAGCTGGGTGACCTCTACATCCAGATCCAGATCGAGACACCGCAGAAGCTGACGAAACGTCAGCGCGAATTGCTGCAGGAATTCGAGCAATTGTCTTCCAAGGAGAACAATCCGGAATCGACGGGCTTCTTTGCCCGGATGAAGGAATTCTTCGACGGCTGAACCGTGCCAGGACTGAGCTGAGCAAAACCGCGCCCTCGAAAGAGGGGCGCGGTTTTTTCATGCGAGCGCGCGCAGGGTGGACGTGGCCAGGATCGCGGCAAACAAAAGCAGGAAAGTCGCAGCGATCTTCTGGATTGCCTGCGGCGTCAAGGCGATGCTTTTTCCTTTGGAAAGACTGCAACCGAGGGTGATCCAGCCACAGGCCGCGAAGACAACGAGGCCCGAAAACAGCGACAGCCATGGGAGGAGTTCGCTGAACGTGCCGCTCGGCATCACGACCACGGCGATGATCAAGGCTTTCGGATTGAGCATGGTGGTCACCATGATATCCATGACCGTAACCTCCCGCGCTTTCCCCTCAGCCTCCTGCCTGAACCACAGACGGCAAGCCAGGAAGAGCACCCACAGGCAGGCTGCGACCTTTGCAGCGAGCGACAATCCGGGATGGGCCGCGAGATAAGGTGCCGCAAGGGCGGCGACGGGCACGATGATAGCCAGATACCCGCAAAGCTCACCCAGGATCAACGGCAACGCGCGGACAATGCCGCGGGAATAGCCACCGAGCGCCATGAGGGTATTCGTCGGCCCCGGTGTGAGCAGCAGCAAGAGGATGACGCCAGTAAATTCCAGAAGGTTTGCCATGTCCACGCTCCGTTGATACCGGAGATATAATCCATGATGGCGTCAGTGACTTGATTTCGGTCAAGTCTACCCCCGAAGATCAGCCCGCAAAGCCGCCCTCTTCCAGAAAGCGCCTCTCCTCCTCACTGCTTTCCCGCAGCAGGATCTCGTTGCGATGCGGGAAGCGGCCGAAACGCTTGACGATGTCGCGGTGCTCAATTGCAAAGGGAAGGAAACGCTCACCCAACGGCTCGCATAATTTGCAGCAAAGCTCCTGGTCTTCCAGCGTCTCAGAATGCATCAGAGGCAGGTAGAAGAAGATACGAAGTTCGTCCCCGCTTGCCATGTCATGCTGGCGAGAGATGGCCTCGCGTGCATAGTGGAGCGCGAGAGGGTCCGTCGCATACATGTGCGCCGTATTGCGGAAACAGTTTCGTGGAAACTGGTCGAGCAGCAGGAGCAGGGCCAGACTGGTCTCCGGCTTATCGAGCCAGCTTTCAAGCTCGCGTCTGGCAGCGGCAAAATGCAGGTCGCGGAACCTATCATGGAAAGCCTCGTCGAATTCCGCGTTTTTGTCGAACCATTTTTCCGGGCCCGCCGCCTGCCAGAATGACAGGACGTCTGAGGCCGATGTTGTAATGGTGTTTGCAGTCATCGTCGTGGCCTCAATAATGCGGTGGCTTGGTGATGGCGGGTGCCTCGAGAGACTGTTCCTCCAGATTGAGAAACCGCTCGGTCAGCCTGTCCAGCTTCGCACGGACCTGCTCGACCACTCTCCACTGCTCCGTGAGCTGGTCGGACAATTCCTCGATGGTCTTTGCCTGATGCGCCACGGTCTCTTCGAGGGCAATGATACGGTTTTCGCTGTCGTCAGCCATGAGCGTCTCCTTGGATGCTCCGCTTTGCCACCTTTGCGGCGTCAAGACAAGTAAAGGCCGGACGAGACGCCCGGCCCTGAATGGTTTCTCAGTCGGAGATGATCAGTCTTCTTCCTGGAACACCTCTTCGCGCTTTTTCTTGACGCTTGGAAGGAACACCACGACGAGGACGGCGAGCGCAATCAGCAACAGGGTCGCACTGATTGGCCGGGTAAAGAATGTCGTGGCATCGCCGCGCGACAGGATCATGGCGCGGCGAAGGTTTTCCTCCAGAAGCGGACCGAGCACAAAGCCGAGCAGCAATGGCGCCGGTTCACAACGAAGCTTGACGAGCGCGTAACCGATAAGCCCGAAAAAGGCGACAGCATAGAGATCGTAGACGTTGGAATTGACGCTGTAGACCCCGATCGAGCAGAACGCCATGATAATCGGGAAGAGCACGTAATAGGGCACCGTCAACAGCTTCACCCACAGGCCGATCAGCGGCAGGTTCAGCACGACCAGCATCAGGTTACCGATCCACATGGAGGCGATGATGCCCCAGAACAATTCCGGTTGCTCCGTGGCAACATTCGGACCCGGTACGATGCCCTGAATGATCATTGCACCGATCATCAGCGCCATAACGGGGTTCGCGGGGATGCCCAGCGTCAGCAGCGGAATGAACGAGGTCTGCGCGCCGGCATTGTTGGCCGACTCTGGCCCGGCGACACCGGCAATTGCACCGTGGCCGAACTCTTCAGGGTTTTTCGATACACGTTTTTCGACCGTATAGGATGCGAATGCCGCAAGAATGGCACCGCCGCCCGGCAGAATACCGAGAGCCGAACCGATTGCCGTGCCGCGCAGAACGGGGCCGACCATCTTCTTGAAATCTTCCTTGCTGGGAAGAAGACCGCTGACCTTGGCCATCAAGACCGAACGGGTCTTTTCGCTTTCCAGATTGCGCAGGATTTCGGCGATCCCGAAAACGCCAACGGCAACGGCAACGAAGTTGAGACCATCGGCATATTCGCGGATACCCAAGGTGAAACGCGGTGTGCCGCTGTAGATATCGGTTCCGACCAGTCCCAGAAGCAGGCCCAGAACGACCATCGCCAATGCCTTGATGATGGAGCCGTGCGCCAGTGCGATGGAGGAAACCAGACCGACGACCATGAGCGAGAAGTATTCGGCAGCACCGAACTCCAGCGCAATGGCCGTCAGCGGCGGGGCAAAGACCGCGACGAGGAAGGTCGAAACGGTTCCGGCAAAGAAAGAGCCCAGCGCGGCGATGGAAAGAGCCACACCGGCCTTGCCCTTGCGCGCCATCTGATAGCCATCGATCGCGGTGACGGCAGAGGACGATTCGCCCGGCATGTTGATCAGAATGGCGGTGGTCGATCCACCATACTGGGCGCCGTAGTAAATGCCTGCCAGCATGATGAGCGAGGACACCGGCTCAAGCTGGAAGGTGATTGGAAGCAACATGGCAATCGTTGCAGTTGCCCCGATGCCGGGCAACACCCCGATCAACGTTCCGAGGAGAACGCCGATGAGGCAGAAGAACAGATTGTCGATGGAGGTTGCGGTGGAAAAACCAAGTGCGAGATTGCTGAACAGTTCCATCATCCACCTCAGAAATTGAGCCAGGGGCCAAAGCGCTGGAAGGGCAAGCCCAGGCCATAATCAAAGACCGCAACCGAAAAGACGGTTATGCCCACAGACAGCGCAAGTGCCATCCAAGGCTTCATCCTTTGGGACGCAAAGGATGCGATCAGCGACGTGAAGAACAGTGCCGGGACGAAGCCAAGCCCACGAACGGTCATGCCGAAGAAGATGGGGGCTGGCAGAATGAAAAAGATCCCGCGCCAGGCGATCGGTCCCAACGGTTCGCCGCTGACTTTTCCGGCGCGAACGAGGATGAACGCGCCCAGCACAATGAGCACGATGGAAAGCAGGAGTGGAAAATAGCCCGGGCCCATGCGAAACGCCGTTCCGAGTTCCAGCCCATATGATTGCCAGGCGAAGAAGACGCCGAGCGCAATGAAAAACGCCCCGCAGATTGCTTCCGTGGCATCGAAAGAAAGTGATTTCATTTTTTGTTTCCCCGCTGGCGGATGAGGCCTCGTCAGGCCGATCATCGAAAGCACCATGTCATGGTCTTAAAGGCAGACGCGCTTTCATGTGCCAAGGCTGGCACATGCCAGAACAGCTGGCACGCGCGCTGCATCCTAGCCGAAAGCCGACGATCCGCTTGAATCGTCGGCCCCGATTATGTTCCGGCTTAGTCGGCGTACTGGCCCGCAGCCTCGATCACCGTTTTCCAACGGGTGATTTCGCTTTCAAGCTTTGCCTTGAGAGCCGCAGGCGTGCCGTCCTTTTCCGCAGAAGGCACGGTTCCGAGTTCCGCAAAGCGAGCGGCAACATTTGGATCCTTCAGGGCGACCTGAAGCGACTTGGAAAGGCGCTCATTGACCTCAGCAGGCGTACCCTTGGGGGTGTAGATGCCGTGCCAGACACCGACTTCGAAGTTGGGCAAGCCAGCCTCCGCAGATGTCGGGACGTTCGGAAGTACGTCGAGGCGCTTTGGCGTCGTTACGGCGTAAGCCTTTACCGTGCCGCCCTGGATCTGTTTTGTCGTGTTCGTCGTCTGGTCGCACATGATGTCGACCTGTCCACCCAGAAGATCGGTCATCGCCGGACCCGTACCCTTGTAGGGAACCGTGACCAGCGGCGTTTCGATGGCACTCATGAACAGCATACCGCACAAATGAGACGCCGCACCAATGCCGGCATTGGCAACCGTTACCGTATCCTTGTTGGCCTTTGCGTATTCGATAAGGCCTTTGAGGTCATTGGTTTCGAGGGTCTTGCGCGACAGGATCGTCATCGGGACTTCCGTGACGAGACCCACATAGTCGAAAGCTTCCAGCGTATTATAGGCGAGCTTGCGGTAAAGCGTGGCGCTCGTGGCCATGCCGATGTGGTGAAGAAGGATGGTGTAGCCATCTTTGTCAGCGGATGCGACGCGGCCTGCTCCCAGCGTTCCACCGGCACCGCCGACATTTTCGACGATGATCTGCTGACCCAGGTCCTTCGACATGGATTCGGCAACGAGGCGTGCAACGGTATCGGTCGGACCACCTGCGGAGAAGGGAACGACCATAGTGATGTTGCGCTGCGGATAGGTCTGCGCCGAGGCGGACAGGGCAAAAAGGGACACGGCAGCGGCAGCCACGGCACCTGTGACGGTCTTGAGAATTTTCATCATTTCCTCCCGATGAAATATGGCCTCATCGACCGAAACACTCCTATTGCCTCGGTCGGGGTGACGCTATTTGCAATTGCCTGGCGCGTTAGAGCAACGTCAAGAAAAGCCAAGCGGAGGAAAAGGGGCATAGTCATGCCAAGAATGGGTGGAAATCGAAACATTGCAGCAAAACATGGGTGGAAATCCACCCATGCGACAGCATTGCAAAAGACTTAGCCCGGTCGTTTCAGGTCACTTCCCGAGAGCTCATCCTTTCTCAATGCATATTTCTGCATTTTTTCATAAAGCGTCTTTCGGGAAATCCCGAGTGTTTCATAAACGGCTTTCAGATTGCCCCGGTGAAGCGCAATCGCCTGCGCGAGGACTGACTTCTCGAACTCGGACACCTTTGCAGCGAGGTTGGAAGAGCCTGCGTCCACATCTGGGGCCTCCTCGCCTGAGCGGCCGTCCAGACCCAGAACCAGCCTGTCGGCGGCATTTCTAAGTTCGCGAACATTGCCCGGCCAGTCCTGCAACGCCAGCGCAGAGACGAAATTCGGCGGCACATCGATGTCATCACGGCCATAGCGCGCCGATGCTTCCCTGACCAGCTGCAGGAAGAGAATGGGGATATCGGAACGACGCTGGGCCAGAGACGGGACGTGAACCGTCGCGACATTCAGCCGGTAAAGCAAATCCTGCCGGAAACGGCCCGCCAGCGCCTCCTTTGCAAGATCCGCCTTGCTGGTGGCGATGAAGCGCACATCGAGCTCCACGGTCTCGTTTGAGCCAAGGCGGGTGATCGTACGCTCCTGCAGCACCCGCAACAGCTTGCCCTGCATGTCGAAGGGCATCGAGCCGATCTCATCCAGCAGGACGGTTCCGCCGCGGGCATGCTCGAATTTGCCGTAACGTGGACGTAGCGCGCCGGGAAACGCACCCGCCTCATGACCAAACAGTTCGCTTTCGATGAGATGCTGCGGCAATGCCGCGCAATTGATGGCGACGAAGGGTCGATCCGCCCGTGCGCTGACATCGTGCAGCGCGCGGGCGACCACTTCCTTGCCGACACCGGTATCGCCTATGATCAGCGTATCGGCATCGGCAGCGCCGATTGCGCGGATCCGATAGCGCAGATCCACCATTGCCTGCGTGCGGCCGGGCAAGCGGGTCTCGAGATCATCCCGTTTTCCGGCAACCGCACGAAGGCGGCGGTTTTCCAGAACCAGCGAGCGCCGGTCTATGGCGCGTTTGATGATGCCTGCGAGATACTGGACGCTGAAGGGCTTTTCGATGAAGTCATAGGCTCCATTGCGCATGGCGCTGACGGCCAGCTGCACATCGCCATGGCCGGTGACCAGAATGACGGGAATTTCCGCATCCAGCTCCCGCACCTTCTGCAGCAGGGTCATGCCGTCCATGCCGGGCATTCTGATGTCACTGACGATGACGCCATCGAAACTATAGCCGATCAACTCGAACACATGATCGGCATGATCGACGGTGACAACATCAAGTCCGGCAAGCTCAAGGGCCTGGGCCGTGGACAGCCTCAGATCTTCCTCGTCGTCGATCAGTAAAACCCGTGAAGCATTCATTCGGCAGCAATCTCCGCCGGCACGTCGGCATCCAGTTCAATGTCAAAGCGGGCACCGCCCTCCGGCAGGTTCGTGACGCTGAGCCGCCCGCCGAAATCCTTGACGATGTTGTAGGAGATGGACAGCCCGAGACCAAGCCCCTTGCCGACACCCTTGGTGGAAAAGAAGGGATCAAATATGCGCTCCATGATGGCGGGCGGGACGCCGGGACCGTAATCGCGCACCGACAATGTGACTTTATCTCCCTGCTGGTGAGCCGTGAGTTCAATGCGGCGATCCTCCTGCCCCTGAACGGCATCGGCGGCATTGGAAATGATGTTGACGAGAACCTGCTGCAGCCGGACCGGTCCAGCCTTAACCAGCAGAGGCATCGCGCTGAGATCCATGAGGAGCCGGGCGTCCGCCGCCCTCAATCTGGCATTGACGATTTCCAGCGTATCGCTGACCACGCTCTCGACCGAAACCGGCCCCAGCTTCTCATTGGGTTTTCTGGCGAAGTTGCGCAAATGCTTGCCGATGGCAGCCATCCGGTCAATCAAGGCCGAAATGCGCTTGAGATTATCCGACGCCTCTTCCACGCGACCACGTTCTATCAGCAGCGAAGCACTTTCTGCATAGGTCTTGGCCGCCGCCAGCGGCTGGTTGAACTCGTGGGAAAGGGCCGCAGACATCTGGCCGAGTGCCGCAAGCTTGCCAGCCTGGATCAAGTCCTTCTGGGTCTTGCGCAATCGCTTCTCTGTCTGCCGGCGCTCGGCAATCTCATGCTTGATATCGCGATTGACGCGGGCAAGATCGGCCGTGCGCTCCTCGACACGTCTTTCCAGCTCGGCCTGAGCCTCCGCCTGATGAACCAGTCGCTCCCGCAGCCTCCTGCGCCGCTGCAGCATGGCCGCAATCAGCGCGCCGACCAGACAGAGGCAAAGCACGATGGCGACCATCGTCGTTTTCACCTGCGTGCGGATGGAGCTCGTATCAATGAGCACATTGACGGTCCAGCCGGCCTCGGGCATGGCCTGCGACAGGGAGATATACTCGCGTTCCTGCTGCCCTTCCTGAATGGTCATCAAAGTCTGGGCGCCAAAGGTGCCATGCGTCACTGCCAACTGTTTCAGGTTGGCGTCGGAGTAACGCCTTGAGCTCTCCGTCCGGGCGATGCGTTCCGGCGTCAGCGGCTGGATGGCGGCATAAAGCCATTCCGGCGTGCCCGTCATGAAGATGATGCCTTCCGGGTCGTTGACGAAAATCCGGTTCTCGCCGTTGCCGAAAGACGCTTCGATACCTTCGATATCCACCTTGAAGACGATGACGCCCTTGATGTCGCCGTTGAACAGGATGGGAGAGGCAAAATAATAGCCGCGCTTATGGGAGGTGGTGCCGAGAGCAAAGAACTTCGATTGCTGGCCTTTGGCGGCATCCTGAAAATACGGGCGATAGCTGAAGTTCTGGCCAACGAAGCTTGCAGGCCCATCATAATTGCTGGCCGCAATCGTCTCACCATCCAGCGTCATAATGTAGATATCGGATGACTTCAGCAGATCGTTGATGGACTTGAGGTAGATATTGGCGCGAAGACGCAAGTTCTGATCATCCGGGTGCGCCACCAGCTCCTCGATATCATCATGATCGGCCATCAGCGCGGGCAAGGGTTCGTATCGGGAAAGATGTCCGCCGAGCGCCGAGACCGCCAACCGCAGCGTCGTGCCGCCCTGTGCCGCCACCTCATCGAAATAGCTTTCTGCAACCAGATCGCTTCCGCGGGTCAAGGCAATGCCACCAAGGCTGAGGCATACAAGCACAATGCCGATCCAGCGATATTTCACCGGTCTATCCCCTCCACATGCCAGACTTATCGAGCCTGCTCCCACGCAGAAGTCTAGAGCCATTCAGGCGCAAATGGAAACATCGGACCGCGCATATTTTTGTCGGCGCTAGAGGTCAGCACGGGCCAAAACAAAAAAGCCGACCCAAAGGCCGGCTTTCTCGAAAACTGTAGAATGCGCAGAGATTATGCGCTTTCCTTCGGCGTCAGAACCTGACGGCCACGGTACATGCCTGTCTTCAGGTCGATGTGGTGTGGGCGGCGAAGTTCGCCGGAGTTCTTGTCTTCAACGTAGGTTGCAGACTTCAGGCCATCGGCCGAACGACGCATGCCGCGCTTGGACGGGCTTGTTTTTCTCTTAGGTACTGCCATTTGTGTAACTCCAATTCAGCGGGGAAACACGGTAATCAGCCAGAACCAAGGCCTGATGTCTCATGTTTCTTTATTCGGAAATTTGGCGCGCTTATACATGCCTCTCAGGGCTTTGACCAGCCCCGGCACACATTTTTTCAAGAACAGCCGAATCACTGGCGCGATTTGAAGCCATCGCCACCGGCAATCCGTATCAGACCGGATCGAAAACGATCAATTCCTCAAAATGCTTCATATCGCTGAATTCACAGAATGCTGGGGGACGCAATTCCAGAACGGGCACGGCCGCGCGCAATTCCTCAAGGCTTTCATCGAGCATTCTTTGCAAGCGCGGCAGAAAAGCCGGTTCAAACCAGCGCATCAGATAAGCGAAGGTGATGTGGAATTCGTAGCTGTCGTGGTCCGGGTGCCGATAACCGAACAGATCCGCAAAGGCATCGCGCCAATGCGTCACCGTGCGGTCATCCTCAGCCGTTGCTCCCTTAAGCGTCAGGCCGATCGGCGTCACGCGTATTACCTGCATCGCAAAAGGCGGGAGATCGGGAAATCGCTGCAATTTCTCGAGATAGAAATCCGTCATCCCGGCAATAGGCGTGTCGCTCGGCATATCCTTGGGCCAGTAGGGCCAGTCGCGGCGATATTCGATAATGCCTTGAAAGACTGTCATATGCAGGCTGGAGACGGGGGTGAAGGCCAGATGTGCTCTAGCCTCTGGCAAATCCAGAAGCTTTTGGCGTGTCCTGACAACAGCGCATTGCGTGCGAGAGCCTTCCGCCAGATGGCAGACGACCGTGTTTCCCGGCTCGTGCAGAAACTCGGCATTCAGATTGTAGCGAACACCGAGGTGGCGCGGGGGCCTATCGTTGTTTTCAGCGGAATAAGCGGCGAGATGAGGTGTTACGGCTGGCGCGTGCATGATGCGAAGGCTCCTGAAACTGGACACCTCCTACGCCCGTCCGGCGACACTTCGATGACATAAAAACCGGACCGGAACATTCAAGCGTTTCCCTGTGAAAGGAAGAGGCTCTAGTGAGCCTCGTCCCAGTTGTCCGCAGCCCTTGCGTCGACCTTCAGCGGCACCCTCATGTCCACAGCGGGCATGGCCGCATTCTCCATGATGGCAACGACAAGCGACAGTGTCTTGTCGATCTCGTCTTCGGCGACTTCGAAGATCAGTTCATCATGCACCTGCAAGAGCATCCGGGCGGAGAGGTTGCCATCCTCCAATGCGGGTTCGACACGGATCATCGCA
>JAAIGF010319932.1_pt1 | contig 62286 bp, 57 predicted proteins | sample 6487441 | NCBI WGS metagenome assembly JAAIGF01 (sample SAMN13974129, study PRJNA590717) | phyllosphere metagenome | biome: pepper field; feature: multiple bacterial spot infested pepper fields; material: pepper leaves; isolation source: leaves from pepper fields | host: Capsicum annuum ...
ATCGAGCGCATGTTTGGCTGGCTGAAAGAGCACCGCCGGATAGTGACCCGCTTCGACAAGCTCGCGAAAAGTTATGCCGCGATGGTCTCACTGGCTTGCTCCATGCGGTGTTTGCGACATCTCTTTTCGTACAGAGCCTAGTAGTAGAGAAAGGTTTTATCTACGTCAATGTGCTTGATCTCATGCTGGCTTGTACAGATACAAGGGCGCTCGCTGTAAAGAACGCCATGGCAAGCTACGAGACCAGGGCGGCGGTAATAGCGATGCGTACTCAGTGTGAGGTGTACCTCACTGCTCGAAAAAGCTTGTTATCGAATCGACTCGAGAATTTTGGGGCGCCTATTGTAAAAACTATTCCGACACGACGCAGAGGGCTGTCAACCAAGGCGTGCTGAAGAAGTATTTTTGGCTTCGCCAGCACCACAATGCCACGGCCAAAAAACGGCGTTACACAGACTTTCTCATCCGATTAAGCTGACTCCCTCTGCGGCAATGCGCTGCTACCTACGGCAAGAATGCAGCTCAGTGGATAGCGCGCCCATGAGGGGCAGTCCACGCTTGTGCAGGATCACCCCGGGGTCAATATCCAACGGCTACATAAAAATTACAATGTTGAACTTACTGCCGTGGTTCAATCGAATGGCTCGGGCGTGGTGGCCTTGGAGGGAAACTGATAAATGTTCTCAGCACTACGCAAAAGGTGCTCGGCTTCATCCAACTGGTGTAACAACATTATCTCTCTCGCCAATGACTGATGATACAGCTTTTTCCAATTTGCCGCTTCACTCTTCCAACGGCTTATTATATCGTTGCTTTTTTTATTGGGCTGTGCGCGACTTTTTTGTTCGGAAGCGCACCGCTTGACCTCCTTGATAAGCTCAGCGTAGATAGGACGTTGCTTTTTAATACTCCCTGCGCTTTTTCCTGCCTCTAATGCCACGGCTGCCAAGGAGATAGTCGTGCCAGCGTCAACCAGATTAGGCTTTCCTTCCACTAATCTCTGGAGTGCTTTGAAGTATTGAAAGATTGTATCTGTAGACTTGCTGTCACGACTTCCATCTATATTTGACATCGCGAGTAATTCCTGTGCTAATTAAAGCTATTTTTAATTTATGTATTTCGGCGTAAATTATGCCGCTGATTTTGCAATCAAGCGCTCCCTCATCCTTTCCAAGTCGTGTAAGTTCTGAGCATCCATACGATATGCGAATGATTTAGGGTCAATCGACTCCAAATCCAAGCGGAGAACTTCAATTACATAATCAACCTTGCTCAGCTTTATAATCGACTCGCTGCATCCGTCGCAAGTGGTAAAATCAGCGTGCGCGCGCTTTTCACATGGTCTAACCGATTGGCACAAACCTACTGGAGTAATAGTGCAGGCGAACAACCCCTTTTTCTTTTTTGTTTGAATCTCGCTCAATGTCTCTCTTAGTATAACTTCTTTACAGTCCTTTTTTGCTTGGATCCTCCGACCCTCAACTCCATGGAGTCGCTCTTCCGAATATACGATATCCCTAATGTAGATGGCGTTGCTTGCTTCCAGTGCCGCTTTTTTGAAGTCTGCGACAGTTTCAGGCGACCAGTCTTTCATGCTGAATATTCCGGCCGAACAGCCTTGCTGGTAATGCTCAGAGGTTCTTCTAGAGAGGTGGCCAAGAATCCTTTTAAGTGGGCCAAGTGTCATAAGATCATCTTCGGCGCAATAGACGGTCATTGTTCTGCGGAACTGGTGTGATGTGATCTGCCAAGGCTCGCCAAGTTTAAATTTCCTCTCTGATCGCCAGTCTCGACTGGGGTCGATCAATTCTAGTGAAAATATGTCCTCTTCTTTTATTAGAATGGGAGGCAGGTAGATCTCCCATTTCTTTGAGTCAAACTCGCTGAGAAGAGCAGGGGTCTCATGCCGAGGAATGATATTCGTTGGTGAAATAAAAAGGTTCTTGATTCCTTTATGTTCGGCAGGCAGAAATGGGTGGGTGAGCTCATAGATTTGCAACAAAGCATCCAATGGAGTCTGAATCTCCGATACGGTAATCCATTTCGTGTCCAAGGGTGTTCCCGTGGACTTGGTCGAGATACCCATGATGTAAACGCCTTCTTCACACCAGCCTATAGCTTGTTCCAGGCACTCTATCTCCAGTAATAGCGCTTCCCCGCTGCGCATGAACGTTAAAATGTGGATGAGAGATTTGGCGCAATATTGTGTCAGCGATAAAAATCTAGGAGCGCCAGCTATGTCTCTAATTTTGTACTTCTGGAATAGATCATAGAGGCCATGCGTCCGACAAGCCTCATCAAAGTCTGGTGCGGCTGGGGCATCATGTCGAACTATTCCGTCTCTTTTAAGAAGGTACTGAGAGTGGGCTCCTCGTGCGTAGAGGCGGTTAATAGCAGCAAGGCGAAGAAAGCTCTTCAGCTGATCTTGATGCAGTGTAAAATCCTTTAAGACTTCATGATAATGCGCCCATCGCTGGTTTAAGATTCTAGGAGGAATGACCGGGTGTTGATTTTTTGTATGATGCGATCTGCCCCTGTATAATTTCTTGAGAGCCTTCATGAATGTGTTGGGTATTAAGAACCAATGCGTTGGGCATTTGGTGATATTAAAGATTCTTAGGATTTGCCACAAAACACTGGCTCGCGTAGGAGTTAAGTTTTCGAGCATGGGTTTGTATAGGTCTGGTCTGTGGAGCAAGTCTCGAATCAATACTCCATTTTCGTCTGCGTATCTGCACATTAACAGTAGTGAATGGAAACCACCAAAGTGACTGCTTGCACGCAGAGACTTGGTTGCGCCCTTGCTTGAGAACAAACGCATCAGAAATAGGGTCTGAATCAATTTGATGTTTTCTGGGTTTGTCGGGTTGTCGCATAATAGTCCTTTGAATGAGAAGGTGACGTTATCGGTGACGACCAGCTTGAATTGCGAAAGCTCCCAAGTTAAGTCTTTCATTCTGCTCAGGGGGTTACCATGCTCGTCAAGCGATAGAACGAGATCGTCAGTGATGTTCTCAAAAGACATACCGTAGTGAGCCTGTGGCTTCAAGGCCCTTGATGTTGCAGAGAGCTGCGATTCCTGCTCTCTTAGCGGGAAGGGCGGTGTGTCAGCTGCGGTGGGATTTTTTGTAATCATTACAATGCTCCGATACGGATAAAACGTGAAAGGTAGGTTTCCCAATATTCTGTAAGTTCCCGCTGTTCGTAGACCTTCCTACGAATTGAAATAGCCTGATCTTCTAGCTCTGGCCTGACGAATAGTATTCTTCCTAAAAGTTCCGTAATTCGATCAAGTGCTGGCTGATGAATCGTCTTGAAATGCTCAATATCATTGCAAGTTCCGAGAAATTTTTTTATTACATATTCCATGCTGTAAAGTTTGTGGATGCTGTCGCTCTCTGCGGTAATGCGGTACTCAGTACAAAAAATGCAACCTCTGCTATTTTTGCAGTCCGGTTCGTATCCGGGGGGGATCGGTACTGCACTTGTTGGTTGCGCTTCGTTACACGAACCTGATGGAATCTGGATGTCTTGCGCATCATTAAATTTTTTTACAACGTGGGTGAGAGCCACGACGATTCGGTCGATCGCCTCTCGCTCTTCGATGTTTGTATAATTATCTCGCTGTGTTTTGTTGGAGTGTTGAAGAAGGGCTGCCGAAGTTTCATCGCCGTAGTTTTTCACAATCCAAGCGTCTTTGTATGCCCTTAGTTTCTTATAGCTGATTTTTGGAAAATTTAGGTCAACCATGCTTCGCATTTGGACGCATAGATTGGTTATGGCATTTTCATCAAATTGACGGAAGCCGTTGAATGTTCGATAGTCAAATCCGATGAAGAGTTTGTCATGGTCTTGCCCTTCAAGAATGTGGCTACGCAGATCTATAAATCGCTTGAAATATTTTACAAAGGGTGGTGATACGGTAAATTCGATTGATTGCACACCTCCCCTTTTTTTTATGCTAATAATTCGCTTTCCATTAGGGCTGCTAAGTACTTCATATTTGCCGCTCCATGGTGCTGTTATGATGGTTGATTCATTTTCACCACTATGGATTGCAAAGAGAGCGAGAAAGCTGTCATGTGCCAATTTGTGCAAGCGACGTCGACGTTGACAATAATGATTGATATTTGCCTCGGTGAGATTGTTGAGTGATTTCCACAGAAAATTTCGATGCATTTTGTAGTCTGCTGCAGGCACCTTTTTATAGACTTCTTGCCAAAGCATGCACCTACCTGTTGAGTAGTCTACATAAGGGCTCATACGCCCTTTCCGAGGCTTTGTCTTCACCATGCTCTCTGTCAGAAATGGATAAGCTTCGGATGTTAATACGGCTCGCTCACCATCAATCGAAATTACGTGCGGGAATGATTGCTTCTTAAGGATAAAAGACGTTAGTTCATTAAATACGCTATTGAAAACATTAACAAACCGATCCACCGGCTTTTTAGGAGGTGGCTTAGTTGAAGAGGTCTTGTCGGCAATCGACAGTATTCTTTCTATGCCGACATGAAAATTGATTTTTGATGTTGGGAAAAGATAATGGCCACATTCTATGCACACTGATTGAAGCTTGGCTTGAGTAACTGCTTTGCGGCTGCTACCTTGAAGATACTCTGTAAACCTTATCAAGGCGTAGTGGTAATCTTCAGGAGAGATCAGAAAGCCCAGCAGATCATTGTTATTGCAAAAGTCTACGAGGATCGCAAAGTCAGCCAGCTTAGAGCCTGCGCCAGCCGCAGTTTTGTCTGTGCAGGCCATGGTAATTACTTCACTCACGAGATTCTGGATGGGCTCGGCTCGCTCGGGTCGATGTAACTCGATTTCGACTACTTTAGGTAAGCGCACACTTTTTTCGCCCAGGAAGCACCACGCCCCGACGTCATGATATTTTCTATGTGCAGAGCGCACTACTATATTTTCCAGTACATTGGATTTCAGCAATGCTTGAAGATGGACGGAGGTACGTACTCCATTATGCACCAGTTGTTGTGTATCCAAGTGGAGGTCGATTGTGGTGATGTTGGACATGTCTCTCACGATTAGTACTTTTCCTTGCACATGTCGATGATGTGTTGCTGGTACTCTTGGTCGGCTTGATACAGCATTTCCCTGTCCTGCTGGAAGTTTAAATATTCTTGAGTGGTTTCCGTTTTGTTGTGGTTCATCCGCTTGCGAACATGATCAATAAGTTGAAGAAGGTTAATTTTTCCCCGGTTAAAAAGCTCTCTCCTCTCTTCTACTAAGTTCATGCCAAAAGTGGCTCGTAGGTCGTGAAAGCTGAAGTCAACATCGCAGCCATGAGCTAACATTCTTGGCTTCAATGTGTTCGTAATGAATCGCCTGATATACGAGCCTTTTTCACTACTTTCAAACCGGTGGCGATCGCTTTTTCCGATGTAATAGGGGGTGCCGGTCTGACTGACAAATACGTACTGTGCCCCAGGGGGTTGTTCAGGGGACAACGCGATGCGAGTGGCATAGCGTTCAGAGTTAATGTAGATGCTCAGCTTATGATGCAACCACGAGGGCATCATAATGGTTTGAGGCTTGTTGTGTTTTGTGTCAACGAATGTCCCTCTGCCAGCACGAATTGGTATAAGTTCAAAGCTATCAGGATCACCTAACTCTAAAGAGGATGATCTTAATGTCAGGACTGTTTGAATGCGCATGCCAGTAACCAATGCTGTGATAAAGACCAGCAACATTTCGGGGTGGCCAATTTCCACGAGAGATTCCAAAAGCGCCATTTGCTCTTGTTTGCTTAGTGGTATTAGTCTCCCTCCATCAGCAATGTATCGGCCCATCGAATTCGGTTTTACTGCGGGAAATGTCAAGTCGGTGTAAGTAACGTATCTAGTTCGCTCATAGCCGTATGAGTCTTCATAAGTAATCGTGGATCGCTTGACTTTCCAAGGGGGGTTCTGTGGAATAAAGTTTCTATTTTCAATAAGGTCTTCATAAAGTTTGATGACCGACCTGATCTTTGTATTCGCTGTTGCCTCCGCCATCTCTCCTTTCTTAGTAGGCAACTTAAACTTTTCTTTGTAGATATAAGTAGGGCGCTCAAAACGATACCCACTAAAATCTAGGAAGTCTTTGCCTTCTGAGTCTAATGTATTCATGAAATCAGCTAGATGGCCGGCTATGCCCATCAGCGTTTCTGGATCTCTGTCGTCGTCATCGAGTGCCTGGCGTAGTAAGAACAGCGTACCCTCTCGCCAGATCGAACCGTCTGGGCACAGGATGACGGGCTGCGATGTAAGGACAACAGCTGTATTATCTAATGTGGTGATAGAATACGTGGTTCCACCGTGCTCCGTTGGCTGTACCCATGCCTTGGCCTGCCAATCCTCGCATCGCTTAAAAAGATCGACATTGAACAACCTGATCGCTTTATAAGCGGAGTCTGTACTGATGTCATCGCTTGTTTCAACTTCTTTCAAGACAGCAGAAGGCTTTAAAAGCATTTCAGCTTTTCCAAATAGTAGGCGCAGAGATACCTCAGTTGATTAGCGTCACTGGGTGTGTTCTTTGGGATAAGTGCTTAAGCGGCGATTACGATCGTCTTATGTTTCACGTGTTGTTTGAGTGGTGTCCATATTAAGCTGGTCACACGGATACGTCTTGCTGTTCCGACGAGCGGTAGTTGCTTTTTATATATATTGATTTGTCGTGTTTCGGACGATTTTGAGTTTTCAGAGGCAGGAATTTACGTATTGATTTTTTGTTTGTGATTTTCGATGGCTGATATTAAACGATTTAAGCGTTTATTGATTTTGACGTTTCCTGAGGCTCTGCGGCCTTTTCCATAGGGGGAATGACTTGAGATTCTTGTTTGCCAGGGTGCGTTGTTACGCGGAGCCTGAGCTTTTAACGAAAGAGAAATTCGTTATTACGGCATGGTACGAGGCAGTGAAAGCATTAAGCGAGGGGCACTTTGGCTCGATGGAATGCATTTTCAAATGCTGATATCACTGGTTGACCGGCCAGAGAGGTGAAAGGGCTGCGGTGCCCCTTTGGTTTCGCAAAGTAAGAGGATCTTTGCTGTGAGGCAGCCGTGCCTGCGGCATGTGGTCGTCGGGCTTATCACATTTCCGCCACTCACCACCCTAGCAAGGTGCCCGGAGTACACCATTTGGCATCAAGCAGTCGCTCAGACGGAGCCCTCCCACCTACGAGCTTCGGAGAAGAGATCGGCAATCACAGCGCGGGCCTCACCCATGAGTGTGAAACGCTTCGCCATCTGAGACCTCCCTTCTGCGGAAGATTGAAAAAACTCAAAACTTCAGCTTTCTAAAGGCGACGATTGGGTTTCTCGGGGTTTTGTGTGACGCGTGAGGCTTTTCTGGTCTACAGGACAATCGAGAAGGATTTTCAGCGACTCTGATCCACCGACCTATACCCGGTTCTCGGCAGCACTGGATGGCCAGGGTAGGTAATCCTTTCTTTAGCGAAGGAGGAGGGGGTTTGAACCAGTGTCCAGAAAGTGCGTAGGGTTTGTAGGCGGGGAGAGGGTTGAGTGCTGACTTGGTGATGGGATGCGCTTGTCGCAGTCCATTAATACTGCTGAGGTCACACGATCCTTATTTTGGGAAAAGGTCACACCTAGTTCTGCACCTTCACCGTGTGCAGGGTGATGTCGACCACGTCGCCATCGGCGCCTACCTGCGGCATTTCGATCCAGTCACCGACATGCAGCATGTCGTTGCTGGTCAATTGCACGCTGGCGACGAACGACAGCAGGGTGTCCTTGTACACCAAAAGCAGCACCGCCGACATGGCACCGAGGCCCGACAGCAGCAACAGCGGCGAGCGGTCGATCAGGGTGGCGACGATCACGATCGAGGCAAAGATCCACAGCATCATCTTGGCCAGTTGCACGTAGCCCTTGATCGAGCGGGTGCGGGCGTGCTCGGTGCGGGCATAGATGTCGAGCAGTGCATCCAGCAGGCACGACAGCGCCATGGTCATGAACAGCAGGGTAAAGGCCAGGGCGACATTGCCGAGGAAATGCTGGGCGGTGTCGGACAGCTCCGGCACCAGTTTCAGGCCGAACTGCAGCACCAGTGACGGGGTGGTTTGCGCCAGGCGGTGGAATACTTTGTTGTGGCGCAGGTCGTCGAGCCACTTCAGCGCTGGCTGGCGGGCCAGCAGGCGGGCGCCGTGCAGCACCAGGAAGCGTGCCAGGCGGCCGACCACCAGGGAAATCAGCAGCAGTACTGCCAGGCCGATGGCGGCGTGCAGCATGGGGTGTTGGTCGAGGGTGCCCCAAAGGTCGAGGGAGTCACGCCAGATTCGTTGGATATCCATGGGTTTGCGTACAGTCTTGTTGCGAAACGAAGTGCCATTAGAGCGCGGTTGATGACAAAGTTGCCAAAAGAAATTCGGCTAAGGCGGCAGAAAACGTTACCCTATGCAACTGAATTTCCCGCACTTGCCTGAGGTTACCTCCGTGTTCTCCCAATTCGCCCTGCATGAACGCCTGCTTAAAGCCGTGGCCGAGCTTAAATTTGTCGAGCCAACCCCGGTGCAGGCCGCGGCCATCCCCTTGGCCCTGCAAGGGCGTGACCTGCGTGTGACCGCGCAGACCGGTAGCGGCAAGACTGCAGCCTTCGTGCTGCCGCTGCTCAACCGCCTGGTCGACCTGAAAGGTGGACGGGTAGAGATCCGCTCGCTGATCCTGCTGCCGACCCGCGAACTGGCCCAGCAGACCCTCAAGCAAGTGCAGCTGTTCTCGCAGTTCACCTACATCAAGGCGGGCCTGGTCACCGGCGGTGAGGACTTCAAGGAACAGGCCGCCATGCTGCGCAAGGTGCCTGACGTGCTGATCGGTACCCCGGGTCGCCTGCTCGAGCATCTCAATGCCGGCAACCTGGACCTGTCCCACGTGCAGGTGATGATCCTCGACGAAGCCGACCGCATGCTCGACATGGGTTTTGCCGAAGACATGGAGCGCCTGTGCAAAGAGTGCGAGAACCGCGAGCAGACCCTGCTGTTCTCGGCCACCACGGGCGGCGCCGCCCTGCGCGACATCATCGGCAAGGTGCTGAAAGACCCTGAGCACCTGATGCTCAACAGCGTCTCGCAGCTGGCTGAAGGCACCCGCCAGCAGATCATCACTGCTGACCACGACCAGCACAAAGAGGCGATCGTGCAGTGGCTGCTGGCCAACGAGACCTTCGACAAGGCGATCATCTTCACCAACACCCGCGCCCTGGCCGATCGCATCTACGGCCACCTGGTGGCCAAGGACGTGAAGGCCTTCGTGCTGCACGGTGAAAAGGACCAGAAGGACCGCAAGCTGGCCATCGAGCGTTTCAAGCAGGGCAGCTCCAAGGTGCTGGTGGCTACCGACGTGGCAGCCCGTGGCCTGGACATCGACGGCCTCGACCTGGTGATCAACTTCGACATGCCGCGTAGCGGTGACGAGTATGTGCACCGCGTGGGCCGTACCGGGCGTGCCGGGGGCGAAGGCCTGGCGATTTCGCTGATCACCCACAACGACTGGAACCTGATGTCGAGCATCGAACGCTACCTGAAGCAGCAGTTCGAGCGCCGCGTTATCAAGGAAGTGAAGGGCACTTACAGCGGGCCGAAGAAGGTCAAGGCGTCGGGCAAGGCTGTTGGGGCCAAGAAAAAGAAGGTCGACAAAAAGGGCGGCGACAAGAAAGCTGCCGCCAAGCGCAAGCCAACCGCCAAGCCGAGGCCTAACGCACCGCTGGCCAGCGCCGACGGCCTGGCACCGCTGAAAAAGCGCAAGCCGGCTGCTGAGTAACGTTTAGTAGTGATGCTTGCTTTTTCGCGGGTGAACCCGCTCCCACAGGTACTCCGCAGTCTTTGAAATCTGTGCAAGACCTGACGGAGCGGGTTTACCCGCGAAGAGGCAAGAGCAGCCAACCACTATTCAGCCTTCTTCTCCGCCGTTTTCAATTCCTTGATTCGCTGGTCTATCAGCTGGCACTTGTCGGGCAAGTCTTTGCTCGCCGTCTCCAGATCCATCCCCTGAAGCTCGTCATTAATCTCCTTGGCCTTCTGCGGGTTTTGCTCGGTCAACTGGGTCACCAGCCCGGCCAGCTCTTCACGTTTCTGCGTTGCTTCCTCCGGTGTGCAGGCCCAGGCGGGCAGGGCGCAGAGCAGGGCGGTGGTACAGACAAGGGGCAGTAGCGGTTTCATCCTTTCTACCTCCGGCGATGGCTATGCGTGGTGGAGGCTTGAAGCGGCGTGCGAGTTCAGCGTTCTCGACCGGCGGCGCAAACGGGCAATGAGCCAGCTAGCGGATTCAGGACCACGCACTTCTCCCTATTTACATCTTTCGGAACACCGCACCTCGCCAACGGGTCCGAACCTGTGTACCCCTTCCGTTCACAGCAGGAGCCCGTAGCCATGAGCATCGCCTACGACTGGGACCTGATCGAACGCTTGCTGCACGAAGTGCAGAATGGCGCCGGTCACAGCTTTACGCCACGCCCCTATGCCGAGCAGCACGCCGCAGCACTGGCCGCCAAGGGTGAGCCGGTGGGTGACCTGGACCACCTGAAAACCCGTGCCTGCGAGTATGAAAAGCTGTTGTTCAAGCGGGGCTTTATCGAAAGCCGGCCAGAGGAGGACGGCGGTAATGGAGAAAATTTCGTGCTGACCGAGCGCGGTGCGCGGCTGATGAGCCTGATCGATAGCAGCATCCCAGGCTTCGAGCACCCCCGTCAGGTGCTGGATGAGCAGGACGATGCGCTGGATGAAGCCACCTTTGAGCAGGTATCTGCAAAAGCGCAGATCGCTTGAGGTCGTTTTGAGGGTGGCAAGGGCAGCCCTGTAAACCCGATAATCGGTAGCTTCTGAACGTTGCCGAGTCTCTGCCCATGCCCACAATTCCTTCAGAGGCCCGCTCATGAGCGCGGTCCGCAAGAACCCTGATGCCTTTGCATTCCAGGTCATGTTGGGGCTGTGCCTCATCTGGGGCTGCCAGCAGGTGTTGATCAAGACCGCCGCCGTCGACATTGCCCCGGTGATGCAGGCGGCGCTGCGCAATGGTATCGCCGCCGTGCTGGTAGGCCTGATGCTGTGCGTGCGGGGAGGCTGGGGGCAGGTAAGCAGCACCTGGCGCGCCGGGCTGGTTGCGGGCGGGCTGTTCGGCATCGAGTTCCTGTTCATTGCCGAGGGGCTCAAACTGACCTCGGCGGCGCATATGTCGGTGTTTCTCTATACCGCCCCGGTATTTACCGCATTGGGCTTGCACTTCCGTTTACCCAGTGAGCGCTTGCGGCTGTTGCAATGGCTGGGAATTCTGCTGGCCTTTGGCGGTATTGCCATGGCTTTTGCCGGTGGCATGTCGTTCGAGCACATGGATGGCCGCACCTTGCTGGGTGATGCCTTCGGTGTGATCGCCGGGCTGGCCTGGGGGGCGACCACGGTGGTGGTGCGCTGTTCGCGTCTGTCGGAAGCGCCGGCGACCTTGACCCTGTTCTATCAACTGGCAGTAGGTTTTGTCGGGCTGCTGCTGATTGCCCTGCTCAGCGGGCAGATTGGTGCGGTGTCACTGACGCCATTGGCGATGGGCAGCGTGTTGTTCCAGGGGGTTGTGGTGTCGTTCATCAGCTATCTGACCTGGTTCTGGTTGCTGCGCAAGTACCTGGCATCGAACCTGGCGGTGTTTTCCTTCATCACCCCGCTGTTCGGGGTGACCTTTGGTGTCTTGTTGCTGGATGAGCCGTTGAGTGCGAATTTCGTGGCCGGGGCATTGATGGTGCTGCTGGGTGTGGTTCTGGTGAGTGCCGAGCCCTGGGTGAAGCAACAATTGCGGCGGTTGGTCGGGTGATATTTGCCTGTTCCGGCCTATCAAGGCATGCGCGGCCCTTGCAGCAGCGGGTTTACCCGCGGGCTGCGACGGTGGATGACCAGGGATATTGGCCGGCAGGCCCGGCCTCTTCGCGGGTGAACCCGCTCCTACAACGGCTGTGGCGAATCACCGAGGTGTGTCACACCGCCGATCAATGTAGGAGCGGGCTTGCCCGCGAATGCGGTGGCAGCAGCAACAGCAAACGGCCAGGGATATTGGCCCGCAGGCCCGGCCTCTTCGCGGTTTTAGCCGCGATAAGGCCGGTACAGGCAATCAATATTCAGGATGCAATCCTGGCCTGACAAGTCCCCCTCTGCTGTGCCCCACTGGCAAACGGCACCAACCCCCCAGCCACCGCCAACCCACCCGCTGCCAGCATCAGCGCCAGATGCAGCCCGCCGCTGTAGTGGCTGCTGAGCGCTGCCAGCAACGGCCCGCTCAACTGCCCCAAGGCAAAGCACGCGGTCAGCAGCCCGGCATTACGTTGCGTGGCATGCGGCGCCAGCTCCCGTGATCGCTGCATCACCAGTTGCATGCAGGCCAGGAATGGCCCGCCGCACAGCACCACGCCCAGCGCCAGCCCGATACCCCCGCCCATGAGGCAGGCCAGCACACCCAAGCCCTGTAGCCACAGGGTAGCGGTCAGCCAGGTCGACGTGCGCCCGCCGCGACGCAGGCTCACCATAAGCACACCCAGCGCCGCCGCCAGGCCAAACGCCGGCCAGAACAGGTCAGCCAGCCACTGTCCACCAAACTGCTGGCTGGCCATCTGCGACAGAAAGGTAGCCGGCAGGATGTAACCCACGCCGTACAGGGCATACACCAGCCCCAGGCGACCAATGCCGGCGCTGCGGGTCGGGCTCTGAAGTACTGGCGACCGGGAGGGTGCCGATTGCAGCGCCCGTGGCAGCCACGGCTGCACGGCCAGCAGCATCAGCAATGCAGTCACGGCATAGATCAGCCACAGTACTGCCGAACCCAGCCCCAGTAAATGCGCAACCAGGGCCAGCAGCCCCGTCACGGCAATACCCAGGCCGGGCCCGGCGAACACCAGCGCACCCAGGCGCTGGCGGTTGTGGGCATTGGCCACTTGCTGGCTGAGGCTGGTGATCATCACCAGCACCCAGGCGCTGGCCACGCCGGTGCCAAAACGCAGTAGCACGTGCGCCCAGAAACCGTCGGCGGCCCATGACGCCAGGGTCAGCAATACGCACAGCCACAGCCCGCCATGCAGGCGCAGGCGCACCTGCCCGGGCGCGCGGGCGAACATGGCATCGACTGCACCGATGAAGTAACCCAGGTAGTTGGCGGCCGCTACCAGCCCGGCGACCGTCAGGTCGAACTGGCCTTCGGCAATCAGTTGCGGCAGTTGCGGGGTGAGGGCGAAACGGCCTATGCCCATGGCCATCATCAGCGCTACGGCGCTGGCCAGCAGTTGAATGAGTGGCGACATGACAGGTCTCCTGCACGGATGTAAGCGATGACTGGCAGGTTAGGGCGGTTTCATTTTCAATAAAATTGAATAATGATGATCAAGTTGTTCTGTTTTGGAGAATATCGTGGAGTTCAGCCAGCTGCGTATCTTCCAGGCCGTGGCCGAGGAAGGCTCAATTACCCGGGCGGCCGAACGCCTGCATCGGGTGCCATCAAACCTGTCGACACGATTGCGCCAGCTTGAGGAGCAACTGGGTGTCGAGTTGTTCCTGCGCGAGCGGCAGCGGCTGCAACTGTCACCGGCCGGCAAGGTGCTGCTGGACTACGCCAACAGAATGTCAAACCTGCGCGACGAGGCGCTGGCTGCCGTGCGTGGTGGTCAGCCCGCAGGAGACTTTGTGCTGGGGACCATGTACAGCACGGCTGCGACCCATCTGCCGGCACTGCTGGCGCGGTATCACCAGGCGTACCCGGCGGTGAACCTGCAGGTGCGCGCCGCCCCCAGCGGCGAATTGCTTGAAGGCCTGCTCAACCACAGCCTGGATGCCGCCCTGGTGGATGGCCCGCTGAATCTGGCCGGGCTGGATGGCGTGCCACTGTGCGATGAGCAACTGGTGCTGATAACCAGCCCTGAGCACCCACAGGTGCACAGCGCCAAGGACGTGGTGGGCAAGGCGGTGTTCACCTTCCGTCAGGGCTGTTCGTACCGCATGCGCCTGGAGGCCTGGTATGCCCATGCGCATACGCCGATGGGCCGGGTGATGGAGATCGAGTCGTACCAAAGCATGTTGGCCTGCGTGATTGCGGGGGCAGGCGTGGCGATGATGGCCCAGTCGATGCTTGCCAGCCTCCCCGGGCGCGATCAGGTCAGGGTACACCCGTTGCAGGCGCCGTTCGATCAGGCGGTCACTTGGCTGATGTGGCGCCAGGGTATGCGCGGGGCAAATCTGCAGGCGTGGATCGACCTGCAACAAAGCGAAACGATTAACCAGTCGTCGGAATGCCCCGCCATGGCTTGATCCGGGTCAAAATGGCCCTTATCTGTAAGAGCATAGGCATGCGTAATACAGGACATAGGGCTATGATCTGTATGAAACATCGCAGGATTGATTTGCCGTGAGGCTGACCCGTCAAGGGGGCATTATGAATAAACCACTGTCCAACTGGCTCCACGACCTGGCGGTTGCCTTGGGGCTCATTCCACCACCCTTGCAGCCGGTGCCGATCCCGACTGATGAAGAGCAGCGCAAGCGCCAACCGCGTCGTCGCTGATAAAGACAAAGGCCGCAACACCTGGGTGGGTGCTGCGGCCTTTTTGTGAATGCCGGTTTTGTGTTGCCTGTGCCGGCCTGTTCGCGGATAACCCGTTCTATCAGGCCAGCTTCACCGCCGCCACCGACTTGCGCGACATCAGGCTAACCACCACAAAGCTCACCAGGCCAACTGCCAGGCTGTAGTAGATCGGCGTGTTGGCTTCCAACCCGTCCTTGAACATGAACAGCAGCGCTGTGGCAAAGCCCAACGACATGCTGGCGATGGCCCCAGCGGTGGTTGCACGCTTCCAGAAGATGGCGCCAATCAGCGGGATCAGCATGCCGCCGACCAGCAGGTTGTAGGCCAGGGTCAAGGCGTTGATCACATCGTTCACCATCAGCGCGATACCCAATACCACCAGGCCGGTCAGCAAGGTGAACAGGCGGCTGGTACCCAGGCTCGACTGTTTGCCGCCACGCAGCTTGGGCAGCAGGTCTTCGGTGATGGTGGTCGACGCTGCCAGCAGGCCGGCGCTGGCGGTGGACATCATGGCCGCCAGGGCCGCAGCCATCAGCAGGCCACGGATGCCATCCGGCAGGGTGGTCTTGATCATCTCGGCGAAGGCATTGTTCGGGTTGGCCAGGTCGGGCATCAGTACATGGGCTGCCATGCCGATCGTGGCACAGGCCAGGCCGTACAGTACGCAGTACACACCTGCAGTGGTACCGGCGCGCTGGCACACCTTCTCGTCACGGGCGGTGAACACCCGTTGCCAGATGTCTTGGCCAATCAGGATGCCGAAGAAGTAGATCAGGAAGTAGGTGATGATGGTGTCCCAGCCGATGGTGGTCAGCTGGAAGCTGGCCGCTGGCAACTTGGCCACCAGGGTATCCCAGCCACCGGCCTTGTACAGGCACACCGGCAACAGGATGAACATCAGGCCGACGGTCTTGATCACGAACTGGACAATGTCGGTCAGGGTCAGCGACCACATGCCGCCAATGGTCGAGTACAGCACAACCACACCACCGCCGAGCATCAGCGACGCCCAGAACGGCAGGTCCAGCAGTACTTGCAGGACAGTGGCCATGGCCAGGGTCGAGGTCACGCCGATCATCAGTGCGTAGGCCAGCATGATCACGGCGCTGGCCTGGCGAGCGGTCGGGTTGTAGCGTTGCTCCAGTACCTGGGTCACGGTGAAGATGCGCAGGCGCAGCAGCGGTTTGGCCAGGAACAGGTTGATGGCGATGATGCCCAGGCCCAGGGCTGCGCACAGCCAGAAGCCAGAGATGCCGTGGACGTAGCCCAGGCGTACGGTACCGACGGTGGAAGCGCCACCGAGTACGGTGGTGGCCATGGTGCCCATGTACAGCATCGGGCCGAGGTTGCGCCCCGCTACCAGGTAGTCTTCATGGGTTTTCGCGCGCCGCATGCCATACCAGCCAAGCCCGAGCATGCCGGCGGTGTAGATCATTACAACAATGATGTCCAAGGCCATTGGGGGTCTCCCGATTATCTTTATTATGGCGAGATCGACCACGCGGGCGTTTGCACGGCGCCCGGCGGTCTTTTCTTGTGTTGGCGGGCCTCAGTGGCCCTCCCTCATGGCTCCTGCCGGGGGTAAAGCGGTATTAGCGACGCACCACGCCCGGTAGCACGCAGAGCATCTCGAACAGCAGGTTGGCACCGAGCAACGAGGTGTTACCGGTGGTGTCGTAAGGCGGGGAGACTTCGACGAGGTCACAGCCGATCAGGTCCAGGCCGTGGCAGCCGCGAATGATCTCCATTGCCTGGATGGTGGTCAAGCCGCCGATTTCCGGGGTGCCGGTGCCAGGTGCCCAGGCCGGGTCGATACCGTCGATGTCGAACGACAGGTAAACCGGGCCGCCGCCGACCTTTTCCCGTACTTCGGCCATCAATGGCTCCAGCGACTTGTGCCAGCACTCTTCGGCCTGGACCACACGGAAGCCCTGGCGACGGCTCCAGTTGAAGTCGTCGGCGGTGTAGCCCTGGGCGCGCAGGCCGATCTGTACCACGCGGTCGCAATCGAGCAGGCCTTCTTCCACGGCGCGGCGGAAGGTGGTGCCGTGAGCGATCTTCTCGCCGAACATGTGGTCGTTGACGTCGGCGTGGGCGTCGATGTGCACCAGGCCGATCTTGCCGTGCTTCTTGTGCAGCGCACGCAGGATCGGCAGTGTGATGGTGTGGTCACCACCCAGGGTCATGGGGATGACGTTTTGCTCGACGATCTTGTCATACGCTTCTTCGATGATGCGCACGGCGTCCAGCAGGTTGAAGGTATTGATTGCCACGTCACCGATGTCGGCGACCGACAGCGAGTCGAACGGCGCAGCCCCGGTGGCCATGTTGTAAGGGCGGATCATCACCGATTCGGCGCGGATCTGCCGTGGGCCGAAGCGGGTGCCGGAGCGCAGCGAGGTGCCGATATCCAGCGGCACGCCGATGAAGGCAGCATCCAGGCCTTCAGCGCTTTGCAGGTGGGGGAGACGGAGCATGGTGGCGATGCCGCCGAAACGCGGCATTTCGTTGCCGCCCAGTGGTTGGTGGAGAGTCTTGTCCACGGTGGGCCTCATCAGTCGGTCGATTATTCTGTTTGTTCGAACCTGTGCCGCTGCGCGCTTTTCAACTGTGGTTTTGCCAGCGGGCAGGGACATTTCGGCCAAGTCTGCGCAAGGTAGTGCCCGGGAAGAATCGCTACCGACAAATACTTAGTTCAGGAATTTCTGAACTAAAGCCTGGCGCAGCGGTTAGACTGCGCGCAAATTCCCTGTGGAGCCGTTGCACCATGGCCTCGACCTTGCCCGACCTCAAACTGCTGCGCATCTTCATCAGCGTGGTGCGACACCAGGGCTTTGCCAATGCCCAGCGCGAGCTGAACCTGTCGACCTCGGCCATCAGCACCTACATGAGCCAGCTGGAGGGCGCCCTGGGTATCGTGCTGTGCCACCGTGGCCGGGGTGGTTTCAGTCTGACCAGCAAGGGCGAGCTGTTCCACCAGGAAACGCTACGCCTGCTGGCCGAACTGGACGGCTTCGAACAGTACGCTGCAGCCCTCAAGGGCGAGCTGCGCGGCACGCTCAACCTGGGGGTGATCGACTCCACGGTTGGCGATCGCGCCTTGCCACTGGCCGAAGCCATCGGTGCCTACAGCCAGGAGCACCCGGCAGTGCACCTGCACCTGTCGGTGTCCAGCCCGTACGAGTTGCAGCTGGGTGTGCAGGACAACCGGCTGGACATCGCCATCGGCGCGTTTTCCTCGCGCATGAGTGGCCTGCTGTATCAGCCCTTGTACCGCGAACAGCACTGGCTGTACTGCAGTAGCCGCCACCCGCTGTATAACGAGCGGCGCATCCCCGAGCAGGTGGTAACGCAGCAGCGCATGGTCGGGCGCGGGTACTGGAGCCAGGCCGAGCTGGCCCGGCATGGTTTCAAGCACAGCGCGGCGACGGTAGAGAGCATGGAGGCGCAGCTGATCCTGATTCTTTCCGGTGCCTATATCGGCTATTTGCCCGAGCACTATGCCCAGGCCTGGGTCGACAAGGGGGACTTGCGCGTGCTGTCACCGTCGACCTTTGGTTACCAGGCGCCGTTCTCGCTGATCATTCGCCGCGGGCGTAGCCGTGAACCGTTGATCCAGACCTTCCGCGACCTGCTGAAGAGCCAGCTCAACGTGGGTTGAAACGCGACATACCCATGCATTTCGTCGGGCGGCGTTAAATTCCGGCAAAAGCAGACCGCTAACCTGATAGCGCTCTGCTAGATATCAACTTGCGCTGATGATTCCTCCTCTATTTCATCCTGCAAGGATCGCCCAAGATGCGCATGAATTTGCCCGTCACTGAGCATGAAAGAACCTTTTCCAGCGATCAACGCCTGATTTCCACTACCGACCTCAACAGCCGCATCACGTACTGCAACGACGCCTTTGTAGCGATCAGCGGCTTTACCTACGACGAACTGGTCGGCCAGCCGCATAACCTGGTGCGCCATCCGGACATGCCGCCGGCTGTATTCGGTCATATGTGGGACACCATCAAACAGGGCAAGCCTTGGATGGGCGTGGTCAAGAACCGGTCGAAAAACGGCGATTACTACTGGGTCAGCGCCTATGTCACGGCTATCTACGAGCAGGGCCGCATCAGTGGCTACGAGTCGGTACGCTCGGTGCCCACACGTGAGCAGATTCGCCGTGCCGAGGCCTTGTACGCCCGCTTGCGCGATGGCCGCCCAGTGGTGTCATGGGCTGCCCGCCTGGGGCATGGCCTGAGCCATGGCTGGCCACTGATCGGCGCAGGCTTGTTTTCGGCAGCAGCCTACCTGTGGTTGCCGCCCTACGCTGCGCTCGGGGTATTGATGGCCAGCCTGCTGCTGGCCTGGTACCTGGTCGAGCACCGGCAGAACCAGGCCATTCGCCGCACGTTGGCTGAGCACCCCAAGGCCTTCACCAGCCCGCTGGTGGCGCTGACCTATAGCGACAACCCAGGCCTGCAGGGCCAGCTGGACCTTGCCATCATCAGTGAAGAAGCCCGCCTGCAAACGGCTTTGACGCGCCTGGTGGACGCCGGGGTCGGGGTAAAGTCACGGGCCGCGCAATCTTCCGACCTGTCCGATACACAGGCACAAATGCTTGACCGCCAGCGCAGCGAGACCGACCAGTCGGCTACCGCCATTGCGCAGATGGCGGCCACCATCCAGCAGGTGACCCACAACGTACAGAGCACGGCGCATGCGGCGGGCGACGCCGACCAGCTGGCGCAGCAGGGCAGCGAACTGGCGCTGCAGAGCCTGAAGGCCATGGGCAGCATGAGCGATGCAGTCAATGACATTGGCCAGGCGGTCAATGCCCTGGCCGAGCAGACCCAGTCGATCGGCAGTGTGGTCGACGTGATCACCTCGATTGCCGAGCAGACCAACCTGCTGGCGCTCAATGCCGCCATCGAGGCAGCGCGTGCCGGCGAACAGGGGCGCGGGTTTGCCGTGGTGGCTGATGAGGTGCGTTCGTTGGCCCAGCGCACCCGTACGTCTACCCAGGAGATACACCAGATCATCGCTTCGTTGCGTGCCGGCGCAGAGCGTGCGGTAAGTAGCGCCAGCCGTGGTGAGCAAATCTCGCGGGACAGCGTGCACAGTGTCGAAGCCGTGCAGGCGGCGTTGAGCGGCATTGCCCAGGCGGTCAGCCGCATTACCGGCATGAGCCAGCAGATGGCCACGGCGTCGGAACAGCAGAGCCATGTGGCCGAAGACATCAACCAGCAAATCGTGCGGATTGCCCACCTGTGCGATCAGAGTGCCGGGCAGGCGCGGCAAGGTGCACAGATCAGCCAGGACCTGGAGCGCATGGCGGAGTACCTGCATAGCCTGGCAGAGCGGTTCAACCGCTAAGAGCGCTGGGCCCGCAAAGCGGGCCCCGGTTCTGTGGCAAACTGTCTCCGCCAAGGAGAACCCCATGCCCAGACCCCGCTGCGAGCGCTGCCAGCGCCCGCTCGACCATTGCCTCTGCCCACTGATCCCCGCGCTCGACAGCCGCACCCGCGTTATCCTGCTGCAGCACCCCAGTGAAACTGCCCACGCGCTGAACACCGCGCGCCTCGCCGCCCTTGGGCTGAACAATGCCGAACTGCGGGTAGGCGAGGTATTCGATGACTTGGGCGATGTGCTTGCGACACCTGGTTACCGGCCAGCCCTGCTGTTTCCGGGGGATGACGCTCAGGTGCTGACAACTTATCGTGAAAACGAAAGCGAGCCATTGCTGCTTGTCGTGCCCGACGGTACCTGGCGCAAGGCGCGCAAGCTGCTGTACATGAACCCGTTGTTGGAAGGGTTGCCGCGGGTGACGTTGGGGGCTGTCGCGCCGTCACGTTACCGGCTGCGCAAGGCGCCGAAGGCGGGGGCATTGTCGACTATCGAGGCGGTGGCAGGGGCATTGAACGCCTTGGAGTACCCCGTCTGTTTTGACGCCCTGCTGGCGCCGTTCGAGGCGTTGATCGAGGGGCAGATCAAAGCCATGGGCGAGGAGACATTCCAGCGTAACCACGGGGCTGGATGAGCGCTGGGAGCTGTTTTGCAGCCCATCGCGACGCAAGGCCGCTTCTGCACACGTACGCGATCCTGCAGAAGCGGCCTTGTGTCGCGATGGGCCGCAACGCGGCCCCGGCAATCTCAAACCCGATTAACGCATCTCGGGCAAACGTGCCTCGGTACGCACCTCGGTAGTCGCCAGTGCCTCAGGCGGCAGCGAAATACGCTGTTTGGTCAGCAACTCACCCATGGTCGCCAGCACGCGGTAGCGCGAGAACTCCTCGGTGTAACGCACTTCGGTGTAGCGGCGGTCAGCGTTGTACAGTTCGTTCTCACTGTCCAGCACGTCCAGCAGGGTACGTTGGCCCAGGCCGAACTGGTCCTGGTAGGCCGCGCGCACGCGCTTGGTGGTTTCGGCATATTCGCGCGCGGTCGGCAACTGCTTGCTGGCGTTGTTCATGGCGTTCCACGCCAGGCTCAGGTTTTCGGTCAACTCACGCAGGGCGTTGTTGCGGATGTCCAGGGCCTGGTTGATCTTGTGCGCGTCGGACTGCAGGCGGGCCTTGTCACTGCCGCCACGGAACAGGTTGTAGTTCATCTCGACGCCGGCTTGCCAGTCGTTGTTGTTGTGGCCTTTTTCACCGCCGGTGTTGTTGTTGGCACCGGTCGCCAGAATGGCGTCGAAGCGCGGGTAGAAGGTCGATTTGCCGACTTCGTACTGCTGTTCGGCAGCATTCACGTCAGCCTGTGCCGACTTGATGTACGGGTTGTTCTGGCGCATGCCGTTACGGGCTTCGTCGAGGGTGGCCGGTACTTCACCCTTGATGGTCGGCGGGCTTTCCAGTTCGTCCGGCATGCGGCCGATGACGCTGAAGAAGTTGGCCTCGGCATCGGCCAGGTCGACTTCGGCAGTGTCCAGGTTGTTTTCCGCCAGGGCGCGACGGGCGCGGGACTGGTCAAGGTCGGCGGTGCTGCCGACGCCACGCTCGTTGCGCAGGCCGATCTGGTCGTTGACTCGCAGGTGGGCTTGCAGGTTGTTCTTGGCCAGGGTCACCAGCTCGCGACGCTTGAGCACTTCCAGGTACACCTCGACCGCGCGCAGGCCGACATCCTGGGCAACCGCCTGGGTGTAGTAAGCGCGGGAGGTGGAGACAGCCTCGGTGCGGCCTACTTCATTCGAGGTGTTGAAGCCGTCGAAAATCATCTGCCGCAGGCGCAGCTCCGACTGGGTGTAGCTGAGGGTTTCCTTGTTGTGGTTACCCTCGGCACGGGTGGTGGTGTTGTCCGAGCGCTGGCGGCCATAGCCGGCGACCAGGTCCACGGAAGGGTAGTAGCCACCACGCGCGAATTTCACGTCTTCATCGGCCGACAGCTTGCTGTTACGGTTGGAGCTGACTTGTGGGTGGTAGTCCACGGCGCTTTGGACGGCTTCGGTGATCGACATCGCCTGTACATTGGCACTCGCCAGGGCCAACAGTAATGCACTGGTGATGGGGTTCAAAACGCGCATGGTACATCTCCCTGATCCTGGAATTGATCCTACTGTTCGCCAAAAAAATGACGATAATTTATCGCGTATAGTGTTGCAGGTTTTTAACCACACAGCTAAGTACATTCAACGCGATAGATAAGAAGATTTATTCATATCAAACTGCCATATAAGGTGTTTCTTGTCTAATAAGTTGTCATGGATGCATGACCGACGAGACCATTGAAAGGTCTGAAAACCCTATGCCTAAAGGTGTAAGCGCGGTTCCAGAACTATTTCAGATAAAGAAAAGTCCAATTAGGCGAAATTGATATTTGGCGACAAAATATTGTCACTTTCGCTTGTGCAGGGTTTTTTGCTTGAGGATATACAGGCTGACGAGAACGGCACTGGTCAACATGAAGGCACGCGCCCAGAACAGCGGTACCAGGTAGCAAGACAGGCCAATGCTGGCCCACATCAGGCCGATGGCGTAGACCTTGCCCTTGAGGGGGATGCCTTCACCACTGAGGTAGTCGCGGATCCATGGCCCCAGCTTGGGGTGATGGACCAGCCAGTGGTGAAAACGCGGCGAGCTGCGGGCAAAGCAGGCTGCCGCCAATAGCAGAAACGGGGTGGTGGGCAGGACCGGCAGGAATATCCCTACCACCCCCAACGCGACGCTGAGCCAGCCGATGGCCAGCAGCAGGTAGCGCACAGCTGACTTAGTGGTGGCGTGGCTTGAGCAGCGCCGGCTTCTCGTCAGGGGCGTGCAGCAGCAGGAACAGCGCGGTCAGCGCTTCGGGAATCTGGACAATCATGTCGTCCTGCAGGCAGGCGTTGCAGGCGATGTCGTCGAACTCTGGCTGTTCGTCGAACAGGCCCGAACCCACCATGATCGGCAGCAGCATTTCGCTGACTTCTTCTTCGGCGTTTTCGAACCACGCCTCTTCACGCAGGAACACGCCTTCCATGAAGCCGATGCACCAGCCGCGCAGGTCGGAATCGTCCGGCTCGTCGGTGAGGTCGAGGTCGCATGGCAGCTCGAATTCGTCGTCGCTGGCCAGCTGGCGGGCAATGTGCGCTTTGAGTGCTACCAGGGTGGCCTCGATTTCGGTGCGCTGGGCTTCGCTGGCGTAGTGCGGCTCTTCGGCGAACAGGGCGTCGATCCACTCGCGCTCGGGCACATCTTCTGCGTTGATCGACAGGGCAGTGAGGTAGCCATGGGCGGCGACATAGTCCAGCGCTTCTTCGTGCAGTTCGTCGGCGTCGAGGAAGGCTTGCAGGCGGGTCAGTTGCTCGGCGAAGGACATTACAGGGCTACCTTGGGGAATAATCAATAGGGAATTCTAGCACCTTGTAACGGTTGCGTGGAAAGGGCGCGCCTATCGCCGGGGTGCCCTGTGCAGGGCGGTGCTGCGGTATACTCCGCGATTTTCATCCAGGGGCGGGTATTACCGGCTGCCTGGCAAAAACCGCTTACGCATTTGGCGTGTGCGGGGCGGGTTTTTCGTCCAGCCTGTGTCCAGGATGGTACGGCGATTTGGAGTTGCACATGCTCGAACAGGCTCAGCGCGTTCTCAAGGACATCTTCGGCTACGACAGTTTCCGAGGGCGCCAGGCAGCGATCATCGAATGCGTGGCCAATGGTGGCGATGCCCTGGTACTGATGCCCACCGGTGGCGGCAAGTCGCTGTGTTTCCAGGTGCCGGGGCTGCTGCGCCCGGGCCTGACCGTGGTGGTGTCGCCGCTGATCGCGCTGATGGACGACCAGGTTGCCACGCTTGACGAGCTGGGTGTGGCCGCGGCGGCCTTGAACTCCACGCTGACCGCAGAGCAGCAACGTGACCTGGCCGGGCGCCTGCGCCGCGGCGAAGTGAAGATGCTGTACCTGGCGCCGGAACGCCTGGTGCAACCGCGCATGCTCGACTTCCTGCGCGGCCTGGACATCTCGCTGTTCGCCATCGACGAGGCGCACTGCGTGTCGCAATGGGGCCACGACTTCCGCCCCGAGTACCTGCAACTGGGGCAGTTGGCCGAGCTGTTCCCGCATGTGCCGCGCATAGCGCTGACCGCCACCGCCGACATGCGTACCCGCGAAGAGATCGTCCAGCGCCTGCACCTGCAAGGCGCCGAACGCTTCCTGTCGAGCTTCGACCGGCCCAACATCTTCTACCGCATCGTGCCCAAGGAAGCTCCGCGCAAGCAGTTGATGGCGTTCCTTGGCGAGCGCCGTGGCAACGCGGGCATCGTCTACTGCCTGTCGCGCAAGAAAGTTGACGAAACCGCTGCGTTCCTCTGTGAGCAGGGCTTCCCGGCGTTGCCGTACCATGCCGGCCTGGCTGCCGAGACGCGTGCAGCCAACCAGCATCGCTTCCTCAATGAAGAAGGGCTGATCATGGTTGCCACGATTGCCTTCGGCATGGGCATCGACAAGCCCAACGTACGCTTCGTGGCCCACCTCGACCTGCCCAAGTCGCTCGAGGCCTATTACCAGGAAACCGGCCGTGCCGGCCGTGACGGCCTGCCGTCCGATGCCTGGATGGCCTACGGCCTGCAGGACATGGTGATGCTCAAGCAGATGCTGCAGAACTCCGAGGGTGACGAGCGTCATAAACGCATCGAACAGCATAAGCTCGACGCCATGCTGGCACTGTGCGAAGAAACCCGTTGCCGGCGCCAGTCGTTGCTGGCTTATTTCGACGAAACCCTCGAACAGCCGTGCGGGCACTGCGACAACTGCGTCGACAACATCCAGACCTGGGATGCCACCGAGCCGGCCCGCCAGGCACTGTCGGCGGTGTTCCGCACCGGGCAGCGCTATGGTGTCGGCCACCTGGTCGATGTATTGCTGGGCAAGGACACCGAGAAGGTGCGTAATTTCGGCCACGAAAAGCTCTCGGTATTCGGCGTTGGCAAGGGCCTGGCCGAGGTCGAGTGGCGTTCGCTGTTCCGCCAGCTGGTGGCGCGTGGCCTGGTCGACATCGACCTGGAAGGCTACGGCGGCCTGCGCCTGTCCGACAGCTGCCGGCCATTGTTGCGTGGCGAGGTCACCCTGCAACTGCGCCGCGACCTCAAGCCGCAGACCACTGCCAGGAACTCGTCGTCCAGCGGCGGCAGCCCGGCCAGCCAGCTGGTGCGTGCCGAAGAACGCGAGCTGTGGGAGGCGCTGCGTACCTTGCGGCGCAAGCTGGCCGAAGAACACAGCGTGCCGCCTTATGTCATCTTCCCCGACTCGACGTTGCTGGAGATGCTGCGCAGCCAGCCGGTCAGCCTCAGCGACATGGCCCAGGTCAGCGGCGTAGGTGCGCGCAAGCTGGAGCGCTATGGCCAGGCGTTCCTCGAAGTGCTGAACAACAGCGGTGGCACCGACGAGGCGCCCAAAGTGGTGCTCGACCTGCGCCACGAACTGGTCAGCCTGGCCCGTGCCGGCATGACGCCCGCGCAGATCGCCGGGCAGCTCAACTGCAGCGAAAAGAACGTTTACAGCCTGCTGGCCGAGGCGCTTGGTCGCCAGGAACTGAGCCTGGACCAGGCCATCGACCTGCCGGAAGACCTGTTGATGGAAGTGCAGGACGCTTTCCTCGATGGCGAGGGCGAGCTGCCACCGGTATCGACCATTGCGCCGCTGTTCGGGGCCCGGGTGCCAGAGGGGGTGCTGTATTGCGTGCGCGCGGCCCTGGCGGCAGAGTTCGATCTGTAAACGCGGGCATGATCGCAGGCAAAAGCGCCATCTGCTGACCTTTGTCATGCTTTTAGACGATTATCGAACAAGTAACCGTGCCTGAGCCTTGCCTCGTGGGGCTGGGCATGGTTAGCTGCCTAATAATTAGATCTACTCAATGAGTTGCTTATGCCCCTGACCGACAACCAACACCGCTTCGGCATGCAGCTGGCCCAGATGTCCCGGGGGTGGCGTGCCGAACTGGACCGCCGCCTGGCCGGGCTCAACCTGTCCCAGGCGCGCTGGCTGGTGTTGCTGCACTTGGCCCGTTTCGAAGAGGCCCCCACTCAGCGGGAGCTGGCCCAGAGCGTGGGTGTCGAAGGCCCGACTCTGGCACGCCTGCTCGACAGCCTGGAGGCACAAGGCCTGGTGCGTCGTCAGGCGGTACTGGAAGATCGGCGGGCGAAGAAAATTGTGCTGTGCCCACCTGCCAAACCGCTGATCGAGCAGATCGAGACCATCGCCAACCAGTTGCGGGTAGAGCTGTTTACCGGGGTGGACGAGGCCGACTTGCAGGTGTGCATGCGGGTGCATGCCAAGATCCTGGCTAACCTGGAAAAGTCCTGAGGCCATTGGGGCTGCAAGGCAGCCCCGCCATTCAGAAGGTGTGCCCCAGGTTCAGGTACACCGCCTGTTCATGCGCACTGTTGGCACCATATGTGAAGTTCAGCGGCCCCAACGGTGTCTCCAGCCCGAGGAAGATGCTCGCCGCATTGATATAACCGCTGTCGAACTCATTGTCGTTGTTCCACGCCCGCCCACGCTCCAGTGACCCGCCGATGTACAGCGGGAAGTCCAGCGGCACATAGGCCCGTGGCGTCAGGCGACGGTAGTAGACCACGCGCATCAGGCTCACGTTCTGCCCCGACACCGAGTCCTGGCGGAAGCCTGACAGCTCCCGCGCCCCGCCCATCACGAAACTCGAAGTGACCACTTCGGTCTCATCCAGCGTGCGCCCGTAGCGCCCGCCCAGCACGAAGGTATTCGGCCCGCTGCTGATGGCCTTGTCCAGGTTGAACATCCATTGCCGGTAATCCTGGTCGGAATCCAGCGACTTGTCGTACTTGCGCAAGGTCAGCCCGATGTCTTCGCCGCGGTGCGGGAAGTACACGTTGTCGAGGGTGTCGAACGAGTACTTCAGCTCGTAGAAGCCTTCATTGAAACTGACCTTGGGCAGGTCCTGGTCGCCAATGCGCACCTCGGCCTCGCCCCAGGCCTTGCCCACACCTAGCCGCACTTCACCGCTGGTGCCGATCTGCCGGCCGACGTTCAGGCCAAAACCGTAGCGCTCCAGGCGGTATTCGGCCACTGGGTCGTTGTCGAGGGTGGCTTCGATGTTCTGCGAGCCGAAGTCCAGGTAGGGCGCGACGAAATAGCGCGAACCGACGTCCAGCGGCTGGTAGAACTCGCTGTACAGCTCTTGCTGATCGCCAATCTGGCCACGGGTCAGCCACTCGGCACCCAGGCTGTTGATACCGTTGACCCGATAGCTGGCGCCCAGGTTGAAGGCGCTGTCACCGCGCAGGTCATCCGACAGGTTGAGGCCCAGGCGCAGGTAATCGGTGCCGCCGCGGCGACCGCGGGCGTTGATCACCAAGGTGTTGTCATCGCCCTTGTGCACCACGCGGTACTGCACCCGGTCGAAGTAGTCCAGGCCATACAGTGTGCCCATGTCGGTCTGCAGGCGATCCAGTTCCAGTGGTGCATCGATCGGCTGGCGAATGTACGAGCGGATCACGTCATCGCTGACCTTGGAGTCGTTCTCGATCTTGATCGCGGTGATCATCGGCGTACGTTGGCGTGGCGAGCGGGCCACGGCCAGGCTGGCGTCGCCGTCAGGCTGGCGCAGGGCGGCCAGGCGCGGGTCGAGCAGGCGGGTGGCGCGGTAGCCGGCGTCGATCATTTCCCGGGCGCGGCCGAAGTCGGTGACGCCGAAGGCGGTCAAAGGCGGCTGAATGAGGATGTCATCGCGGTGCAGGCTGGCCAGTTGTTCTTCCGAATTACGCCGGGTCATCAAGGTAATTGACTGGTTCAGCACATCGACCACGGTCAGTAACTGCTTGCGGTCGCGCAGCGGGGTGCCGATATCGACCACGATGGCCAGGTCCACGCCCATTTCTCGCGCCACGTCGACCGGAATGTTGTCGACCATGCCGCCGTCCACCAACAGGCGGCCATCCAGTTCGACCGGGGCGAATACCGCCGGGATCGACATGCTGGCGCGAATCACCTGGGGCAGGTGACCGCGGCGGAACACCACTTTTTCGCCGCTGGCGATGTCCGTGGCTACCGCGCGAAAGGGGATAGGCAGCTTGTCGAAGTCGCGGGTGTCAGCGGTATGTGCCAGCTTGCTTTCCAGTAGCAGCGACAGGTTCTGGCCCTGAATTACCCCCAGCGGCAGGCCCAGGCTGCCGTCATCGCGAAAGCTGAGCTTCTGCTTGACCAGAAAATCACGGTCATCCTGCTTGCGCCGGAACGGCACGTCCTTGCGCGGCGGGGCGTCTGACAGCGCCTGCTGCCAGTCCAGGGTGGTTGCGAGCTTTTCCAGTTCTTCGACGCTGTAGCCCGAGGCGTAAAGGCCGCCGACCACTGCCCCCATGCTGGTGCCGGCAATCGCGTCAATGTGTACGCCCTGTTCCTCCAAGGCCTTGAGCACGCCGATGTGGGCCAGGCCACGGGCCGCGCCACCCGACAGAACCAGGCCAACCTTGGGCCTGGCCGGTTCGGCGGCGATTGCTGTAAGCGAGGTGAGGGCGAACAGGAAACAGAACAGCAAACGGCGCATCGTGAGTCTCAAACCGTGGGCTAAAGACCGCTAGTATAAGCGGCCCCTTACCTGGAGATGTTTCACCATGGCCGACAGCAAGCCGGAAATCGTCATTACTTATTGCACCCAGTGCCAGTGGTTGCTGCGTGCTGCCTGGCTGGCCCAGGAGTTGCTCAGTACATTTGCCGATGACCTTGGCCGGGTGGCGCTGGAGCCTGGCACCGGCGGTATTTTCCGCATTACCTGCAATGGCGTGCAGATCTGGGAGCGCAAGGCCGATGGTGGCTTCCCAGAGGCCAAGGTGCTGAAGCAGCGGGTGCGTGACCAGATCGACCCGCAACGCGACCTGGGCCACAACGACCGCTGATTCAGGCGCCCTCGGCCACGGGGCGTTGCCTGGGCGGCTGCCCGGCAGCCAGGCGGCTGGACAGCACGATGGCGAAGATGATCAGCGCGCCGCCCAGCAGCATGCGCACGGTGGGGGTTTCGGCAAACACCACCCAGGCCACGGCAATGCCATAGACCGGCTCCATGCCGAATACCACAGCCGCAGTGCGCGCCTTGATGACGGCCAGGCTGGCGACGAACAGGCTGTGTGCCACGCCAGTGCAGAAGATGCCCAGTAGGGCTATCCACAGCCAGTCCATGCTCGCTACGCCGTCCAGGCCTGGGGCGGCGAACGGCAGCAGGCACAGGCCCACCACCAGGTTCTGCCACAGCGCTGCCTGAACCGCGGGCAAGCGGCCGGAGCCGGCGCGGTTGGTGAGTGACAGCAGCGAGAACAGCAGGCCCGAGAGCAGCGACCAGAGCAGGCCGCCGGTCGCCTCGCTGGCCAGGTCGAAGGCTGGCGTGACCAATACCAGGCCGATGCTGACCAGCAGGACCAGTACGGCCTCGTTGCGGCGGATGCGCTCGCGGAACAGCAGGCTTTCGAAGATCACGGTGAAGGCCGGGAAACTGGCGAAACCGAGGGTGGCAATGGCCACGCCGCCGACCTTGACGGCGATGAAGAAACTGACCCAGTGGCCGGCCAGCAGCACACCGCCGAGCAGCAGGCGGCGTACGTCCTGCGCGCTCAGGCGTTGCCAGCCGGGGCCGGTAACGCTGGCGAACAAGGCCAGGGCAAACACGGCGAAGGCGGCGCGGCCGAACACGATGATCGCCGGGGTGGCGCTGGCGGCCAGCTTGCCGAAGACGCCGGTCAGGCCGAAGAACAGCGCGCCAATGTGCAGGGCGCCGAGGGCGGTGCGGTGGTTCATGATGGGTCCTTGCTCAAGATCTCTACTGACTGTGCCGGCCTCTTCGCGGGTAAACCCGCTCCCACAGGGTTTTGAACTTCCCTGAAGGTTGCGCAATACCTGTGGCTCCCACAGGGTTTCGCTGCCCTGAAGGTTGTGCAATACCTGTGGCTTCCACAGGGTTTCGATGCCCTGAAGGTTGTGCAATACCTGTGGGAGCGGGTTTACCCGCGAAGAGGCCAGTACAGGCAAAGTGTAAAGCCTCAGGCAAACGTGTTCTGTCGCAAGACTGCTGTCAATTGTCGCCAGGCTCGCGCCGTAACGCCAAAGGCGTACAGCCAAACGCCCGCAACATCGCCGCCGAAAATGCACTCTGCGAGCTGTACCCCACCTGTGCTGCAATCTCGCCCATCGGCAGCGAGGTCTGCAGCACCAGTCGACGCGCCTTGAGCAAGCGCCGCTGGCGAATGTAGTCCATGGGGGTCATCCCGCATTCCGCCGTAAAACGCGCATGCAGCCGGGCAATGGATAGCCCTGCGATGCGCGCCAGGTCTGCCACCTGCAGCGGGTAGGCCGCGTGCTGCTCGATATGCGCATTGAAGGCGGCATATGGCAGGCGCTGGCTGGCGCGCACGCTGGCTGCTGCTGTCGGGTTGAGGCTGGCTAGCAGCAGCGCCGCGCCCTGCCGGGCAATCAGCGGGTCGTCCATGGGGCTGGCTGCGAGCCAATCCACCAACTGCTGCTGGCGATCATCCAGGCCCAGGGCGGCGGGTTGATCGAGTAGCCGGCGGCTGGCATCGGCATGTTCGCCCAGTTGCTCATGCAGCCAGTGATCGCCAGGCACATCCAGCACCAGGCAATCGCTGCCACCGTCGCTGGCGCAGGTGTGATGGGCGCCGGCGGGGACCACGATCAAGCCTTGCCGGGCAACACCGGCGCCGTGCCCCTGTACCTCGAACGCCAGGCGGCCGCGCAGGCCAAACACCAGTTGCGGGTGTTCGTGGCTATGGGCGATCAAGCTGTCGCGGTAATGACGCAGCGAGAGGATCGGGCCGACGGTCATGGGGTATCCTCGCAGGGCAGAGGCCCATTGTGCCTGATTCGCTGCACACCATCACTCGTCACCGTTTTGCCACGGCGCTGTCATGCGCGCCTGCCAGTCTCCAGCAAACTGCGCCGGAGCCTGCCCATGACCCATGCCGAACTGTCCCGCCCCTCGCGCAAGCAACGCGTGCGCACCCTGTGGATTTCCGACGTGCACCTGGGTACCCGTGACTGCCAGGCCGAACACCTGTCGCAGTTCCTCAAGGGCTACCAGGCCGACCGTGTCTACCTGGTGGGCGACATCATCGATGGCTGGAAGCTGCGCGGCGGCATTTACTGGCCGCAAGCTCACACCAACGTGATCCGCCGCCTGCTGACCATGAGCAAACGCGGCACCGAGGTGATCTACGTCACCGGCAACCATGACGAGTTTCTGCGCCGTTACTCCAGGCTGATCCTCGGCAATATCCAACTGGTGGACGAGGCCGAGCACCTGACCGCCGATGGCCGCCGGCTGCTGGTGATCCATGGTGACCAGTTCGACGTGATTACCCGCTACCACCGCTGGCTGGCGTTTCTGGGTGACCGCGCGTACGAGTTCACCTTGGTACTCAACCGCTGGCTCAACCACTGGCGTGCCCGCTATGGCTATGGCTACTGGTCGTTGTCGGCGTACCTCAAGCACAAGGTGAAGGGGGCTGTGAACTTCATCAGCGACTTCGAGGATGCGATTGCCCACGAGTGCATCCGGCGTGGTTTTCATGGTGTGGTGTGCGGGCATATCCACCATGCCGAGATCCGCAAGGTGGGCGAGGTGGAATACCTCAATTGCGGAGACTGGGTGGAGTCGTGCACGGCGCTGATCGAGCACTGGGACGGCAGTATCGAGTTGTATCGGTTGGCCGAGGCTCAGGCGCGGGCTTCGTCGGCTGTGCGGGAACTGGCGTAACGCTTGAGGGCCATGGGGCCGCAACGCGGCCCCAAAAAACTTACAGTTTGAGCTTACCCAGCAGGATATCGCGGAACATCACGAAATCACCCGCAAGGCTATAGAACGGATAGGTAAAGGTTGCCGGCCGATTCTTCTCGAAAAAGAAATGCCCGACCCAGGCAAAGCCGTAGCCGAACAGCGGCACGGCCAATAGCAGCAACCATTTGCCACTGCCAATGGTGTAGGCCACCAGCGCGATCACCAGGCTGGTACCGACAAAGTGCAGGCGACGGCAGGTGGGGTTGCTGTGCTCCCCCAGGTAGTACGGGTAGAACTCGGCAAAACTGCGATACTGCGCTGTGCTGTTCATGGCAGTGCTCCGGGATTAATACTTCTGGACAAGATGCACGGCGTGGAGCCTGAATCGAGTCTAGAGTGATTGGCAGCGCCTACCAGTGACAATAGGCGCCAATTGAGTATCCTTGGGGTTCACCGCAGGAGCGGTCAGGAAAGAAGCCTGTCATGAGCGAAAGAACCACGTCAGCCAGCTGGGCATCAGGGATTGTGAAAGCACTCGAACTGGAAGGGCTGGACTGCCAGGCCATGTTCAAGCAACTGGGGCTGGACTTCGCCGCCCTCGACGACCCCGACGCACGCTTCCCTCAGGACTCCATGACCCGGCTCTGGCAGCTTGCCGTGGAGCTTTCCGGCAACGAGGCCATCGGCCTGAACATGGCGCGGGTAGTGCGCCCCGCGTCATTTCATGTGGTGGGCTATGCGTTGATGTCCAGCCGCACCCTGGCCGAAGGCTTCGAGCGGCTGGTGCGTTACCAGCGCATCATCGCCGAAAGCTCCGACCTCAGTTTTGTCCTTGGCCCAGAGGGCTATTCGCTGATCCTGACGGTACACGGCGATCACCTGCCGCCAACCCGGCACAGTGCCGAAGCGTCGCTGGCCTGCGCGCTGGCGCTGTGCAAATGGTTGAGCGGCCGCCCCGTGCAGCCGCGGCGGGTGCTGGTGCAGGGGCCGCAGCCAAAGAATGTCGAGCCGTACAAGGTGGCGTTCCATTCGCCATTGGTGTTCGGCGCACCGCACGATGCGCTGGTGTTCGAGCGCGCCGACATGGAGGCGCCGCTGCCCACCGCCAACGAGGCCATGGCAGTGCTGCACGACCGTTTTGCCGGCGAGTACCTGGCGCGCTTCTCCGAAAGCAAGGTTACCCATCGCGTGCGTCAGGTGCTCTGCCGCATCCTGCCGCAGGGTGAACCGAAGCGGGAAACCCTGGCTCAGGCCCTGCACCTGTCGCAGCGCACCTTGCAACGGCGGTTGCAGGAGGAGGGGACCAGTTTTCAGACCCTGCTCGACGACACCCGCCGTGAACTTGCCGAGCAATACCTGGCCCAGCCGGGCATGACATTACTGGAAGCCGCCTACTTGCTGGGCTTTGCCGACCCCAGCAACTTCTATCGGGCGTTCCGCCGCTGGTTCGATGCCACGCCCAGTGAATACCGTGCCCGTTTGGGCGCGGAAGCCGAAATACTCAGTGACGCCAGAACGCCGGCATACACAACACAAGCACGGTGATGATTTCCAGGCGACCCAACAGCATGCCGGCGGCCAGGATCCACTTGGCCGCGTCCGGCAGCGTGGCGTAGTTGCCTGATGGGCCGATCACTTCACCGAGGCCTGGGCCCACCCCCGAAACAGTGCCGGCGGCGCCGGTCAGGGCGGTCATCCAGTCCACCCCAAGCAGCGACAGCAGCAGCGCCATGACGCAGATGGTGATGGCGAAGAAGAACGAAAACGTCAGGATCGAGCGCACGATGTCTTCGTCAAGGCGGTGGCCGTTGTACTTCTGCTTGATCACTGCGCGTGGGTGGATCAGCTGGTTAAGGCTGGCCTTGAGCAGGATGTAGGCCACCTGGAAGCGGAAGATCTTGATGCCGCCTGCGGTCGAGCCGGAGCAGCCGCCAACGAAACCCAGGTAAAAGAACAGCATCAGCGAGAAGTTGCCCCACAGGCTGTAGTCGCCCAGGGCGAAACCGGTGGTGGTGACCACAGAGGTCACGTTCAGCGCCACATGGCGCAGGGCGTCAAGCCAGTGCAGGTTGGTGCTGTACCAGTACCAGGTACCTAGCACCAGCCAGGTGACTACCAGCATGCCCAGCAAACCCTGCACCTGTTGGTCGCGGATCAGTGCCTTGCGGTTGCCGCGCAGGGTCGCCACATACAGGGTGAACGGCAGGCTGCCCATGATCATCACCACCACCGCCACCCAGTGCACTGCCGGGATGTCCCATTTCGCCAGTGACTGGTCGGAGGTTGAAAAACCGCCGGTCGAGATCGCCGACATGGCGTGGTTGATGGCATCGAACGGGCTCATGCCGGCCCACCAGAAGGCCAGTGAGCCAAGGATCGAGAAGCCGACGTAAACCCCTACGATCGACTTGGCGACCATGTGTGAGCGCGGCATGACCTTCTCGGAGCGGTCGGAAGATTCGGTCTGGAACAGGCGCATACCACCGATGCGCAGCAGCGGCAGGATCGCCACCGCCATGGCGATGAAGCCGATGCCGCCAAGCCAGTGCAGCATCGAGCGCCACATCAGAATGCCAGGTGACATGGTATCCAGCCCGCTGAGCACGGTGGCGCCGGTGGCGGTGATGCCGGACATGCTTTCGAAGAAGGCATCGGTGTAGCTGATGTGCTGGGTCAGCAGGAACGGCAGCGCGGCGAACACGCATACCACCAGCCAACTGCTGACTGTGAGCAGGTACATGTCGCGCGGGCGCAGGTGCACATGCTCGGGGCGGCCCGGTACGACCAGGGCCAGGCCGGCGATGAAGGTGATCAGGCTGGACCAGAGGAACGACGGCATGTCTCCGGTGCGCTCGAAGATCACCAGAGTCGCCATGGGCACGGCCATGCCCACGGCCAGGGTAATCAGGAAGATGCCGATGATGAAACCAATGATCCTTAAGGTCGGCAACGCCATGTGATCTGCTCTGACTCGAAACGGAAGGGCGCCATTCTACCTATGGGTCTGGTGATGTAAACGCTAGAATGGCCGCACATTCACCTGCCAGGAGGGTAGCCGATGGAGGCTCTCGACGCATTGCTCAACCGTGTTTCCGTGCCACGCCTGACCGACCCGGCGCCCAATGCCGCCCAGCGCGAGGCGCTGTTCCAGGCCGCTTTGCGCGCCCCGGACCATGGCCAGCTGCGGCCTTGGCGCTTCCTTACCATTGAAGGCCAGGGGCGCGAGAAACTGGGCGAGCTGTTCGCCGAAGCGGTGCGGCACAAGGGTGATGCCAGCCAGGCTGCACTGGACAAGGCCCGTGCGATGCCGCTGCGTGCACCGTTGCTGATCGTTGTTATCGCCAAGCTGCAAGACCACTTCAAGGTGCCCAAGTCCGAGCAGCGCCTGGCAGCGGGCTGTGCGGCGCACGGCATTCTGATTGCTGCGCATGCGCAAGGTATTGGCGCGGTGTGGCGCACCGGGGACATGGCCTTTGATACCCATGTGCACAAAGGGCTGGGGTTGGCCGAGAACGAGGAGTTGATCGGATACCTGTACGTTGGCACGCCGCTGACCGAGCCGCGTACTGCGCCGATTCTGGAAACTGCTGAGTTTGTCACTGCCTGGGGCGAGTAAGGTAGCTTTGAGCTGTTTGCTGTATCAGGGCTGCTGGCCTCTTCGCGGGTAAACCCGCTCCCACAGGTACGGTGCAAACTTCGGAACCTGTGCGGTCCCTGTGGGAGCGGGTTTACCCGCGAAGAGGCCCGCGGCCTTTACCTCATCTCAACTGCCAGCAGCCTCCGCCACAGGCAACTCCAGCCTGGCCACAAATCCACCCTGTGGATGATTGTTCAAAACCAGGCTACCGCCATGGCGCTCCGCCGCCTTGCGCGCAATCGCCAGCCCCAGCCCATGCCCCGGCGCTTCCTGCCCCGGTGCGCGGAAGAACGGTTCCCCCAGCTGTGCCAAGTGCTCAGCTGCCGCTCCCGGCCCATGGTCACGCACGCTTATCACGATGCGGTCCTGCTCACGCGCGGCACTCACTTCGACCGGTTGCCCGACCGGGTTGAACCGCAAGGCATTGCGCAGCAGGTTGTCCACGGCACGCTCGATCAGCGTTGGCCACCCCTGTAAGGTCAACCCCGGCTGCGCTTCAAGGCGCACATCCTGATCGGGCGCGCTGAGCAGGGCGTCCTTGCGCACGCTGCCCAGCAGGGCGTTGAGGTCGACCGGTTCGGCATGGGCCTGTTCGGCATCCACCCGGGCCAGGGTCAGGATTTCGCTGATCAGGTCTTCCAGCCGGTCGCACTCGCGGGTCAGGCGCGGCCACAGGGTCTGTCGCTGTTCGGGGCCGGCGCGTTCGGCCAGCGCCAGGGCAATACGCAGCCTGGCCAGCGGCGAGCGCAGCTCATGGGAGACATCGCGCAGCAACTGGCGCTGGCTGCCGATGGTGCTTTGCAGGCGCGCACCCATCTTGTTGAAGTCCTTGGCCAGCACCCCGAATTCGTCGCGTCGAGCGGCCAGGCGCGCCAAGCTGTTCTGTTGGTAGGTGCTCTGGCCCAGGTCATGCACGGCGCTGCGCAGGCGGCTTAACGGGCGGGTGATGGACAGGGTTACCAGCAGGCTGAACAGGGTTAGCACCACCAGCGCAATGCCCAGCGCACTGAGGGGCCACATCAGGCTTTCGCGGTGCCAGGCATCCAGCGCGGGGTGCGGGATGCGGTAGATCAACAGGTAGGTTTCGCCGGTGTCGGGGCTGGTGTACTCCTCGGTCAGACGGCGCCACGGCAAGCGCCGCTGGTCATTGTGCTGGCGTGCTTCGAAGGCTGCTGCACGGCGTGGGAAGGTGCCCGGTACCACGGCTTCGCCACTGTCGTCGAGCACTTGCACGTCAATCTTGTAGCGGTCCTTGCGCCGTTCCAGAAAGTGCTGCGCCGCATCCAGGCCTTCCTGTTCGTAATGCTTGGCCCACTTGCTGGCCAACGTGTTCAGGCCCGGGTGGCGGCTGAGGATCCAGGCGTCCTGGTTGAGCATGTGCCCCAGCAGGATCGACAGGCCCGCGACCAGGGTGATGGCCAGCCAGAAGCTGGCCAGGATGCGCCAGAACAGTGAACGCAAGTGCACCTCCTAAACAGAAAAAGCCCGGCTCGCGCATAGGCGGGCCGGGCACTGGGTGGACAGCTTACTGGGCCTTGGTGCCTTTTTCAGCTTTCCAGGCCTGGAACTCCTGCCATTCGGCTTTCTTGGCGGCGCGTTCCTTTTGCAGTTCGTCGAACTTCTTCTGCTGGTCAGGCTTGAGCAGGTTGCGCACGGCGGTGTCGGTCTTGGTGCGGCTGGCTTGCAGCTCGTCCTTCATGGCCTTCTGGTCGGCGGCCGGCAGCTTGGACAGGTAGCGCTCGGTGATGTCGCGGCGCTGCTGCATCTGCTCGCCCATCAGCTTGCCGATCTGCTGGCGTTGGTCGCGGCTCAGGTCCAATTGGTGGAAAGGCGCATCACCGCGATGATGCGGGCCGTCGTGACGCGGGCCGCCGTCAGGCATGGCCATGGCCACGGTCGGCAGGGCGGCGGCGAACATCAGGGCGATAAGGGTCTTGCGCATGGTGTCTCTCCTTTCATAGGCCGGTGGTTACCGGATGAGCACAGTCTAGGGAGATCACCGTCAAGCGCAGTCAGGGGAGGGTAAAGGCTCGGTAAAGATTGTCAGAGGCAGTAGTAATAACCACGGCTGCGCAGGGCGACGATGCGTGGCCGGCCATCAGCGTGCGGGCCGATCTTCTTGCGCAGGTTGCTGACATGCATGTCCAGGCTGCGGTCGTACAGGGTCAGTTTGCGGCCCAGGCCGATTTGCGCCAGTTCCTGCTTGTCCAATGGCTCGCCGGGCTGGCGCAACAAGGCTTCAAGAATACGGCTTTCGGACAGCGTCAGGGTCATCTCGCGGCCGTCGATGCTGGCCACGCCGCGGGCAGGGCTGTAGACCAGGTCGCCCAGTTCCACCTGGCTGGTGGTGGCAGTGGGGTGGCTGCGGCGCAGCACTGCGCGCAGGCGGGCGGTAAGCTCGCGCGGGTCGCAAGGCTTGGCCAGGTAGTCGTCGGCGCCCAGTTCAAGGCCGAGGATGCGGTCCAGTGGCTCGCCGCGGGCCGAAAGCATCAACACCGGCAACTCGGCATGCTCGCTGCGCAGCTGTTTGAGCAACTCCAGGCCACTGCCGTCGGGCAGCATCACATCCAGCACCACGGCAGCAGGGGCGTGCTCGGCCAAGGCCCGGCGCGCGCTCTGGCCATCGTGGCAGGCACGTACGGTAAACCCTTCCTGGGTCAGCCAGCTGCCGAGCAGCTCGCACAGTTCCTGGTCATCATCAATCAGTAACAGCTCGCTCATGACTCACTCAATTCAACCATTGACGGCGGCTAAATGGCCCGCCAGTGGCAAAGATACCGCAGACTGATGGCAACCGTATAACTGCCAGTATCGCGTCGCCTGCTTCGCGGGCAAGCCCGCTCCTACAGGGGTAGCACAAAGCCCGGAGCTTGCGCGGAACCTGTGGGAGCGGGCGCGCCCGCGAAGAAGCTGACGCGGTCCTGGATCAAGGCAGTACTTGCTTGAACGGCTTGACGATGACTTTGTCGTAAACGCCCGCAGCAATATATGGGTCGGCATCGGCCCAGGCTTGAGCCGCAGCCAGCGAGTCGAACTCGGCAACGATAAGGCTGCCGCTGAAACCTGCTTCACCCGGGTCGTTGCTGTCGATGGCCGGGTGCGGGCCGGCCAGCACCACGCGGCCTTCGGCCTTGAGTTGCTGCAGGCGTTCGATATGCGCCGGGCGGGCAGCCAGGCGCTTTTCCAGGGAGTTTGCGACGTCGCTGGCGATGATGGCGTAGAGCATGTCAATCCTTGGGTTTGGAGGTAGAAGGGTCGTCGTGCAGGTGGCGCGACAGGTACACGCCCTGCGCCACCAGGAAGATCACGGTCATGCCCAGGCTGCCGAACACCTTGAAGTCGACCCAGAAGTCCTGGAAGGTGAAGGCGACGAACAGGTTGGCCGCGCCGCAGAACAGGAAGAAGGCGATCCAGGCCAGGTTCAGGCGGGCCCAGATGGTGTCGGGCAGGGTCAGGGCGTGGCCCATGATGCGCTTGATCAGCACCCGGTCACCGATGAAGTGGCTGCCGGCGAAGCCCAGGGCGAACAGCCAGTTGACCACCGGTGCCTTCCACTTCAGGAATGTTTCGCTGTGGAAGGTCAGGGTCAGGCCGCCGAACACCAGGCAGGCGACCAGCGTCAGCCACTGGCCCTTTTCCAGCTTGCGCTGGCGCAGGAACAGCGCGCCGTACACCACCAGCGAGCTGATGATCAACATGGCCGTGGCACTGTAGATGCCGCCGAACTCGAAGCTGTGGCCGGCGACTTCCATGGGGCGCGGGTCGAGCTTGTAGACGATGAAGAACAGCAGCAGCGGGATGAAATCGATGAATTGTTTCACAATGGCAGCCAGAATCGGGATGTGACGGCATAATAACAAACATCGATTCCAGCGAAAGCGCTCCTCCATGAATGTTGATCTGCACTGTCACAGCACGGCCTCCGACGGCGCCCTGTCGCCCACGGTTCTGGTCGCCCGGGCCCATGAGCACGGGGTGCAAACGCTGGCCCTGACCGACCATGACACCCTCGAAGGCCTGCCCGAAGCACGCCAGGCCTGCCTTGAACGGGGCATGCGCTGGGTCAGTGGGGTAGAGCTGTCGTGCACCTGGGGTGGTGCCACCATCCACGTGCTGGGTTATGACTTCCCGCTCGACGCGCCGCCTTTGCTGGCGGCGATCGAAGCATTGCACCGCGGCCGCTGGCTGCGCGCCGAAGAAATTGACAAACGGTTGGCCGCCAAGGGTATGCCCGGCACCCTGGAAGGTGCCCGCGCCGTGCAACATGAACTGGGTGACAGCGGCAATGCTCCGGCGCGCCCGCACTTTGCCGAATACCTGGTGCGTGCCGGGCACGTCAAGGACCGTGGCGAGGCGTTTCGCAAGTGGCTGGGCGCTGGCAAGCTGGGGGACGTGAAACAGCATTGGCCAACCCTGGACGAAACCGTTGCCACGTTGCGGCAGTCCAAAGCCTGGGTAAGCCTGGCGCATCCCATGCACTACGACCTGACACGCAGCAAGCGCAGGCGGCTGATTGCCGACTATATTCAGGCAGGTGGGCAGGCGCTCGAAGTGGTAAACGGAATGATGCCTGCCGAGCAAGTGGGCACCATGTCCATCCTTACCCGTGAGTTCGGCCTGCTGGCAAGTGCTGGCAGTGACTTCCACGGCCCCGGCACCTGGGGCGAGATCGGTGCCTACCGGCCTTTGCCCGAGGACCTGCCACCTTTGTGGCGCCGATTCAGCCATGAACAGCCTATGGCGGTATGAACAGGATGACTACGTGAGCCAATTTTTCCAGATTCATGCGGAAAACCCGCAAGCGCGCCTGATCAAGCAGGCCGTCGAGATCATCCGCAAGGGTGGAGTGGTGGTGTATCCGACCGACTCGGCCTATGCCCTGGGTTGCCAGATCGGCAACAAGGCAGCGATCGAGCGGGTGCGCCGCCTGCGCGGCCTGGACAAGACCCACAACTTCACCCTGATGTGCTGCGACATGTCGCAGCTGGGGTTGTACGCCAAGGTCGACACCGGCACTTTCCGCCTGCTCAAGGCCCATGTGCCGGGGCCTTATACCTTCATCCTCAACGGTACCCGCGAAGTGCCGCGCCTGCTGCTGCACGAAAAGCGCCGCACCATCGGCCTGCGCGTTCCGAACCACGCCATCACCTTGGCGCTGCTGGCCGAACTGGGCGAGCCGTTGATGAGCGTGAGCCTGATCTTGCCGGGTGACGACGAGCCGATGACTGACCCTTACGAAATTCGCGAGCGCCTGGAGCACCATGTCGACCTGGTGATCGACGGCGGCTTCGGCGACCTCAAGGCGTCGACCATCATCGACCTGTCCGGCGACGAGCCGGAGCTGATTCGCGAAGGCTGCGGCGACCCTACCCCGTTCCTGGTCAACGCGTGAGCCAGGTGGAAGCGCCCGAGGCGCCGGCTGAACAGGCCGAGGAGCCTCGGCAATTGCAGTTGGCCCTGGTCTACGGCGAAGCCCTGACCGAAATGCCGCTGGACCTCTATATCCCGCCGGACGCTCTGGAAGTCATCCTCGAAGCTTTCGAGGGCCCGCTGGACCTGCTGCTTTACCTGATCCGCAAGCAGAACATCGACATCCTCGACATCCCGGTGGCGGAAATCACCCGCCAGTACATGGGTTACGTCGAGCTGATGAAAAGCGTGCGGCTGGAACTGGCTGCCGAATACCTGGTAATGGCTGCCATGCTTGCCGAGATCAAGTCGCGCATGCTGCTGCCCCGCTCGGCCGACGTCGAGGAAGAGGAGGGCGACCCACGCGCCGAGCTGATCCGCCGCTTGCAGGAGTACGAGCGCTTCAAGGCTGCCGCCGAGGGCATCGACGAGCTGCCACGGGTAGGCCGTGACGTGGTCGTGCCGCGCCTGGAAGCGCCACAGGCCAAGGTGCGCAAGTTGTTGCCGCAGGTCAGCCTGGAAGAGCTGCTGGTGTCCATGGCCGAGGTCATGCGCCGTAACGACCTGTTCGAGAGCCACCAGATCACCCGTGAAACCCTGTCCACCCGCGAGCGCATGAGCCAGGTGCTGGAGCGCCTCAAGGGCGGGGCTTTCGTACCGTTCGTCGAACTGTTTGCTGCTGATGAAGGCAAGCTGGGCGTGGTAGTGACCTTCATGGCGATTCTCGAGCTGGTGAAGGAATCGCTGATCGAACTGGTGCAGAATGAACCCTTCGCCGCCATCCACGTGCGGCTTCGCCCGGCGCTTGTTGAAGAACCTGATGAACCTGAATGAACCGTGCGACCTGGCGTCGCTGATCGAAGCCTTCCTGCTGGCCTCGGGCAAGCCGCAGTCCCTCGAGCGCCTGTACGAGTTGTTCGAAGAAGCCGAGCGGCCTGAGCCCAAGGTGTTCAAGCAGGCCCTGGAGGTGCTGGGCAAATCATGCAATGGCCGCGCCTTCGAACTCAAGGAAGTTGCCAGTGGCTACCGGCTGCAGATTCGCGAGGACTATGCCCCCTGGGTCGGACGCCTGTGGGAAGAGCGCCCGCAGCGCTATTCGCGTGCGTTGCTGGAAACGTTGGCGTTGATCGCTTACCGCCAGCCGATCACTCGCGGCGAGATCGAGGACGTGCGTGGTGTGGCGGTAAACAGCAACATCATCAAGACCATGATGGAGCGCGAGTGGATTCGCGTGGTTGGCTACCGCGAAGTGCCCGGGCGCCCGGCGATGTTCGCCACCACCAAAGCGTTTCTCGACCACTTCAACCTCAAAAGCCTGGATGAGTTGCCAGCATTGGCCGAGCTGCGCGCGATGGAGCCGGAGCCGCTGCTCGATCCGGATGATGCGCCAGTGCCTGCGCACCTGCAGGCGTTGGCGGATGCCAGCCTTGGGGACGAAGAGGTGGCAGAGCCCAAGGACGAAACCAGCTTCCGTAGCTTGCTGGTGGAGCTGGATGCCATGGAAGAGGGGTTGAAGATCGATTTTGATGATTTGCGCGAGGATGAGCCCGAGGCGTCCGTGGAAGAAGAGGGCAAGTTGCAGCCCTGATCTGCTTTTGCCTATGCCGGCCTTTTCGCGGGTAAGCCCGCTCCCACACGGGGTTCACAGAGTCTGAATGTGGTGCAGTACCTGTGGGGGCGGGTTTACCCGCGAAGAGGCCGGCACTGCCAGCACATCACCATTAGGCAGAAACCCCTGCCAATGCCATCAAAACCTTCTAACCTGCAGTGCGTTCCCCCACCGAACCGCGTATGATGCGCGGCCTTTTGGCGCGTTCGTCGCCAGAACCCTGTTTTCATTCCTACACCGGGAGGTGCCCAGATGAGTGAGCAAGACCTGCAAAATACCGAAATCACCCCGCCATCCGGCGAAAAGCTGCAGAAAGTGCTGGCACGTATCGGCGTGGGCTCGCGCCGCGACGTCGAGGCCTGGATCAGCCAAGGCCGTATCAAGGTCAACGGCGTCGAGGCCACCCTCGGCCAGCGCGTCGACCTGCACGACGCCATTGCCGTCGACGGCAAACTGATCAAGCGCGAAGAGGCCGCCGAGGCCACCCGCCGGGTGATCATGTACAACAAGCCCGATGGCGAGATCTGCACCCGCGACGACCCGGAAGGCCGCCCGACCGTGTTTGACCGCCTGCCACGGCCAAAAGAAGGCCGCTGGATCAACATCGGTCGCCTCGACATCAATACCACCGGCCTGCTGCTGTTCACCACCGACGGTGAGCTGGCCAACCGCCTGATGCACCCGTCCTACGAGATGGATCGTGAGTACGCGGTGCGTGTACGGGGTGACGTCGATGACGAGATGATCGAGCGTCTGAAGGCTGGCGTCATGCTGGAAGACGGCCCAGCCAAGTTCACTGATATCCAGAAGGCACCGGGGGGCGAAGGCTTCAACCACTGGTACCACTGCGTGGTGATGGAAGGCCGTAACCGTGAGGTTCGTCGCCTGTGGGAGTCCCAGGGCATGGTGGTCAGCCGCCTGAAGCGCGTGCGTTTCGGCCCGGTGTTCCTCAACTCCGACCTGCCGATGGGCCGCTGGCGGGAAATGTCCCAGGGCGAAATCGACATCCTGGCCGCTGAGGTTGGCTTGCAGCCGGTTGCACTGCCTACCTTGAACCTCAAGGCCAAGGACAAGATGGAGCGCCTGCAGCGCAAGTCTACCCGCCCACTGGGCCGTGGCGAGCGCGTGCGCAACTTGCGCCCGGCGCACGAAGGTGCAGCTACCGGCGAACGCCCTGCGCGCCAGCCGCGTGAAGAAGCCTCGCGCAAGGGCAGCCGTGGCAGCGCCGTGGCCGAGCGCCCGAGCGAAATGCGCAAGCGCCCGGGCAAGCCCGATGGCGACAAGCCGGCAGGCCGTGGCCGCGGCAAACCGCGTGGCTGATTGGCCTTTGCGGTAACGAGAAACCAGCCTTTGGGCTGGTTTTTTATGCCCGTGAGAATTTTGGGCAGCAAAGCGCCCCCAAGGTATTGAACAAAAAGAATTTTTCGGACGACTGGCAAGTTCTTGAACCGCCCTGTAAAGAAAACTGTACGAATGTAGCGATTTTCAGCCCGTATTTCAGATCAAGCCCGATCGTGTAAACAAACCTTGCCGCCCCCCAAGCCCCAAACCCGCTATCCAGGCACCGCCCACCCTTGCCCAAACCCCCGTCCCCACGGTGTTATAGCCGCCATTGCCGTGTGCAAGAGCCCGTCCACAGAGCCTGGCTGACAAAACAACAAATGGAGGCGCCATGTACGCCGATCACTCCGCCTTTCTAGGCCCATACCTCAGGATCGCTGCGTTTTTTCCCAAGGAAACGATGCAGCGCGTTGACGCCTGCGCGTTTGCGGGGGTATACAGTGCGCCGCGTTTTACCTGTGACCCTCTTGCGTACCGCGCACTCTTGATCACGCCTGGTTGACCCGCTCCGGCGGCACCTGAGGTCAAGAAACCCAAGGTAACCACCTTGCCCATTCCGCTGCGCCACGAGCGCGGTGGGTCCGATTCCGTCACAGATAAAAACAATGCAGGTGACTTCGTTCATGAGTGGACAAAACATGCATTCAGGCGAGCTCAAGCGGGGCCTGAAGAACCGCCACATCCAGTTGATCGCCTTGGGCGGTGCGATTGGTACCGGCCTGTTCCTCGGCTCGGCAGGCGTGATGAAATCCGCCGGCCCGTCGATGATCCTCGGCTACGCCATCTGCGGCTTCATTGCCTTCATGATCATGCGCCAGCTTGGCGAGATGATTGTCGAAGAGCCGGTAGCCGGCTCGTTCAGTCATTTCGCCCACACCTACTGGGGTGGTTTCGCCGGTTTCCTGTCGGGTTGGAACTGCTGGGTGCTGTACATCCTGGTGGGCATGTCGGAGCTTTCGGCGGTCGGCAAGTATGTCCACTACTGGTGGCCGGAGATTCCGACCTGGGTTACTGCAGCCGCGTTCTTCGTGCTGATCAACGCCATCAACCTGATGAACGTGAAGTTCTTCGGTGAGGCCGAGTTCTGGTTCGCCATCATCAAGGTAGTGGCCATCGTCAGCATGATCGGCCTGGGGGCCTACCTGCTGACCAGCGGCAGCGGCGGCCCTGACGCCACCGTGGCCAACCTTTGGTCGCACGGCGGTTTCTTCCCCAACGGTGTCAGCGGGCTGGTGATGGCCCTGGCGTTCATCATGTTCTCCTTCGGCGGCCTGGAAATGCTCGGCTTCACTGCTGCCGAAGCCGACAAACCGAAGACCGTGATCCCCAAAGCGATCAATCAGGTCATCTGGCGCATCCTGATCTTCTACGTGGGCGCCTTGGTGGTATTGCTGTCGTTGACGCCATGGGACAACCTGGTTGCCAGCATCGATGCCTCGGGTGGCAGCTATGGCAGCAGCCCGTTTGTGCAGGTGTTCTCGCTGCTGGGAAGTGACGTTGCTGCCCACCTGCTGAACTTCGTGGTCCTGACAGCCGCGCTGTCGGTGTACAACAGTGGCACCTACTGCAACGCCCGCATGTTGTTGGGCATGGCCGAGCAGGGCGATGCCCCGGCGTCGCTGGCCAAGGTCGACAAGCGTGGCGTGCCCGTGCGTTCGATCCTGGTGTCGGCTGCTGTTACCTTCGTGGCCGTACTGCTGAACTACCTGATGCCGCAGAATGCCCTGGAGCTGCTGATGTCCCTGGTGGTCGCCACGTTGGTAATCAACTGGGCGATGATCAGCTATTCGCACCTCAAGTTCCGCCAGCACCTTGACCGTACCGGGCAGAAGCCGCTGTTCAAGGCATTGTGGTACCCGTACGGCAACTATGTGGTACTGGCCTTCGTGGTGCTGATCCTTGGCATCATGCTGATGATCCCGGGCATCCAGGTGTCGGTGTATGCGATTCCGGTCTGGCTGTTTGCCATGTTCGTGGTGTACATGGTCAAGTCGCGCCGCAAGATGAGTGCCGGTGGGGCTGCTGGCTCTGTGGCCAAGTAAAGCCTGATCGGTAATAGAGAAACCCGAAGCCGGGAGACTGGCTTCGGGTTTTTTTGTTGTCTGTTCTGGCCCTTTCGCGGGTAAACCCGCTCCTACATCGGCTGCGGTGATCCTTTGTAGGAGCGGGTTTACCCGCGAAAGGGTCAGAACAGGACAACTCAGATCTGCGCCAGCAACCAGCCCCTGAATGCCCGCAACGATGGCAGCGCCTCGTTCCTCGGCGGATAGATCAGGTAATAACTACGCTGGCTGGCAAACGCCACCCCCGGGCTATGCAGCTCTCCTTTGGCCAGCTCTTCCTCGACCAGTATGCGCGGTACCAACCCGATACCAATCCCGGCCCGCACCGCCTGGATCAGGTGCGACGTCAGCTCGAAGCTCGGCCCCAGGCGCATCGACCGGTGCGGTAGGCCATGGTGCGAGAACCACTCGCCCCAGGCATGCGGGTTGTTGGCCACATTCAGCAGCACCTCTTCGCTGATGCGCGCCGGGCGCCAGCCCTGGCTATCGGCGCCGGCCTCCGGCGGCAGGATCACCACCAGTTCCTCGGCATGCAGCCGATGGCAGATCAGCCCCGGCAGGTCGTGGCTGGCCACGCCGATGGCAGCGTCGATTTCGCTGGTATCGAAGTTGATGGCTTCGATGCGTGAATGAATGTGCACCAGCATGCCCGGGTGAGCGCTGTAGAACGCATGCAGCCGCGGCAACAGCCATTTCGAACCAAAGGTGGGCAGGGTGGCCAGGCGCAAGGTGCCTACCCCTGACTGGTAGGCCAGAGCCTGCAGGGTGGCGCTGCGTATGCGCCCCAGTGCCTCGCTGAGCTCGCGCTGGTACAGGCGGCCGACATCGGTCAGCTGCACCTGGCGCCCCTCGCGACGGAACAAGGTGAGGCCCAGTTGCTGCTCCAGGGCCTGCACCTGTCGGCTGACCGCACTCTGCGTCAGCGACAGTTCGGCGGCGGCGCGGGTGTAGCTTTCATGCCGTGCGGCGGCCTCGAATGCCAGCAGCAGTGACATGGATGGGGTCAGGTGGCGGTAATTCATTCATAAAATTCATTGATAGCGGCAGGATTATCCGTTTGCCCCTTAAGCGAAAGTACAGGAACATTGGCTTATACGTCACCCCGGCATCGCTGAACCCATGCCGGTATGACAGGAATCCCGTGAATTAGCCAATATCAAGAGGCCATCCTTCGATGATCGCCCAACTGCCGACCGTTGCACCGAGCGCCAACTACCCAGAATTCCTCGAGGCCCTGCGCAACAGTGGCTTCCGTGGCCAGATCAGTGCCGATTACGGCACTCGTACAGTACTGGCCACCGACAACTCGATCTACCAGCGCCTGCCGCAGGCAGCGGTGTTCCCGCTGGATGCCGACGATGTGGCGCGTGTGGCCACGGTAATGGGCGAGCCGCGTTTCCAGCAGGTCAAGCTGACCCCGCGCGGCGGTGGTACTGGCACCAACGGCCAGTCGCTGACCGACGGTATTGTCGTCGACCTGTCGCGGCACATGAACAACATCCTCGAAATCAACGTAGAGGAGCGCTGGGTGCGGGTGCAGGCCGGTACCGTCAAGGACCAGCTCAACGCAGCGCTCAAGCCACACGGGCTGTTTTTCGCCCCAGAGCTGTCCACCTCCAACCGCGCAACCGTCGGTGGCATGATCAACACTGACGCCAGCGGCCAGGGCAGCTGCACCTACGGCAAGACCCGTGACCACGTGTTGGAACTGCACAGCGTGCTGCTCGGTGGCGAGCGCCTGCACAGCCTGCCGATCGACGATGCCGCGCTGGAGCAGGCCTGCGCCGCGCCTGGCCGGGTTGGCGAGGTGTACCGCATGGCGCGGGACATCCAGGAAACCCAGGCTGAACTGATCGAGACCACGTTCCCCAAGCTCAACCGTTGCCTCACTGGCTACGACCTGGCTCACCTGCGCGACGAGCAGGGCCGTTTCAACCTCAACAGCGTGCTGTGTGGTGCCGAGGGTTCGCTGGGGTATGTGGTTGAGGCCAAGCTCAACGTGTTGCCGATTCCCAAGTACGCGGTGCTGGTCAACGTGCGCTACACCAGCTTCATGGATGCCCTGCGTGACGCCAATGCGCTGATGGCGCACAAGCCGCTGTCGATCGAGACCGTGGACTCCAAGGTGCTGATGCTGGCGATGAAGGATATCGTCTGGCACAGCGTTGCCGAGTACTTCCCGGCCGACCCCGAGCGCCCCACCCTGGGAATCAACCTGGTGGAGTTCTGCGGCGACGAGCCGGCCGAGGTCAATGCCAAAGTGCAGGCGTTCATCCAGCACCTGCAGGACGACACCAGCGTCGAGCGCCTGGGGCACACGCTGGCCGAGGGCGCAGAGGCAGTCACCCGCGTCTATACCATGCGCAAGCGCTCAGTGGGCCTGCTGGGCAACGTCGAGGGTGAAGTGCGCCCGCAGCCTTTCGTTGAAGACACCGCAGTACCGCCGGAGCAACTGGCCGACTACATTGCCGACTTCCGCGCGCTGCTCGATGGCTACGGCCTGGCCTATGGCATGTTTGGCCACGTTGATGCTGGCGTACTGCATGTGCGCCCGGCACTGGACATGAAAGACCCGGCCCAGGCTGCGCTGGTCAAGCCGATTTCCGATGCCGTGGCGGCGCTGACCAAGCGCTACGGTGGCTTGTTGTGGGGTGAACACGGCAAAGGCCTGCGTTCGGAGTACGTACCGGAGTACTTCGGTGAACTGTACCCGGCGCTGCAGCGTCTGAAGGGCGCCTTCGACCCCCACAACCAGCTGAACCCGGGCAAGATCTGCACCCCGCCGGGCAGCACCGAGGGCCTGACCCCGGTTGATGGGGTAACCCTGCGCGGCGACCTCGACCGTACCATTGATGAGCGTGTGTGGCAGGACTTCCCGAGCGCCGTGCACTGCAATGGCAACGGCGCCTGCTACAACTACGACCCCAATGACGCCATGTGCCCATCGTGGAAGGCCACCCGCGAGCGTCAGCACTCGCCCAAGGGCCGTGCTTCGTTGATGCGTGAATGGCTGCGCCTGCAGGGCGAGGCGAACATCGACGTGCTGGCCGCGGCACGCAACAAGGTGTCCTGGCTCAAAGGCCTGCCAGCGCGCCTGCGCAACAACCGCGCACGCAGCCAGGGCCAGGAAGACTTCTCCCATGAAGTGTACGATGCCATGGCTGGCTGCCTGGCGTGCAAGTCGTGCGCCGGGCAGTGCCCGATCAAGGTTAATGTGCCGGACTTCCGTTCGCGCTTTCTCGAGCTTTACCACGGTCGCTACCAGCGCCCGCTGCGCGACTACCTGATCGGCTCGCTGGAGTTCACCATTCCATACCTGGCGCACGCGCCGGGGCTGTACAACGCGGTGATGGGTTCGAAGTGGGTAAGCAAGTTGCTGGCCGACAAGGTCGGCATGGTCGACAGCCCGTTGATCAGCCGCTTCAACTTCCAGGCCACCCTGACCCGTTGCCGCGTTGGCGTGGCCACGGTGCCGGCCCTGCGTGAACTGACCCCGGCCCAGCGCGAGCGCAGTATTGTGCTGGTGCAGGATGCCTTCACACGTTACTTCGAAACGCCGCTGCTGTCGGCCTTCATCGACCTCGCGCACCGCCTGGGCCACCGGGTGTTCCTGGCGCCTTACAGCGCCAACGGCAAGCCGTTGCACGTGCAGGGCTTCCTCGGTGCGTTCGCCAAGGCTGCAATCCGCAATGCCACCCAGCTCAAGGCCCTGGCCGATTGCGGTGTGCCGCTGGTGGGCCTGGACCCGGCAATGACCCTGGTGTACCGCCAGGAGTACCAGAAAGTACCGGGCCTGGACGGCTGCCCGCAGGTGCTGTTGCCACAGGAATGGCTGATGGACGTGCTGCCCGAGCAGGCACCGACTGTGCCGGGCAACTTCCGCCTGATGGCGCATTGCACCGAGAAGACCAACGTGCCGGCCAGTACCCGGCAGTGGGAGCAGGTGTTTGCCCGCTTGGGGCTGAAGCTGGTGACCGAGGCGACGGGGTGCTGCGGCATGTCCGGGACCTATGGGCACGAAGCGCGTAATCAGGAGACTTCGCGGACCATCTTCGAGCAAAGCTGGGCGACCAAGCTGGACAAGGAAGGGGAGCCGCTTGCAACCGGTTACTCGTGCCGCAGCCAGGTCAAGCGCATGACCGAGCGCAAGATGCGCCACCCGCTGGAAGTGGTGTTGCAGTACGCCCAGCGCTGATCCTCAACACCCCGGGGCTGCTTTGCAGCCCATTCGCGGGTGAACCCGCTCCCACTGGAATTGCGCTGCCCCCCAGGCTTGCTGATATCCCTGTAGGAGCGGGCTTGCCCGCGAAAGGGCCAAAACAGGCAGTACATAAGTCAGGCTTCTGTTGCGCGATCCCGATGCCGTCGCGCCTGCTTGTACAAATACAAGCTCAACACCAGCCCGCAAGCCGACGCACCTGCCGCAAACAGAAACATCGAAGCAAACCCGAAGCCCGATGCTACCGCGCCCACCAGCGGCCCGGTCACTCCCAGCGACAAATCGATGAACAGCGAATAAGCCCCCACCGCCGCTCCGCGGTTGGCTGCCGACACCTGATTCACCGCCTCCACCCCCAGTGCCGGGAACACCAGCGAGAAACCAAAGCCGCTCAGTGCTGCCCCTGCTAACGCCAGCTCCGCACTGGGCGCCAGCCACAGCATCAGTAGCCCCAGTGTTTCCACCGACAGGCAGGCAATCGCCACCCGAAAGCCGCCAATGCGGTTGATCAGGTTGCCAAACAGTAGCCGCGCGCTGATGAAGCTGGCGCCGAACAGGCTCAGGGTCAGCGCTGCATTGGCCCAGCCTTGGCTGGCGTAATACAAGGTGATGAACGTGGCGATGGTGCCAAAGCCGATCGAGCCCAGGGCCAGCCCCGAACCATGCGGGAACACCTTGCCCAGCACCCGCAGGAACGGCAGGCGTACCCCGCTGACGATGGGTGCGGCGCGCTTGGGCCAGGCCAGCAGCAGGCCGAGCACGCACAGCAGGATGATGCTGACGCCCATGCTCCACAGCCCAAGGCTCTTGACCATCAGTACGCCCAGCGGAGCACCGATGGCAAGCGCGCCGTAACTGGCGATGCCGTTCCAGGAGATGACCTTGGCGGTGTTTTCTGCTCCCACCCGGCCAATCCCCCAACCAATCGACCCCGACCCCACCAGGCTTTCGGCGCTGCCCAGTACCAGGCGACCGATCAGCAGGCAGGTCAGGCTGACCCAGGGCAGGTGGGTGAGAAAAGCGCAGGCCAGCATGAACACGCCACTGAGGCCGCAGCCGGCAAGGCCGTACATCACGGCTTTCTTGCTGCCGTGGTTGTCGATGATGCGGCTGGCGGTTGGGCGGCTGAAAAGGGTGGCAAGGTATTGCACGCTGATCACCAGGCCCGCGACCACGGCGCTGAAGCCCAGGTCGTTGTGCACATAGCCAGGCAAGACGGCCAGCGGGATGCCAATGTTCAGGTAGCCGATGAAGGTGAAGAGGACGATAGAGACGACTTGCAGGGTGACCGCAAGGGGGCGCGGTGAGTCGGGCATGGGGGCCTACATGGGTTCTGGGGCAGTGTGAAAACGTGATGACGGGGGTAGCCCGCAGGTCAGCCGTTTTCACACTGTCGGAGATTGCGCGGTTTATTCCTGTTCGGCGCTGGATTGATCGTCACCATCCTGCTCGACGGCAGCTGCCGGTTCGGCGTGGGCGGTAACGGTTGGCTCTTCTGGGTTCAGGCTTGGGAAGGGAAGATTCGGGATCTCATGCATCTCGTCGTTCCTCGCAAGTGTGAGTGAAAAGTCTGCGCCAGGCGCATTTGGAACTTCGCAAAGCTGGGGCAGGATACACAAGTCTGGATGACAGTTTGGATTTTTTGCCGTTCGTTTGTCGGTTTTGCGGGCGAATAGCGCACATGTTTCCTATGGCAGGAAGGGGCTTTTCAGCCCCCTCCCTTGGTGATCACTTACGGCCTTCAGCCGTTTCCGCCACCTTGTCAGTGCGTGCGCACATGATGAAGTCATTGCGGTGCAGGCCTTTGATCGAGTGGCTCCACCAGGTCACGGTGACCTTGCCCCACTCGGTCAGCAGCCCTGGGTGGTGGCCTTCGGCCTCGGCGATTTCGCCCACGGCATTGGTGAACGCCAAGGCGTGCTTGAAGTTCTTGAACAGGAAGACGCGCTCCAGCTCCATGTGGCCGTCACGTACTTCGATATTCCAGTCCGGGATTTCGCGGATCAGCTCGGCCAGCTCTTCGTCGGTCACTTTCGGGGCGTCGGCACGGCAGGCTTCGCAGTGGGCTTGGTTCAAGGCATTCATAAGGTGTTTTCCGGTTCGAGTTGTTATCGGCAAGGTCGCTCAGGCTGCGACCTTGGGTGGAAATTTCGGCGCGTGCAGGCCCAGCTGCATGGCTTTGTGAACCATGCCCATGATGTCTTCGTGGGCCAGGTCGAACAGGCACTTCATGTTCGGCAGTACGAAGTACAGGGGCTGCAGGATGTCGATACGGTAGGGCGTGCGCATGGCTTCGATCGGGTCGAAAGCCTGGTGCTCGGGCTCACCAGAGAGACTGTAGACGGTCTCTTTCGGCGACGAGAGGATGCCGCCGCCATAGATCTTGCGACCCTGCGGGGTTTCCATCAGGCCAAATTCGATGGTCATCCAGTACAGGCGCGCCAAGTACACGCGTTGTTCCTTGGTCGCCGCCAGGCCGAGCTTGCCATAGGTGTGGGTGAATTCGGCGAACCAGGGGTTGGTCAGCAGCGGGCAGTGGCCGAAGATTTCGTGGAAGATGTCCGGCTCCTGCAGGTAGTCCAGCTCTTCCGGGGTGCGGATGAACGTGGCGACCGGGAAGCGCTTGCTGGCCAGCAGCTCGAAGAACGTCTGGAAGGGGATCAGTGCCGGTACCCGGGCCACCTGCCAGCCGGTAGTGGCGCCCAGCACCTTGTTGATCTCACCCAACTGCGGAATGCGGTCATGCGGCAGCTTGAGCTGGTCGATGCCGTCCAGGTATTCCTGGCACGCGCGACCTTCGATCACTTTCAGCTGGCGGGTGATCAGGGTGTTCCACACCGCATGCTCTTGCTGCGGGTAATCGATAAAACCATGCGCATCGGGCTCGCGGGCCACGTATTGCGTGTGTTTCATAAGGCTCTCCTGGTGAGGGCTTTTCTTGTTATGTGCAGGACATGCCTTAGGAATATCCCTTCACCGTTCGCTTTGCACGGGGGCGGGCAGCGGTAGTCAGCGCGTATCAGCCCTTTTTTGTAACGATAATTTTACAAAAATGCCCAGGTGTCGGAAAATCCAAGGCATCTGGCTGATGGTTGCGTTGTTTTTGTCAGCTTATCTTTACGACTTTTCTGCGCGCTGTTGAAAAACATGGCGCTTCGAGAGCAATCATGCGTATCAAAGTGCACTGCCAGAACCGCATTGGCATCCTGCGCGACATCCTCAACCTGCTGGTGGAATACGGTATCAACGTGCTGCGCGGCGAGGTGGGCGGTGACCATGGCAATGCCATCTACCTGCACTGCCCGAACCTTATCAATTTGCAGTTCCAGGCCCTGCGGCCAAAATTCGAGGCAATTGCCGGGGTGTTCGGCGTCAAACGCGTGGGCCTGATGCCCAGCGAGCGCCGGCACATGGAACTGAATGCACTGTTGGGCGCACTGGACTTTCCGGTGCTGTCGATCGACATGGGTGGCAGTATCGTCGCTGCCAACCGCGCGGCAGCACAGTTGCTGGGGGTGCGAGTGGACGAGGTGCCGGGCATGCCGCTGGCGCGTTATGTCGAAGACTTTGACCTGCCGGAGCTGGTGCGGGCCAACAAGTCGCGTATCAATGGCCTGCGTATCAAAGTCAAAGGTGATGTGTTCCTGGCCGATATCGCGCCGCTGCAGTCTGAGCACGACGAGAGCGAGGCGCTGGCCGGGGCCGTACTTACCCTGCACCGCGCCGACCGCATCGGCGAGCGTATCTACAATGTGCGCAAGCAGGAGCTGCGCGGTTTCGACAGCATCTTCCAGAGCTCACGGGTGATGGCCGCCGTGGTGCGCGAAGCACGGCGCATGGCGCCGCTGGATGCGCCGTTGCTGATCGAGGGCGAGACCGGCACGGGCAAGGAGCTGCTGGCGCGTGCTTGCCACCTGGCCAGCCCGCGTGGCCAGTCGCCGCTGATGGCGCTGAACTGCGCCGGCCTGCCCGAGTCGATGGCCGAGACCGAACTGTTCGGTTACGGCCCCGGGGCCTTCGAAGGTGCGCGGGCCGAGGGCAAGCTCGGGCTGTTGGAGCTGACCGCCGGTGGCACGCTGTTCCTCGACGGGGTAGGGGAGATGAGCCCGCGCTTGCAGGTCAAGCTGCTGCGTTTCCTGCAGGATGGCTGCTTCCGCCGGGTAGGCAGCGATGAAGAGGTGTACCTGGACGTGCGGGTCATTTGCGCAACCCAGGTGGATTTGTCCGAGTTGTGTGCCCGTGGCGAGTTTCGCCAGGACTTGTATCACCGCCTCAACGTATTGTCGTTGCACATTCCGCCTTTGCGCGAATGCATGGATGGCCTGGAAGGGCTGGTGCAGCACTTTCTTGACCAGGCCAGCCGGCAGATCGGCTGCGCCATGCCACGGCTGGCGCCAGCGGCGATGGACAAACTTGCGCAATACCACTGGCCGGGCAATGTAAGGCAGTTGGAGAACGTATTGTTCCAGGCAGTTTCGCTATGCGATGGCGGCGTGGTTAAAAGCGACCATGTTCGTTTGCCGGATTATGGTGCGCGGCAGCCGTTAGGCGAGTTTTCGCTGGAAGGGGATCTTTCGCAGATTGTCGGGCGCTTTGAAAAAGCGGTGCTGGAAAGTTTGATGGGGGAGTTTCCCAGTAGCCGGGCTTTGGGGAAAAGATTGGGTGTTTCGCATACGACCATTGCCAACAAGTTGAGGGATTATTCCCTGGGCAAGTCGGCAGATTAAGTAGCGGTTGGTTAATACCTGTTAGTTACAGGTGCGGCGCTGAGTCTGCAGGAGCGGGCTTGCCCGCGAATGGGGCCCGTAGGGCCCCCAATCAGCGGGTATCAGCCGTTAGAGCAGCCGTTCCCCATCACGCGGTACTCGAGAATGTGCTTCTGGCCCTGGGAGTCCTCGTAGGTCATGCGGGCTGGCACGACTTCGCACACATTGGGCACTTCGCTCATGGAAATAACGCGAGCAATGTCCAGGTGCTGCGAGTAACTGTACTGTTCAACCGGAATCTGCTCGGCATCTTTGGCTTCGTCGGCCATCGCCGCGCCGCAAAGACTGCCAAGTACCAATACCAGTAAAGCTTTCATTTTCTATTTACCTGTCTAAGGTCGTGAGGGGGCACGCGGCGCTTATGGCGCCGCGAGTACAACGAGTTTTAACTATCGGGATTAGAGGGAGATTAACGCTTGCCTTCGTGGGGGCTGTTACCAGTTGTTAATCGCCTTGCCGTTGCTGGCGAGGTGAATTTTATGGCGGTGACCAAGGCTGAAACAGTGGGTCTTTTGATAAAGTCTTTTGACAGAATCTGTAACAATCTTCCGTCTCGCCCTCTCGTTATCACATTCTGCAGGCTGTAATACCCGTGCCAGAGCGTTTTGCCGGTACGGGCGTGCCAAATTACTACCAACGTCGAATGGCTTTTGTCGCTCTGGTACAGTTACAAACGGTTCCATACAAAAACAACTATTACACCGAGGTAACACAGATGAGTGCGGCTCCACTGTATCCCGTTCGTCCCGAGGTTGCGGCCACTACCCTGACCGACGAGGCCACCTACAAGGCCATGTACCAGCAATCGGTGATCAACCCGGACGGCTTCTGGCGCGAGCAGGCCCAGCGTATCGACTGGATCAAGCCGTTCACCAAGGTCAAGCAGACCTCCTTCGACGACCACCATGTCGATATCAAATGGTTCGCCGACGGCACTCTGAACGTTTCCTCCAACTGCCTCGACCGCCACCTCGAAGAGCGCGGCGACCAGCTGGCCATCATCTGGGAAGGCGACGACCCTTCCGAGCACCGCAACATCACTTACCGCGAGCTGCACGAGCAAGTCTGCAAGTTTGCCAACGCCCTGCGTGGCCAGGACGTGCACCGCGGTGACGTGGTGACCATCTATATGCCGATGATCCCCGAAGCCGTGGTCGCCATGCTGGCCTGCGCCCGTATTGGTGCAATCCATTCGGTGGTGTTCGGTGGCTTCTCGCCCGAGGCGCTGGCCGGCCGTATCATCGACTGCAAGTCCAAGGTGGTGATCACTGCCGACGAAGGGCTGCGTGGTGGTCGCCGTACCCCGCTCAAGGCCAACGTCGACCTGGCGCTGACCAACCCTGAAACCAACAGCGTGCAGAAGATCATCGTGTGCAAGCGCACCGGTGGCGACATTGCCTGGCACCAGCACCGCGACATCTGGTACGAAGACCTGATGAAAGTGGCCTCCAGCCACTGTGCGCCGAAAGAAATGGGTGCCGAAGAAGCACTGTTCATCCTTTATACCTCCGGCTCCACCGGCAAGCCCAAGGGCGTGCTGCACACCACGGGTGGTTACCTGGTGTATGCGGCGCTGACCCATGAGCGCGTATTCGACTACCGCCCGGGCGAAGTGTACTGGTGTACTGCCGACGTGGGCTGGGTTACCGGCCATAGTTACATCGTCTACGGCCCGCTGGCCAATGGCGCCACCACCCTGCTGTTTGAGGGTGTGCCGAACTACCCGGACATCACCCGGGTATCGAAGATCGTCGACAAGCACAAGGTCAACATTCTTTATACAGCTCCAACCGCCATCCGCGCCATGATGGCTGAAGGGCAGGCCGCCGTTGAGGGGGCCGATGGCTCCAGCCTCCGCCTGTTGGGCTCGGTGGGTGAGCCGATCAACCCCGAAGCCTGGAACTGGTACTACAAGACCGTAGGCAAGGAACGTTGCCCGATCGTCGATACCTGGTGGCAGACCGAGACCGGCGGCATCCTGATCAGCCCGCTGCCGGGCGCTACCGGTCTGAAGCCAGGTTCGGCCACCCGTCCGTTCTTCGGTGTGGTGCCGGCGCTGGTGGATAACCTGGGCAACCTGATCGATGGTGCTGCCGAGGGCAACCTGGTGATCCTCGATTCCTGGCCGGGCCAGTCGCGTTCGCTGTACGGCGACCACGATCGCTTCGTCGATACGTACTTCAAGACCTTCCGTGGCATGTACTTCACCGGCGACGGTGCGCGCCGCGACGAAGATGGCTACTACTGGATCACTGGCCGTGTGGATGACGTGCTCAACGTATCCGGGCACCGTATGGGTACTGCCGAGATCGAAAGTGCCATGGTGGCCCATGCGAAGGTGGCCGAGGCTGCAGTGGTTGGCGTGCCGCACGACATCAAGGGGCAGGGCATCTATGTGTATGTCACCCTCAATGCCGGCATCGAGGCCAGCGAGCAACTGCGCCTTGAACTGAAGAACTGGGTGCGCAAGGAAATCGGCCCTATCGCCTCGCCGGATGTGATCCAGTGGGCGCCGGGGCTGCCCAAGACCCGGTCGGGCAAGATCATGCGCCGTATCCTGCGCAAGATTGCCACCGGTGAGTACGATGCGCTGGGCGACATCTCGACCCTGGCCGACCCAGGCGTGGTGCAGCACCTGATCGATACCCACAAGGCAATGAGCCTGGCTTCGGCCTGATATCCAGGCAGCCCCCCCCCTGCAGGAGCGGGCTTGCCCGCGAATGCGTCGGTTCAGACTAAGCTGTACGCTGAGCTGACGCATTCGCGGGCAAGCCCGCTTCTGCATTGTTACCCGACATTCATCGGTAACTGTTCTGTCACCGGTGCCGCGCAATATCGGGGCGTCAGGAAACAAACCCGCCCCGCTTCGGTGCGTCTTCACCGCCATTTTGTGCAACACGGCACGCCACACTTGCCGTGGTACAAGGCTTTGCGAATAATAGGCCCAGGAATTGCTAGGTCTATAGGTTCTATTTCTTGCGCCTTTGCATATTTTGCAATGGCTGTCAACATCGCCCGCGGCGGTTTCAAGCGCTTCTGTAAGTAGTTGTCGCTTTGAAGAAATATCGACTACCGGGCTGTCGTTAAAATGCCACTCACTCGCTCGTGGTATGCGGCCTTGGTCGAACCCTGCGCGGCTCGCGTTGTACTCATTCGCATATCGGGCAGCCGTTACCTGCCTTGTATTGCCCCGTACCGATGGAGTTACCTGATGAAGAAGCTCGCACTGCTTGGCGCCCTGGCGCTGTCCGTGTTTTCCCTGGTATCGCAGGCCGATGAAAAGCCCCTGAAAATCGGCATCGAGGCCGCCTACCCACCCTTCGCCTTCAAGCAGCCCGACGGCAGCATCGCCGGCTTCGACTACGACATCGGCAACGCCCTGTGCGAAGAGATGAAAGCCAAGTGCACGTGGGTCGAGCAGGAATTCGACGGCCTGATCCCGGCGCTGAAAGTGCGCAAGATCGACGCCATCCTGTCGTCCATGTCGATCACCGACGACCGCAAGAAGTCGGTCGACTTCACCAAGCGCTACTACCTGACCCCGGCGCGCCTGGTGATGAAGGAAGGCACCACCGTCAGCGACAGCCTGGATGAACTCAAAGGCAAGAAGATTGGCGTGCAGCGCGGCTCGATCCACGACCGCTTTGCCAAGGAAGTGCTGGGCGCCAAGGGTGCCACCGTGGTTCCTTACGGCACCCAGAACGAAATCTATCTTGATGTAGCGGCGGGTCGCCTTGATGGCACCGTGGCCGACGCCACGCTGCTGGAAGACGGCTTCCTCAAGACCGACGCCGGTAAAGGTTTCGCCTTTGTCGGCCCGTCCTTCACCGACGCCAAGTACTTCGGTGATGGCATCGGTATTGCCGTGCGCAAGGGTGACAAGGCCAACGTCGACCGCATCAACGCGGCCATCGACGCCATCCGTGCCAACGGCAAGTACAAAGAAATCGAGAAGAAGTACTTCAACTTCGACATCTACGGTCCAGACTCGAACTAAGACGTCGGGTTTCACCTGTGCAATGGTGCAAACAGCAGAGGCTCTGAGGTTTGCACCATTTTTCATTCTCTAGGTCGAGGACCTCATCATGTTGAAAGGCTACGGGGCAGTCATCCTCGACGGGGCGTGGCTGACGCTACAGCTTGCCCTGTCGTCGATGGCCCTGGCCATCGTGCTCGGCCTGATCGGTGTGGCGCTGCGCTTGTCGCCGGTGCGCTGGCTGGCTTGGCTGGGCGACCTGTATTCCACGGTGATCCGTGGCATTCCGGACCTGGTCCTGATCCTGTTGATCTTTTACGGCGGGCAAGACATCATCAACCGGGTGGCGCCGCTGCTCGGCTATGACGATTACATCGACCTGAACCCGCTGATCGCGGGTATCGGTACCTTGGGTTTCATCTTTGGCGCCTACCTGTCGGAAACCTTCCGTGGTGCCTTCCTGGGTATCCCCAAGGGCCAGGCCGAGGCCGGTGTGGCCTATGGCATGAGCCCGCGCCAGGTGTTCTTCCGCATCCAGGTGCCGCAAATGATTCGCCTGGCGATCCCCGGCTTCACCAACAACTGGCTGGTACTGACCAAGGCCACCGCGCTGATCTCGGTCGTGGGCCTGCAGGACATGATGTTCAAGGCCAAGCAGGCGGCTGATGCCACCCGCGAGCCTTTCACCTTCTTCCTGGCGGTGGCGGCGTTGTACCTGGTGCTGACCAGTGTCTCGCTGTTGGCCCTGAAGTATCTGGAGCGTCGCTACTCGGTAGGCGTCAAGGTGGCTGAACTATGATCTTCGACTACAACGTCGTCTGGGAGGCGTTGCCGATGTACTTCGGCGGCTTGCTGACCACCCTCAAACTGTTGGCGATTTCGCTGTTCTTCGGCCTGCTGGCGGCGATCCCGCTGGGCTTGATGCGGGTGTCAAAGCAGCCGGTGGTCAACCTCACCGCGTGGCTGTACACCTATGTGATCCGTGGCACGCCGATGCTGGTGCAGCTGTTCCTGATCTACTACGGCCTGGCCCAGTTCGAGGCGGTGCGCGCGAGTGTCTTCTGGCCACTGCTGTCCAGCGCCACCTTCTGCGCGTGCCTGGCGTTCGGCATCAACACCAGTGCCTACACCGCCGAAATCATCGCCGGCAGCCTCAAGGCCACGCCGCATGGCGAGATCGAGGCGGCCAAGGCCATGGGCATGTCGCGCATGAAGATGTACCGTCGCATCCTGCTGCCGTCAGCCTTGCGCCGGGCGCTGCCGCAGTACAGCAACGAAGTGATCATGATGCTGCAGACCACCAGCCTGGCGTCGATCGTGACCCTGATCGACATCACCGGTGCCGCGCGCACGGTCAATGCCCAGTACTACTTGCCTTTCGAGGCCTATATCACGGCGGGCGTGTTCTACCTGTGCCTGACCTTCATCCTGGTGCGCCTGTTCAAGATGGCCGAACGCCGCTGGCTCGGCTACCTGGCGCCGCGCAAGCACTGACCGCTTTGTGAGAATCGACAGCATGTACAAACTCGAAGTCCAAGACCTGCACAAGCGCTACGGCAGCCATGAAGTGCTCAAGGGCGTGTCGCTGGCGGCCAAGGCCGGCGACGTCATCAGCATCATCGGCTCCAGCGGTTCGGGCAAGTCGACCTTCCTGCGCTGCATCAACCTGTTGGAGCAGCCGCATGCCGGCAAGATCCTGCTCAACAACGAAGAGCTGAAGCTGGTCGCCGGCAAGGATGGCGCGCTGAAGGCCGCCGACCCGCGCCAGTTGCAGCGCATGCGCTCGCGCCTGTCGATGGTGTTCCAGCACTTCAACCTGTGGTCGCACATGACCGCGCTGGAGAACATTATCGAAGCGCCGGTGCATGTGCTGGGTGTGAACCGCAAGGAAGCCCTGGAAAAGGCCGAGCACTATCTGGCCAAGGTCGGTGTCGCCCACCGCAAGGATGCATTCCCGGGGCATATGTCCGGTGGTGAGCAACAACGTGTGGCAATTGCCCGCGCGCTGGCCATGGAGCCGGAGGTTATGCTGTTCGACGAGCCAACCTCGGCGCTCGACCCGGAGCTGGTCGGTGATGTGCTGAAGGTGATGCAGGCGCTGGCCCAGGAAGGCCGGACCATGGTGGTGGTCACCCACGAAATGGGCTTTGCCCGGGAAGTGTCCAACCAACTGGTGTTCCTGCACAAAGGCCTGGTGGAAGAAACCGGCTGCCCGCGCGAAGTGCTGGCCAACCCGCAGTCGGAGCGCCTGAAGCAGTTCCTCTCCGGCAGCCTGAAGTAAAAGCTGCATTTTTGCACCAGAATAGGGCATGCTGCGCGGCGAGCGCAGCCTGACCCGGCGCACAGACTCGAACGACCTCAGGTTTCGGACCGTACCCTATGACCACCCAGCGAATCGGTTTTCTCATCTGGCCCAGCACCCGGCCTTTGACCCTGGCGCTGGCCGAGGAAGTGTTGCTGGTGGCGCAGCGGGTGCATCCGGATGTGGTTTACGAACTGGCCTTCCTGCAGGCTGAACCTGCGTCGGATGGTGCCTGGCGCTTGCCGGGCGAGCCGTGGAACGGGCGCCTGGAGGGTTGCCACAAGCTGTTCCTGCTGGCTGACGAGCCGCCTGTGGCGGTGGGGGCAGCCCTGTCGGCGGCGCTCAAGCAACTGGCCCGTAGCGGCTGCATGATCGGCGGGCTGTCTGCCGGGGTTTATCCGCTGGCGATGCTGGGCCTGCTCGATGGTTACCGGGCAGCCGTGCACTGGCGCTGGCAGGATGATTTTGCCGAACGCTTCCCCAAGGTTATCGCTACCAGTCACTTGTTCGACTGGGATCGCGACCGCCTCACCGCCTGCGGCGGCATGGCGGTGACCGACCTGCTGCTGGCAGTGCTGGCCCGTGATCATGGCGCGGAACTGGCCGGGGCGGTGTCGGAAGAACTGGTGGTCGAGCGCATCCGCGAAGGTGGCGAGCGCCAGCGCATTCCGCTGCAGAATCGCCTGGGTTCCAGCCACCCCAAGCTGACCCAGGCGGTGTTGCTGATGGAAGCCAACATCGAAGAGCCGCTGACCACCGATGAAATTGCCCAGCATGTGTGCGTGTCACGCCGCCAGTTGGAGCGCATCTTCAAGCAGTACCTGAACCGCGTACCGAGCCAGTATTACCTGGAGCTGCGGCTGAACAAGGCACGGCAGATGCTGATGCAGACCAGCAAGTCGATCATCCAGATCGGGCTGTCTTGTGGCTTCTCGTCGGGGCCGCATTTTTCCAGTGCTTACCGCAACTTCTTTGGTGCTACGCCACGGGAAGACCGTAACCAGCGGCGCAGTAGCAGCCCGTTTGAGCTGAGTTCGGCGCCTGCTGAAAAGGGTTAAGATTCAGGTTGGGCCTGGGGTGTATGCCTTGGGTTTGATGGGGGGCCGAAATCGAGCGCCGCCCGCGCGGCGCTTCGCGGGCAAGCCCGCTCCTACGTTTGTTTCGGGCCAGTCCATCCTGTGCCAGGCGCG
>JAAIGF010060608.1_pt1 | contig 62230 bp, 41 predicted proteins | sample 6487441 | NCBI WGS metagenome assembly JAAIGF01 (sample SAMN13974129, study PRJNA590717) | phyllosphere metagenome | biome: pepper field; feature: multiple bacterial spot infested pepper fields; material: pepper leaves; isolation source: leaves from pepper fields | host: Capsicum annuum ...
ACATCATCGAGCGCATGTTTGGCTGGCTGAAAGAGCACCGCCGGATAGTGACCCGCTTCGACAAGCTCGCGAAAAGTTATGCCGCGATGGTCTCACTGGCTTGCTCCATGCGGTGTTTGCGACATCTCTTTTCGTACAGAGTCTAGCTGCAAAACAGATACGGCTCTTCGACTGCCGTTCTGGATTTTGTAGGACATTTCCTAGTTTGGTGCGAGGGGTGGCGGAAAACAAAAACGTGGTTCACATTGCTAGGGAAGTGTTTTGGGATGCCGGAGGGCGAGACATCATTGCTGAGTTGAGTTCTGTTTCGTCAAGTGCAAGAGCTTGCCTCGGGCGTCTATGTCTGGGACTACTTTCGGGAGAGATCATGGCTTCAAATAGCTTTCAGAATGAGGTGCCTAAGGCGAGGGTCAATATCAAACTTGACCTGCATACAGGCGGTGCTCAGCGTAAGGTGGAGCTTCCGCTCAAGCTCTTGCTGATGGGGGACTACAGCAATGGCAAAGAGCAACGCCCGCTGTCAGAGCGACCGAAGGTAAATATCAACAAGAATAATTTTGACAGTGTGCTATCCGAGCTTTCTCCGAGTCTCAAGCTAATCGTTGAAGATACGCTGTCGGGGGACGGAGGTGAGGCGCCGGTCGAGCTGAACTTCAAGCGCATGAAGGACTTCGAGCCAGAGCAGGTTGCGCGGCAGATGCCGCAACTGCGTGCACTGTTGGCTATGCGAAATTTACTGCGCGAGTTGAAGGCCAATCTTTTGGATAACGCAACGTTCCGTGTAGAGCTGGAGCGGATACTCAAAGACGAAGCGCTGAGTGACGAGTTGCGTGAGGAACTGGCGGCCCTAGCACCTCAAAACGATCGCTAGAAAACCATCAAATCGATTGACGGGAAGCTAATAATGTCCGAAGAACAATCTTCTGCGCAGTCGCGTGGCGCCACCGTGCGGGTGGAAGAAAGCCAGAGCGTCTATCATGCGCTGTTCGAAAGAATAAATCTTGAGCCAATTGATCAAATGGGAGGCATTGAAGCCTTCCAAAGTGTCGAGGCGCTATCGGATGCGACGCCTAATGAGCGCGTTACTGCATCGGTGAGCGTTTTCCTGGATCGGCTCAAGCACGTCTCTCCGAAGGTGGAGCGGCTGGACAGGGCGCTGCTGGATGAACACATTGCCTTGATTGATGCCCAGATCAGCAGTCAGTTGGACGCAGTCATGCATCACCCGGATTTCCAGCGGGTCGAATCAATCTGGCGTGGTGCGAAGTCGTTAATTGATCAGACGGATTTTCGTCAAAACGTCCGGATCGAGCTGCTGGATATCAGTAAGCAGGATCTAGCGCAGGACTTTGAGGATGCTCCTGAGATCTCGCAAAGTGGTTTGTATCTGCATACCTATACCCAGGAATACGATACGCCTGGTGGTGAGCCCATCGCGGCGGCGGTTTCGAATTACGAGTTTGGGCGAGAGGCGCAAGACATTGCATTGTTGCGGAATGTCTCGAAAGTAGCGGCTGCATCGCATATGCCGTTTTTGTACTCAGTTGGTCCGGGGTTTTTCGGGAAAAACACCATGGAGGAAGTTGCCGCGATCAAGGATATCGGAAGTTACATGGATCGTGCCGAGTACATTAAGTGGAACGGTTTCAGGCAAACTGACGATGCTCGCTATGCGGGCGGAATAACACCCCGCACATTAGGGCGTTTACCTTATGGTCCTGACACAAATCCAGTGCGTTCTTTCAACTATGTGGAGCGAGTAAAAGGGCCGGATCACAGCAAGTATCTGTGGGTGAGTTCAACATTCACATTTGCTGCAAATATGGTTAAGAGCTTTATCGCCAATGGCTGGTGTGTGCAGATTCGAGGTCCGCAGTCGGGGGGTGCGGTTACTGATCTGCCAATTCACTTGTATGACATGGGAACGGGTAGTCAAGTCAAGATTCCTTCGGAAGTAATGATTCCGGAAACCCGAGAGTTTGAATTTGCCAACCTGGGTTTGATTCCGCTCTCCTATTACAAAAATCGTGACTATGCATGCTTCTTCTCAGCTAACTCAGCGCATAAGCCGGCCCTCTATGACACTCCGGAGGCTACGGCGAATAGTCGCATCAATTCGCGGTTGCCTTATGTGTTCCTGCTTTCTCGGATTGCGCATTATTTGAAAGTTATCCAGCGGGAAAATATCGGTACAACTAAAGACCGTCGCCTGCTGGAGCTGGAGCTTAATAGATGGGTTAGTGGTTTGGTCACCGAGATGACCGATCCGGGGGATGACCTGCAAGCTTCTCACCCGCTGAGAGAGGCAAAAGTGATTGTCGAGGACATTGACGACAATCCAGGCTTCTTCAGGGTCAAGTTGTTTGCTGTGCCGCACTTCCAGGTTGAGGGCATGGACATCAACTTGTCATTGGTTTCGCAGATGCCAAAAGCGAAATCTTGAGCGCGGTCGTAGGAGTGTATAACGTGAAAATCGACCGGCCTTTGTGGGCGTCCGGAGTGGTGCTATCTGCTCAGCAGTTTCAGCAGCAAGCCCGCTTCGAGTCTTGGACTAATCAAAGTATCGCCTCGTGGGTCTTGGTCCATCCCTGGGGGATCCAGCATGTAGCGTTTGATGCGGATTCACTGCAGTTGGGCAAACTTGCCGCCACACGGCTTCAGCTATGCCTGCCCGACGGTACGTTGATTGACACAGATCGATTGGATCGACTTCCTGGTGCTCTTGAGCTGTCTCGGGTATTGCCCGGTGATATCCAGACTGCCACGGTCGTGCTCGCTTTGCCGCTGGAACAGGCCAATGGTAACAACTGCCTGTTCGAAGGCGACAGAGCTGAGCGCCCCGTCAGGTACCGCCAAGTCTGGCGGGATACCCAAGATCTCTACTCAGACGAAATGCAGTCAATCAGCGTACTCGAACATGCGTTGAGCCTGCGTCTGGATGAGGACGATAACTCAGATTACCTCACGTGCCCGGTGGCTCGCTTGGTACGCGCCGGCGCAGATGGATGGGAGATTGATGATAGCTACATCCCGCCGCTGCTGAGGTTTGATGCGCATGCAGGCTTATTGCTTCAACTCGACAACTTGCTGACCCAACTGTCCGCCAAGCGTGAGCGTTTGATGGGGATGCGCCGAGAGAGCAACCAGCGCATGGCAGACTTTGCTGTTGCGGATGTCACGTTGTTCTGGTTACTCAACGCACTGAACACCTATCAGCCTGTGTTGGCTGACCTTAAAGCTCATCCTGCGCGGCACCCGGAGCAGGTATATCAGCAGTTGGTGAAGCTCGCAGGTGGCCTGCTCACCTTCTCGTTGGACCAGGGCATCGAGGATATCCCTGCCTACCAGCATGAAAACCTGGAGGCCGTTTTCCCTCCGTTGATGCGCACCCTTTCCACGTTGCTGGAGGCAAGCCTGCCGTCGCGCGTTCTGGCGCTGGTGCTGGAGGCGCGTAGTGCCAACCGTTGGCAGGTTCCCCTCAGCGATCCACGCCTGCTCGAACCTGAAGGGGCTGATTTCTACCTATCTGTTCGCTGCCGGCTTCCAGCAGTTCAAGTGCAAAGCCAGTTTCCCCGACTGTGCAAGATTGGCTCCCCTGACGATGTGGACCATCTTGTCAATGCGGCCCTCGATGGCGTTCCTCTGAAGCCGTTGAGTCACGTCCCGGCAGCGATACCGCTACGCCTGGAGAATCAGTACTTTGCCCTCGACCTCAGTCATGAAAAGGGCCGTGCCATGTTGGCTGACGGGGTCTGTGCGCTCTATGTCCCGAGTGTGTTTCAGGAGGTCAAGCTCGAACTGTTCGCGGTGCTTCGCTCATGAACCGTACGGCACAGAAGAGCATCCCAGCCAAGGTGGATATCGACGCGTTGCTGCAGGACACCTATCTGCTGGTCGTCGAACTGCGACACGGTACCGAGGCGCACAGTAGTCCGGAGCTTTGGTCACGTTGCGTTGCTGATGTAGAGCATGTACGCGCCACGCTTCATGAGGATGGTCTGGATGGTCGTAGCATCGACCTGATCAGTCATGCGCAATGTGCGTTGCTGGATGAAACGGTTCTCGCTTGCGCCGAAGGTCGGGCTCATGAGGACTGGGCGATGGAAACACTGCAGGCAAAGTTTTTCAGTAGCCATCAAGCAGGTGAGTCGCTCTACGAAGATATGCGCACTGTGCTGCGTGAAGCCTCCGTGCACCCTTACGTGCTCACTGTGTTCCAGCGGGTGCTGATGCTTGGCTTCCTGGGGCGCTACCGAGAGGTCAATCACCCGGAGCGGCAGCAGCTGTTGGCTGCAATATCCGCACAGGTGGCGCCTCTCGATACAAGCCAGTCGCTGGTCATCCAGGTAGGCAATGGTCCACGAATACCGATGTGGGGTTGGTTGCAGTCGCCTTTGCTCCACGTCGTGATGGCGGCAGCCCTGTTGGTGGGTGCCTGGTGGTGGCTAGATCACGCGTTAGGTCAGGCAGTGGCCTCACTCTTGCCGGTGCAGGAATGAGCGTCGTGCCGCAGATACAGAAGCAAGGGCTTTGGCTATGGGCCGGTGCTTTGTCCTTGCTGCTGATTACCACGTTGCCGTTGGCTATCGAGGGGCAGGCAGTGGCTGTTCTGGTGGTTATTGCCGTCATGGTGATGCAGTGGCGCCGCAGCCAGCATGCTGGCGATAAAAGTACAGAGATGCAGCGGGTTAGTGGTGTCACCCTCCCTGTCGCGTCCTACCGTCATCCCGTTGTTCTGGTGGTCGGCGATTGCCTGGCTGAGCTGTTTGATACCTCGCCTACTGAGCCATGGATGCTGCGGGTAACAGCGCAGGGGTGCTATGTACCAGTACCCGACCTTCTGAAGTTGCCCGCAACGGTCGCTGATCTGTTGTTGGAGCGTCCAGAGTGGGACGGGCAGCTTAGTGTGATGTGGGTTGTAAACCCGAGAGCCCATACCGATCGCGCAGTCCTTGCGAACCAGCTACACAGCGTACGCAACCAGATTGCGATGCTGGGAAGGCGAGGCACACCGCTGTCGCTGCTGATTGTGGGCTATTTCCAGAGCGCAACCGGAGCTACCCCCTGGTTCAGTTGGGAGCCTGATGAGTCGGGTGTGCGAGTGCGAGATTCGGGGGAGTGCCTGGTTCTCTCCGAATGGCAGCGAAGGAACACAGATCAGGGGGAAGAAGCCGCGCGGATGCGAGCGACGGTGCAGTTGAATGCTGCTGTGGGTTGGCTGAATGAAGTGTGCTCGCCGGAAATGAGCGTACGCGTTCCCCGTCAGAGGATGGTAACGGCTGTCGCCGTTGCGGTTGCACTCATACCTGAGGCAGGACGATCTCGAGAAGGCAACCTGTGGCACCGTTGGTTGCAGGAGCGTACCGGGCTCTCTCTCATTTGCAGTGGAGCTGATCGTGCAAACGGGTCGTTACCGTTTCCGGACCCTTTGCTCCATTTGCTCCCCGGTAGGGCTCTGAGCAGTCGGCGAAGCAGGGCAGTGCTGATTGGGATCTGGTTGTTTGCATTGACGGCCTCCATCGCACTGATCAGCTCTGCCCGGCAGAACACACTGCTGATACGGCAGGTTACCGATGACTTGCGACGCTATAGCACTGCTTCGCTTAGTACCGACACGGACAGAATCTCGCAACGCGAGGAGGCGCTGCTTGCGCTTCGCCAGGATGCGCAGCGTTTGGATCACTACTATCGCCAAGGCGAGCCGTGGTCGCTGGGTCTCGGGCTGTATCAGGGCGAAAGACTACGGCTGCCATTGTTGGCTGCGATCAACGGCCACCGTGTCCCGACATTGCCCCAGGGTATACCCGACAAGCCTCGTACGATTCGCCTGGACAGCCTGTCGCTCTTCAACAGTGGCAGCGCACAGCTGAAGCCAGCGTCGACCAAGTTCCTGGTAAATGCGTTGGCGGGCATCAAGGCCCAGCCAGGCTGGTTGATCGTGATCACGGGCCACACCGATGCGACAGGTAGCGACGAACAGAATCTGCGTTTGTCGCGAGCACGTGCGGCGGCAGTGCATGACTGGATTCAACACATGGGTGACATCCCCGGCAACTGCTTCGCAGTACAGGGCTTGGGGGCGGCTGAACCCATTGCAAGCAATGACACGGAACAAGGACGGTCGGCCAATCGCCGAGTTGAAATTCGCCTGGTACCGGAGGTGGGGGCTTGTCAGCCCTCGGCTACGGCCTCAGGGCTGCAACCCCTGTCGCACTCCGCGACGCCCAATACTTGAAATGAGGAGCTTGTAAATGGCTATTCCTGTTTATCTGTGGCTGAAAGACGATGGCGGTGCTGATATTAAAGGCTCGGTAGATGTGAAAGACCGTGAGGGCAGTATTGAAGTTGTTGGTCAGGACCACGATCTGTATATCCCTACCGATAACAATACTGGCAAGTTAACCGGTACACGCATCCATACACCTTTTGTTTTCACCAAGGAGATAGATGCATCCTCCCCCTACCTCTACAAGGCCGTGACGACTGGGCAGACGCTTAAAGAGGCTGAATTTAAATGGTACAAAATTAATGATGCCGGGCAAGAAGTTGAGTATTTCAACACCAAGCTGGAAAACGTCAAAGTCGTAAAAGTTGCACCCAAGATGCACGACATCAAAGATCCGGCGAAAGAAAAGCACAATCATCTTGAGTTGGTCGAGCTTCGCTACGAAAAGATCATATGGACATACAAGGATGGAAACATCATTCATTCGGATGCTTGGAATGAACGTGCTAGTGCCTAACGGAACTTGGCCGGTATCCAGTTTGGGTTGACGGCCTCCAGTGTCTTGGGTTGAGCGTCCGTGCGCGGGCGTTCAGCCAAATACACCTCCGATATTCAGACACGGTCGAACGCGTGGCGACACGTTGACCATTGACGACAAGGATGCCCTGTATGGCACACGATCCTACTCGCTTGCTTCGCCGCCTCAACTCATATTGCGCTCAGGCACTCACGGCGGCGGCATCTCTTTGCCAGGCACGTGGGCACAGTCATGTCACTATCGAACATTGGCTGTTGAAGCTTTTTGAGCAGGGAGAGGGTGATCTGGCGGTGATAGCCCGCCGATACGCTTGGGATGTGGATGCCATATGGCAAGGGTTGCTTGAGCACTTCGATTCGTTGCCGCGCAGCGTTTTCAGCAAACCTCAGCTGAGCCACGAGCTGCAGCAACTTGTCACCAACGCCTGGCTTCTGGCATCGCTGGATGGCGACTGTGAGCATTTGCGATCTGTTCACCTGCTGAGTGCACTATTTGAAACGCCAAGTTTGCTGAAGTGTTCAGCCGCTTGGCCTCTATCGAGCATCGGTCCAACGCAATTGAAGCAAATGGAATCGCTGATTGAATTCGATTCGGAAGAACGTCAACCGGCGCATTCATCACTGTTCAAGCCACAAGTGTCAGGAGAGGCCAAGGCAGCAGTCGCCTTGAGGGATGACGAAGCGTTGGTCGCTGTCTTGGACCAGTTTAGCCATGACGTTACCGCCAAGGCAGCAGCGGGGCAGATTGACCCGGTATTCGGCCGTGACGATGAAATCCGCCAGGTGGTCGATGTACTGAGCCGTCGGCGCAAGAACAACCCTATTCTGGTGGGCGACCCAGGTGTTGGAAAAACAGCCTTGGTCGAAGGGCTTGCTCTGCGCATCGCCAACGGAGACGTCCCTGACAGTTTGAAACCGGTGAGCATCCGTACGCTGGATTTGGGGTTGCTGCAGGCGGGTGCAGGAGTCAAAGGCGAGTTTGAGCAACGGCTGAAAAACGTCATTGATGCCGTCCAGCGGTCAGAGACACCGGTGCTGCTGTTCATTGACGAAGCACACACCTTGATCGGCGCTGGCAACCAGGCAGGTGGTGCAGATGCCGCGAACCTGTTGAAACCAGCCTTGGCGCGTGGGGAGCTGCGCACCATCGCTGCCACTACCTGGAGTGAATACAAGCAGTACTTCGAGCGCGATGCAGCGCTCGAACGGCGCTTCCAGATGATCAAGGTCGATGAGCCGGATGATGCGACTGCTTGCTTGATGCTCCGAGGGCTCAAGGCCCGCTATGCCAGCTACCACGGCGTTCACGTTCAGGACGCCGCAATGCAGGCAGCAGTCAGTTTGTCCAGGCGGTTTCTGACTGGGCGTCGTTTGCCCGATAAAGCTGTAGATCTGATTGACACTGCATGCGCGCGTGTTCGCATGAGTTTGGATTGCGAGCCTCATGCTCTGGTCCTTCTGAAGTCTCAGAAGGCGGCGCTGACCGCAGAGCGAACGGCGCTCGAAGAGGATGCCCAGCTTACCGGCGATGCATGTGAGCCTCGTCTTGCGAAGATCAAGGCGCAACTGGTTCAACTTGAAAGTCAGCAGTCCGCGTTGGAGCTGCAGTACCAGCAAGAGCTCGACCTCACCCAGCAGTTGCTCAATGCTCGTCAGGCCGAGCAGGTTGATACAGCCGCCTGCGCTGAGCTTCAACAAGCCCTCAGCTACGTGCAGGGGAACCGGCCACTTTTGTCGCTCGACGTAGGTGCCAGCAGTGTGGCTGAGGTGATCGCGGACTGGACGGGCGTACCTCTTGGCAACTTGCTGAAGGACGAACATGCAAGCTTGTTGAACCTGGAAGATCAGTTGGCCGAGCGTGTTGTCGGTCAAGAGCCAGCCTTGCTTGCACTTGCCCAACGGCTACGTGCCGCTCGAACGGGCCTCACCGACGACAAGGCACCGATGGGCGTCTTCCTGTTGGTGGGCACCAGTGGCATCGGCAAGACGGAGACGGCGCATGCATTGGCCCACAGTCTGTTCGGTGGCGAGAAGTCGTTGATCACGCTCAACATGTCTGAGTACCAGGAGGCGCACACCGTCAGCCAGCTCAAGGGTTCGCCCCCTGGCTATGTAGGTTACGGCCAGGGTGGTGTGCTCACTGAAGCCGTGCGCCAACGCCCCTATAGCGTGGTGTTGCTGGATGAAGTCGAGAAGGCCCACCGTGATGTGCTCAACCTGTTCTATCAGGTGTTCGATCGTGGCTTCATGCGCGATGGCGAAGGGAGGGAGATCGATTTTCGCAACACCGTCATCCTGATGACTTCCAACCTGGGCAGTGACCTGCTGCAAGGCTGTATCGAGCAGCAGCCAGACGCTTCGGAAGCGACACTGCATGAACTGTTGCGCCCGGTGTTACGCGAGCATTTCCAGCCTGCGTTGCTGGCGCGTTTCCAGACATTGATCTTCCGGCCACTGGGAGCTGATGCGCTCAAGCGCATTGTTGCGATCAAGCTCGATCAAGTCGCCAGACGCCTATTACGTCATTACGGCCTGCAATGTGAAATTGAGGACTCGCTTTATGAAGCGCTGGTCGCCGCCTGCCTTCTGCCGGATACCGGTGCTCGCAACATCGATAGCTTGCTGAACCAGCAGATTCTGCCGGTGCTCAGCCAGCAGTTGCTGCAGCGTCAGGCCCTTGGCCAGCCGACTCAATCCGTGACGCTTGGGTATTGCGAAGACGCTGGGATCAGCTTGAGCTTTTCGGATGAACACGATCCAGCGCTGCTGGCTGTCGAGAGGGCCTGAGCATGGCAACTCCGATAGTTGGCTCCATCCATAATCATTACCAGCTTGAAGTCGAGGGGCTTGCCGTTGAACTCGACGTGCTTTCGTTCAAAGGCGAGGAATGGCTAAGCCAGCCATTCAAGTACACCATTGCGTTCACTTCCCAAGAGCAGGATATCGAGGCGGCGCAGATCCTTGGTAAGGATGCCAGCTTCCATCTGGGCAAGTCTGAACTGACCACTCAGCTTCCAATGCCTGACGGGGCGTCACGCACAGTGCATGGCGTGATCACGGGTTTCAAACGTGTCTCCGGTTCCCGGGATGAAGCTCGCTACGAAGTCACCCTTGAAGCGCACCTGGCATTGCTCGGACGTGGCAAGCAGTACCGGATCTATCAGCATCAGTCGGTACCGGAGATAGTCGAAAGCATTCTGCGCAGTCGCCATCAGTTGGAAGGGCAGCACTTCGTGTTTGACCTGGCACGCGAATACCCCAAGCGTGAACAGGTCATGCAGTACGGTGAAAGTGACCTGACCTTCATCAGCCGTCTGCTGGCGGAGGTCGGCATCTGGTATCGCTTCACTCACAACGATCGGCTGTACATTGACGTGGTCGAGTTTCACGACCATCAACGGCATTACCAGTTTGGCGTCAAGTTGCCGCATCGGCCTCTGTCGGGTTTGACCAGCAATGGGCAGGACGGGGTATGGGCGCTGCAGGTTCAGCATCAAGTGGTGGAGCAACATATCAACGTGCGTGCCTACCACCACCGGGATGCGGCTGCCTTTCTGGATGGCGAGGTGGATCACAGCCGGGGGGCAACCACCACTTACGGCGAAGGCTATCACTACGGCGAACCCTATACCGCGCTGGGTGACGCAATTGACCAGGACGAGGAGCTGCTCAGCGAAAGTGGCTACTTTTATGCGCGCCTGAATCATGAACGCTTCCTCAATGATCAGACACGTTGCAACGGCATCAGCAGCAGCGTGACCCTGGCCCCGGGCCAAGTGTTGACGGTCTTCGATGGGGCGCCTCAGGTTTTCGAGCCTGGGGTCGTCATCACGCATCTGACCGTTGAGGCGGCACGCGACCGTAGTTTGGAAGTTGTGTTCGACGCGATTCCTTACTCGGAGTCGATATGCTTTCGACCGACATTATTGGACAAGCCGCAGATCGCTGGCACGGTGCCGGCGAGGGTCACCAGTACTCAAAAGAATGATCCTTATGGCCATATCGATATGGAGGGGCGCTACCGGGTCAACTTCCTGTTCGACCGGGACACCTGGCGAGCAGGCGAGGAGAGTGTCTGGCTACGACTGGCACGCCCCTATGCAGGTGATACCCATGGCCTGCACCTGCCGCTGATCTGCGGTACTGAAGTGGCGGTTGCATTCGAACAAGGCGACCCGGACCGCCCTTACATCGCTCATGCATTGCACGACAGTGAACATCCCGACCACGTGACGCTGCGCAACTACAAACGCAATGTGCTGCGAACCCCGGCCAACAACAAGTTGCGCATGGACGATACGCGTGGCCAAGAGCACATCAAGCTCAGTACCGAGCACAGTGGCAAGAGCCAGCTCAACCTGGGTCATGTAGTCGATGCGGAGCGTAATCGCCGGGGAGAGGGGGCAGAGCTGCGAAGCGATGGACATGTCTCCATGCGCGGTGGCAGCGGCATCTTTATCAGCGCCGATGCGCAGCCCGGGGCCAAGGGAAGCATGCTCGAAATGGCCGCGGCCCTGGAGCGACTTGACCAAGCCAAGGAGCAATTGGAAGGGTTGTCGGATGATGCCCAGGCGTGCAAGGCGGATCCTGCGGACGTCCAAGCCCAACTGGACCTGCTTAAGCAAGACTTGGAGCAACTCAAATCCTCGGTACTGCTGCTCAGCGCACCTCAGGGGATCTCACTGACCAGTGGCAGTCATCTCCAGCTGGCTGCCGAGAAGAACCTGATGTTCAACGCTGGCGGGAAGGCGGATGTGAGCGTGGTCAAGCGTCTCTTTGTGGGTATAGGGCAGGGACTGAGCCTGTTTGTGCGCAAATTGGGCATCAAGCTCATTGCCAACCAAGGGCCAGTCAGTATCCAGGCGCAGAACGACAGTTTGTCTTTAATCGCACGGCATGGACTGGACATTTCCAGTACTGAAGATGAAATCCGGATCACTGCGAACAAGAAGATTACGCTCAATGCGGGTGGCAGCTATATAGCGATAGATGCGTGCAGTATTGAATCTGGAACTGAGGGGGATTATGTCATTAAGTCTGCCTGTTTTGAACGTATGGATGCAATTTCAAAAGGGGTGGATTCCTTGAAGTTACCTGAATTAGTCGGGCCTCTAGAAGAATTTGACGAGCAGTTCCAGATTTTTGAAGAGGATGGCCGGTCCGCAATGGTTGGTGTTCCGTATAAGGTTACAAGTGAATCTGGAACGGTTTGGCTGGGAAGAACCGACAGCCAGGGCCGTACCGAACGCATCAAAACTCTCAAGGCGGAAAAGTTATCGTTGTTTTTTGGTCGTGAATTCGAGGAAAGATCGGAAGCTGACAAGTAGTATTATTGGATTAATGAATAAGGTCTCTGCTGAGTGGTGGGTGCGAGTCTGGTTAAGTAATTCGCTAGTGAAATATTGGGTATGGATTAAATTGGTCTTTAATTGGCTCTGCCAACATTGTGTATGGGGGTGGTATGCAAGAAGTCAAGGGGGCGGTGAGTAGTAACTCAGATGCGGAAAGTCTTGTAAAAATTGTCTCGGCGGCGAGCGGGCTCTCATGGGTTAGCCCAAGTGAGAATGACGTTTTTTATATTTCAGATCAAGCGGAGTTTCCAGAAATTATATTTGAGGTGAGAGTGCAAGATACCTTGCCTTTGAACTGGTCGTGGGAAATCGAATGGGATGCAAAAGTTAGTGGGCTAAAAGAGCGGGCGAGGAAAACCAATTCCTTGCAGGAGTTTAAGAAATCAGGATCTTTCAATAGCAATAGTAAAACTTGGACTGCGAAGTTGGAGGAGGTTTTAGGAGGGAGGTTGACGGTTGCGGTGCTCTCTGCTGGGAAGAGTATTAAGCGATCTGTGATAATTAAGGGGGTGAACCCGTCCAAGGAAGTGGTTGCTGCATACGTGGGCGATTTGGATGATATGGATGGATTTGAGAAGCTGTTGGAACAGGAGACGGGAAGTAAGCACTTCATTAATCTTGATGGGGAGCCAATTGTCGCTTTTGATAAAGGTTATGGTATCGCGCAGATGACAAATCCAGCTCCTACCTATGAGCAGGTTTGGAGTTGGAAAGAGAATATTCTAGGCGGGTCGGGCATATATAAGGATAAGGTCGTTGCAGCAAAAAAATATCTAGGTCAGCAGGGGCGGACTTACACGGATGATCAATTGCAGCATGAGGTATTTAGTCGTTGGAATGGTGGGTCCTATCACCAGTGGGATAGTGTTGCAGAGGTCTGGGTCAGAAAGAAAAGTATTCTCTGTGATTCAAATACAGGAAATATTGGCTGGTCTATGGATAAGGAAAAGAATAAGGGGAAAACTGAGAGTGAGCTTCGGGAAAGAGATAAGGATAAGTACAAGGACGGTGGGAAAGGCCAAACCAAGGATCATCCCTGGCAGTACAGTGGGGTGTGTTATGCAGATCACATTTTTGATAAGTAAACTAAGGCTAAGTCTGATTGGTTTTTTTCTCAATGTGTTTTGGGTTGTCGGAGTGTGCGCCAGCGAGGTCCGTTGGGTTGATGCCAAGGATGGGCAGGTGATGGTGAGAGCCCAAAATGGAAACGAATATGTCCTAAGCGTTCCTGTGGGAATAAAAGGGGTCTATTTTGATGGGGATCTGCATCGTGTAGGTGAAAAAGAGTATCTATCCATATTCCAAGTGAGTGCCTCGAACCCCCTGCGGCCCGATGGTTTTTGTGGTTCTGGAGATGAGGTCTGGCTTCAGTTATATGAATCTTCGTCTAAGGTAAGTAGTCGAATATTAGTAAGCAGTTGCCTGCACTCGATCTCGCTAGCGAGCCAGAATTCAGGTCAAGAGGGGCAGGATAATGATTATTCGTCAGTGAAATGGGATGAGTATGGTTTTTCAATTGAGTGGTTCGGTCGGGTCGATAGCTTCAGTCGAGTCGTTTCGCTTACCAGTTATAGATTGTGCGGCGACTCCTTCTGCGCCTCGGACCGTTTTCAGAAGAAATCCGGAAATTGATGAGGTTCAAGTCATACGCTGTATGGAGAATATATCGTGATTGGGATTGTCAGGATTGGAGACAAAAATACGGCGGGTGGAACTGTTCTTTCAGGCTCGTCATCTATGTTGTTTCATGGTGTCGGAGTTGCGCGTCAGGGAGATCCGGTGAACTGTCCGGTTATCGGCCATGGAAGGACTGTTATCGCTGAGGGACACCCGGCCTTTATAGACAATGGCCTTGCTGTTGCCTTCGATGGGCACCGCTGCGGATGCGGTTGCGCATTGGTCTCATCCCTGCCTTGTTCAGGTGTCACGTGAATATGGCAGTTGAAATTCAGAAAGTACAGGAGAAGGCGCGACGGCCGAGCCCACCAAGATGGTCGTTTTGGCTAGGAATGTTACTTCTGCTTCTGCTCTTGGGTTTGATGGGCGGCATATTGCTTGTCGGTCAAGCGCCACCTGTAGATGCGGGGGGGATTTGGCAGGTAGCCCTAGGAACCCCTCTTCTGGTTTGGGTGATGGCAATTTTCACTAGGGTTATTATTTATGCGGGTTACGCTCGGGTTGCTGATGGGTGGGATGAAGCTAGGACGAAGGACCTGGAGCAGAAATATCAGGTTGGTCGCCGGTCATTGCAGATATGGGGTGCAAGTATCTATACGGCTTTGAAGCGTCAAGGTGTAAGTTCAGAAGAGCAAGTCAGTAATCTTCTGTCGGGCGTTAGAGCTATTAAAAGCCAGCCGTTTAGGGTTGGAGGGGATGTAATACGCCATAGCTGCATAGACGGGTATAGCAATGCCGATCCAGAGCAAGTATTGTTACAGGCGTTCGAGCAGGTGTTGACTGATCTCGCACAGATCTTAGATGGGTTGGCTGATGACATCCTACTGAAGGTGCTCGTAGAGGGTGACAGTCAAATAACGGAACGCACTTTACACCGTATGTGGCGGAGCGTATGGCGCAAGTCAGGCATTCGTCAGTCTACGGAAATTATCAGCGATGCCGGATTAGTGGTCGTGGATCAATGGCTTGATCGAGGGGGCGAAGATAACTCGCTGCTCCTGGTTGTTGCTTATCAATTTGCTCCGGAACAACCGAGAGATACAGCTGAGGTAGTGGCGGGCCTGCTGTTGGGCAGCTGCAATCCGGTATCGTCATTGCATCCAATAGCTTGTCTGCATCGGCCTGAGTTTTTGCGTGACTCTGATTCGGATGTAGATTTATCTGTGCAGCAGGCGCTGGAGTGGGTGCCTATAAATGCGTGCTCGATTGAGCATGTTTGGCGATCGGGAGTTGATCGATACTACGATAGGTTGGTGACAATGGCGCTAACAAGCTTGAGCGAGGCTGGAGCCGTTAAAAAGGAGTTTCACGATTTAGATTCATTGCTTGGGTCAGCAGGTAGAGCAGCCCCTTGGTTGGCGATTTCACTCGCATCGGAAAGTATTAAATTGGGTGCGGGGGCGCAATTTGTTATTAGTGGTGGCTCTGATGAGTTGTTTTTTTGCTACTGCGCAGTGACACCTACTTCGCCAAATTCGATCTAGCTTTTTATATATTCGCAATAGTGGTGTAGGTGCTTGCGATAATTGTTGTCATTGCTATGGTTGCGATATTTGCGTTGGTGGCGGTGTTCTGAGGTTGTCTTGGAGGGATAGACTTGTTATCTGATAGAGTGATTGAGTTAGTGTGGTTATTTTTTTGGGTTGCTACTGTGGTGGTATTGTCTGGGGGAGGTCTCCTGGTATTAGGCCGTCGCGTTGGTAGCTTAACTTATCGCCGTCACTCTTCTGTAGATAAAATCCAGGCAGGCAGTAGGCCAGAAGTCAAGCGTACGTCACATGGCGTGTCGATAAACAATTTCAACGTAATACGAGATTGCCTTCGTCAGAAATATGGTTGGTCATGGTCTTTCAAGGTGCGTCTGTTCTTGGTGGTTGGCGAAACTCCTCAAGTCAGTTCTGTTGCACCAAGGTTAATCGATGAGCATTGGTTGGAAGGACGGGCAGTTGTTCTTCTTTATGGTGGCAGTCTTCTATCCAAACCAGACACAACGCTGCTCGATAAATGGCAACGGCAGTTTCGCTGGCGCGGTATTGATGGTGTCGTTTGGGCGCTGAGCGAGCGCCAGGTCGACGACGCTGCTTCAATGAGTGCGAGCATTCATCACCTGCAGGATGTGAGCCGTTATTTAGGTAGGCAATTCGCTGTGCATGTGTGGCAAATCTGTGAAGGCCAATGGGGCCAGTCGGGGCGCGGCATCGAGGCGGTTGGCTGTTTGCTTCCCACTCGGGGAGCCGCAGTTCATTGGGAAGAGCATTTGGGCGCCCTGCAGCGCTCGCTGCGCGAACAAGGTTTGGCGCAGATGCATAACCGCATGGCCCACGATTTCTTACTTCGGCTTGCTCGCGACTTGCAAATTGACGGTGCTGCACGATGGTATCACCTGATTGAGTCCCTTTCGCGAAGGGCGACACGTGGCATCCAGGTCCGTGGTTTGTGGTTCAGTTTGCCAGTTCAGAGGGCAGAGTCTGCGGCGGCAGGTGACCACCATTGGCCCGAAGACCCTGCCTGGTCAGGAATACTCAACGATCGACCTGTCCGAGTCCGAAGGTTGGGTTCGCACCCCGGCAGAATCGCATACGCTTCAGCGCTTGGCCTCGCTGCACTCTGGGGTATCGGCTTGCTGCTGTCGTACGCTAGCAACCGTGCCGAGGTCAATCAAATAGCGGCTGCGTACAGAGCACTGCAGCAGCCTGTGGCAGACACCGAAACCAAGCAGGCACTGGGCGAGCTTGTACGCGAACTCTCCCGCCTGGACTACCGATCAGAACATGGCGCACCGTGGTACCAGCGTTTTGGCCTGAACAGGTCGCGCGACCTGCGTGAAGCAGTGTGGCCACTCTATACGCAGGCCAATAACCAGCAGATCCGCGACCCCGCCGTCTCCGAACTGGAAAAACGGCTCAAAGCGTTGGTCAACTTACCCCCAGCGAGCCCCCAACGCGCCAAGCGGGCACAGCAGACGTACAACTACCTCAAAGCCTATCTGATGTTGGCGCGCCCGGAAAAAGCCGATGCTGCTTTCTTGGCCGAGACCTTGGGCACTGCCGAACCGGCACTGTGGACGTTCTACGGCCAGCATCTGCCCGAGCACCCTGACTGGGCGATCAAGGCCGACCTCAGGTTGATCGCCCAAACGCGCCAGGTGCTGCTGCGCGAACTGGGTCAGCGAAACGCGGAAAGCAGCCTCTATCAGCAGGTCCTCGACACCGCGGCAAACCACTACCCAGCGTTGGGTCTGCAAGAAATGGTCGGTGACACGGATGCGAGCGCCCTGTTTTCCACTGCTGAACAGGTCCCTGGTGTATTTACCCGCCAAGCCTGGGAGGGGCAGGTTCGGGCAGCCATCGAAGACGCAGCGCAGGCGCGCCGCGAAGAGATCGACTGGGTACTCAGCGACAACCCCAACGACATTGCCAAGGAGTTGAGCCCCGACGAACTCAGGGACCGGTTGACCACACGTTACTTCCAGGATTACAGCAGTGCCTGGCTGGGCTTCCTCAACAGCCTGCGTTGGCGTCAGGGCCATGGCCTGAGCGATGTGATTGCACAGTTGACGCTAATGAGCGATGTGCGTCAGTCACCTCTGATCGCCCTGATGAACACATTGAGTTACCAGGGCCAAGCGGGCGTCCGTGGCCAGGCCCTGGCCGATTCCCTGATCGAATCAGCACAGAAGCTGGTAGGGCAAAAAACAGCGCCGATAGTCGATCAACTTCCCCAAACACCCAGTGGTCCGCTCGACAGTACCTTTGGCCCATTGATGACGTTGTTGGGAAAGGAGACTGAAGGCCGAACGAGTGATGACCGCCTGAGCCTGCAGACCTTCCTCACACGGGTCACTGCCGTGCGTTTGAAGCTTCAGCAAGTGGTCAGTGCACCTGATCCTGAGGCAATGATCCAGACGTTGGCCCAGACGGTATTCCAAGGTAAAGGAGCGGACCTGACCGATACCCAGGCCTATGGCAACCTGATCGCCGCCAGCCTGGGTGCCGACTTGGGTGCAGCGGCTAATACGCTGTTCGTTCAACCGCTGGATCAGGCATGGCAACAGATTCTGCAGCCGTCGTCGGCGGGACTCAACAGAGCGTGGCAGCGCGCGATTGTTGATGAATGGCAAGCCGCGTTCAGTGGCCGCTATCCCTTCGCCGCCACCAGCAGTGACGCCTCGCTGCCCATGTTGGGGCAGATGATCCGGGCCGACTCCGGGCGGATCGAGCAGTTTCTGGCACAGCAACTTACAGGGCTTTTGCGCAAGGAGGGCAGTCGCTGGGTGGCTGACCCTCGTCAAAGCCAGGGGTTACGTTTCAACCCGGATTTCTTGAAGGCGATCAATCAGCTCAGTCACCTGGCCGATGTGTTGTACACCGATGGCGGCATGGGGTTGAGCTTCGAACTGCAAGGCAAGCCTGTGCAGGATGTGGTGCACACCACCTTTGTGCTCAACGGCGAAAAGCATCACTACTTCAACCAACGGGAGAGTTGGCAACGCTTTCGATGGCCTGGGCAGGGCGACTATCCGGGGATCAGCCTGACCTGGAGCAGTGTCTACACCGGAGAACGCCTGTTTGCGGACTACCAGGGCACCTGGGGGCTGATACGACTGCTCGAGCAGGCAACTGTCAGCGCTTTGGACGACCGCGACAGTCGCTTTCGGGTCGTGTTGAGCGCGCCGGATGGTCTAGGCCTGACCTGGCACTTGCGCACGGAGTTGGGTGAAGGCCCGCTTGCGCTGCTCAAGTTGCGAGATTTCAACTTGCCTCAGGAGATTTTTCTGGTGGGTGAACATGACTCGCAGCGCTACACCCAGAACGGGGGCTTCGAATGAGCCTGAAAAGCCTGATCGAACGCTGTTTGCCCGGTATCGAACCGCTGGCCTTGGCGCGCAAGCACAGTGATGGCTGGGAAGCCTGGCTGATACCCATCCGCGATGACCTGCCAGTCGGAGAGGATCCGGGGTATGACGACGATTTCCAGCGCATGCGTGAAGAGGTCAACAAACTCTCCGGGGCGGATGTGGACCTTGTGGCGCAACTGGCGCAGAAGCTGCTCCAGCAGTCCTGCAAAGACCTTCGTGTTGCCACCTACTACCTCTGGGCACGTTTGCACAGGGACGGTGAGGCAGGCCTGGCTGATGGATTGAACATGCTGGCTGCCCTGATGGAACGTTATGCCTGTGACATCCTGCCGGCGCGTGCCAACAGCCGCAAGATGGCGTTGGAGTGGCTTGCTGGCAGCAGAGTATTGGCCAGCTTGTCGCTGCATCCTCAGGTGGTCAAGGCTGAAGCCGAGCGGACGGTAGCTGCCCTGGTGTGGCTGGAACACGGTTTTAGCAATTGGCCGGAAGACCAGCGTCCGAGACTGGACGCCTTGTACAGTGCCCTCATTGCTCGCCTCGCTGTATCGGGAGGCGTTGATGCAATCGTCCCGCAGGTCAGCACCGATGCACCTACGGGCGGTAAGGGCACAGGGCCGAGCCCAAACCCCATAAAGTCCGGGCGAGATTTGCTGGACAGCGGCCGGGGGCTGGCAAGTTACCTGCGTGAGCAACCAGAGGGGGGGCTCGCAGCGCATCGACTGATGAAGAGCTTGCGTTGGGACACCGTGCATCAGGTGCCACCACACGACTCACAGGGGATCACCCGCCTGGCCCCGCCGCGTGGCGAGTATCGCGCGCAGCTCAAGCGCCTGCACCTGCAGCAAAACTGGACCGAGCTGATTGACCAGGTGGAGGGGATGTACGCCGAAGGCGTCAACCACTTCTGGCTGGATCTGCAATGGTATCTGCACCAGGCCCTGAGCAAATCAGCAGAGCCCCAGAACAGCTGGGCGGATGTCGTCAAACATGATCTGGGCATGCTTCTGCAGCGTCTGCCAGGGCTGGAAATGCTCCATTGGAATGACGGCTTGGCATTCGCCGATGAAGCCACGCGTGAGTGGATCAATCAGCAAGTCAGTGGTAACCGCCCGGAACAGTGGCTGCCCGCAGCTGCGCCTGCCACATCGACGGGGGCATGCGAAATACTCGCCTTGGAGCCCGAAGCACTGGCGCAAGCGGATGCCGACGGCGTGGAGCAGGCGCTGGCCTGGTTGGCGAGCCGGCCGGATGTACAGACCGGGCGGCAGCGCTGGCTCCTGCGTTTGCTGATGGCGCGGGTGGCCGAGCAGTGCGGCAAGGCTGAGCTGGCCATCCATCTGTTCACGGAATTGGATACTACTGCGCAACGCCACACGTTTGCCGACTGGGAGCCGGATCTGCTCTTCGAGGTCAAGGCGCGTTTACTCAAATTGCTGCGTTTGAAAGCCCAGCGCAACGACGCCGACAGGCCCGCCTTGGCGCGACAAATGGAACACCAGCTCGCTGCGCTCATATCCATCGACCCAGTACGTGCTGCGGTGCTGTGCAGCTGACCCACTTTGATCAGGAATCTGTTTTGAGTACGGACAACCCAACCCTGCGTTACTTCGATGCTGAAATGCGCTATTTGCGCGAAGCGGGCAAAGAATTTGCCCAGGCTTTTCCAGACCGTGCGGCGCAACTCAATCTGGACAAACCCGGCGCTGAAGACCCTTATGTGGAGCGCTTGTTCGAGGGCTTCGCGTTCTTGATGGGGCGTCTACGCGAAAAACTGGACGACGACTTGCCTGAGCTGACAGAGGGGTTGGTCAGCCTGTTGTGGCCGCATTACTTACGCACCATACCCTCGCTGGCCATCGTTGAACTGATGCCTGATGTCAGCCAGATGAAAGGCAGTGAAGTGGTCGCAAGTGGCTTTCAGGTGCTGTCGCAGCCGGTGGGGCAGCATCGCACTCGATGTCGCTACTCCACCACGCAGGATTTGACTCTGCGGCCACTTCAGCTCGATACCGTGCGCCTTGATCATGAGCCAGACGGATGTGCTGTGCTACACCTACGATTTGCATGTGGAGCGTTGGTCGATGGGCGTCAGCTGGACCTTGCGCACATACCGTTGTATCTGAATGCCGATGCCGCGCTCGCCAGTGTGCTGCACCAAGCGCTGACCTTGAACGTGCAGTCGCTCCATATACGCGTGCCGGGCAGAGCGGATCGGCAAGGATTCGCGGGGTATTTCAAGCCAAAGGGCTTTGCTGACGACGATCGGCTTTGGCCCAAGGGCGAGAGTGCGTTCAGCGGTTATCAATTGCTACTTGAGTACTTCACGTTCCGAGAGAAGTTCATGTTCGTGACACTCTGCGGCCTGGAATCGATAACGCTGCCTGCGGGCGCGCCGTGGTTCGAACTTGACGTCGTACTTGGCGAGGCCTGGTCACATGCTGCTACGCCTACAGCAGAGCACATTCGTCTACATGCAGTCCCGGTGATCAACCTGTTTGCGCTGGAAGCGGATCCTCTCATCTTAGATCCCCTTCAGAACGAATACCTGCTCAGGCCAATGCGGCTGCAGGACGGCCATACCGAGATCTACTCGGTTGACAGAGTTTCTGGGGCAAAAGATAGCGTGCGTCAGGACTACGTGCCTTTCAGCAGCTTTCGCCACAAAGGGGGGATGCTTCGCGACGAGGCCCCCGAGCGCTACTTTCATACACGCCTGAGGCGTGGAGCCAATGGCCTTCATGACACGTGGCTGATTCTTGGCGGGGAGGGCTTTGACAAGGATGTATTGCTCAAGCGCAAAAGCCTGTCGCTGCGCCTGACCGGTACCAATGGTCAACTGCCGCGCAAAGCACTGCGCAGTACATTGCTCGATTCAGCGGCGCAGTCCACACAGGCAGGCTTGCGCGTACGCAATCTGACTGCGCCGACCCTGCCGTGTTACCCGCCAAACCGTGATCGTTTCCACTGGCGTGTGCTCAGTCACCTGGGGTCGAATTTTCTGCCGATGCTCAACAGTGCTGAAGTACTGCGCGGCACGCTGGCCTTGTACGAGTGGACAGGTAGCGAAACGAATCGGCGGCGTCTGGAGGCCATTGTCGACGTCAAGCATCACCTGATTCAGCGATTCGAAAAGGGCTTTTTGCTACGAGGCGTGGATATCGAGGTGACTGTCGATAGCAATGGTTTTTCAGGCGAGGGAGACATCTACCTGTTCGGCGAAATGCTCAGCCGGTTCTTCGCCCTGTATGCGGATATTCACTTGTGCACGCAACTGACCATGATTCTGCAACCGACGGGGAGGTGCCTGCGATGGAACGAACATCACAGTCAGCGTATTCCCGGTTAAAGGCAGAGGGCATTCTGCAGGTACTGGCGGAGCAGGTGTCAACGGCGAACGTCTACCGCTTCTGCCAAGTACTGGAGCAGGTGCTGGACGAACAGCCACCGTTGGGGAGTACAGCGCACCCGGGCGATGACCGGGTTCGGTTCCGGCCGGACCCTGGAATGGGATTCCCGGCAGGTGAGTTGAAGGGCATCGAGATCGATGAGGCGTTTCCTGACCGACCCTTGACGGTGCGTACCCGGCTGCTGGGTTTGTATGGGGTCGACTCTCCTTTGCCAACGGCCTATCTGGACGATATCGCCCAGCGGCGCGAAGGCCATGAGGCGCTAGAACATTTCCTCGACATCTTCAACCACCGGATATTCACCCAGTTCTACCGAATCTGGCGCAAGTACTCCTACCCGGCAACGTTCGAACCGGGCGGGCGCGATGTCACATCACAGTGCTTGTTGGGTTTGATCGGACTGGGTATCCCCGGTACGGCCGAGCGCATCGCCACGCCCATGTCACGTTTCCTGGCCCTGCTCAGCGCGATGCGTCTACCCACGCGCAACGCGGAAGGGATTAGCGCACTGGTGAAATTGCTGGCGCCGCAGACAGAGGTGCAGGTGACTGGGCATTGGCCGCAGAGAGTGCTGCTTGAGCAGCCCGCCAGCCTTGCCCCCGAGCGTCCGGTGATGTTGGGCCAAGGCATGCCGTTAGGTGCTGTCGGGCACGATGCGAACAGCCAGCTGCGCCTGCGGCTGTGTACCGAGGACCAGGATGAGGCGCATGAGTGGCTGCCTGGTGGTCGGCTGATCGCCGATCTTCGCGTGTTGCTGGAGGTGTACCTGGGGTGGCGCTGTACAGCGCTGCTGCAGCTCACTATTGCGCGCGAAATGGTGCCGGTTCCGGTATTGGGGCGTACCCAGTCGATGCTGGGAATGACCGCTGTATTGAAGCGGGCAAAGGGCGTTCACGCACTGGCTCAAGAAGACACGATCACGATCAATCTGGGCCGATACCAGGGCCTGCAATTGAACCCTTGCCGGAGAGAGGTACAGCATGTGGCGTACCAGTTTTAAGGCCTTCACAGCGTCCACTCTGATCGGTGTATTGGGTGGGTGTGGTCTCGCACAGAAGGTGGCGGATGGCACGGCGTCTACCGCTCATGCGATTTTTTACAAGCAAGTCAGAACGCTGCATCTGGACCTCAATGGCCGGTCAGCGATGAATACCAATGCTGAAGAGATGAGCGGACTGTCGGTCCCCGTTCTGGTGCGGGTTTATCAGTTGAGGGGCAGCCAGGCGTTGCAGAACGCCACTTATGACGAACTGGTGAGCCAAGGCGAGCGAGTGCTTCGCGATGATCTGCTTGATGAGCGCGTCGTGGTGATCAAGCCCGGTGAAGCGGCGCAGCTGAATACTCCACTACAAGGCGAAGCACAGTATGTCGGTGTGGTTGCTTTGTTTAGAAGTCCAGACGTTCTGCAAGATACGTGGCGGCTTGTCCTGGACCGTGACGACCTCGACCCGGATCAGGCCCGCGTAATTGAGTTGGGCGACAACCGATTGACGCTTCGACCGCGTGCGGAGGGCTGAGAGCATGTTCCCGACCAGTCCTTCCCTTTACGAGATCCTGTTGCAAAACTTCAGCGGTGAGTTGGAACTGGACCAGGTCAGTGAAGAAGACCAGTTGACCCTCTCGGTGCTGGACAATGTCCAGCGCATTCTCAACAGCCGTGCGGGTTCGCTCTCGCATCTGCCGGATTATGGCTTGCCGGACATGGGCACGGTACTGCAAGGGTTACCTGCCTCGGCCCATGGTTTGATGAATGACATCGCACGAACATTGCGTCGTCATGAGCCACGCCTGGCCGAGGTGAGCATCGCGCTGCTACCTCAGTCTCGCCCTGGGCACCTTGAGTACGCCCTTCAGGTAATCATCAAGGGCGGCGGCCGGGTGACCTTTGGAACCACCCTTGGGGCTGAGGGCCGGGCTGTGGTGCGTCACCTCAAGCAGGAAGGCTACCTGCCCAAGTACTAGACAGACAACCGAGGGGGTCGGATGACGGCGCTTTTTGAAATGCGTGTTCGCCTGGGTGGGGATGCGGGCAATCTTGATGAGTTCAAGCTGCTGCACGGTGAGTTGGCGAAGCTCAATCACCCTGCCTGCCCAGACGTGGATTGGGCAAAGGTCGAGGGGTTGTCCTTGCGGCTTTTCGAGCTGAACGGGGTTGAGCTGCAGACGGCGGTGGCGTTCGTGCTTGCGCGTAGCTACCGCACGGGGCTGACGGGCTTGACGGAAGGGTTGGCACTGCTCTCTAGGCTGACCGATGAGTGGCCGCGCTTGTGGCCGGTGCAGGCGTCAGCTCGCATCGATCTCATTGCATGGCTGTTTACTCAGTTGCATCCCTTGGTTCGCAGGGTGGAATGGGGCAGGTCAAGTGCGGCGGCGTTGAGCGAGCTGATTGTTGAGTTGAGCCGGCTGGAGCAGCGTTTGGAACGCCTTGGTCATGCGCCATTGGTTTCGCTACAGGTCTTCCGAAACCAGATACTCAGCCTGCTGCAACGCATATCTGGAAGCATGGCGGCGCCGATGCCGCTTCTGTCACAGCCATCGCTATTGTTTACTGAACCATCAGTCAGTCCTCATATCGCCTCCGTTGTGCCTGCACCGTCGACCTACACATTTGTTGTCGAGCATCCTGCGCACAAGCGCGCTGTACTGCCGTGGCTACTGACCTTGATGGTCACCATTGCATTTATGGGGTGGTTAGGGTGGCAACAATGGGCATCCACGCAAGTTAGTGAGCCTCCTACCACTGAGCCGATCCAGCTCGACAGCCTAAACCTGTTCGCCCCCGGCAGCGCCGAACTGAAACCCGGCTCTACCAGGTTGCTGATCAATGCCCTGGTTGGCATCAAGGCTCACCCTGGTTGGCTCATCGTGATTACGGGACACGCGGATGCGCGGGGTGATGCGGCCAAGAACCTTGATCTCTCTCGAGCCCGTGCCTCTGCAGTTCGCGACTGGATGCAGCGCATGGGCGATATCCCGAACAGTTGCTTTGCAGTTCAGGGTGTCGCGGCCAGTCAGCCGGTGAGAAGCAACGACACCCTGAAGGGCCGAGCGGAGAATCGTCGTGTGGATATTCGCTTGGTGCCTGAAGGTAGTGCCTGCGGTGAGCTAGAGGCTTCAGGGCGTTCGCTTGGCAGCGATGAGGCGGCGTGACGATGAACGCGTGGGGTATTTGGTGCTTCAGGGCACTGAACGCAGTTGGGTGTGGAAGCGCGGTCCTAAGCATCAGCTCATTCGCCGTAGACAGTGTGAAGAGGTAGTAGATGCGGAACGAAGAACGGATACAAGCGCTGCGCTACAGCACGCACGTCATTGAGCAATTGCAGTCAGAGATACGTACCGTGCGTAAGGATATGCCAGGTATCCAGCATGCCCATCATGTCCAGATCAAACTCCTGCGTGAGAGCGTGAAGTTCATCCTGCCCAATTGCGCTGAGCTGGTGGATATGGGGGAACTCCGCCAGGCACATCTAGACCTGGCACGACTGCCTTTTCCGGTGGTGGCGTTGGAATCGCCTTGGGTGTTCGTTGGCAATGAGGGAGAAGACAAGCCCGGGTGCCGGCGGTCAACAAAGCGAATTGCACTTTGCATCGCCATGGGGCCTGAGCTGGCTGAGATGCTGCCTGACACCGAGCGTTTCCTTGAAGAGGAACATGGCGGCGTGGTGGTGTACTCGTTGTATTGGAATGACGCTACAAGTCGTTGGGTGCTGCCAATGGGTGGGCTCTTCGTTCCCCATGAAAACGAAGTCGCAGCTTACAGCCCTGGTGAAGCAACGCTGTTGGAGCGCCTGTCAAACGACTCATTATTGGAAGCGGATCCGGCCAATACCAAACCACGAAAATTCAATATCGCGCCTACGGTCTTGATGCCGGAGAAGTTTGGCCACTTTTGTGAAGAGCTTGGGCTCGAACAAACATTGGCCTGCATCGTTAGAGAAACACGGGACGAAGTGACGGCGTACCTGCAAGCCAGTGTCATGCTGAATTGTGCCAATGTGCGCATTGCGGACGTTGCTGCCCCGAACCTGTTGAACAAGAAGCGAAAGGCCAAAGGCAAGCCACCGTTCTTCAACTATCACGTGCTGCAAGTTGAGGCACCGCGAAGCGGTTCAGTAGGCGCGGGTGGTCATCATGCTTCGCCCAGGGGGCATTTGCGGCGGGGGCATATCAGGCGTCTGCAGGATCGGATGGTTTGGGTGCGGCCTGCTTTTGTGAATCCCAGTGCGACTGGGGAGATGATTCACAAGGACTATTCACTGAGTCCATCTCGGGAGGTCCAATGATGACGGACGGTGAACTGGGGAAGAGCATGGATCGGCTGGCAAGGGAACAATATGAGCGAAGTTGCCGCGTTGTGGACATGCTCAGTCGCGAAGCCACTCTGGTTTCGGAAATTGCCTCAATGCGGGCACAGGTCAAGCTCGCTCGACAGGAAGACCATGCAGGGCGTCAGGCGCTGGACACCCAATGGCTGAGAAGGATCAACTACGCGATCATCATGACCAAGAAAGAGCTGGCCGGCCTTCGTGTTGATCGGGGGCTGGCACAATTTCAGCAGAAGGAGGAGCGGCGTAGGTTGATCTTGATGACCCAGCTCTCCGAGCAGGCACTGTTCATGCGTCATGCCAAGCGTCTGCTTTCCAAGAAGGTCTACGAAGAAGTTCGTATGGCCGCTCGAAGTGAGGTATCGGTGGTTGTTACATTGATGCCAGAGCATGTGCTTTATGATTGCCCGTGAGTGGGCCCTCGTGGCTTCAGCCTGGTACTCACCTGCGGTTGCAACAGCGTAAGCACTTCCATATGCGCTGCGGGCCCGGCTTGAGGGATGCTCCAGGCGACGGCTCTTGCCATCAGGTTTAGATCTGCTAGAGCGTCGACGTCAACCCGATAGCTCTGCTGGAACATGCTGATGTCATGGAGGAAGTCTGGCGCAGCCATTGAACTACGCTGCTCACGCCGTTGAGCAACTGCGTTTTGATCGCCAATGGGCCGTTCGGACTAACCGAGACCTCGGGCCGATGTATGACGCCGTCATCGAACTGCTCTGCGAGAGCGTCAAGTTCATCTTGCCTAACCGTGCAGAACTGGTCGATCTGTCGGAACTGCGCCAGGCACATGTGGATATGGCCCGCTTGCCCTATCCGGTGGTTGCATTCGAGGCCACATGGACTGACGCAGCGGGGACAGGCGGCGCTAAGCTTGCCGGCGAGCGATCATCCAGACGCATTGCACTGTGTATGACCCTGACCGCTGAGCTTGCCGAGCGGGTTCCAGGAACCCAGGTGTTTCTGCAAGAGCCTGAAGGTGGCGTGCTGGTGATCCCGATTAGCTGGGGGGATGGCCAAGGGCGCTGGAAGATGCCGCTGGGTGGGGTGTTCATTCCACATCAGAACGAGGTTTCCGACTATGTGCCAGGCGAAGCCTGCCCCGTCACGCGGATGGCCTCCCAATGCGTGGCGGCCTCAAAAGTGCCTGTCAAGCGGCTGAAGACGTTTCGAGCACTGCCGTTCAATCTCATTCCGAGTGTGATCGGCCAGAACTCCAGCTACTCGGAAGAGGAGATCGCGACCCTGATCCTGGCTGACGTGCGTGACGAGATCCCCATGCTGCTACAGGCGTGTATTGTGCTGAACTGCTCCAACGTGCAGGCGGCCAAGCTGCCAGCGCCGATCGCGCTGAACAAGAAGCGCCAGGCGAAAGGGAAGCAGCCATTCTTTGAGTACCGAGTGTTGCAGGTGGGCCCGCCGCGAGGCCGAAGCGACCAAGGGAGTGGCAAGCACCATGCGTCACCGCTGAGCCACCTGCGTCGGGGGCATATCCGGCGGCTGGAAGGGAAGACCGTGTGGGTGCGTCCGACCGTGGTCAACCCAGGGGCAGAGACAGCCGTGCCCAAGGTCTATGCTGTGCGAGCATCGGCCGCATCTTCTTAATGAGGCTGTCGGTGGGCATGATTAGACGTATGCAGACCGCGACGGAACACGATGGAGAATTTGGGCTTGCCATGCTCAGGCATCTAGTCCATAATCTCGTCCACTGCAGCGGGGCAGGGCTGAAAAAGCCTAGCCTTTTCAAAGGGATAGATGCTTAGTTGGCGTCTCGTTTCCCGCTCCATACATGTAACGCAAAAAGGGACCTTAGGGTCCCTTTTTTCGTTTCTGTCGTTACCCGAAAATAACGACTCCGGGCTTGCGCCCGGGCTGGGTATTCAACGGTACTCGATGGTGAAGTTCAAGGCCCCTTTCGCTGTTCCTGGTGTAACTGTGGGCGCGGTCTGGTAGTACTGCGCGCGCAACTCAAAATGCATGGTGCCGGGGATAATGGCCGCCATGTCGATGAATTCTTCCAGTTTCAATGGTGTGCTGTCGCTGCGCAGCACCTGGATGCCGATACCGCTGGCGGAAGAGTCGGTGGTCAGGCTGAACAGGCCCAGGTCGCGGTCGATCGGTACCGAACCACTCACGCCGTCCAGGCGCATGAACGCACGGGCAACGCTGCCCGCCGGGTCGTCCACGCAGTCGTTGAGGGTGATGGAGAAATCGACCGGATTGGTTGTGGTGTTCAGCCCGGTGAACTTGGCGATGTCGTGGCTGCCCAGTTGCACCGGATTGGCGCTGACCGCATCAGGTTTCAGCGTGCATTGTGCCTGTGTAACGGTGGCATTTATACGCAAATTGATGGCACTGCCCACATCCGAGACCGTGCCCTGCATGACATTCTGGTTGGCGATAAATTGCGGGCCGGCAGGGATGTTGCCGGTTTTTATGAGGGCCGCATACTTGATCCGCAGCGTTTGCATTCGCATGTTTGTCGGGCTCATCATCTCCCGGTTTTCGGCAATGAAGGGCAACGCGCCAATGCCTCCGTCGTTGGCCTTGAACTCGTTACTGGCAGTGCCGTTGAGATAACCGCTAAACTCCATGTACAGGCCTACACCGGGAATACTGGTCTGAAAGACCTTGCCATCGACATTCTTGCCGTCAATTGGCGGAAAGGTGCCGGTGGCAGGAGAGAGGGGAGAGGTGATATTTGCGGTCAACAGGCCCTTGCCGTCGTTCTCGCACAGAAGTACGGCACTGGTCGTTCCCATGTTTCTCATCGTCAGTGAGCCGATTTTGCTACCGACCGGGGCATTGAACGGCACATAGTACGAGCCAAGGTCGGTGGAGAAATCCATCGGGCCGGCTGTACTCTCCCACTTGCACTCGGCAATGGCGTGCGCCTGGCCCGACAGTGACAGCATGGCGGCAATAGCGGTGATGCTCAGGTTGAATCGTGAAAATAACGGCATGGTCGGTGTCCTGTATCTGGCGCGCAGTGTGGGTGCGTTCAGGGGGCGGGGCAGCGCAGGGTCTGCATGCGGTAGCCTTGATCTTCCGGCATGGTTGCCGGGTCGATGGCCAGCAGGCAGCGCTGGCTGTCCTTGTCGCCCCATTGGGCCTGCAGGGTCTGGGCCTGGCCGTCGGTGGCGATCAGCGCCTGGCCGGCCTGGCCCACTACTGCAAGGTGCTTGCCCTGCCGGTCAATGACTTGGGTGCCGAACGGCAGCGCGCGGCCATCGGCATGTTGCAAGGTGAGAATCAGGCGGTTGACCCGTTGCGCCTTGAACCGTGCAAGGGCCACCGCGCCCCGGCGTGGCACTACCTGTGTGGCGCCGTTCTCGATCTCCACATCGGGGCCTAGCTGGTCGGTTTGCAGGGTGACCTGATTCACCCGATACGGGCGCATGTGCGGCACGAGCATGTAGCCTTTGCTGTTGGTGCTGCCACCTGGAACGTTGTCAGCGCCGGCCCCGGGAACATCGGGAACATGGATCAGCGTATTGGTTTCGCCCAGGTATTGCCCTAGCACGATACCGTCTGCGTGGGCCAGTAGTGCACCGCTGGCATTCACCGAAACGCTGCGGTAATCGTCCGCTTCCGTGTAGCCGGCGCCCAGGTTGACCTTTTGTGTCTGGTAGGCCAGCGACAGCGAGGCGGTTTTGTGATGTTGTTCGTCATTGGCCAGCGAGGCGACATAGTTCAGTCGGTGGTCGTCCGAGCCGCCGTTGATTGAGGCGCGCTCGTTGACGCGGCCATCGTTTTCCTGGATGTCGAAACTGGTGCTGGTCGCGGTGGCGAAATCCAGCGGAATGGTGATGCCCAGGCCAATGATGCGGTCGTTCTGGTTGCTGTCGCTCAGCGACTGTGAGGCGTACAGGTTGAAGCTGACCCGGCGGTATTGGGTGTTGAACTGGAACTGGTACTGACGGCGTTGCAGGCTGCTGTTCCAGTAGTCATCTTGTGACAAGGTAAGGCTCAGCGAGCTGCGTTTGCCTAAAGACTGGTAGATCGAGGTTTCCAGGCGGCTGCGGCGGTTGCCCAGGTAGCGACTGGAGGCATTGCGCTGCTGCACGGCCTCGTTGAACTCGCGGTAGCCTTCAGTGGAGTAGCGGTAGCCGGCAAAACGCAGGCTGGTACCGGTCTGGAACGCTTTACCGTAGCGCATCGAATAGCTTTGCCCCTGCACCTGGCCGCCCTGTTCACCCAGGTCGGTGCGGGCTTGGGTTACGTCCAGAGATGCAGCCCCGAGCTCGCCGAAATCGCGCGCCAGGCCGACGTTGGCAGCGTTGTAGTACTCGCTGCCCAGCAGGCCGCCGTACAGCGTGGTGTTCCATTTTCCACCGCGGGCAAGGGTGGCTTGCCACAGCGCCGGGTTGTCGATGCCATCGGCGCCGTCGTAGCGCCCGGCAACCAGGTTATAGCGCCAAACCCCTTCACGCAGCAGGTTGCCGAGGGTGGAGTAGGGCTGGATGAAGCGCCGTACTTGGCCGTCGGCCTCGGTCAGGACGATTTCCAGGTCGCCGCTGCTGCCGCCAACGCCGAGGTCGTCGATTTCGTAGGGGCCGGGAGCGACGTAGGTGGAATAGATAGGGTAGCCGTTCTGCAGTACTTCCAGCTTGGCCCTGGTCTGTGCCACACCGCGGATGATCGGAGCGTAGTTCTGCATCACGTCGGGCAGCATGCCCATGTCGGTGGCCAGTTGCACGCCCTTGATCGGCAGGCTGCGGAATACATCGCCGCTGGTGAAGGTTTCACCCAGGGTGGCGGTGCCCCATTGGCCGGGTAGATCGTGCTGGGCATAGGTGTTGAAATGGCTCCAGTTGCTGCCTTCGCCATCGTCGCGCCAGCTCTGGCTGCTGCGCAGGCGCCAGCCAGCCAGGTTGATGCCGCTGTTCAGGTACAGGTCCTGGCTGCTGCGGGTGCTGTTGGAGGCGCCACTGAGGTGCTGCGCGGAGGCCTGGTAGTTGACAAAGGCGGCGTTGATGCCGCTGTCCCAGCGCTCGGGCGCCACGCTACCGGCGACGTCCCGGCGCAGGGCGATTTGCGGGATCGACAGGGCCAGTTGCAGTTGGCCGGCGTCGAGCTCGTAACTGGCTTCGGGTACCAGCGTTGGCAGGTTGACGCAGCCTTCATCGCTGGGCAGTGGCTCGGGCAGGCCTTGTTCGCGCAAGCCCAGTTCGCGGAGCAAGCTGGCGCTCAGGCAGGGCTCCAGGCCCTTGCCGTCACTGCGTTCGCTAAAGTCGATTGCATGGCGGCCCGCATGGGCCTGGTTGACCAGCACATCGACTTGGTAACGGCCGGGGGCCAAGGTGGCTTGCGCGGCCAGGGTGTTCAGTGCTGCGACGCTGGTATCGCTTGATTGGCCCGGGGTTTGGCGCATGAAGTTGGGGTTGAACTGAACCCTGCTTTCATCAACTGCTGCAGCTACGTTGGTTATGAACCACAGGCTAGAACCGGCGACATGAAAAAGCAGAGCCGAGCGAAGGCGTGCCGGTGATAGCCGGCCTTGTTTGGGCTTGCGCATAAAGGGTGTTCCGTTTTTATGTCGGCTCTGATTGGGCGCCGTAGCAGTCATTGAAAATGGGTATTCAGACCAAGGTCATTCCTCAGTTTGGGGGAAGACAATAACAACGTAGGCGCGGTATTTTATGTAGGAAAATTCCGAACCTATTGCTGCTGGTTACGTTTCGGCTCTCGGTGAAGTCCGCGCGGTTTGGTGGTTGTTAGGCTGCGATAGGGTTGATGCATGCTATTCGTTACCCAGTGTTGCTGGGGGCAGTATCTCCCTATCCCTTAGCCGTTCTTCAAGGAAATTTGGAAAGTGTGACTTCAAGTTGTAGGTGAGGCAGGAACGTTAAAGGATGTAACTGTGGTTTTTTCAGGTCGTGCAGATATTTGTTGAGACACAGGTGTACTTCGGGTAGAAAGTGGTGAGCTTGTAAGATCAGACCACGAATTGCCCTTGAGGAAGTTAGGATCCGTCAGATCGGGTAATGCGGTGTTAGTTACGGCCCCCAAAGGGTTCAGTTTTTTTGTATCATTTATTGCTCCATTGAACTGATATATTTTGTTGCTTGTATTGGTTGGCGTGATTGGAGGGGGGGCGCTGTCAAAAGGCTTGCGGCGCGGTATAGTGTCGATGCCTGTGCCTACAACATCAGAGCCACCTCCTGGTGGCGGCGGATCCTTCAGTACCCTCCGTAACTGCCAATTCTTAAAAGCATTGTACCCTATCGCGATCAAGCTACTCAGTGCACTGGCAATCCCCAACCAGAACCCTGTGTCGCTCAGGGTTTCATCCATGGTTGCCAAGGCAACAAAGGAAACAGTTGTAGAGATCACGTCGATTGCCAAGCTGACGGCGCCGAGGGCGAAGGCCAGGGTCAGGCCAACCGGTGGCATCGTGAATATACTTATCACCGCAAACACCGCACCGATCGCCGCGCCTAACCAAGACATCCAGTGTGCTTTGGGTTTGATCGGGGTGGGTGGTATATAAGGGTTTTCCATGCTATGGCGTATGCCGTAATGGCCGCTTGGGTCACGCCAGTTCACCGGGTTGCCGCCGCAATACACATAGGGGTTGATCCCGGCGTCTTCGGGGGCTGCCGCATCCGGGCTGTGGAAACGCATCAGCCCAGGGTTGTAGGCACGGTAGCCGCGCCCCAGCAGTGACCAGCCCAGCGCCCGTTCGCGCGATTCGCCGTTGAAGCCGAGCAGGCCAACCAGGTGTTCATTGTCGGGTGATTCGCCATATGCGGTGTACGTGGCGTCATGCCGCCCGTCGGCACTGCATTCGCCGAGCACACTGTTGGCCGCATCGGTCATGAAAAGGCGGTTGTCTGCGGTTCGGCCGGGGCGTTGCAGACCCAGCGGGCGCTCGCCGGCATACAGGTACTGAGTTAGCAAGTCGTCTTCACGGGTGCTGCTCAGTTGATAGCGCTGGTAACGGCGCAGTACTTCAGTGGCCTGCTCATGCCGCGCTCCGATCAGATTATTATGGCTATCGTAACGGTAGCGGTAGATCGGCTGCCCGCTGTCGGCATGCAGCACTTCGCTCAAGCGCCCATGATCGTCATAGACCAGTTTGTTGCCCCATTCGTCGTTCAGCAGGTTGCCGTCGCCATCATGTTCGAACGCCTGCCTGGCCGGGTAATCGGGCTGCAGGGTGTGGTTTACCTCCTTGAGGATTAAGCCATCGTAGGTATAAATGGCCTCATCTGCCTTGCCGTCTGCGAAGTCGGTATAGCATTCGCTCAGGTTGTTCAGCGTGTCATAGACAAAGTACTGGCTGGTGATTGCGCGGCCACTGGCGTTGCAGGGCAGTGTGATACCTGAACAGATGTAGGAATCCAAGCGGTCGAGGGCGTCGTACTCGAATGTTTCCTGCAACTGCAGCTGACCGTCGCGGCTGAGGGTGCGCGAGAACAGCAGGTCATCTTCGCGCCATTTCAGCTTGATCTCCTGCGTGAGAGTGGAACCGTCTTGCCGTGTCAGAGTTTGCCTGCGGGTGTCTTCCCGGCCCAGGCTGTCGTAAGTCTGTTCGCACAGCACCTGCAGTTTGTTAAGCCCGTCCGCAGTCAGCGTTTTCCACAGCCGGCCGGTTGTGTCGTATTCAAAGCGGGCAACAAGGCTACCTTGGGTGGTTTTTTCCAGTTGGCCCAGGTGATTGTATTCATGCACGACGGTATCGCCGTCATTGTCGCTGTAGCCCAAAGGCAGGCCTTGTAGCGAAGTTTGATAAGTGCATGTGTAGTCTTTGCGATTGGCCTCCTGCCAGGTGGCTTCGAACAGGTAGCCTTGATCGGTATATTTGTAAATACGGGTGCCTTGCTCGTTGCTGGCGTGATTGACGGCAGTGGTTTGGCGATCGTAGTCGAACGTGGTTTTCAGTGTGGGGGTTTCGATACGCTCTGGCTGCATCGAGCGCGTAGGCCGATAATGGTAGGTATAGGAGCGCTTGTTGGTCCTACGTGATTCTACCTGCGAGGTATTGGCCTTGTAGCTGTATGTTTCCTTTTGCAACCCAGCAGCCATCGAGGTGAGGCGCTCGAGGCCGTCGTATTGTCTGCTCCAGGCCAGAATGGGTTTGGCTGTTCTGGTCTTTTTCACCTGCAGTTTCTCTGCCAGTGCTTCGGCGCTATGCAGTGGGAACTCGCTGAGCACTGCCGACTGGTCCGGCCTCAGGGTATGTATAACCCGGCCTTCGGAGTCATATTTGTACTCCGTGACGCGGCGCACATGTGCGTTGCCTGAACTGTTGAAATTGTGTTCTTTACGGATGCAGCGGCCCAGGCCGTCGTAGGTGTAGTCGCGAGGGCTGACTTCATTGCCTGCCTGGTCGAGGCGGTACTCCCGGCTGGGCTTGTCGAATGGGTTTTTCTCGACAACCTGCAACTGCTGGCGCTCGCCTGGGCGGTCGGATGCTTGCAGCCACGTGGTGACAATCTCGCCAGCCTTGCCGAAAGGTGAAAACTCACTGTGCAGGGTCACACCCGTCGGCAGGGTGACTTTGCACTGCAGCCCCCAGTCATCGTATTGGTAGATGTTGGTCAGCTCGAGGGTTCGGTCAGGGTAGTAATCGAATGTGGTTGCATTTTCCAGTTGCCCAAGTTCGTTGTAGGTGTACTTGGCAACCGTCTTTTTCTCCCGCGTGTGCTTGCTGCCCGGCACCCCAGCCGTTTCGCGCTCTTCGATCACCACTCGGCTGCAACCGTCCAGGGTTTGGTAAGTGGTGACCCCCGTGGTGCTGGTGGTCCACTGCCTGGCCAAGCCCGCGCTGCCACCTTCGACATGAGTGACCAGTGTATAGCCGTGGGTAATAGTAGCGCTGTCTTCGCTGTTGTCTGGGGCTATCACTTCTTTTACAAGGCGGGCCAACGCATCATAGTACCGGCGTACGTTGTTCCCGAAGTCATCCTCTGCGTAAACGGTCTGGCCGTGTAGCGGCGAGGCTGACGCTACTGTAGTTTTCTCCTGATTGTCGAAACCGATAGTGGTTTCTCTGGTCCGGTACTCCAGGCCGTATACAGGGTCTGTGACTTTCTCGTAATGCCATTCAATACGGGCAGTGCGGTCATCGTAAATCCGGCGTTTGGGGTCTGTGCCATAACGGGTGGTAGCTTGATAATCCGGGCGGCCGTGCAGGAATGCATTGTCGGGCTGATTCAAATAGCCCCGTACGACTCTTATCAGCGGCAGCTCTGCCTCACTCGGCTGATCTGCATCCAGCACCTGCAACACTTGCTCCTCGCAGGGTGCCAGCCACTGGCTGTTGTCGCTTGCGCCGTTCAATGCCGGGTAAGCCTTGTAGCTTAACCGGGTGCGTTGCACCTGGGCGTCGCCGTCATGGCCCTTAACCGGGTAAACAGTCTTGCACTTGAGGTTGCGGACAAAACCTTGAGGGTCGGCGGGGCAGCTCCAGCCATCACCTTGTTCACCCCCCTTACTGTAGTAGGTGTAGGTTACACGTACGCCGGAAGGTTGTATTTCCTCAATGATATTGCCGTCAGTGTCGTACAGGGTTGTTGCTTGCTCTGGCGGGGCGTTACGGAGGTCACCCGCTATCGAGCGGCGTTTGATAATTTTTCGGGGTAGCTGGAAATAGGCCGGCTGATTTTCGAAAGGCGTGCCAGGAAGCTCATGAAACTCCGTTGCAGTTTCTTCGATATGGCCGTTTTGTTCAAGCCGTTGAAGTGTCATCAAATGATGGCGGTTGAATGTTTGCGTCTGTTTGCGCACCACTTTGCCACCCTGCCAGTAGTGTGCGGTGACGGCGTATTCGTAGCTGGCCAGGGCCCGGTACAAGTTGTCTTCGCCATTGTCTTGCCACCTGATACCACTGTTGCTGCCTACGAAGTTGTTCTCTACTTCAATGCCTTGGCCCGGATCGAACCGCTTATAGGAAAACGTAGTGGTCATCGAGGGTTGATCGGCGCGTGGATTCACGACGTAGCTGGTTACCCGGGGTAGCGCCCGCATGGGTTCAGTGCCAGGCAAAATGTGGCCCGGGTCCTGATTCTCGCCGTAGCGGATTTCTTCAATGACCCCTTCGGGTGTCGAAACTTTGGACAGGCAGCGCAGGCCTCGGGCGGTGGTGTACTTGAAGCGCCAGTTACCACCCAGTTCGGAGGGTAATGCCACCTCGACCAGTTCGCGGTTACTTATCATCAACTGATGGCGCAGGTAGGGCACGCCATTGCCGTTGGCGCCAGGGTGGGTGTCGACGGTTACCCGGCCATCGGTGTAATCAATCTTGAGTAGCGTGACACCGTTGCCATCGACGATGCTCAGGAGCCGCTGAGTGGCAGGTTCGTACGTAAGCTTGATGCAGTGGCCGGATGGCGACCTCACCTCTGACGGTAGGGCAATCGGGTTTTGGTCGCCATAAACACAGAGGACTTCTTCCAGGCCAGTTTTGTGCACGACCCGATACTGTTGCTTGTCTGCCTGGCTGTCATCGTGGAAATGAAAGCTGTCGAGCTTCTTTTCGCGAATGCCCGGCTGTGCGCCACTGCCTGTGACCTTGTAGCTTTCCCCGGTGTGCAAGGAAAGCACCCGGGTGCCCAGTACATATTGGGTCAGGGCCAGGTCCCAGCCTGTACCGAAGCCTGAATCCTGATTATTGAACGGGCTGTACGACAGGCGCAAGGGTAGGCCAGGCCCTATAAGGTCGTTGCCATTGGGTAGCTTCAGGTCAATGGACAAGGTGTACTGGCCTGTGCGTTGGTCGACGCCGTTCTGTACAAAGCTCTGAAAGTTCGTGGCATTGCTGTGCAAAACGGAGGACGCAGCCATGGTCATTTGAGCTCTGCAGATGTAGTTACCAAGATAGTGACCAGACTGCCTGGAATTACCGCTCTGCCTCTGTCAACCACCCTGAAACCACGGCTTGGGGCATCGCTGTCCAGCCCTCTGTTGGTGAGGTAGCCCAAATACGTGGAGATCTTGTCAAGGCCGATCTTTTCGAGCGAAGCGTTTGAGCGGGTCGTTTCCAGTTCGACCCAGGCACCGTCTTCTTCTTTGTCAGCATTGAAGCTACTGGTCAGCAGAATCCGGGTTGCAATTGGTACATGGCGAATACGGATAGTTTGAGCCCAGAACCATTCGTCTTTAAGGACTTCAATTTTGAGCACTGTTCCGCTTCCGTATTCAGGTAAAGCGTAATCGCGAGCCTCCTCGGTGTTGTTCTCCACTGTTCTGTACAGCACGAGTAGCGGCAGGGGGTCAGCGGTGAGGGGGGGAGTGTTTTGAGGGGAGGTTTTCATTCTTAGCTCCATATGAGTTCGGCTGAAGGTAAACAGGTAAATGAACGGGGCAGTACGTGATGAAAGTGTTACGTTTGCTGGTAGCGTATTGCACCTTTCCGCCCTCGGCACCTGGCAGAATTAACAGGTAGGCAGCCTCCGAAGGCGTGGGGTTGATAGCGAATGTTGAGAAACCAAAAACGGTTGGTCACCAGGCAGATTTACCAGGTAGAGACCGCGCCTCCGGCGTAGAGCCGACGCGGCTACCTATCATTTCTGCCAGTAGTCAGTAGCGCGGTAACGCCGTAAAACGGGGGCCATATCACCCCCGTCAGGAGTATGCCGTGACAACAACGAAGAATAGTGTCGTGCCCTTAGCCAGTAACCCGGCGCCTATAATTCCATCGCGAACTAACGATGACGAGATTGACGTCAAAGCACTGAATGGAGCTGACCTTGAGTTTCTCATTAAGGGCAACCATATCCAGAAATATGACGGTATTTATCCATTTTGGCGTGGCGCAGACCGTGATGGTGAGCCTTTTGATTGTTACGGTGCCGTCACAACCGTGCCGGATGATTATGACCCCCTCGAGGGGATGTGGATGACCCTGCGCCATGATCTTGTTGAACCGTTTGAGGGCGGTTGGGCGTACTTGTCATATAAGGTCAATAATGCGGATGACAGTACGCCGGATTCCAGGCGTGTATTTTGTTACTTGGGAATGCGTGACCGTGTAGAACCACTGCCCGTGGCGCAGGCCCGTGAATCCCACGATCTAACGCTGGTCTTCAACGAAATCCCCGGCGCAGGCTTGCTGTTGTTGGTACCCCGTTATCAGGCCATACAGGCCGGCGATAAGGCAACGCTGGTAATGCGCAGGTTTCCTTCGGCTGGAGAGGAGCGCGATCCGATAACCGCTGAGTACCACGTTACGCGTGCCAACCTTCAGCAACTTCCCCAGTGGCAGCTCGCCAAAAGCAGTTTTGCACCTATTCGTGGTGGCCGGGTAGCCATTCACTACGAAGTGACATTGGTCGGCCATAGTGCACCGCTGCTATCACCGGTACAAACATTCGTAGTGGGTGATGCAAGTCCCGTCGATCTGTTACCGCCGGTGAAAATTGATGGTTATACCGGCACACCGCTCGATCCCGGTAACTTCCCTGATGGGCTGACTGTTCGTATCCGGGCCTATGAGGCCCTGAAGTCGGGTGATTATGTTCTGCTGCATTGGTCGAGCCTGGCACATATCACGCCTGTAGTGCAGGTAGCACGTATGGATGTCAGCAGCGAGGTGGCCGGCGAGGTCGTGTTTCACGTACCGGCAGACCTGTTGGTACAAGGGGAACATAACGTGTTCTACCAGTTTGCACGCAGTGGTCGCGCCTTGCGCTCGCAATCACTGTCGGTGGAGTTTGATATACCTCGTGAGCTTTCAGCACCCATTATCGAAAAGGATAAGGAGGACGACCAGAGGGTGGGCGGACGAATGCTGGACGCTGGCGATGCAATCCTCGGCGCTTATGTGGTGGTGCCTGATATCGCCAAACCTGGCGAGACGTTCGAAGTGCATTGGCAAGGCTACGGCACTCATGGCCAGCAGATTGTCTCTACGCCAGTAGAGACTAACGGGAGGCGCTTCAAGATAGACCCAAGTGTAGTGGCGGCGAACATGCATCAGCCGCTGGATGCCAATGCGCGACGCATTAAGGTCTTCTATTACATGGTGGCTGCCGACGGTACGCGCTCCGCGCCGTCTGCAGCAGCTGACCTGCGTGTCGCACCGATAAATCTCAACAACACCGTGTTCTGCCGGGAAGCCGATGGCAACGGCAACCTGGACCAGTCAAAGCTCGTTGCCAACGGCGCTCTGCTGAGGGTAACCGGGGCCGGCTTATGGCCGTTCGCTGCAATAGGCCAGCTATTCACCATCGAGGTCCAGGCGGTTGCCGTTTTGCGCGAGGCGAAACCGATTACTGCTGCAGAATTGAATAGCGCGACCGTTGAACAATGGCTGAGCAGGGCGGTTTACGGCCAGATGGAACATAACAAACAACACTCGGTATCTGGACGCGTCAGTTTTGATGCTGGGGACAGTTGGCATAAGTTGAATGACGCCCGCCTGATACCGCGCAAAGACCGTTAAGTATATGCAGAGTGGGGGCAGTGTAGGTGTTGCGCTTGCAAAAAAGTACACACTCAATAGCTAAAGTTCTTGGAGATTCCAGCAATGAAAAATAAAAAAATTCCAACGGCTGTAAAAAAGGTCATTCCGTCATACGAGGAGTGGCTTGAGGAAATGGGCAAGAAGCCATGGACTTTTGACTGGGATGTACTGCTGGCGTTTGATAGGAACGCTACGAACACTTTATTGATGCAGGAATTCATTGACCGTTTCACCAACGGTAGTTATTTCCCTGCAGTGCCTGACGATCTTATCGATATGGGGGGGAACCTCAAGCATGCGCTGGTAGGTTTCGTGTTGGGTAAGCCGAGATTGTCATTCGAGAATGCCCGTATTGAAAGTTCTGCGGCCAGGCTTACGATGCGTATGGTGGGTGGTAAGCAGCTTCAGCTGCACGAGAATTATCATGATGGAAAGCCAGTAAGAAGTGTAAGGCAATTGGCGATTGTGAATGCCGTCGCAGGGCCGACGTTATTGGCAGACATAAATTTGCTGGCTGTTCAGGGCGACGTTGATGATGAAGGTAAAGTGATACTGGACCTGGCCAATGGGGTCAATTATAAGTTCACTGGCGTTGAATCTCAGTTTGAGCAGCAGTTGATGGGGCAGCACATCGAAAGCATTCTGAAGAAATGGGCGGAGCAAGGCGGCCCTTTGACCAGTTATCAGCTTAGCAATCTGACGAAGAGTGACGGTTCAATTTTTGAACCTGGTTACTTCGGCCTGCGCACCCATGCGGCACCCGGTGCGACGGTGCGGGGTGCCGCTGAGTATGGTAATGGTGAGGTTCTGCTGTTTATCGCGATGAAAGGTAGCCCTAATGGTAAATATCCTGCCCAAGATAAAGATTTGCTCTACATGCTGCCGAAAGCGACGCCGCCCTATACAAGCAATCTGTTGATTGGGCAGAAGTTTCTCCTGGAGAAGGTTGCATTGGATGTCTTCCGTCAGGCGGAGTTTCTCAAGGATGGCTTTGAGCTCAGACAGGGACCTGATCCTGAGTCCAGGGCTATGCTTGTTAGTAACGTTACTCGTACAGCAACGCTACGAGGTATTGATGAAAAAGATGAAGGTGGACTGGGTAAGGGTGCGTGGTGGACAACGCTGAAGGTTGACAAAATTAATATGGATATGTTGCGACCTAATCTCTGTACGTTTGAGTTTGAAGATGGAGTGATTAAGGCCAAATTTAAGGTTGGTATTACAACGACGAACGCGACTTACATGTATAACTCCATGTCGGGTTGGGGGTTGCCACGGTTTTATAGTGTGCCTATCAGTATTGATTATGCATTTGAGGCTGAGTTTTTCTATGAAACTGAGCTACGGGATGGGAGAGCCTTCCTGGTGTTCAAGCCGAAGTTGTTCAAGAATTTGTCAGAAGTTTCATACCCGAGTTCAAGTCAGAGGGGCTGGAATTCGATGTTGAGAAAGGCAGTTCCGAAATTGGAACCTGATATCAAATTTTTACTAGAAAACCATTTGGGTGACCTTGCAACCATGAGCGGTCCGATTGACGCCCTACGCCTCAATAATCTTATGTTCCAAGGCGATAACGTAGTTGAGCCACGCACGGTAGCCTTGCCAGCAGACTTCACCCTGCTCGGCAATCTAGCCCCCAACCGTGTCACGCTGGTGATCAGCCCGGTGGAAGTGACCGTGGTTGCTGGCCATACTCACGTGTTCGAGGCAACAGGTGCAATCGGCACTGTCACTTGGACAGTGGAAAACCTGCCCGGAGAAACCGGTGCAACGGGTACTGTAGTTAACGGTATTTATACCGCACCAGCCCGAAGCACACTGCTTGAAGACGGCCAGCGCAGGGTGTTGGTGGTGGCCAAAAACGGGTCGCTGATCAGCAAGGCGCTGGTGAGCATCGTGCAGACCGATATCTCGCTCTATCCTTTGGTGGCGTCGGTAAACCTGGGGCAGAAGCTGAACCTGAGTGCAGCGACACCGGATTCTGCAGCCATTACCTGGACGCAGCCAGCGGCGCAGTTCGGGTCGATTGCGCCAGATACTGATCCACTGAACCCCGGGGGGCAAGTCTTTACTGCGGCGGTCAAACTGCCCGACCACAACGGAAGTACCGACCCACTTTACTACCTTGGCGTGCGTCATGTCCCGATAAGCGTGAAACGGGCAGCGGGCGGTGAGAGTGTCACCCTTGATGTGTTGTTGATGGGGAACAGAAACTCTAATTATTGGCTTGTGCCAACGGTTAATTCAAATGGTAGTGTCGGCATCGAATTTTTCAGAAATACGCGGAATGGCGTAGAACCTGTTAAAGGCGTCGTGGAATGGACGTTGATCAAAGGCGATGGCACGTTTGACGAAAATGGAAAAGTCTATACGCCGAAGGCCGGTTCCCAGGAGCAATATGCAATTATTGTGGCTTTTTATGATAATGGTGTAGATGCCGATACCTATGATGTCTTGATCCTGCCAATTCCGTTTGTTGCAGTGAAGAAATATAAAGATCTCCTTGATCCCAGCGTGAAGAGGATTTGAACATGGCCAGTCACTCTAAGGACGTAATTCTCGCAGAGATGAAGAAGGCTTCAGTGCGTTATGACTGGGGCGCTCTGCTTGCGCTGGATCGATCGGTCATCAATGTGTTGCTGCGCGAGCAGTTTCTTGAAGCGCTCGGCGCCTTCGGTGCACTTGACCCTCTTGCAGTGGAAGCCGGCCTCGATATTGCTGGCGCCCTCAAAATCTCGTTTAAAGATCTGACCTTTGGTGCGCCCCAGGTCAGTTTCGAAACGGCCAGTGAGTACAACAGCAATCTGACGTTACGATTGCCTGTCATTGCGGGTGAATATTGCTTGGTCGAGCATGCACCTGGCGCACCCAGGCGGGTATTGCAGAGTGGCAGCCTTACAGAAGGTATGGACTATAGGGTGCAGGCGCAGTTGCCGATAACGCTTCAGCAATTGAATTCTTCCCGCTACGCCTCGCTGATACTGGACTTGGCAAGTACCTTCAAGTTTACTACTAACCTGGGACCTACTGAATACGCCAACCAAATGATCGGTGAGCGGTTGCGCGAGCCAATCAGCTATTTACCTGCGTACAAGCGCAAACTCATACTTGCCCAGTTCAAAGTGGATGACTACTATCCGTTGAGCGCCGACCGGGTCATGGCAAGGACCATGGCAGCACCTTGGAGCAAGGACTCGACTGGCGACCGTAAAGGTGACGGCGCCGTCATGTTGTTCATGAAACTGGGTACCGATCTGGGCATCGGAAAGCAGCCTGACCCTTCGCGCGGGCTCCTTTACCCAATCCCGGAAGAAGCTTTCGCCTTGCCTGGCACTTTGATCCTGGATCCAGCCATCAGAGTCCTGGGCGCGGGCGCCCCGCTAGACGTTTTGAATACGTTGCAATTGGGTAATGGTTACACGTTCCACCTGGCTGATACCCACTTGCCGCTCGACCATGTGTTTTTTGGCAACTGGAAACGCAGTGAAAAAACGCTGACCGTTGAGCCTGCCATGGCGACTGTCGTCTCAGGCAAGAGCCAAGCCTTCACAGTAAAAGGCGCTAGCGGCGCAGTACAGTGGTCGGCCAGCAACTGGAAGCGTGCGGGTGCCACCGGCACGTTCCAGAGCGCGACTTATCACCCCCGCGGTGTTGCTGAATTTGCTGCAGATCAACAACGGGTTTTGATTACTGCTACCAGCGTTGAAGCCGGTGTCGAGGTGCAGCGTCATGCCTTGCTGATGGAAACGGTCAGCGCTGTTCAGGTTTCGCCGCGTGTGGCTACCTGGGCACGAGGCAACGCTCCGATTGAGTTTAGTGCCGCTACAACGAACGGTGGCACCCTGAAGTGGGGCTTGGCGGGTGCAGTGCGTTTGCTATCAGGTGAGCGGCGAACTGAGACCACCGCAGACCTGGGTAAGCTTGAAGACTTGGGTAATGGCAAGGCGCGGTTTACGCCAGCTAAACCTTTGCCAGGGTCGCCCGATCTGCGCTTCCAGCGGATCAAAGTGGTGGATGCGCAGAGCGGTGAAAGTGCTGAGTGTGCGGTGGCCATCATCAATTGGCCCGCCAGGTATGAACTTGAGCCCTTCCATGTAGCGCAATTGCAGTCCGTGCAGCCAGTAGCGTTCAAGGCTGATACCAAGCGCCCGGTGACCTGGAGGGTTTACGGTGAAGGCAGCATCGACAAAAACGGCCTCTATACACCGCCGGATCAGCCAGAAAACCCAATCGCGGTAGTTGCCGCAGACGACGGTGATGGAGGTACCGGCTATACAATCGTCGAGCTCATCCAGGGGCGCAAAACATCAGCATCGCTGATGTTCTGGACGGCTATCAGTACCTTTGAACTGAAAGCCATCAGTGCGCCAAAATGTTTCGCCAATGGCTGGCAACAAATTGAAGTTGAAGTTGCGGTTGCCGCTGCAGATGGCAGCAGCGGGGAAAAAATCGAGATTTCCGACGCGGATCTCGCCACCTTACAACTGTGGGGCGAAGGTGACAACGACCCGCTGGTGTTTCTGGGGTCAGATGAAGAGTCCCTTGACCCTGCGCTGAACAGGGATTGGGCAGTAAGCCTGACTGAAAACACAATCGACCACCAGCCCGCAACGGCAGGAGAAGGCGGAAAACCGTCAGGCACCATCCGCAGGCGCAGGTTCTTCATCCATTGCCGCAAGGCGGGTGTGAAAACCATCTATGCAACCATTCAGAATGCTGAGACGTTTAGAACTGTCAGCTCTGAAAATATGGGCGAGGCTGGGAAATTGAAACTGACGGGTGAAGCACTGCCAAGCTTCACTCAACAGTCTTATTCGTTTGTGCGCACGCGTGTTGCCGGGGATGAGTCGCCATCGGATGGTGACGAATATGCTTATGTTGATAACAGTACGGATTACTGGCGCCTCGAGCATGCGCTTCGCGACAATAAGTTGGTCAAGTTTGAGAGGTTGAGGATTCGCTCAGTCGACAATAAGTCAAGTGTGTTGTGGTCTTCAAATTTACGTGATGACCGTTTTTGCAGTTATACAGGGTTCAGTTTCAATGCTGCCAGAGGCAACAGCCTAGACAGGTTGCTGTTTGATGGCCTTCTTTACCAGATGGCCAAACAACGTGAGCATACGCTGCCAAAACTCCTGGTCGATCACAAGCCAGGAGCGGGTCAATTGACACTGAGTGTGCACCGCGTCGACAACTTCATGTTCGACGATGGTACGGAGTCGGGGCTGCCGTACATTCATGCCCTGCAAAAAGCCGTGTTACTGGAACTGATAGACACCGAAGGTAATGCGCACCGGTTGAGGTTCGTTTTTGGCGTATCGGTTGACGACAAGCAGCGCGGTATTGTCGATCGCGACAAAATCCAGTTGGATCTTCAGTAAGTCAAAACTGGCCTTTGGGTGTTGTTTAACCCCAGGCTACACCCGTTTTTTTATGATAAAGGTTCGTCAACATGGCGATTGAAACTGCACTTCACTCCAATGCATTCAATGCTGATGATTTTGTACAAAATGGTGTGGATCCACGGACTGGGCAGTACACCGTTGGTATCAATTTCTTGCCGGTGGTCGGTAATGATCAAGTCGGTCCCGGCCTGCCGTTGAAGCTAGTATTCAACCCATTCAGTAAACAGGATAACGGCTTCGGTATTGGCTGGTACCTGGAGATGACCCAGTACTTGCCTGGCAGTCGTATGCTCAGGTTGCATACGGGCGAGAGCTATCGTGTCACAGGCTCGGGCGCCGAGCCTTCCATCCGTGAGAGGAAACTCGACACCTTCAAGTTCTATGACGACAGCATAGAAGCCAAGCCACAATATCGGGTTGTGCACAAGTCTTATCTTGAAGAGGTTTTGCATGTTTACGGTACTGGCAACAGTGCCGTGGCCCTGCCTTCCGAAGTACGCGCAGCCTCAGGCCATCGGATCAAGTTGTACTATACCCCTGGCAGCTCGCGGTTGGAGAGTATTGTCGACGGTAATGGGTTGAATCTGCTCAAGATCAGCTACGCCCCTAACGACACAGGTACGGTGACCATTGATCTGCATCCCGGCCATAACGGTGATAACCAGCCCTTGACGCGTTACACGTTGACCGTGAGCGGGAAGCAATTGCGACAGCTGGATATGCCAAGAGAAATCGGCGGTAACTGGCGCTTCGTATACGGCAAAGTCCGTGAGCTGGATTGCCTGACGCAGGTTTCGACGCCCTATGGTGCCGTAGACGAAGTCAAGTACGAGGACGGCGGGCACTTGCTACCCGGCGGTGGAACGTTTGCAGCGATACCGCGCGTGACCACTCACCTGAGGAACCCTGGGGGTGGGCAGGCCAAGGAAAAAACCACCTACAAGTACACCATTACCCATGAGGGAGGGGAAGTTGAACGCAATTTTGTCGGCAACGGCAGTGGCATCAGCTGGCGTGACGACGGTGAAGACAATCTGTATCGGGCGTCCTCCAGCTACATGTACAGCAGCACGGCTATGCAATGGCGTGAAGTGGCGGGTAGCGAGGACCTGCTATTGCGAACCACACAGCGCTGGTACAACCGTTTTCACTTGCAGGTGCGTGAGGTCACCCGCAAGGCCGGGAAGGCGCAAACGATCGAAACGGTTTATCACGGTAACACGAACGACGATTTCGAGAAGCAGCCAGGTAACTTCCAGCTTCCGTTGGAAACTTTCCAGTCATGGGCCGATGACGCACAACCTGGGCGTACCCGACCGCCGGAGCGGCACAGAACAGCATATGACCTGCACGGCAACCTGGTCGAAGAAACGTCGCCGAGCGGTAAGCGGACAGTCATCGTCTATTACCCTGCGCAAGGTGGAAATGGCTGCCCGGCAGACCCGGACGGCTTCGTACGTAATGTTGAGCATGTTACCGAATACCCCGCAGCCTCGGGCGATGCCAAAGCCCCAGTACGACGGAAAAGGTACGGATATGAGGCGCTGGAGAGGGTGCGCTATGCGGATGGCCTGGCTACCGCGTCGGCAACCACCTGGCTGATGCAACACCACGAAATCGTGTGTGAGGTAGTAAACGACGTTGAGCAGGCGGCGCTGCAGGTGACTTCGACCGAAGCCGTCAACAATCCTCAAGACCTGCTACGACATGGTCGCCCGCAGAAGCGGACCTTGAGCATGGGGGGCAAGGACACCACAACCAGCTTCACTTACAGCAAGGAGAGCCGTGCCGGCCACCCGGTCTTGATTACCGAACAGTGCTTGACCGGTTTTGATCATGGGCTTATTGATCAGGATACCGGAAAACCCCGTCATTCGCAGAAGCGCATCGTGCTGGAAACCTCGATGCTCATTGGTGAGCCGCTGCTCAATCGTGATGATAACGACGTGGAAATTGCCTACGTATATGATGCCATTCGCCGGGTGGTGCGTGAGACGGTTTCACCTAATAATCCGGAGTACAGGGCTTCTCGCACTTATGAGTACGGCTTGGTAAGTGCTTCGGGTGGGTGGGCCTGGCAAATCAGGGTGGATGTCAAAGGCGTTGCGATCTATTCGGTGATGGATGGCTGGGGCCGTGTGCTGTTCGAAGATCGTCATGATGCTGATGCGAAACCAACGGCGTCTCTTCCGGAACGCAAGCGTACAAAGTTTACCTACGATGCATGCCATGGTGCCGACGCGAAAAAAACGCCACGCCATCAGGTGTTTCGCGAGCAAAGTGAGTTTATCTACGATGAACTCGGCCAGTTGACCAAAGCCGTCCAGTACGATTGGATGGGTGATCAGCAACTGGAACTGGTAACCTGTTTTGAATATGACGACTGGGGCCGCCAGACCTGCGAAATCGGACCGGATGGCGTTCGGCGATGGGAGGTGTACGACCCGATTGGTTCCAACCCGGGCGGTACGGGCCCGGCCGGCAACTTGCCAACCCTGACCAGCTGGGCAGAGTCGGCAGATGGCAAGCTTCGCTTGGGCAAGACAACCACCTGGTTCAACCTGTTCGAGCAGCCGGTGCAGGTAAGCCGCTTCGACTTGAACGAGAAATTCTACAGTAGACACCAATACTTCTACGACGGGATTGGGCGTACTGTGCGCGAAGTCGATGCGCTCAATGCGGTTACGCGTTCGGCGTATGACTACTTTGACCGCCTGGTCGACCAGACGCTCCCTGGAGGCGCTGTGGTTCATCGGGATTACGCGAAACACAGCAGCGAAGACTTGCCAACCCTTATTTCTGTGAACGGTGTAACACTGGGTGAGCAGGAGTTCGATGGGCTGAGCAGGATGATTGTGTCGATTACCGGTGGGCGAAGGAGTGTGATGTTCTACGAGACTAGCCAGCTTAAGCCGAACAGGGTCAGAACCGCAGCCGGTCGCGAAATCAATTACACCTATATGCCGCAGTTGGGTGAAGACCCACGGACCCGGCGTATGCCCGGCAAGGACGCTAAGTACGACTACGACCCTGAAAACGCGCGGCTGTTGCACTGTGAGGAAGGCGATCAGATACTGGATCGTGAATACTTCAGCACGGGAGCGGTCAAGCAAGAGGTGCGCAAGGTCGGTGATGAAAAATGGACCATGCACTACAGCACCAGCCTGTTCGGCCGGCAGCTGTCATACATCGATGTACTGGGTCAGGAGCAGTCTTATGAGTACTATAAAACTGGCCAGCTGAAAACTACCACATTGGGTTCTACGTCCAGCATTTTCGAGTACGATGCGCTGGGTCGCACAGAACGCTACGAGACCCGCGACGGTGATCAGACGCTTTTGACCGAGCTTGAGTATGACCACCAAGGTCGTGAATCGGTGAGACGCTTCACCTTTTCCGATGGCAGCGTTCAGGTACTGGAGCAGGAATACAGCGTATTGGACCAGATGAGCAGCCGTGTATTGAAAGTTGGCGATGAAGTCGTGCGAAAGGAAATCTATAAGTATGACTTGCGCGGCCACTTGCAGGAGTATTACTGCACAGGGCTCAAAGCGTACACGCCGCAGGATCCTGCCGGAAAGTACATTCGTGAGCAGTTCTACGATTTTGACGCGATTGACAATATCGTTTATTTGTACACTGTCTTTGAAGACGAACAAGGCGCCGTGGGTGATAACGAAGCTACTTACTATTTTGAATATGACGACCCGGCGCAGCTGTCGGGTGTTGCAAATACTCATCCGGATTACGAGGACTTCTCCTTGGTTTATGATGAAGACGGTAACCTTGTCGTGGATGAGAAGGGTAAGCAGCTGACTTATGATGCGGCGGGCCGCATGGTTGGTTACGACAATCATGTTTACAGCTTTGACGCGCTGGACAGGCTGGCGAGCGGGCCCGCTTGAGTGCTTTGACATGAAAAATCGGGCCACGTGGCCCGATTTTTTATGCTACTGATTAAGTTACAACGCTGCTTCAGGCTATAGGGCAAGTGCCTAGGGGATGTCAATATTGAAGCCTACATCGGTCTTGGCTAAACCAGCAGTCACGCTGCTGGTTGTGGCTTTGTAAGCAGCAGAGAACAGCATGTTGGTGGGCTTGCTGTCATTTAAGAGATATTGCCGGGATGGGACCGTAGGGCTTATCGGGGTGCCAAGGTCATCCCTGATGATCAATGCCAGGCCAGTGCTGCTGCCGGGCGCCAAGGCATACAACGTACCGGCGGCGCCTGCGCTGCCGTGTTTACCAGTGAAGGTGACGGTAGCGCTGGTACCGGGTATGAGTATGCACCCGTCACCCGGGGTAAGGCGCAAACCGAAAGACCGGTTGGCCGCTTCGTCATCGGCTTGCTTGAACTGGGCGCTATTGACGTTGCCCATTAGAATTCGACTGGCTGTCTGACCGGTTGAAGGGTCAATGATCTCGACCGCGCAGGTGCCAGAATCGACGTTACCGAAAAAATGAACAGAACCCGTGGCAACCGTCGCGGCAAAGGAGGCGGAACTGGTCATGCTCAGCCCCACTGCAAAAAGTACGTTTCTCATAACTTGCTCCATGATCGTTCAGTCATACAGGGCGCCGATGTCACAGATGCCGAGCGTTTGCGGCAACAACGTGAATCGGGCCTAGGCGGCCCGTTCATGTGTTGAGTGTACTGCCGATCTGGCAGGCCTCATTCAGGGGTGGGTGACAGGGGCGTTTGCACCACGGGGGTGGCCACGCCGTAATCATTGATGGTGGTATAGGTCAGTTGCAGCCCGTTGGTCGAACGTACCTTTTTCAGGTCGTAGGCCTGTTGTGCAAAAGGCGCGGCCATGGCCTGGGCCTGAATGGCTTCTGTCTTGCCGGCGGCGGTGACTTCCAGGCGACCAAATGTGTAGTGATAAGGTGTCGGGTTGTCCACTACCAACTGTACTTTCCCTGCCTGCTGACGCACGGACCACTTCAGTTCGCCAGCACGGTCGTCGGGCCGCCCCTTGAGCCCACTGGGGCGGTAAAAGAGCTTGAGACGGGTGCGCAGCGCAATGTTGAGCACATTCACTTGGTCAGGATCCGCCTCAGGTATTTCCTGCACATTCAGGTAGAACAACGTTTCCCGGTCTTTGGGCAGCGTGTTCGGCAAGCGGCTGATCTGCACCATCTGTTCCTTGCCTGGGTCCAGCCGGAACAGCCCAGGGGAGGTGGCCAGTGGCACCGGGGTGTCGGTATCGTCCTTGCTGGTGTTTATCCAGGTTTGCACCGCGTAGGGACGCGGGCTGGGGTTGGCGATAACCACGGATGTGCTGCGCTTGTCGCTGTCGAAAACGATGCGCGTGGTGCTGACGGTCAGCGCTGCCTGTGCGGTCGACAACGTTGCTGCCAGGCAGGCACCGAAGGCAAGGCGACGCAGGTGATTTTTCATCTGGCATTACCTTTGGAAGGGGGGGGGGGCGAAGCCCCAGGCGCAGGGCATGCGCCTGGGTAGCATCGGTCAAGGAATATCGACGACGAACTGCACGCTGGTATTCGCTGCGCCAGCAGTCACTGCTGCGGCTGTCGACTGATAGGCAGCGCTGAAGCGCATGAGGGTTGGCTGGACTGGGTCCAGTGCATAGTCTTTGGAGGACGAGCCATTGGCGATCGGAGTGCCCGACTCGTCCTTGATGACCAGGGCCAGGTTCTGTGCACCGCCGGGCTCAAGCGCATACAGCGCGCCACCAGTGCCTGCACCGCCGAAGGCGCCAGTGAAGCTCACGTTGGCAACGGAACCAGGCAGGATATCGCACCCGGCGCCTGGTGTGATACGCATGCCGAAGCCGCGGCTAGCGGCTTCAGAACCGGTGGCCTTGAACTCCGAAGCGTCAACATTACCCATGAGGATACGGTTGCCGCCCTCCGGGTTGGAGGTGACTGGGTCAATGATCTCGATCGGGCAGGTACTTGAATCAATTGTGCCGTAGAAGTGGATTGCTCCAGTGCCGACTGTAGCGGCGAACGTAGTGGAACTGGTAATGCCAAGGGCAAGGGCAATAAAGGCTTTTTTCATGTGAACTCCGGGTAGCTGTGAGACTGGGACTTTACGTTTGCCAAACACTCTGGGGCTTGGCTGGCGTGCGCATGGTAAAGGCGCACTCCGGTAAAATATGTAGGAAAAGTCCGAGTTGTTATCGTAATCAGTTTCAATGCCGCAGGCCGGACTCGGCAATAATAGACGGTCCGCAGTTCACATCAGCAGCGTGTATTGATCCGGCCAATTTTAAATTCACAGCAATGAGCATGGCGGCCAACCGTGAGCGTGTCTGCTGGCAAAAATGTCAGTTCCCAGCCAACTGGGGAGGACGCTATTCTTCGTGGTTTAAAGACATCGCAGGTGTCGGTGGGAGAACAGGATTGGAACGGGCTGAGGGAACTTTTGTTGAGAGGAAGTTGTAAGCCAGCTGCGCTTTGATCAGCGCATGAAATTCATGAACGCATAGGCCCGGGTCGCGTGTTTGAAGTGAGCGCCCCGGGTTGCTGCAACGACTCAATGCTGAGTTGGCGGGTTTGCGCTCAGCAGTTGTTTTTCCATTTGCCAGTCAAACGGCTCGTCACTCTGTTCCACTTCGTAGCGGCGTTCTTCCAGCGCCTGATAAACGGCCAGTTCCTCGTCTGGCATGTAGTGCAGGCAGTCACCAGCAAAGAACCAAAGCAAGTCTCGTGGCACCAGATGGGCGATTTGCGGATACCGCTGGATCACTTGGCACATGAGGTCCTGGCCTAGGTACTGGCTTTCCAGCGGGGCTTGCGGCAGCAGGGTCAGCAACTCGTCGAAGCGTTCGAGGAACAGGGCGTGGCTTTCCTCCGGTACCTGCTCGGCGTCACCCAAGGCCACCAGGATGGTGCGCAGGTGGTTCAGCAGTTGCAGGTGGTATGCCAGGTGGGGGTTGGCCATGGGGAGATCCTTGGGGTGGTTGAAACGAGGGCGGAGTATACGCCGGTTGCAGGAGGCTGTGGGAGTGATGTGATCATCAACGGGGGTACATAGCCTTGATAATGCACGTGTGTCTACTGACAAATATGCCGGTTGTGTAAACAGCCAGCCTTTGCTTCATTGTCATTGCAAACCCGATAAGCGCCACTCATGAGCCAAGGCGCCTTTGAACAGGCCGGAAACTGTATCGAGTTTCCGGGAGGAGGATATTGTCATGTCATCTTATGATTTATCGCCGTTGGCCCAGATATTTCGCGCAGGGGCGGCACGGGAAAAACTGTCTTTTAGAAAGACGGCGATTGCCAATGCACAGTGGACCCGTAGTGGTGATGCGCGCGGGGAGTTGAACAAGGAGGGGGAGGACTGGTTCTACACGCCGCCTAAAGGACCATCACCTGCGGCTGTTTACAATAACGATGGCGTAACACTCATACCTGCTGCACTCAGGCTCAGCCTCAATGTATTCCCAGTTATGGCTGACAGGATCGTGGCTTCAAATGGGTCTACAAGTGCTGTTACTGATCTTGTGACGACGATGGTTACACCCACACACTTCATCCGGTTTACCGAGCGGTTGGGGGGCTTGGTTCTCAGCTGCCATTATTTCGACCGGGACCAGAAGGAGGTGCAACTGGCGGACAAGGACGTCAAATGGCACCGCCTGACGGGTAATGGTTCAGTTTCAGAAAAGGGTGTTTTCACGCCACACGCAACAGCACCGAGCCCTACGACCATTTTCATGGCCGAGGACCTTCGTAATCTTACTGAGTGGCGTTATGCGGTGACGATAGTGCCCTTGCCTTACATGCCCGCAAGCGAAGTGGTGAAATTGCAGCAGGAGTGAAACGGTACGGGCGCGCACCTGGCCAGCCCTCTGGGCGGCTAGATACGCGCCCGTCGTGTCAGCGGACCTTACCCTGTTCAGGCAAAAGTTGCGCCTTGTCGAAGGCATCCACATCGATTACTGCGCGCCGTGCCTGTTCCGCTGCCTTCAGGCGCTGCACTTCACCTGGTTGAAGTGCACCCTGCTCGGCGGCTGCATCGATTACCGACTGCCCGGGTGCTGGCCGTACGCGATTGTCCTTTATCGCCTGATGCAGGGCCTTTTGCAGCGGCGCTGCATCTTCCAGCAAGTCGCTGGCCCGTTGCAGCGCTGCCACAGGGTCGCCATCGGCCTGCGGCCGGAAGCAACCGGCGAGCAACTCCTCCAGTGCCGGGTCGCCCTTGCGTCGGCCAATCAACTCGGCTACCTCGGCATCCAGTTCATCACTCGGCCCCGTATGCCGCCGGCCGAAGGGGAATACCAGCACCCGCAGGGCGCAACTGGCAAAGCGATTCGGGAAGTTTTCGAGCAGTCTGTCCAGAGCGTTTTCTGCTTGGCCCAGGCTTTCCTCCATGGCCCAACGCAACAGCGGCTGCATGTGCGCCGGTGAGCCCAGATCGTGGTAGCGTTTGAGCGCGGCAGACGCCAGGTACAGATAGCTGAGTACGTCACCCAGGCGCGCACTCAGGCGTTCGCGGCGCTTGAGCGCGCCCCCCAGCAGCAGCATCGACAGGTCGGCCAACAGGGCGAATGCAGCGGCCTGACGGTTGAGAGCGCGGAAGTAGCCTTGGCTCAGGGCATCACCTGGTACCTTCTGCAGATGCCCCAGGCCCAGGTTCAATACCAGTGTGCTGGCGGCGTTGCCGGCGGTGAACAGGATGTGCTTCATCAGCAAATCGTCGAACTCCCTCAGTGCCTGGTCGTGGTCCTCACGGCCGGCCAGGGCCATTTCCTTGAGCACGAACGGGTGGCAGCGGATGGCGCCTTGGCCGAAGATCATCAGGTTGCGTGAAAGAATATTGGCGCCCTCGACCGTGATGAAGATCGGCGCTCCTTGCCAGTTGCGACCCAGGTAGTTGTTCGGGCCCATGATGATGGCCTTGCCGCCGTGCACGTCCATGGCGTGTTGAATGCATTCACGGCCGCGCTCGGTCAGGTGGTACTTGAGGATCGCCGACAATACCGAGGGTTTCTCGCCCAGGTCTACAGCGTTGGCGGTCAGCAGGCGCGCGCTGTCCATCAGCCAGGCATTGCCGCCGATGCGCGCCAGTGATTCCTGAATGCCTTCAAAGGCCGCCAGTGGCACGTTGAACTGCTCGCGAATGTTGGCGTACTGGCCAGTGACCAGGCTGGTGTACTTTGCCGCGCCGGTGCCGACCGCAGGCAGGGAGATGGAGCGGCCTACCGACAGGCAGTTCATCAGCATCATCCAGCCCTTGCCAAGCATGGCCTGCCCGCCGATAAGGAAGCTCAGTGGTACGAACACATCCTTGCCGCTGTTGGGGCCGTTCATGAACGCGGCGCCCAGTGGCAGGTGGCGCTTGCCGATCTCGACACCGGGCGTGTCGGTCGGGATCAGGGCCAGGCTGATGCCCAGGTCTTCCTGGTCGCCCAACAGGTGGTCCGGGTCATGAGCCTTGAAGGCCAGGCCCAGCAGCGTAGCGACCGGGCCCAGGGTGATGTAGCGTTTCTCCCAGTTCAGGCGCAGCCCCAGCACTTCTTCGCCGTTCCACTGGCCTTTGCAGATGATGCCGGTGTCGGGCATGGCCCCAGCATCGGAGCCAGCCAGCGGGCCGGTCAGGGCGAAGCAGGGGATCTCGTCGCCGCGAGCCAGGCGCGGCAAATAGTGGTTGCGTTGTTCGTCGGTGCCATAGTGCAGCAGCAACTCGGCCGGCCCGAGCGAGTTGGGCACCATGACGGTGGAGGCCAGGTCGCCGCTGCGAGTGGCCAGTTTCATCGCGACCTGGGAGTGCGCGTAGGCAGAAAAGCCTTTGCCGCCGTATTCCTTCGGGATGATCAGGGCGAAGAAGCCATGCTGCTTGATATGTGCCCAGGCTTCGGGCGTCAAGTCCAGGTCCTGGCCAACCTGCCAGTCGCTGACCATGGCGCACAGTTGTTCTGTCGGGCCGTCGATGAAGGCCTGCTCTTCTTCGCTCAGCGTCGGTGCGGGGTAGTCGAGCAAAGTGCCCCAGTCAGGGCGGCCGCTGAACAGTTCACCGTCCCACCATACGGTGCCGGCATCGATTGCCTCGCGCTCGGTTTGCGACATGGCAGGCAGGGTGCGCTGGAACCATCTGAACACCGGGCCGCTGAATATTTTTTGTCGCCACTGGGGTAGCACCAGCAGGGCTACCTTGAGGGTCAGCACGACCCAGATCAGCATCAGTAGCCAGCGGGGAGCGGTGCTGAAAATGCCCATCACCAGTACATAGGCAGCAACAAGGCCAAGTACCTGCAAAGGCGGCAGGCGCCGATGCAGGAGATACGCGGCGCCAATCACCAGAACTACGATCCACAACAACATACGTTTTTCCTCCTTGGGCCCCAGGTTCATACCTTCGCGGTCAGCTTAGACGGCTTGTGCGCGATGGGCTTACCTGAACAGAGACAGGGTGTGACTGGAGGAGTTCGCTGCCGGGAGACGGGGTCGGGTAACCCAGTACTAAATGGGTTGAAATGTTTTTTAATAGTTAGTATTAAATGCTGCCGCGGTAAATTCTGAGTCCGCGCGCGCGTAGTGAGTGAGATAGCAGGTGCTGAATGGAAGCACAAAGAGTGGGAAAGCGTTTATGTCGGCAGGCACTTTGTTATCGGCTAAGTCAGTAAATACTTTTGTCGAAAGCAGCATCGAGAAAGACGAACCCGCTGAGAGCGGCGGGCTGGCAGTAAGGGGCTGATATTGTTTCACGGTCCACACCTTCCACGATATGTTGTTTGCCCCTTCATAATGGGCGTCAACCCAGATGTCGTACTTTCGCGTCCAAGGTGTGGTACAGACAAAGGTGCCCATCGTTTTGTTATAGTGGGCTTCCAGTAAGGACTGGTAGGTAATGTCCCCCGTAAAGCGGACGACGGCTGGTTTTTTCCATTCCCATCTCAGCTCCCCTTTTTTTTTGGATGGCATATATCCACGAGTTCCATAAGTTTGGGTCAGGTCGACTTCGAGGGTAAGCACTTGGTCATGTGTTGCAGCGGCCTCACTGATTTTGATGATGGAGGGTGCATGGGTTCCCTGTTTTGCGGCCAGTATGGTGCGGTGCTGAAGCAGCGTACGCGTAAATGTGAGTTTGGTAACATCTGGCGCATACGTGAGTTTACATGGCCCAAAATTCAAACCGTAGTATTCTTTGATTTCAAATGTTCGGTCGCGGCTGCCGGTAATGGTTTCATTGTCACGGTTCGTCCTGCCAAAGATTCGATAAAAGGTATCCCATTGGCGGTTGACAGTTTCCACTGCACAAATCGCAATCATAGCCAACTCCGGTTTCGCTGCAGCTCTCGTTTTCATTGGAATATCCTTCGGGCGTGCATGGGTTAAAGTGTTTGCAATGGAGTTTTATCGGTAAACGCTATGCCTGCAACTGGCAGAATTATCAGGTGATAGACATTTGACGAACATCGATTAGCGCCGAATTCCCAGGCCATTCGGGCCGTCAAGGCGTATGCTGGGTGCTTTCGCCGCTAATTAAGGACATCGCATGCTGAAGATCTGGGGTCGCAAGAATTCGAGCAATGTGCGCAAGGCGCTGTGGGTTGCCCATGAGCTGGGCCTGGCATTCGAGTCGATCGACGCTGGCGGCGCCTTTGGCGTGGTCAACGAGCCGCATTACCGGGCCCGCAACCCCAACGGCCTGGTCCCGATGCTCGAAGACGGTGACCTGACCCTGTGGGAGTCCAACACCATTGTCCGCTACCTGTGCGCCGAGTATGGCGCGGAGCAGGGCTGGTACCTGGAAGATCCACGCCAGCGCGCCCTGGCCGACAAGTGGATGGACTGGACCACCTCGTCCTTCGCCGGCCCCTTCCGCCCGCTGTTCTGGGGCTTGCTGCGCACCCCCGAAGACCAGCGCGACTGGGTGGCGATCAACGCCGCGCACAAGCAGTGTGCCCAGTTGCTGGCGATTGCCGACGAAACCCTGGCGGCAAAGCCTTACTTGTCCGGTGACCGGATCGGCATGGGCGACATCCCACTGGGTAGTTTCATCTATGCCTGGTTCGAAATGCCTATCGAACGCCCGGCCATGTACCACCTGGAAGCCTGGTATCAGCGCCTGAAACAGCGCCCGGCCTACCAGGCTGCGGTAATGACCGCGCTAACCTGAGCCCGCCTCGATAGTCATTATCAATAGATGTGACTGTACTTGTGTGGCCTGGCCTTGCACCATGGCCGCACTCACTGCGCCAGTGATCTGCCCTGGCGTGTCCTGCACCTTTTTCTTCGGTAAGTGACCCGCTATGAGTTCTGCCCTGTCCATCCGACAGCTGACCAAAACCTACGGCAACGGCTTTCAGGCCCTCAAGGGGATCGACCTGGACGTCGCCGAAGGCGACTTCTTCGCCTTGCTCGGCCCCAATGGCGCCGGCAAGTCCACCACCATCGGCATCCTTTCCACCCTGGTCAACAAAACCAGCGGCACGGTCAATGTATTTGGCCACGATCTCGACCGCGAACCCTCGGCGCTCAAGCGCTGCCTGGGCGTGGTGCCGCAGGAGTTCAACTTCAACCAGTTCGAGAAGACTTTCGACATCGTCGTCACCCAGGCCGGGTACTACGGTATCCCGCCCAAGGTGGCCAAGGAACGCGCTGAACAGTACCTGACCCAACTGGGCTTGTGGGACAAACGTGATGTGCAGTCGCGTTCGCTGTCCGGTGGCATGAAGCGCCGCCTGATGATTGCCCGCGCGCTGATCCACGAGCCACGCCTGCTCATCCTCGACGAGCCGACCGCCGGCGTGGACATCGAGCTGCGCCGCTCGATGTGGAGCTTCCTCACCGAGCTCAACCAGAAAGGTATCACCATCATCCTTACCACCCACTACCTGGAAGAGGCCGAGCAGCTGTGCCGCAATATCGGCATCATCGACCACGGCACCATCGTCGAGAACACCAGCATGCGGCAGTTGCTGGGCAAGCTGCATGTCGAAACCTTCGTGCTTGACCTCAAGCAGGACCTGGCCGCGGCGCCATTGCTGCACGGTTACCCGTGCCGCCTGTTGACCCCGCACACCCTGGAGGTTCAGGTGGAAAAGGACATCGGCATCACTGCGCTGTTCGGCCAGCTGGCGTTGCAGAACATCGAGGTGCAGAGCCTGCGCAACAAGACCAACCGACTCGAGGAGCTGTTCGTGTCCCTGGTGGAAAAAAACCTGTCGAAGGTGGCCGTATGAGTGTGGAACTGCGCACCAACTGGGTCGCCCTGAATACCATCGTTTACCGCGAAGTGCGGCGTTTTCTGCGCATCTGGCCGCAGACCCTGCTGCCACCGGCGATCACCATGGTCCTGTACTTCGTCATCTTCGGTAACCTGATCGGTCGGCAGATCGGCGACATGGGTGGCTTCACCTACATGCAGTACATCGTGCCAGGGCTGATCATGATGTCGGTGATCACCAACTCCTACGGTAATGTGGTGTCGAGCTTCTTCGGCAGCAAGTTCCAGCGTTCGATCGAAGAGCTGATGGTGTCACCGGTGTCCCCACACACCATTCTCGTCGGCTATGTGCTGGGTGGTGTGCTGCGCGGTCTGGCAGTGGGGGTGATCGTGACCATCCTGTCGATGTTCTTCACCGACCTGCAGGTGCATCACCTGGGCGTGACGGTGGCCGTGGTACTGCTGACGGCAACCATTTTCTCGCTGCTGGGCTTCGTCAACGCGGTGTTCGCACGCAATTTCGACGATATCTCGATCATTCCGACCTTCGTGCTGACGCCGCTGACCTACCTGGGCGGGGTGTTCTATTCGATCAACCTGCTGCCGCCGTTCTGGCAGACCGTGTCGCTGGCCAACCCGGTGCTGCACATGGTCAACTCGTTCCGCTACGGCATCCTAGGGGTGTCGGATATCAGCATTGGTACGGCGATCACCTTCATGCTGGTGGCCACCGCCGTGCTCTACATGCTGTGCGTTCGCCTGCTGGTCAGCGGCCGCGGCATGCGTGCCTGAGGCCTTGCACCGGCATTGGCGGCGACGCCATTGCCGGCCCACCCACCAGCGCCAGTACAGCATGGTGGCGAAGTAGCCCATGATCCCCAGCACCACACCGCACACCACCGAGCCGAGCAGGAAGGGTTGCCACAGCGTCGCCAACTGGTCGGTGATCCATTCGAAAGTCAGCTCGTCAGGCAGGGTGCGCGGCGGTACCTGCATCAGCCAGGCGCCGGTCATGTAGGTAACGAAGAACACCGGCGGCATGGTCAGCGGATTGGTCAGCCAGACCAGGCTGACCGCGATCGGTAGGTTGCCGCGCAACGGAATGGCCAGCGCGGCGGCTAGCAGCATCTGTGCCGGCATCGGGATCAATGCCGCAAACAGGCCCACGCCCATGGCCCGCGCCACCGAATGGCGGTTCAGGTGCCAGAGGTTCGGGTCATGCAGCAACTTGCCGAAAAAGCGTAAGGACTTGTGTTCCCGAATGCTGGTCGGGTCCGGCATGTAGCGTTTGAACAGTCGGCGCGGCATGGGGGCTCCCGGGGTGTTTATCGGGGCAGTATGCCCTTATTCCCGTTCAGCCTCGTTTAGAGTTTGTGACAATTGTTGAGCAAGCCTTGCCGGCAATTGGGCTATGCCTCAGGAGGTTATCTGCCCTCTGGAGCTCTACCTCATGCGCACAGGGATGCTTGCGCTCGCGCTCGGGTTGCTTTGCCTGGGCTTTCTCCCCGCATTGCCATCGGTCGGATGGCTGCTGGCAATGGCTGCCTGCGCCGCGGTCAGCCTGTTTACCCGGTTGTGGCCCCTGGGGTGTTTTCTGTTGGGACTATGCTGGGCCTGCTGGTCTGCTCAACAAGCCCTTGATGACCGCCTGGCTAGCGGGCTGGATGGCCGCACTGTGTGGCTGGAAGGGCGAGTGGTCGGCTTGCCGGCGCGCACTGCGCAAGGCGTGCGCTTCGAGCTGGAAGCGGCCCGCTCACGGCGCGCCGAACTGCCGCAACGCCTGCAACTGAGCTGGTTTGACGGGCCGCCGTTGCAGGCAGGCGAACGGTGGCGGCTGGCGGTTACCTTGCAGCGCCCGGCTGGGCTGCTCAACCCCCATGGGCCAGACCGGGAAGCGCAACTGCTGGCACGACGGGTGGGCGCCACCGGTACGATCAAGGCCGGGCAACGGCTGGCGCCAGTGACCGGTGGTTGGCGCGATGCGCTGCGCCAGCGCTTGCTGGCGGTCGAGGCCAATGGCCGGCAGGCGGCATTGGTGGCGCTGGTGCTGGGCGACGGGGCGGGCCTGGCCCGGGAGGATTGGCAGGCATTGCAGGCCACTGGCACGGTCCACCTGCTGGTGATTTCTGGCCAGCACATCGGTTTGGTCGCCGGTTTGCTCTATGGCCTGGTCGCCGGGCTGGCGCGCTGGGGGCTGTGGCCTGCACGGCTGCCGTGGTTGCCATGGGCGTGTGGTTCGGCCATGGCCGCGGCGCTGGCCTACGGCTGGCTGGCCGGTGCGGGGGTGCCGGTGCAGCGTGCCTGCCTGATGCTGGCCGTCGTGCTGCTCTGGCGCCTGCGCTTTCGCCACCTTGGTGCTTTTTTTCCGTTGCTGATGGCACTGGTGTTGGTACTGGTTTTCGAGCCGCTGGCTGCGCTACTGCCCGGGTTCTGGCTGTCGTTTGCTGCTGTGGCCACGCTCATCTATTGCTTCAGCGCCCGGCTGGGCGGCTGGCGGCCCTGGCAAGCCTGGACGCGGGCGCAATGGGTAATCGCCATCGGTTTGCTGCCGGTACTGCTGGCCACGGGGTTGCCGGTTAGCCTCAGCGCGCCGCTGGCCAACCTGGTGGCAGTGCCATGGATCAGCCTGGCGGTGTTGCCGTTGGCGTTGCTGGGCACGTTCCTGCTGCCGCTGGCAGGTGTAGGGGACGCGCTGTTATGGCTGGCGGGTGGCCTGCTGGATTTACTGTTCCGCGGGCTGGCGTTGTTGGCGCAGCAGCGCCCGGCGTGGGTGCCGCCAGCCTTGCCGTTATGGGCCTGGCTGCTGGTGTGCCTGGGGGCTCTGCTGGTGTTGCTGCCCCGTGGCGTGCCGCTGCGCGGGTTGGGTGGGGTGATGTTGCTAGCCTTGTGCGTGCCCAGGGAGCCTGTGCCGTTTGGCCAGGTCGAGGTCTGGCAGCTGGATGTCGGCCAGGGGTTGGCAGTGCTGCTGCGTACCCGGCATCACAACCTGCTTTACGACGCTGGGCCGGCCAGGGGCGAAAGCGACCTGGGGGAGGGGGTGGTGCTGCCGACCTTGCGCAAGTTGGGGGTGGGTAGTCTGGATTTAATGTTGGTCAGCCATGCCCACGCCGACCATGCGGGCGGCGCTGCGGCCATACAGCGTGGTCTGCCGGTCAGGCGGGTCATCGGAGGTGAAGCGCTGAGCGATGTTCAGTTGCAGCCTTGTACCCGTGGCGAGCAATGGGACTGGGATGGTGTACGTTTCTCACTGTGGCGTTGGGCCGATGGACAGAGCAGCAATGACCGTTCCTGCGTGTTGCTGGTCGAGGCGCAGGGCGAGCGGTTGTTGTTGGCGGGTGATATCGAAGCTGGGGCCGAACGGGCCTGGTTGGCGGCTACCGACTCGCCCCGAATCGACTGGTTGCAATCACCGCATCATGGCAGCCGCAGTTCCTCCAGCGAAGCCTTCATCCGGGCCACGGCCCCGCGTGGGGTGCTGGTTTCGCGGGGGCGCAACAATAGTTTTGGGCACCCGCATGCACAGGTGGTGGAGCGCTATCGGCGGCATGGGGTGGTGATACATGACACGGCGGTGGAGGGGGCGTTGCGGTTGGTGTTGGGGGCGCGCGGGGCGGTTGAGGGTGTGAGGGCGCAGCGGCGGTTTTGGCGGGGGCGGGTGGAGTGACGGGTTGAGGTGGCCGCGGGGAGGGCGTGGCAGTTGCAGTGGACACGGGTGTTCGCCGCAACATATTCAGCGTCTGTGAGATCGAGCGCCGCAGGTGTCCGCCGATGTATTTTCAGCGCCTGTGAGATCGAGCGCCGCCCGCGCGGCGCTTCGCGGGCAAGCCCGCTCCTACGTTTGTTTCGGGCCAGTATTGCCTGTGCCAGACGCGCGCGACCGCCTTGTTCG
>JAAIGF010147770.1_pt1 | contig 61902 bp, 60 predicted proteins | sample 6487441 | NCBI WGS metagenome assembly JAAIGF01 (sample SAMN13974129, study PRJNA590717) | phyllosphere metagenome | biome: pepper field; feature: multiple bacterial spot infested pepper fields; material: pepper leaves; isolation source: leaves from pepper fields | host: Capsicum annuum ...
AACTTTATAATTACTACTTTTGAGGATAATGCGGATACAGTTCCCAGCTAACTTCGCCAGCAAATCAGGTGGTCAATTTGCCACGGAATCACATGGTCAACTTCTCCGAAATATACAGATTATTGTCTAATTTTCCAGATTAAAGAGATGAAGGGAATCTCCGCGAATCCGCAGAGCTGGTTCAGGAACAAAGTATTAAACAAAGCGGTAAAACAAATCAAAAATACACTGCACTATCTAGATAAGCATGAGACTATAATAATCGAAAACGAAAAGGGGGTCAAGATGAATGTTAGAGAGGTAAACCATATTAAGAATAAGAAAAAGATCATCATATATTCCCCCGAGAAAGAGTTTCCGGATGAGCTTCGATTCCAAAAGTTCTACTATAGCTTAGAGGTGGAAAGTATTCATCTGTTTCATATTGAAGATTATTTTTATGTATGCAAGTATTTAAAAACACCTGCCGAAGTACATGATTATCTTGACTTTAGAGAGAATTTCTATGTTTATTTTAAAGATGGGACGAACAAATTACCAGAACAGTATCTATTGGGACACTTTTTTGAAACGCCGAATGCAGATCATTACAATTCGGAGTACATCAAGAATCTAAAGAGCCCACTTTTAAGTAATGAAGAATTTGACATTTCAGGTTTAGTCGAAAATTTCAAAAAATCTATTATCCATTCAAATTCAAAGCATGAAACAAGTTACTATCCTATCGTCAAGGCCATCGCGAAGCTAAGACGTTCTGAACTGCTTGAATTTAAAAAGAGAATAACCTTGGCAATCGAAAAGTGTGAGACAAGCGAGTTTGTAACGCCTTACAAGATGTACTCGAAAAGTACATCTTGTGCGTTTGTATTTATACCCTTACATTCGAACCAAATCGCAAATATCTCAACGGCACTCAGAAATCTAACCTACGCTATAAAATACGATCACAAAGCTAGAAAAGCTCTAGGTGTAGCGGCCTACAGACATCCACAAGATTTAGGGAAAATAGAAACTTCATGGTACTTCCTCGATGAAGAATTTGAAATCAATCTTGAAATGGAAAAGCTGCTAAAAGAAAACTATCCTTTCAGGCCATCTATTGAAATGGAGGTAAAGAATCCATATAAATGATTATACGACCTACCTCTATCAAATATATACTATGGCCGACTTGGCACATGTAGAAGGGACATCAAAGTATTTCCGAAATACAAAAGTCAATTGCTACTCCTTCGACTAATACGGTCACTCGGCATTTATAATCCGGGGTTCCGACTTCCTTTACTGGAAGCCTTTTACCATTTAAGTGATAGTGCGGTGAATCGGAAGAAAGTTTAAGCGTTGCATAGCCGGATGCCCTGATCCGGTCTATGCGTTGGAAGATTTTATACATTCAGCTATTGCCTCACTTCCTATCTAGATCTTTTCGCCGATGGTGCTTGCTCGACCTCCTGTCTATTAGCCTCGATCTTCGGTTCCGATGTTTCTCTACCGGCCGACAAATCGGCCGCGCGAGGGACTTTTACACTTTGCGTTTTATCTTTCGAAGCAAAGATCGCCTCATCCCTTACTTCCCTTCGATCTATATCCAAAATATCGATCGTCTTCATTTGCGGGTTTGCAGCAAGTGTAACGGGTATTGTACGCCGGCCAATCTGCAAGTCTGCCTGCACGATATTTCCATTGCGTAGTGCTTTGGAAACTTCCTGAAGCTTTTCAACATCTTTTAACCCTTTAATCGGGTATTTTTTCAGTGAAGCTTCCAAATCATATCCATACTCTGGACGAAAAGTCCGCATCGGATGATTACCGTAGGCATCTTTCACCTGGAGATTGAGCTTAAACCAGACTGGCGTCCTTTCCTGATTTGGAGTATTTTCTCGGTTCGGTTCATTTTTGGTTCGCAGAAATACATCTTTTTCTATAGCTTGACCAGAGAGGAGCTTAAACGCCTGTAAGGCCGTAACCCGGTAATCCCGTTCCAAATTGAAAGTTTGCGACCGAGTGACAGGATTATCCTTCTGCTGTAAAGTGACCTTGTAGTCATTTAGAAAATACATATCGCTGTCCTTTGATCTATTAAAATTGATATCAAAACTGAGCTTTTCGGTCCGCGCAGCCTTAGGATCGACAGCATCTAGCGGCCTATGGGTGGTTTGGATACCTAAACTAAAATTTGGCATTTCACGTCGAATCGCGGTCTCGAGCACTTCGTTCAGCTTATTGTCGAAACCTAGGTTGTCCAATGTTTTTTTGAGGTACTCTAAATTGTTCTCGTTCATGAGCTAATGGATTAAATGATAAAATGAAATAGATTGGGAATTGATGTCACCTCAATCGGTGACTGATTGGAATCGAATTTTGGAAGAGATTAAATTTAAGTAGTGGTTAGCGAGATCGAAATCGGTCGCGCTGTTCACTAACCTGCAGATCAGCCGCGGCCAAATGCGGAAAATCTTTCTTCAGCATCATTTGCAACGCATTTTGGTAAGAGCCGCTATTATAATCCAGCTGTCTATGGAAGCCATCCTGAAGATTTCGCAGGTCATGCAGCATAATATGTCTGAGCTTATTAGCATCTTCAAAACTCAGTATCACTTTTTCCGTATTGGATAACATGCCTTTAGGCTCTGACACGCGGTATTGCACGGTGGTATCATCATAAATGGAAACTTTTTGGCCAAGTCGGTAAGCTTCTCGTTGATCCGCATCTAGCTCCTCGCCATTAATCATTACAGGCGCTTTTACACTAGTAGCATCATAGGCCAAGAATTCACGCGTCTGGGCGTCGTACTCCACTACCATCCGCTTAACTTTATCATCGACGATGTTTAGCTCGACCACATGATTTGGTTTTTCACCATCCATAAGCGCTCCCATAGCCTGCTGGTCAAGCAGATAATGCGGCTGCGGAGTTCGGTAAACTGGATGGATTAGTAGTTCGACTTCACCTGAGTCTGTTCGACTAAGGGAAAGCTTCGCCTCCAAAAGAGCGATACGCATGCTATTAAACTGCACATCGCTGATTGCAATTAAAGCAGAACGCCGTCCAGCAAACATAGCCTCTAGATTATCGTTATCGATAGTTACCTTTTCATTGTTAAACAGATGTAGTGATTGCAGCGCTTCACGAGGAAGCTCTGCTTCTTTAAATAAGTAGTGCATAGATTTAAGGATTTTTTATTTAGAAATTGCTCCTGCAGTGCTAGCAGGAACTTAATTGGATCAATATATTGGGTGCTGATCCGCACACTGAAATGTAGGTGAACTCCCGTTGATCTGCCGGTTCGTCCCACGATGCCAATTTCTTGTCCAGCACGCACCTTATCACCAACAGCCACAAGCCAAGCGGAGAGATGCCCATAAATGCTGTAGACACCGCCATGATCAATACAGATAAACCTACCCAGAGTTTGATGCTCTCCGGCCTGAACCACCATGCCGTCATAGAATGCCATCACAACGGGATTATCAGCGATTAGGTCAACTCCGTTATGAAAACTATGCTGACCCGTTACCGGATGTCGGCGCATGCCAAAATGCGAGGTTATCTTTGGCGCTTGCAGCGGACTACAAACAACAAGCGACTCTACTGAATCAGCCAAAGAAGCCTTTCGACCACAGCTACTCCTCTCCTGCACTGCATCATTTTTAGGTGTCGCTAAGTTCGCCGTAAACTGCGCATGAGCTTTAGAAGCCGGTGCAATAAAAGATACTATAGCTAGGAGAATGCAAAGGAAAAATTTAACCATAATAAAGGAGATCAAGTATTTTTATGCGCTTTTAGAACCAAATCGCATCCAGTAGCGTAGATAGGCTTAATCAAAGAATAAATAGTACATTTGTAGCAACCAATATTAATATATCTTTTATTAATGAATTTTAACCTAATAGCATTATGGACAGAATAGGTGGAAACAATCCGCTAAGGCAAATGGTCCTTCGCGGGAAAGCACGGGAAGATTTCTTCGCATGGCATAAAGCCAACTTCCAAACGGATCCCGTTAATGTGGATCTATGGCTAATTGGCTTGCAACTAGAATTATTTAGCCAGTTTTTCGGGAAGACCATCCGGCATGCCAATGATTTTTATGAAGCACTGGATGCTTACAACAAAACCTAAGTCTTTGGCTAATTGACCTTCAAGTTGAACTATTTAGCCTAAAGACAGCATATCGAACTAGCGAGAGCGGCTTTTCCCCTGATCACGCTGCTGCTGCTTGTCTAGATCATGTCCAGGATCAGTAGCATAATTTTGGAGCATCACAGGTTTGTTTCGTTCGCGCTGTTGCATATCCTGAAGTGCTCTTTGGTATCCTTCTGTATAAGGATCTTTTTGTTTGGACTTACTGCCAAATAGATTGCGGAGACTGCGGAGCAATAGATAAGAAATACCACCATCAAGGACGAGCGAATACATCAGCGCTTCCCGATTCGAGGTAACGCCACTACGGCTACTTGCTCTGCGTTGTAGGCGTGTGCCATCGGAAAGTTCAACAACAGATCCATTTCTGTATTGCTCCTTCTGCAAATCAGAAAGTTTCTCTCCATTGATCATCGCTGGCACTCTAATTTTATCCGGGTCGGCAGCGATAAATTCCCTAGTTTCCGGATCGTACTCGATCACATAGGACTTACGCTTACCATCATTTTCCTGATAGGTTTTCAGTACATGGGTCAGTTTCCCTTGTTCAAGTTGCTCCGCTTCCGCATCCAGTAAAAGCGGATGTTTCTTGATATCACGGTATATGGGATGGAGCTGTAGCGTGATATGTCCATCTGGCATTCTTTCTAGAGACAGTTTCGCATCCATCTTTTTGATATGAATACCATCGGCATTTATATCTTGCAAGGTAATGAGATCCGTACGATGTCCTGCCAGTAAGGCATCCATATCGGCCTCAGACAACCTTGGTTTTCCATTATTGAGCAATCCCAGTTTCCGTAGTTCTCCTACAGGGATATCCTGTTCATTGAATAGTTTGTCCATAAAATGACTGTTATGTTTTTTACACTAGCTAATTAATCCCCATGAATATTAAAGGGGATTGATGTAGATGCGGCGGTGATGTAGTAAACCGATAAGGCAGATAGATGGCAATCCCACTTAAAAAATGTACCTCTATACGCTATTACTATGATTTTTGCCATATGTATTAGCGAATTAGGAATTGTTCGCTGGCCGGAATCCCATTACAATCTCCGCGACCTCGGAATTGATATGCGCAAAATTCGCCAGTAGGATTTCCTCCTTTTTGCCAGCAAAATCATAAAACACAGGTAGATCACGATATTGTGCTTCCTCCTGCCTGATCGTCTTTACGTCTAAATTAATCCTACAGTTGATTGCCGATGGCTCATATTTGCCCGTGTAATCCTCGACAGCGTCCGAGGCTAGCATACCGACCATCTCCCCTGCTTTGAGTGCGGCAATCTTTCCAGCAGGGATGAGTGGTTCCAGACGTTCGGAAATCGACACAGAAGTTTTTGCGCGGTCTATCGAAAGACTTTCGCTGACCTGCTTGACTTTACCAAAAATGCGCTCTAGCCAATCAAGCGTCTCTTTATTTCGAACCGATCCAGAAAGTACGTTTCCGACTACTGCGGTAATTGAAGTTGCCGTCTCCTTGCCATACTGCTGCTTGAATTGCGGTAACTCTTGAAGCCCGAGCAGCACAGCAACCAGATTACTCCGCGCTTGGGCAATCAAGTTTTCGATCTTATGCGCATACAGCGTCGGCGCTTCATCGATGATCAAGCCCACCGGTTTATTTCCGCGAGAGTTCACCAAGCGCGTTATTCGGTTTAAGATGACCGAGTAACAGGCCGAGTTTATGCTCTGCGTGTTAGGATCATTGGCTAGCACCAAGATAGACGGGTTGCGCGGATCACTGATCTTCAGCTCAAAATCATCGCCTGAAAACACCCAAAAGGTTTCTTTGGTCGCAAGACGGCTAATAAACACTTTTAGCGTTCCCACCTGCCCCTCTAGCTGATCGAAGGCCTTGGCCTTAAAAGCCGTCATAAAAGGAGAGAGCAAGGATTCCAGCTCCCGATTAGAAAAAAGCACGGTGAAGATCTCCTCGTAGGATCGGTTCAGAAAAGCAAGCACATGCGGGAAGCTAGAATAGCGTCCGCCCTCATGTTTAGCAAAGAAATAGATGCAGGAAGCTAGAAAGTTGATCGCCGATTGCGTAAAGAACTGGTCACTTCCGCCAGACTTATCCCCTTTCTTCATCGCTTCCACCAGTGCCTCGGCTGTTTCCGAGGCGTCGGCTAAAGATTGCAGGTACTCGCTGCGCCAAGGATTAAGCCGCCTACTCTTCTCGGGCTCGGTGAGGTTAACCACATTGAAGTCGTAATCCTCGCACTTGCCCGCTTGCTTAGCCAGCAAGTAGTGGTAGTAGGCAACCTTTCCTAGATCCGGAAACTTAAAGTCATAGATCAGCATAGTAAATTCCAGCGCAACAAATTGCCGGATCACCGGCATTACCACGCCAAAACTCTTCCCGCTACCCGGGGTACCGATCAGTAGTGTCCCGCGGAACACATTTTCCAGCACTACGTAGCCTTTGCGCACCTTGCCTTTATAGTAGAATAGCATGGGAATATTAACCACAAAGCGTCCAACCTTCGGTTTGGTACGCTGCATAAAGGATTCCCCTTCGATGTTCCACCGATCCTTTCCCAGCTTGGTGCTAATTACTTTGGACATATTGTCCAGCGCTAGATGTAGCAGGATTGTCGCTGCAATGGTAAGCAGTATATACCCAAATTTAAACCAAAAGGTTGCAGCAACAGCTGCATCACCAAGCTGATCGTAAGTCCATATGGAAAGCAATAAGAAAAACAGTCCCAAACAAAAAGGCAGCGCAATGGCCTTCCCTAGCTCCAAATCCTTCTTTTTACGACTTAACGTTCCAATAGACACCAATGCAATTATCATCAGCGTAAAGAGCTTGGAGTAGAACGGATGCTGGTAAATCTTAAATCCCAGGAGTTTTCCCAGAATCATTGTAACCACATGACGAGCGCCTCCTGCTACCTCCAGCACAAAGTCAGCACCAACAAAACACAGGATATCGAGCAATACGAGCAAATAAATAGCAAACTGCAGGAAGCGGTGCAAGGACTGTTGCTCTTTAGATTCTTCCATAAAAATTAGTTTTGAGGTAAAACAATAGCCAAACAGCAGCTTTCCTAAAATGTATCGGCATCGAGGATATCTTTGTACTTGACTTTCAGATCAAGCGTCCGCCCGGAAAGCTGCTTTTCGGAAAGCTGGATATGCAAGACTTTATTCGCAGGGAAAGTCATCTTTTTCAGTACATAGATATTCCGAAAGCTTCGCTTGAACGTCCCGTGCCCGTAGAGCTGCCAGATAGGTTCCACTTCGATAGCCTGGACATTGGTAGCCTTGGTAATCTTACGGTCTTCTATTTTCATCCGCACTTGGTCAATCTCGTAACTCAAATTTGTGCTGTTGCTGGCCGTAATATCCAGTAGCACCAAATCACCCACCGTGTAGACCGCATTTAAATGCATCGCGACGCCATGCGCTTTTACTTTTCGTAGCGGCCGAAACTTACTACTGGAAAGCATCGTAAGCGCGTGCTTTCGAAGTTCACTTGTTGTAATAGAAACCTTACCTACCAGAGGCTTGATATCCTCGGGCGAGATGCTGTAACTGGCCGGAATGAAAGAAATGCCAGCCATGTCGCTGAAGGAAAGTTCATATTGCGCCATAAAACTCTCACCAACGACAGTGAGCACGCCGAGACTTCCTTCAAAATCATTAAAACCCTCTGCTAAGGAATCAGGTTTCCACTTTAAGCGGAGCACGTTTTCTTGGGGCAGATCACCGATCACTTGGCTAGAAGATATGTCCACATAGCTGATCGGTTCGGGCGAAAGGATGTGAAGTGAGACCTCTTTTTCGAGCAAAATCTGCGTTAACTGACTTCTGAATGTTGCCGGCTGCTGGGCAAAAAGAGTAAGCATGGCAAGACATGCCAGCGTAGATAGCAAAAATGATTTCATAGAAAAATTTGTGAATGGGTTTAGAACTTCGTTTTCAATTGCTGGGGATCTATCAAGTAAACGATCGTGCTGTACTTGATTTTGGCCTTATTCTGGCGGATCATCTTACTTACCGCCGTACTGGTGGACTGGAATACCTTCTGTACCATGCTCATGGCCAGTTGGCTGTTTGTTTCCATTTGCTGCATTGTGATGCCCTGCGAGGCGTTACCGCCAAGCTCCTTGGTAAATTCCCGAAACTCGGAAGCCGGTACGAAAAGGCCGCGCATGCCATCATGGTCATAGACCTCCAGATTGATGGGCAATATTTGCTCGCCAATCATGGCGGAGCTAATCGTCAGGTTGACGCGCTGCCCGCTAAAGCCCGATATCTGCGCATACAGGTAACTACCTTTTTTTATCGGTACGCTACCCGCCACAATATCTTCCAGTAGCCGTATACGCAGGCGCGAACCCACATATCCCGTGATGTTCTGGTCGATTATAGCCGAGATAAAGGTTTCAGATTTCGCTGGCACGACCGTATTAAATCCATCGTTATGTCCCGTAGCTTTACTAACCGTCAGCGCAGGTTGGGATTTAGCGAAAGCCAGCTGCTGCTGCTCCAAATCCTTGCGCTGCTGCTCGGCCTGATAGTCCGGATCGTTAGCCTTTCCCATACTATCGACCAGCGCCATTTGCTTACGAAACAGATCCATGGGGTCTTCGTTCACTTTAACGGCCTCCGCGGGAGCTGACCGCTGTGGAGCGGACAGCCTTGCCAAAGCTTCCTCCATGGCGCGATCTTCCGCGTCAAAGGAAGGTCTTTGCATGGTTGCACTCGGAAATCCTTTTTCCTGCGCTGGGCTATACCTATTTTTCATGGCGCGATCGATCGAGTCGAGCATTTGCCGCTCGCGCATATTGTACAGCGTTCCCGGGATTTCCTTTTCCGTTTCTTCTTCCTGGATCAGGCCGACAGCCGTATAACCATCAGCCTGACGGTACTGGTTACGGTAAGCATCTAATTTCCCAGAAAGTGCCTTCTCCCGTACCTGATCCGATACATCGGCCACTCCGGTCTGCAGGGAGTCCTTGCCAGCTTGGGGCAGCTCCTGCTTATCAAAAGTCGACTTATAGATATAAAAGAAGATAAATAAAAAGGGAAGTAGGATCAGCGGCACAACGTACCGCGGTTTATTAACATCTATTTTCATGGTAAATTATTTTTAGGTTGCATGGATCGCTGGAGGGATTCAAACTCTTCGAGCGCACCAATCAGGGTGGTACTGTCCCCAGAGCTCAGGCTATCTTTTTCGATCAGCGCACCGATTTCAGCTTGTAACGCTAACACCCGGTTAAGAGCTCCATAGGTTTCTGCAATGGAAGGCAGTTTGGCGCCAAGGGTATCAAGCGCTATCAGCGAAGAGCGCGGCTCAAAGGCAGCAATATTCTTATCCAACTTTCTAGCGCTAAACACCCACACAGCGGAAATCACGATGCAGAGTAGCATGCCTGCAAAAAGATAAGCTGGATAGCGAGTGAGCACGAGCGAAAGCTTCGTCTTTAATACCTGCCACAAGCTACCTTCCAGCGGATTAGAGTGTGTTCTTTTGGACATTTTGTAGATCTTTATTTTCCAGTGTTTTCCATTTGGTGATCAGTACCGCATGGGGATTGTTCTCTGAGCGAATCTCTAGATCACTTAAGTATCCTTCGGTGACTAGTGAGCGCGTGATGGTCGAACTACGCCTATCGATCTTTTGGGTGCCATAAAAGCGGAAATATCGAGTAGGCAGATCCAGCACAATGCTATCCGTACGAATGGTCAGCACGGCACTGGAGGAAAGAATAGAATTGAAAAAACCCTTCTCTTTAAGATTGTTGTACTGCAGGGCACCGCTCTCATCAATCAGGTACATCGCCTGCTTCATCTGATATTCAATAAATTTATCATCCGGCGTTAAGGAAAAAAACAAGCTATGGAAGCGTCCAATGTGCGAGCGGTATTCCGCGGCACGATTCATTTGCACATCGGTTTGTGAGGCGCGAATGGGGACATTCCCCGAATCCATGATGTAAATGCTCTCTCGAGCCGAGGCGACCTGCCTGTAAGCAAAAAAAGAAACGATCATTGCGATCAGCAGCGATGCCACAAGGCTTCCCCCCGCAATAAAAGTGGCAAGGCGTACCTTACCCTCGATGTTTTTAATAATCATAGCAGCTATTTAGATTTACCAAGAAGTCTTCCTGCTAGTCCGCTCATCATTGGCGCATGGCGTCCCATCGTAGAGGCTGCGGAAGATACACCCGAAGTCGAGACAATCCATGTAGAGATACTGGGGACGGTAAGCATGGTCAGCGCACCAATAACAAAGGTGACGATCACAATGCCAAAGGACAGCAGACCATTTCCAAGGAACCAAGCTATCTTTTCTAGATCCGCGCCATCCGTACCCACCAGTACCTGATAGCGGCTGATCTCGGCCTCCATCGCGTAATGTTGGAAAAGCGAAGCAATATACATCACCAGATAGGCTACGCCAGAATACAGGTTCACCGAAACGAAGCGGGCAATCCAGGTGGAAAAGGAATCGCGGAATGCCGGCAGGATACTTGCAGCCACGGCGAAGGGCCCAAGAATGATAAGGATCGTCGAAAAGATGATCTGAATAATAAATATCACGTAAACGCAAATCCGCAGCAGCCAGATAGCCAACGTCTCGACAAGTGAAGTCAACATTAACTGAAAACCCGCTTGAAGGCGATTCCGCATCTCCACGATCGGGTTCCATACCGAAGCAAAGCCTTCCTTGACGCTAGACTGCACCGATTCCCAAGCATTTTCGTACCAAGTATCCGCCTCGGTCTTTGCCGTCTCGGCCTCTGCCTGCACCGTCATTATCTGATTGGAAAGGTCTGCCATGAGTTTTGCGCGCTGTAAACGAAGGCTGTTGATCTCCGTCTGACTACCATCGAACATCGCTTCGGTCTTAGCAGCTACAATATCTGTTGGAAAAGCCACAACGCGCGTGAAGGTCGGCCACCATAGGATCACCATGATCAATCCAAAAGGACGCAGCAGCGGCATAATCTCCAGCTGCTTGTCTCCGGCCATCATTTCGTAGGCACGGATAGAAAAGAAAATCAGCATAAAAATGGCGCTGAGGGCTTGCGCATCGCTGGTAAAGGCATAGTAATGCGTCCATATCGTGCTTTTCATCTGCTTTAAAAAGTGCATCATCCCCTCCTCGTAGATTCCGTTACCCTGCAAGAAATTAAAAGAATCTTTAAAGGAGTCCGGCACCGTTTGCACTTGCAGTAAGGGCATAATACCTATATTAGAAAGTAAGCTCATTGGGTTATAATTTGGCACGTGAAAGAATATCGTCGGCTATTTGCAGATCCGATTTACCTCGGGTCGCCTTGGCTACCGTAGTGCTTTCCTGAAGCTCTTTTACCTTATCCTTGATGGACAAATACAGCGCGGCACGCTGCCGCTTGGTATCCCAAATAGCCAGCAACTTTCGGTATTCTCCCAGCATTCGGTGATAGGCGATTATACGCGACCCTCGATCGAGGTTGGTTGTTCGTGCTGCTTCTAGCCGCTCTCCGAGCATCTGGCTTTCCTGCCGATACCAATCGCCTGATCCGCCCTGCTCGAGGTAATCCTTTACTTGCGGTTCAAGTCCCTCAAAAAGATCGGCCTGATTAAAATCCAGTAAATCTTGAAACTCCTTTTTATAGTAGAGCTGCCAAAGCGGATCGGTCTGCGAGGCGATTCCCGCATAATTAGCGGTCTCGCTTAGCGCCGTATTTCGCAAGGTATCGGCATGGAGCTTGTAGGCCTCCTCGGTACTTTTCATGGCAGCTACCATAAGTAGCCTTCTGGATTGTGGACCGCCAGCACTCAGTGGCCGGAGATCCGTTTTGGGATAATTGGGATGCAGACCCCAAGTGAGCCAGTACTGATAGTTCAGGCTCAAAAATCCTCTTTTTGGGGTAAACTTTTTGCGGTCCCACTGCTTAAATACCATACGTTCCTGCTGGTTGACCACATGCTTATCCGTCTGGTATTTCACGTTCTGGCCATGCAGATCAACGTAGAAAACACATAGCAAGATATAAAGTGTTACTTTACATAACTTAAACATAAAACTTATTTTAAAAGGTTATACTGAAAAATGATTTGATCCACCAGTTGCCGATCTCGATTGATGAAAGATTGAAAAGGATTCAGCAAAGGAAGTATACCGCGAAGCTTCGCCCAATACATTGCCCGGTGCACGCTAAAGCAAAGTGCGCGCATAACGCGCAGCTCCAAAAGTATCTTTGCCAGTAGTGCATCCCGCTTCTCGAAATCCATTAGTACATTACTGCCCTCCTTAAGCACAAAGTCCGAAACCTCGGAAACCAGCCGAATGCCTCGATCCTTCATCTGCATCGTTACATCCTCAGCGAAAAGCAATAGATGCGGAGAGCCCTTGGCCGCTTCCAAGATGCTACTGCACTCACCAATGATCTCTGTGGAAATCGATCCGACTTGCTTGAGCATAAGACCGCTCTTCAAGGCCTGATCAACCTCAGTCAGCGCGCCATGAATCATCCGCTGCACCATCAATACCGAGGAAAGGTTGATATTGATGTCGTCCAGCCGATTATTGATCGTCTTGAGGTACTCATGATGCGTAAGTTCAGCAGCCGAGCGTACCGCTGCATTCTCACCAACGATTGCCAAATGCTTGGCATCGTAGACGATCGTAACGTAACTCTGCGCAAAGGTCACATGTAAACCAAATAAACATATCGCACATATTATTAAATATTTAGCCAAACCCATATGCACTACTATTTAAGTTGATCAATCTTGGAAAGTATCTTGTCGACCAGCTGCCGGTCACGATTGACAAAGGCCGAAAATGGATTGTTTGCTGAACTAGCATGCCGGAATTGCTGTTGGTACATGGAATTTGCAAGTCCCCTTGAACTTCCCGCAATCAGTCGCAGTTCGGTGAGCACATGGCCAAAGAGCATCTTGCGGTCACTTGCCTTCATCTGGTTAAGGTCACCGATAGAAATCAGCAGCGCGTACAGATAGCTACTGAGCTGCGTGGCTTTATCTAAAAGGTCAAGCTCTACCTGATAAGCCATGGCAATCAGGATAGGGTCGTCTTTTGCCAGCGTAAATATTCGTGCCTGCTGATTTTGGATATCAGCGATGATCGGCCATGCCTGCATGCCGATCTGCGCGGCATCGATCACTAGACCAAGCGTATGAAAACGTTGCTGCAAACGCCTGTATTTCTGCTTGAAGGTTGCCGTCTTTCCGCGGTTTACCTCCTCATTTGCTGTGGTCACCGTCTGCCTGTTAAAAGCCTCATTCTGCCTTTCGTTCTCCGATTTACTTTCGGCAACCAACTGATGGATCAGTTCCACATTCAGTTGAGAATAGGAACTTTTAACACCTATAAACAAATAGATTATAATAATTAAAAACCATCTCATTGCCGGAGGTATTTGGCATTGCGAACGATGTCGTCCGCAATGCGGGTATCCATATTGATAAACCCTGCGTAAGGATTCAGCGATTGCAGGATGCCGCGCTGCTTCGCCCAGTACATGGCACGGTACATCCCGTATGCCACACCGCGCAGGATGGTCATCTCCGAGACGATCCTGTTGAGCAGTTTCGCCCGTTCACCCGAGTCCATGAGATTATTCGCGCCACCCTTAGTCACAAAGCTGCTTACTTCGGAGGCGAGCGCAATGGAGCGGTTCTTAAACTCCATCGCTCCCTGCTCGGCAAATAGCAGCAGTGCTGGATTGCTACCGGCAAGCGTGATCGCTTTATTGGTGTCCCGTACGATATCAGTTCCGATCTGGGTAATATCCTTTATGGCTAGTAGGTTTCGCATGATCGCAGAAACCTCGCTCAGCCCTTTGTAAATCTTATCCTGCATATCGTTCACGATAACCAGTTGCCCCGTTACAGCAAGCTGTCCGCGCTGGATAAGCGTCAACCGCTCATTAGTGTTATCTAGCTGCTGATCGATTATGCCAGAATGCACGGCAGTTGCTGCCGCCACTGCTGGATCAATGTAAATCTGTGCACGCAAGAGAGATGCCCAAAATAGGGCGAGTAAAAAGATAAATACCTGCTTCATATAGCTATTGATTAATGGATTGTATCCGCGCTGGAAAGTGGAGTTCCAAGCGCATTGACTTTCTTCACAAAATTAACCAAAGACAAGGCGCTAGCTTTCATGTCCTGCACAAATACTTCAAGTGCTTGCTGGTAATTTTTATACACCTCAACGTAGGTCAGCACGGCGTTTTTCTCCGGCTTCTCTGTCGTATAGGTGAGATACTGCTCGAGCGAAACCTCTACGCCATATACCTCACCCGTGGATCCGCGGCGGATATAAACCTCCTTAAAGCGTCCGCGTCCATCCTTGTTGTCCAGCTGATTTATAGTAAAAATCTTTCGGCGCTCGGTATCGGTAATAGAAAGCAGCTTGGCGATGGCATCGTAGTTCTCTCGGAATTTGGACTGATCCAGCAGGCAAATCGTATCCGAGTTGGCAAGGATACTGTCCTTGACCACCGGATTGCCCAAGATGTCGCCCAGCTCTTGGGTCACCACAATCACCTCGCCCCAGAATTTCCGAACCGTTTTATGTAGGCTAAGCACCCGGCGCCTTTCCATATCGCTATGGTAGGTTTCCATGTGCTCGCCCCCGAACCGGACTTACACCTCTCAATGTATCCGGCTCTCCATCAATATCCGCAGTCTTACTTTGAACCGTTATGGATACGCTGATGGCAACTGTGGCAGACGGCCATTGTTTTCCGTCGCCTCGCTATCATGCGTTTCTCCCAATTCTCCTTGCCTTCCAGTTCCTTGAGTTTGCGCACATGGTGCATCACAAGTTTGCCTTCGGACTGGCATAGTTCGCATTTTTCAGCTTTCAACCTGTCAATGAGGTTGGTTCTGCTTGCCATTGCGATGGTATTGGGAAACATGTCCACACCGGGGTCGATATAAGGGGCTTCCTTTTTCCTGAATCCGGTGTTCCAAAAATGCCTTGATGCCACAGCCCCTGTCTTTGTTCTGAATTTCACCGTGAAGACACCGTTTTCGAGGTATCTCCTTGTGATTTTTGTCTTCAGTGTGCGGTATTTACCTGCGAAGGTCTTTAGCATACTGAATTTCATCACATGACAGAAGTTGTGCAGGATGGAGCAGTTGCTGGCGATGCAGTAATAGTTGTAGAGCCCCCTGATTTCCCGGTTGTAGCTATCCAGTATTTCAAGGTCGTCATTCAGAATCAGTTCCGACCTGTGCCTGGGTTTCCATACTTCTTTTCCGTTGATGACTTCAATCCGCATGGCTCCATAGCCCAGTAACTTCCTTTTCAGGACGTCTGAATTGACTTTCAGACGGATTTTCTTGTTGTACGACCTTTTGAGGTAGCCCTTGGAATCCCTTCGGGTAAGGTTGGATTTCCGGACGGTGATTTCGTATCCAAGGAATTTAGCCGGGTCTTCCGTGTGGGTGATGAGGGTTTTCTCATCGGATAGCTCCAGTGCGAGACGTTCTTTGAGGAAGTTTTTGATATCCTCTTTGATGGTGACCGCATCTTTCTTGCTACCTGTGACCCCAATCAGGAAGTCATCGGCATACCTTACATACTTTACCCGTCTGTATCCGTCATCCATTTCATCCCTGTCGGGGATGAGGAACCTACGTTTGGCATCTTCCCTGATTTGTTTGATCAGTTCTGCGCTTTCCTGTTCATCTTGCACTTTGGCAAGTTGGCGCATGGCGCGTTTCCGGGCATTTGCCATGTCCATCGCTTCCCTTGCAGGTTTTCTTTTCGCACCCTTATCGAATTTCTTGGTGTATTCCTTCATGTAGCCGTCTAGCCTGTCCAGGTAAATATTGGCCAGGATGGGACTGATGATTCCGCCCTGCGGTGTCCCGCTGTAGGTTTTGTGGAATACCCATCCTTCGGCATACCCCGCTTTAAGGAATTTCCTGATGAGCCGCATGAAACGTTCATCGGAAATCCGCTCTGCAAGGATTCCCATCAGCACATCGTGGTCGATGTTGTCGAAGAACCCTTTGATGTCCCCTTCAATGAACCATGTGGTTCCGTTGAAGGTCTTTTTGACCTGTGCCAGTGCGGTATGGCAACTGCGTCCGGGACGGAAACCATGGGAGCAGTAGTTGAAACTGCCCTCATAAATGGCTTCCAGGACCATTCTGAGTACCTCCTGTACCAGCTTGTCGTCAAAAGAGGGTATGCCGAGGGGGCGTTTATTGCCATCCTTTTTGGGGATGTACACCCTTCTCGAAGGTTGCGGCCGGTAGCTCTCGTCTTTGAGAGAAGCTATCAGCTTGGCGATTCGGGATATACTCATGCCGTCGATGGTCGTTCCATCCGTTCCGGCTGTCATGTTGCCCACCTTTGCATAAATGCGCTGGTAGGCCATGTAGTACATCTCTTCGTTGTAAAGAATCCTGTAGAGTCGCTCGAACCGGTATCCCGGAACTTTGCTATGCTCTGTAAGACTGTTCAATACGTTTAATGGATTTCTCATAATGTCTCTCACATTTTCCGTTATCGGTATTAAAAGATATTGACTGCCTCCCTTCGCCATGTACAGGGCTTTCCCCTGCTCGGACTACTACGGAGGCTCCGTTACCATATCGGATATTCAGGCGCCTTCACCCCATAGCCACGCCAGTGGCATTCCGACTTAGGTAATCCCCGTTTAGTTGCTTAGTGACTAAGGCACGATAGGTTGTCGGATGCGATTTCCGTCCTTTCCCATTTACTATGGGTGCTCCGTGACAAGTTCCTGCATGCTTCAAACCTATACATCGAAGCAGTGTCACGACATGGCGGGTTCAGTTATCTTACGCCATTGTTTCACTGTGGAACAGCTCAGACTATCGTTTAACCAGTATGGGCTTCATCCTCATACCTATCTTTTCATCTTGACCTTTCAGTAGCGGCTTGATAACTAACCGACTTTTGGCCTTTACCGACATGCTACACTCCCCGTCCGGTTTCCCTTTCGGATAAGTCGGTTGATGATGGGTGATTTTCAAAGAACACTTCCCCAGTAGTTTGCCAAAACTACATTCATTAAGCAGCCTTTACGGGCGCACAGAGGTACAAAATGTAGCCCGCCATCAGCGGACTGGCAATGGCTTTCCATGCTTCTTCGATGATAAGGGCTTTGCGCTGGTCACGGCGGTGTCGCATCTTTTGCAGAAAAACGTCCATAATAATTAGCGTGACGATTGGAAATAAAACCTTATTTTCCTTTATGTTATCTATCTCAAAGACAATAAAAGGTTCAGAAAAAAGCGAAGTATCAGCCTGCTCATTGAGCACCGTACCAAACTCACCTCCGGTGTGGAATTTACGCAGCACATACCGGTACTCGTCTAGATCAAAGGTGATGGCTTCCTGCGCCGTGATCTCACTTATCCGATCCACCGAGTAGCTATAAAAGGAATCAAAGTTTAACACCTTTGGTCTCGCTGAATCGATGGCTTCATCCGACCAGAAATAAGCATAGTAGTAGGAAGAAAGCACATTGGAAAGCACGGTATCTTCGATCTGGCTTAGCTGCCCATCAGGCCCTTTCCAGAGCAGGGCGATCAGCGTCTTCAGGAAATCCTTCTTTTCCAGGTTGTACTCCTTTTGGGAGATGGCAAAGGGATTCATCGAGATCGGCTTTTCCTCTGTGTAAGTAATATACTTACCACGGTAGTAGCTGCAAAGTCCGGAATAACTATCTCCGGTATCTACGATCACCACGTCCATATTGTAGAGGCAATACTGCTCCACCAGCGCATTCATGTAGAAAGATTTGCCACTCCCACTAGGTCCGAGCGTAAAACGCGATCGGTTATTTGTTCGTCCGGTTCGCATGGGCAGGTCCGAAGGATCGATACCAACTGGAATACCTTGCCGATCGGTAAAGCGAATAAGAAAATCTGACTGCTCATCCTTTTGCAGGTGTTCCTTAAAAAAGAAACAGATCGCTGCATCGGATGTCGTCAGGAACCAGTCATAGGCTTTCAATTCCACGCCGTTGCCCGGCAGACAGGTACGAAAAAGCTCCATTTGGTTGTACGCATTGCGCGAGGGAATGATCCCCTGCTGAAAAAGTGCTGCCTCGATGTAGTTTCCTGCTTTGGCAATCTTATCAGAATCGGCGCAGATCAGCATATTAAAATGCGCATGCACCAAAAGTTGATTCTCCCGCGATACATCCACCAGCAGCTGATCAATATCTTCTACGCAGATCAAGTTTGCTGGATCGGGCACGCCCGAATGACGCTTACGTTTGAGTTGAAGCTTGTTCAAGGTGAACTGCTGAGCGGGGATCTCCACGAGCTGGTTATAGATTAGGCAGTGATAATCCGGCACTCCGTGCAGAAAAGAAAAGTTATCCTCCGGAAAGTTACGCAGGTTACCACCCTCCTGCCTAGTACCATGCGTAGCGGCATCCTCGGGCAGATCGATGGTGTCAGTGTCCACAAGGCTTATGCTGCGCAGCGCGCGATCGCCAATGAGCAGATTTCGATCGCCCGCACGGATATTATCCAGTACAATGTTATCCGAACTAAAATCCATCGCGAGCATCCGGCTCACGTATTGATTGATTCCTCGCTTATCCAGTGGCTTGGGATCTAGACCTGCCCCTTCTAGCAGATCGATCACCTTATCCACTTGCTGAGTAAAATCGAGCAAAGCTTTCGGGCTGTAGACATAAAAACGTCCCTTTTTGATCTGTTTGGTAATGATGAGATAGGTCGATAAATCCGTGTAGGCTCGACCCTGAAAATGCGCATTATACCGCTGCTGCAGAAATTCAGCGGCTTGGGGCGATTCATAGTTCCTGCGCGAGAACACGTCCTGCTTTTGGATGATGTGCCCTTCCCCCAGAATCTTGATTAGGTTGAGTAGGAGCTGGTGATAAGCCGTGTAGGGTTCTGGATCGGCACCATGCTGCATGGCGAGGTTACGCATCTGTAGTAGCACCGAAAACTCCCCCTTCTCACCGTAGAGTAGCGTATGGCTCCCCTGCCTTTCTATCCCGATATAGGGTAATTTAAAAGTTTCGCGATGTTGTTTTGCCATAGTGTTTCAGCTTAGCTTGGTGAACAAATAGCGCTGTACTGCGCATTTTAACATGCAGGCCACCTTTCTGGCGCTGAAAGGTAAAGGTCAGTCCGACTGCGATAATGGCCAGCGTGACCACGGCGCCGAGGTACATGCTGCTGAGCGCACCAAGCAGGCCGCCGCCTACCAGTCCGAGCACCAGTGATCCGATCCCCCAACCGATAAACTTTCCCTTAAAGCCTCGGTAAACAAGGGGCCGCTGGAGCCCCTTGTAAATTGCATACCTACGCATGCTAAACGCCAAAAAAGGCCTTGATGACCACCGATACGAGCACTAGGAAAAGGCAGGAACCACCCCAGCCCATAAGCTCCTTGTTGATGTCCTGATCACCCGAGTTCCACTTGATGTACACGCGCACCCCACCGATGATTCCCACTACGGCTCCAATGGCAAGGGTTAAAGTAGATACCGGATCGATGTAACTGGTGAGCGAGGAGGTCGCCGCGTTGATCCCGGTTGTTCCGCCGCCTGTCTGGGCAAGCAGCGACTCGGATGCAACCATTACCGCCATAGCGGTAGCAAACAGTTTTCTGGTCTTTACTGTCATGGATAAAAAATTAAAGGATGAATGGATTATTAAATGCCGTAAAGGGCCTTTAGAAAAGCGCTGACCAAAGTCAAAAAGAGGCAGGAAAACAGCCAGCCCATCACCTGCGCATCGATGTGGTGGTGACGGCCGCTCTGCCAGTTTGCATAGATGCGCAGCCCGCCAAGTATGCCGGCAATTGCACCAAGTACCAACACGAAGTCCGAAAGCGCATAGTACCAGCGCCCAACTTCCGAGCTGACGCCATAGAATTCAGAAAGTCCTGGTTGCGCGACAAGCAGCGCAGGTAGAAAGAGGAAGGTGCTTATTAGGATAGTTTTAAAGCAATTATTCTTCCGCATCCTAGTACGGAATAGCACGCGTGTGCTCAATCAGGTTATCCTTGGCTAGGCGCATTAGTTCACCCAGACTTACTCCGCCGGTTGATTCTGCAACCGAACTGATCGCCGTCGATGGTGCGGGTGCTGTTTGCATCTCGGAGGCTGATCCCACCTGCACTTCCGGATCAGGTTCTTCCAGCATTATTAGCTCGGGCAACACATCATCTTCAAAGTAGAGTTTTTCCTCTGCGGTTGCTGTCACACCTACTTTGCCGGCAAGCCAGCGGTCATAGAGCAGATTGATAACATAATAGATCAGGTACGCCAGTACCAAACTAAGGGTAAAAGTAGTCCAGCTCATAGTTCTGTATTTTTGATGGTTTCTTGAATATGTTCTGCCAGCCAAGGATGCTGCTCAAGGTAGCGGTGCAGACTGTAAACAATAAAGCGGTTCATATCGATGTTCTTGGCAAGCTTGATTCGCTTAAGTAGGTTCACGGTGCGCGCATCCAGTCGGATCATGCTTTTCTCGGAATATTCCGGCTTAAACTCGTCAATAGCCTGAAAAAATGCTGCGGCCTGTTTCTCATGCGGATCAGCTCTAACTTTTCTAGAAGCCTTAGGCTTACCAGCTTCTGCTTCTTCAACAACCTTTTTTGTAATTTCCTTTTCGGGTTGATCCTTGGCCTTCAATTCATCACGAATCTGATCAGCAAGCGAGCGAATATTACGCACGGGTGGCCTCGCTTTCTATAAAGGCCTCATAGATCTCCCCAAGTACGGGAAGTACTACGGGCAAAAGGATGGCTGGAATGCAGGTGGTATCCACCCGCTGAAAATCGATCCTGTCTGGAAGGCCTTTCCCGACTTTGCCAAACCCAGCCAGCGCCTTATCCACCTCTAGCCGAGTTTGGTATTTAACGCCACTTTTAAGCCTGTTGGGAATAAAATGCAGGGGAGCCGAAGTATTGATCTTGGAAACGACCATGGCAAATAGTAAAGTCGAATCGACCGAAAACTGATCATAGCCAAAAGGACAGAGGATAAGATCACCAGCCCGGATTACAGGTATCAGATCGTCATCATCCATTTTGCCAGGCAGATCAATGAGCACGATTTCATCTGGATTCTTGCTTAGCACGGTCATTAAATCCGGAAAATCACGAAGGTCGGCAGCCAGCACTTCATAGGGAAACATGTTTTCTGTAAGCTGCGCCTTTTCATACTTGGAAGAGATCGACTGCTGGTAATCCATGTCGAGGACCGTAACGGGCCGATTTTTGTTAACGGCAAGGTAATTGGCCAGTAGCAGTGTTACGGTACTTTTCCCTGCTCCGCCTTTCTGGTTTCCTAATAAGATGACCATAATGATCCATTTTAAATGTTAGCGCTTTTTTGTTGATTTCTTGTTTTGGCGGTTTCGTTTTTTACCATGCACGGCCTCATCGTCCACATCATCCGTGAGGTTCAATCCGATTATCGGCGCAGCGATCGGTTCCTCCGAGTCTACGATTTCCGCTAGGCGATCAGCCTTTTCTATCGTCGAATTTTGATGCTCGCCCTTCGTCCACAGTTCGGCTTTACTATAGGTTGAAGCAGCGGGACGATCGCTTTTATCCTCCGATTTTCTAGCTGCATTTTTCTCCTCTGCCCCCGTTAGCCGTGCTAGCGGATAGATCTGACTGCCCTTAAATACATTATTCTTACTATAGTCTACAATGGTATAACCGTAGGGTGGCTTGCCACTAGCCGAGTGGAAAACAAAGTGTAGACCGAATCGTAATGCCAACTCACGGGTCAGCTCAGAACTAAAGATTCCGTTTTCCGCCTCAAGTTTCTGATCAAACTGATAACGATACTTATCGATCAGCGCATAAATTTGCTTCTCTCGGCCGGAATCTTCGCTGTACTGCCTAATCTGCTTATCAATATCTTCCCAGCGCACTTCATTAAGCAATTTTCCGAACTTGAAAAGTTTGAGGAGCTGATCCTCCTGTCTCAGCGCGTATCCACGGTTCTCGAGTAATGTCCGAAACTGCGCCCGTGTACTGAAATTATACCTTAGCGCATCAGCGAGATCTTTCTGCACCTTATGGAGCGCCTTCTTGCCAAGAATTTCGTGGAGTACCTCATAGGCACGGATCTTTTCAAAACTGTTATCGATCTTTTTACCATCTTTACCCACCCTTGTCGAGACGATATGCACATGATAATTAGCGGTGTCGCTATGCAAGATCACTAGGTACGGCTGCTCGCCATAACCCATCCCATGCATCCAGTCATGTGCCACAGCATTAAGTTCGCCCGTCGCGAACTGTTTACCTTTTGCAGAGATCACCACATGCAGCTGCGGATACTTGATGCGGGAGCTCATCGAAGAAACGGCCTCTAGATAGTTGATATAGTCCTGTGGCCGCAGGTCCGTTAGACCTTGAAGCGCATCAAAGTTTCGGGTGCTGAGTAGCTCCCCTTGGTCGGAATCCACCTTGTTGGTATTATAGCGCACCCCGCCAAAGCTGGCTGATTTACGAAGAAATTTAACGATCATGCGTGCTGCTATTTTTTAATGGCACGTAAAAGATGCCGCCAAGTTATGTCCAATTGCTTCTGAATTGCGGCGTGTTCCTCCAGCAACCTTTTAAGTTCCTCGGCTATATGCGGGTGTAACTTACCTTGCTTGGCTAGCACATTGGCATGTCTTGCGAGCTGATTCAGGTTGTTCCCGATCCGGCCAAGTTCAGCTCCTTGACGCGAGAGTTCCCCTAAGACTTCCTTCACATTGACCATTGTTACTGGGCCGCTAGCGAAAATCTTCTTTCTTATCAGCTGCATTCGGTTCATCCCGGTTTGCGTTTTCATCAGGTTAAGCTCTTCCAGTTCACTCTCGGTGAGCTTGACAGTGACTACACGCAGGCGTTTAGCGTATTCCTTTGCAGGTCTGCCCCGTATCTTAATTGGATCAGTCATCGGTATTTTGATTAAGGTTTAAGAGGAAAAACAAGTCGCGCAGTTTTTCGATCCTTTCGGTAGCCGCTGACCACAGGTCGGGCGAACCAGAGGGCAAGGAATTTTTGGGTGCACCCAAAATACAACTTGCTGCTAACAAAACAAGAGTGGGGCTATAGCCTAGGCTGTTTTCTGCATTTGTACGCTTGCAGGGTTTTCTTTCATTTTGGAAGTTGAATATTATACCACGCTATTTCGGAATCAGCAGGTTTTCACCACATTAACCCACAAACATTGAACTCATTGTTTTGTGTTACGATCTAATTGCAATTAAAATCATCGAGAATGGTCTCGGTAACCCTAACACTTCACTAGGCAAATAAAAAATCTGCTCCTCCGCTTAGCTGCTTATCAGCCAAGTTGTTCCATACACTAATGCCAGTGCAGCTTAATAGCCTATCTGCTAATTGGCAAATCAATAGAATTGCCAATTTACTAATTACTGGGCGAGCCTAATAGCAAAATGCTGTGTCATTTGGTCAGTTATCCGGTAGCGTAGTTGGTTAATTGCCAAGCCAATTAACCAAGCATTAAAGCAGCCTATCACATAAAGGGCTAATTACTAGTGTAACAATATCCGTCATTACGTAGCTAACCCATCAGCCAAATAGCTTAGTCGCTAGTCCGCTAACTGATCTCTTGCTTATCAAGTTAGCCAGCTAATGAGGCATGCCGCCAATTGGATCATCAGCCAAGCATATCACCAGCCTTTTTGTCCCATAGCCATTTTGGAAAATGATAAGTAGGCTAATTGGTAAAGCATTTGGCAAATTAGCCATTCAGCAGCTTGGAAGCATCTCCAAATGAAAACGGGAATTATCTTTTGAAGGCAGACATCATCTTTTCATAGATATGAGATTCTTCATAAATTACCGTTGGAGATGGTCTACTGATCAGCATGTCATTGTAATCCTTATATTTCCGGTATAGACTTGATCGATCTTGGGCATGAGGAACTGCTTTTTTTAATTCGTCGAAGGCCTTCTCACCTGCCTTGTCCCGATCGAAGTATGCTTGAACAGAAGAAAACGATGCAATCTTGGATAAAGCAGGTTCCAGCAAATTGACCGAGTTGAGCACAATAACTGAATCCGTAGCTTTAGGATTATCGGCAAGCCAACTTAGGTAATCCATATACCCTTCAAATAGCGTAATCCTCGACTCTGATCCAGTAATCGTTGTGATGGCTTTACGACCAAGGCATGCCTTGAACTTAAAATGCTTTACTTTATTGCTGAGCTCCCAGCTACCCAGATCGTTTTGCCAACCTGCGCAGAAAAAAGACTTTCCCGCCTTTGGTCCTGTTACAATCTCATAGTAGACCTCCTTGATCCGACCTTTGGCCTGATTGAAGATTCCTCTATCTTTCAGATAGGCGCTGATCCGCTGGTTTCCGCCAATTTCCTTTACGTCCGTAACTTTGTAGTTGGTAAGCTTTTCAGATTGCGAAGTGGTCTTCCGAGGTCGACTGGCCGGTGGAATATTCGCAGGGAAGTCCAAAAGCATTGTTTCACTGATCTTTTTAAGTACCTGCCCGAAATCTGAAGGAAACCAGTAAGCAAGCGCAAAATCGATGACATTGCCGCCCTGCTTTTGAGAAACGCCCGCGCCACCGTGATCAAACCAAACGTTTAGATTCTCATTGACGCAGAGTGAGGGCGTCCGTTCCTCTCGAAGCATACTCTTGTAAAATAACTCCTTGCCGCTACGGTAAGATGGCCGGTGACCAAGTTTTGCCAGCAGATCGACCAGCGAGACTTCCTGTTTGATCTGATCGGCGGTTATCAAATTTGCCATAAGTATAAATTTTGAAATGATAAAATTGGTTCTGGCCGATTTGGGAACGGCCTCTATAAATAGAAAAAGGGAGTCGATGTACCATCGCTCCCCTATATGTTTATAAAATTGATCTTATCTTGTACTGATCTTTTACGAGCGTATCACTACGATAAAAAGGATAATCGCAAAAGAATGCTACTCGGGAATACTCACGTTGGCGTATAAGCGCCCGCCAAAACTGGCTGCCTAAGGTTCAAGGTTCGACGGCCAATCACCGTCACAAACCCCTGCACTTAATTTCAAGAGAAATGCTTCTTCCCACGATGTCAAAGAACGAGTCCTTTATCGTGGTCAAAATTGTACAGAGTAAATTCTGATATTTAACAAGCCAAAGATCTTGGTACAAATATTTACCGTAGTATTTCCATAAGAAAAATAGCAGAAGCACTATTAAAAACTGTGGATAATAAACTTCATCTTCTATAAAATAAGGCTGTAATGCACCATTACGTGCGAGAACTTAAAAAAATCCAACAAAAACGTAAAATATGTGGACTTATATTACCAAGTCCGACAACTTGGTAAATAATTTCATTGGGATTTAGTTTCTTGTATCAAAGCTGCGGATCTTTCTATAAGTATATGGCACACCTCAATTACTTATCGTATAAAATTTACGCTTTAAATAAAAACTGATCTTAACCAATAGAATTAGCGAAGGTACTTCAATAAGGGGACCTATCACGCCTACAAATGCTTGTGGCGAGTGAATTCCAAAGACAGCGATTGCAACTGCTATAGCAAGCTCAAAATTGTTTCCAGTCGCGGTAAATGCGATGGAAGCATTGCGGTCATAAGGAATTCTAAGAGATTTACCAATTAAGAAGCTTGCGAAAAACATCAGAAAGAAGTAAATAACTAATGGCACAGCTATCTTAAAGACATCTAAAGGGAGTTCTAAAAGTTGATCCCCTTTCAAACTGAACATCAATACAATTGTGAACAACAATGCATAGAGCGTAACTGGTGAAATGGCAGGAATGAATTTCCGATTGTACCATTCAATTCCTTTCGCTTTTACAAGAAAAAACCTGCTTGCAAATCCTGCTAGAAATGGAATACCCAAATAGATCAGGACACTTTCAGTAACGTCCCACATAGAAACTTTTACATCAAAATTTGCTAATCCAAGTTTGCTAGGCAAAACATTGATAAATAGCCACACCAGAAAACTGTAGGTGAATACTTGAAAAATGCTGTTTAAGGCTACCAATAAAGCGGCATACTCACGGTTGCCTTTCGCTAGGTCATTCCAGACGATCACCATAGCAATACATCGTGCTAAACCTATCAAGATAAGCCCAATCATATAGTCAGGTTCGTCACGCAAAAAAACGATGGCTAAAACAAACATGAGGATCGGGCCGATGATCCAGTTTAAGATCAGCGACACGCTAATCGCTTTCTTATCTTTGAACACCAATGGTAAAAGTGAATAATCAACTTTTGCCAATGGAGGATACATCATTAATATCAAACCAATTGCCAAGAGGATGTTGGTTGATCCAATAGAAAGCGCCCCAGTAACAGTAGAGATATTTGGGAATAGGTATCCTAGCCCAATCCCAACTGCCATCGCCAAGAATATCCAAAGCGTTAGATAGCGATCAAGAAATTTTAATTTTGGCTGCATCATTTTTTTTACTAATCTGTGAAAACACGTAGAACATTTCTTGGCCTATTTCCAAGCTTCTCTTGGCGTAAACCTTGTCTTGCTCAGGTGTATTGTCGGATATCTTCGGATCTTCAAAGGTGATCGGAATCCTCTTTTCGGCTCCTGCGATGAAGGGACATCCGCCATCAGCCTGCGAGCAGGTCATAACGGCTGCAAAATGGGAGAGGGGATTAAAGGGGTGATCGTATTTCTTCGAGAAGCCGATAAGCGGCGCGCAGTTATCGTCGTACTTGATCGCGTAGATCGGATTGTTACCTTCTGATAATTGGAGGAATTGAAACCCCTGCTCGTTCAATGTAAAGGCCACTTTACCATACAACGCCGTTTCTTCTGTCCCTCCCGAGTAGCAATGAACATTTTCTACACCATAGAAACTAGCTGCGGTCTGCGCCCATATTTGCGATAAATGGCTGCGTCTGGAATTATGCGTACAAATAAAATTGATATTGATTTCCTGATCTTCATCATACTTCTGCTGAATATATTCAATCAGAGGCTTTAGTATAGATTGGCGTTCGCTCATTTGGGCAGTATCCACTTGAAATCGCCCTATGGTATCTAGTAATTTGGGGTACATAATTATATCTCCTTATAATTTAACAGCAGCCTGAATTTGGTGAACAACAAGAATTCTGTAACTGTGATAGCTCAACCTTAGGTTTATCACTTGGTACGCCGCATGCATCCATTGCCAAGCAGGCCGTTTGCTTGTTTTTAAGAACAAAATGTTTTCCGCTAAATGCAAGATCATATTTTCCAATCGTTTCGGTTTGATATTCAACCTCAATCTCCGCATCTGCGATTCCAAGTTGTTCTTCGGATAGTTTAATAATGTTAAGCAATTTGTTGGGCTTTAGTCGATGTTCATAGTCATCTGCATTCCACAGTTGGAAATTGACAACGCTTTCACTTCTTATCGTGCCACCACAGTCGATGAAATTCTTGGTGATGATACCGACTTCGGTTACGTGGAAATGTTCCGGCACGAAAGCACCGTTTTCCAATTGAAATTCAACATTGTCTAATGTTGGTAGGATTGTTTTGATTTCTGATAGTTTCATATTTATCTCCTTTGGTAATTAAATAATACATTGTAATATCGCTATATAACGATGTTTAAGGTAAAAAAAATGCTAACAGCATTTTTCTACCTTAACGTCTTGATCAAAGAACAGATTGATAATACTCTGCACTTCCTTCCAAGTTTTTTCTTCAATACAATAGCACACAGATTTTCCTTCAATAGAACCTTGAATGATACCGATACTTTTTAGCTCTTTTAGATGCTGAGAAATGGTGGCCTGCGCCAAGCCTAACTCTTCAACTAGATCATTACAGATGCATGCATTCTGTTTAATTATATGGTTCAGAATGGCAACACGTGCCGGATGCCCCAGCACTTTAAACAAAGAGGCTAGTCTGTTCTGCTCGTCTGAAAAAATGTCTGTCTTAGTTATTCCCATATCTCCAACATATATGATCGCAATATTACGATTATATTTTTAGTAAACCAAGATCTCCTCAAAATATAATAGACAGGATTTTGTCAGCTATCCGATTTTAAAGTACAACATTTTTAAGTAGCACAGTTGATGAAAGTACAGCTACATAAAAAGACTTTAATCCTACCACAATACCACATGTCCTGCACGAATACTCATAGCCGAAGATAGTTGAATCAGCGAAGCGTCTCAACTCAGATAACATCGATGCCTCGGCATTGAATCCTTTTTTCCGCTTCGGGACTTCTAGGTCTAAACCTGAAGTCCCGAAGCGCGCGCTAAAACAGCACTATCCGAAGTCTATCGGTTGCGCCCTAAAATCCCCTAAATTCAAAAAGAAGCCCCTGTGTGACGTCATTCCCTGCCGAAACAAGCTCCAAAGTAAGGACATACCCATCTGCGCAAGCGCTGAATTGATATATAAATCTTGCTTTTGCAAAGCATCCGCGACCGAACAACTGGGCGTATCATCTATGATTTCCGACCGCCGAAGCAAAGCAGCAAATTCATTCGTAACAAATGGCAAATTCGCTACGGGAATGAATTGCTCCGATTTCGGTTGCGCAATTTCCCCGACAGTTGAAAGCAAAACCTGCCCCGTATTTTGGCCATTGCCGAAGTCTAGCCAATACTTTGGGCGATTGTTGTAATTACTAATTCGTCCAATCTTTCGTAGTATTTCAGCAATTTCAAATCGTGCCTTTACAGAATCCACACAAGAAACAGTCAAAGTAGCCGAGAAATTCGTAGAATCAGCAGCGAAACTCTCCAAACCATACTTTGTTGCTTCCGCTCTCCATCGTGTTCCCGACCAACGGTTGGCGCGGTTAATCAGTGCCACCGATTTGTGTAATCCAAGTTCCGAGGAAGCAAAGCGCTGTCTACCCAAATTCGCTTCGCTGATTGAATCATCATCCCACAGCCGTACCTGCAAACCTGCATGACCAAGTGCAAGCAAACTGTGGTTCATTTCCACGAGAGCGGTCAGCACCTTCGAGCCAGTCCCTCCTGCCCCGATCAAATTGACCGTAATCGGATTGGTCGGATTTAAGAGTCCGTTATCGACAAAATGTACTTTTGGTTTAGTTGTATTCATAGTAGTAAAGTTTTAATGGACATATTCGTTTTCTTTAGCACTTTTGCCGGAAAAGATTTATCGTTACCAACTAAGCTTTCCCATAGCAAGACACAATTACCCCTGATCGGCTCGTGACCATTCATTAAATGGCTGAAATAGCTTTCAAAAAAATAGCTCTCCCAAGTTAGCATGAAACGCTCCAAAGAAAGCTCATTTTGCAGATCAATGTCCACCGTTCCCATACACACTTTACCATCTTGGTAAATGTTAAAGAAGGGCGCATGGTAAAGTGTCGTTCTTTCCGTCGGACGTTTACCCGAAGCTAAGGCAAAGACCTGCAAATTTTGCGCATCTGCTTTCCAAAGCAAAGCCGGAATGCTCGCTTCGCCGGAATTAATCCCAAGTGCCGCAGCAAAGAACAATTGCCGCCTTTGCGGTTTGCTGAACCAGAGCACTTGCTTTCTTACAGCATCAAACTGTAGCACCTTGCTAGGCAGCATACCTTTAGCCGATAAGTAATTTAGCTTGCCCTCTGCTTGGTTACTTAGCGATTTAGCTAGCTTCTCTGCCTCACGAATTGAGAGCGGATGCGCATTTACCGGACGGCCTAGCGCATCCATATCAAAATATTCCACATAAGTATCTTTGTTTGTTTTTGCATTTTGGTAGATCAGCAGTCCTGCTTTGGGGTGGTACAGGTCTCCAATTTGATGCGTTATATCTTTCATGGTTTCAGTATCTATAATCATTTAATAAAATGGACAGATCTTCCAATAGCGTAAATAGCTTGGTTTCAAAATCAAAGTTGTTCCCACTAATATCCCTTCCATCAATTGGCAAGAAAATCGTTGGTTCATCTATACTGGTAAACTCCTGTAAATCCGTATTCACTGTTTCGATAACAAGATCAGAAAGCTCACCACAAGCCGATCCGTAAAAAGAAATGTAATTATCAAGGCTGATTTGTCGTGATAGGTCATCTTCTTCCTCTTCAAATGAACCCTCTCGAAACTTATCATAAATGCGGCCATGAGAGTACTTGGAAAAAAGTGCAAAAGCTCGTTCTGCAAGTTTGAGACAATCGCGATCAAAGTCATCTTTTGGATAAAATCCTTGCACTCGCTTTTGAAAAAAAAGCAGATTAGCAGGGTTTTGGATTTTAAGTTCAATGACGTCTCCGATGTACTCCATGCATCTATATTCTTTCACAAACGCCAAATCCTCTTCGTCATCTTGCATTTTCCAATCATTAAGCATATCATAGGTGTAGTTTAGATAATTCCCTTCATGCCTGTGATAGGGAATCCGCGCGACTTGAAACAAGTAAGCAAATGCGGAGAGTAACAAATGCGAAGCTTTTTTTCGGCTATTATCGCGAAGCATATAAAATAGCGGCTCTACCGGAATATAATAAAGCGTCATTCCAGTGTCGAAGCGCTGCTGTCTAGCAAAGAACACAGACCCTTCATCCTCGACTAGCCTGATATCCTGCCATTCCTCACCAGTTGCCTTAAGCGCCCTTTGCAAATGATCCATAGCGCAAGCCATGTTGCAAGGAAAACCTAATTGCTCGGTCTCCGCTAAACTTAATTTTAACTGTTTATTGAGCAAGGAAAGGGAACTATAAAAGTCCCTTTCCATTTTCCCACTATCTAAACATACATCGCTAAGATCCGTATTTGCCAATTTGGGTGCAAAATCCGTCCTTAAAAAAGCATGGGAAGCATCTCCACAGGCACTGACCGTTGCCTGTCCTTTAACACTTCGTTTGCATCGCGTGGTCTTTCCATAAAATCCACGAAGTAGCCGAGTGCGGCGTGTAGCCTTTCCTGTGCGCGGTCTTGTGGCAGTTCGATCAAATGTTCCATATTTTCCGGCATGATTCATAGTAATTCGTTTAAAAATTAACCTTTCGTTCCGATCACGGTCTCCAAGCGGTACTGTACCGCGTCATCCTTAATCACTGGCGCTGAAATTTTTGCTGTGGTCAGTATAGGATAATGCGCACTGTAAAAATTAAGCACCGCTTGGGGAGACCACTGCGGGTTTGGGTCTGTTAAGGTTATCTCCTGCCCTTTATCCACTAAGATAAACAGGCGTGGCAATTGCGTTGCTAGTAACATAGAAACTGTATTTAAGGTTTAGTAATCTATTCTTCCTCATCCGAGAATCCATCATCAAGCGTATCAACATCATCATTCGGATCGCTCAATTCCTCCAAATGCTCGGATACAATTTCCACTTGCGAAGCGCTAGCACCAAAAAGGTCAGGTGCAAAGAGAGCCGATAAATCAGCTTTGCGCTTGCGGATAACCTCCGCCTGGTCGGGAAATTCAGCCGGATCGGGAATCTTTGTCCACGCATCACGAAACTTACCTTCCTTTTCAAGCGCATCCACCTTGCCCATTACTTCTTTATACTTCTTGTCCTTGGCCTCTTTGCCCTTACGCTTCATTTCCTCCTGTTGCTTTTCCATTGCCGAGTTCTTCTTGGCGATCTCCATTTGTGCAAGGAAAGCCTCCATATCCACCATTAAACCTGAAACCTGCTCCACAGGCTTTGCGATTTGCGCGAAGAAACCTTCCTCAAGTTCCTCCGCTGTACCCATCAAGGTTAGCGGCGGTATTAACTCCTTGGCACTATCACCACAAGACTCATTGCGGAGCAGAATGGACACCACCAAACCATTGTCCTCGCTCTTTCCGATCGTCAATTGCAGGTTACCTGCAAAATCCAAACGTGCTATATTGTTAAAAAATCCATTTTTCATTTTTGATAAAAACTAGTTTGTACCCTATTGAATTATTAAAAACCGCCCCATTTATTAAGGAGATGAAGTGGTAGCCCAAACGACTACCACTTTAAAACCATTACCCTAAAATGGCAGGTCATCCTCCACCGCTTCGGCAACTACTTCGTCATTCTCCTCCGCGCGACTACCACCTGCAAGCGGTTTGATACTCGACACATGAAAATTCAGCGTTGCACGCGGATTCCCATCCCGATCTATCCAACCCGACGCGCTCACGCGACCGATCAATTCTACAAGCAAGCCCTTCACGAGCATCTTCGCTACCTTGGGCGTTAGCCAATATGCACAGTCAAAAAACTCCGTCTGCTCGACACGATCCCCCTGCTTGTTCTTGTAGCTATCGTTGACCGCTACCGAGAAACTAACGACTTCTTTACCACCTGCTGTGGTCTGCACCTGTGCATCTTTTGTTACTCTTCCAATGATGTTCATAACCTTAAAAGTTTAAAAATTAAAGAATCTGTTCTACTCCTTGAATCCGCTTTTCGTATGTCTTTTTTTAGCTATTTTCCAAAAGAAAAAACGGAAAAAAAGAAAGCCAAATAAGGTTATGGGCAAGGGAAAGACCAAAAGGAAACGGAATAATGGAAGGGTGCCCTTTAGGGAAGTAGTCCGTTATGCCGTAGTCTTTTGGTGGAAGATGAGTGGAAGGCGGCCATTGCACCTTTGCAGCCTTTTTGACCGTTTCGATTGGCAAATAGTCATACTATGCTTAAAAAGATCAATATGTTTCAAGCATAGTGGATTATCAGAAATATACTAGTAAAGCCCTCTATAAAATCCGGCAGGCGGTAACCTAGGCCGTAATATTTAACTATTAAATAGTACTGTTTTAAAGAAGGTTATTTGGGGTTAGTAGGGAAATGGTAAAAGCTTTAGACTATTTATTATTCATAGAAAATAATCGATACTATAAAAAGCTTTCGGATTTAAAATATGTAGGGATCAAGAGGTTATTACTTATGTACTTTGGCAGATTCCGCGATATAAATCTTGTAAAAAAGCTCTTTCGATTGTAACAAACGAGTAATAGGTCTACTCCCTCCTTTTCAATCATCCAATCGATCGCCCGGGGTATAGGCATATAATAGTCCAATCGGTACACGGCATTCTTTTCAATATATTTAATGCTATTCAATTGAAGCTTGTCGTCAAATGCTGTTGTGAGACTCGTGATCGTCTCTGGAGCAGCAGTTATATCTTTTTCCATCACATGCATTAACAGCAGATCGAACGAGCGGGGCACGCGATCGGTTAACGATTGCAACAAGGTTCGTTCATTATTTTTAAAATTGGTGAGTAATCCCAACTTTTGGAGTTTAGATTGTTCTAATTGCTCTGGTACAGCTATTATTCCAATTGGACAGCACTTGATCATGTTTAACGTGTTACTTCCCAAAGTACGTTTTTTTAGTCCACTTGCACCAGCTATTCCCATCACGACAAAGTTATAGCTATTTTCTTGTATCAAATTCAGTACGGTGTCAGCCATATCGCCCTGCATGCAAGCCGTGGTCACAGGACAGTTCGGATGGAGAGCAGTTAAGTTTGTTAGCAAAATATCCATTTTCGATTCCCGTTCTTCTCGCTGTACTTCTACCATATCTTCCCCAAAATGATCTTGAAAGGTCAAATTGGCTGACAGTGTATAGGTGTGCAGAATATGTAGCTTCCACTGAAACTGCTCAGCGAGAAATGCCGAGTAGCGAATGCCTGACCAAGCATTGTCTGAAAAATCGGTAAGCACGAGTAAGGTATTGTTCATGGCCGTCAATTTATACTTAACGATACAACAATGCAGCATGAAATAAGTTTGTCAAAGTCCATCTCAGTCGGTATTCTTTTCAACAAAATCTGTAGGCGGCATTGAAACTAAAAAAGCCAGCTAAACGCCGGCTTTTTATACTATAAATTTCAACTACGCTGCGGTATTTGCATCAGAAAGCGCAATATCTGTTAACAGCTCATCAGTTTCCTTTTCTTCGGCCAACGTTTGCCCTAGAATTTCCTTAGCGTCCTCATGGCCCATCAACTTCGCGAAGGTGACGACAGATCCGTAACTTGCTATTTCATAATGTTCCACTTTTTGGGCCGCTACGATTAAAGCAGCATCGATCACTTCGGGAGAATCCTGAAATTCTTCTATGATTTCCTCTGCTTCAGCTAAAAGACCTTCCATAGCCTTACATTTCTTGCCTCTGGCAGGAATTCCCAAAGATGAAAAAACCTCTTTCAGACGATCAATATGTCCTTCTGTTTGCTCATAGTGCGTTTGAAATGCTGCTTTCAATTTTTCTCCCGTTGCAGCTTTTGTTAGTTTTTTAAGTCCTTGCAATAGCTGTCTTTCTGCCCCTAAAATATCTTTGAGCTCATCCACAAACAATTCATGTAGATGTGGATTGGGCATGTCTAATTGTTCTGTTTTCTTTGCCATGTCGTTTTTATTTTCTTATCTGAAGAACGACATTAAACGAACTTAGTTCTTCAGCTCCCTAATTTTCACTCTTCATCCGCTAGCACCGATATTACCCTAGAAACCAAGAAGGTATCTTAGCAATCATTCTGAATTTTCCATTTCAAGAAAAATCTTTCATATTTCAACCTGTGAACTATTGGTAAGCCAATGGCGTTTTGAACTAAACCCTTGCATCAATTTCCACGAACTTTTAGATAGCGATGAACATAAAGACACGAACCGGAAGCCCCTATCCGCTCGGCGCAAGCTGGGACGGCAAGGGCGTAAATTTTGCGATCTATTCGGAAAATGCCGAAGGGGTTGACCTTTGCCTATTTGAAACGATCGACAATCCAGAAGAATCCATTAAAATCTGCATGAAAGAGCAAACCCATAAGGTTTGGCACGTGTACCTTAAGGGTACTGGTCCAGGGACACTTTACGGATATCGTGTACTCAGTCCCTACGACCCCGAAAAAGGACATCGATTTAATGCAAACAAGCTGCTCGTAGATCCCTATGCGAAAGCCTTGCTAGGTGATATCGTTTACGACCCCGCTATCTATGGCTATGGAAAAAGATGTAAAAAAGCAGATCCGAGTTTTAGCAAGATCGATAGCGCTGCTTTCGTACCAAAAGGCATGGTTATAGACAGCGGCTTTGACTGGGAAACGACTCAGCTCCTAAAACGCCTATGCAAAAAACAGTCATATACGAGGCTCACGTTAAAGACCTCACTTTCTTAAACGATCAAATCCCTATGGATCTCAGGGGCACTTATATGGCACTCACACATCCTCGTATGATAGCACATTACAAACAATTGGGTATCACGATCATTGACCTATTACCGGTTCATTTTTCAACCTCGTCGGATGAACGGTAAATAAAAGGATTGCGAAATTATTGGGGATACAATACCTTATCCTACTTCGCCCCCGATAATCGCTTTGCTTAAATAAAGCAGGGCTTAAAAAAGCGCTTTTCACAATCCTATTTTATACCTTGTTCTTCCGTTTTTAATCCTTACAATAGTATTTTCAGTACCCCCTCTGCATCTATTTGTTAATCGGGGGGAACTTAACGATTATTTTGCCAATTTCAATATTCTATATGCCCCTCTTGCCACAACTACAAATACAATAGCTCCGATAATCAAATCGGGATAGCCTGAATTAAGCAGTTGAACCAAGAGACCTGCAACGATAACGCCCGAATTAATAATGACATCGTTCGATGTGAAAATCAGACTTGCCTGCATGTGGGCTTCCTTACTTTTGTTCTTTTGTAACAGGTAAAGACAAAGCACATTTGCCATTAGTGCCAAAAAAGAAACGATAATCATCGTTTGAAAATCGGGCATTTTTTCAAAACCTAAAAAACGTCTTATTACTTCCACAAAACCGATAACAGCCAACAGGATTTGGAAGTACCCTGCAAATTTGGCTATGTCGTTTTTTCTTGCGACCGTACCCCCAACAGCAAACAGCGCCAAAGCGTAGACGATACTATCGGCAAGCATATCCAAGCTATCCGCTACCAATCCCATTGAGTTGGAAAAAATACCGAACAACATTTCCACTCCAAAGAAAACGAAGTTGATAACCAGTACCGTCCAAAGTAGCCTCCGTTGGCTATTGCTTGTATCTTTTTCAATAACTGTACTGCTTGCTTCGGTTAAAAGCAACGTTGTATTTAGGTTCAAGGTTTCCAAAGCCGATAAAATCGGCTCTGGGTTTCCTATATGATATACGTTCAGCTTTCTGTTTGGAATATCAAATTCCAACGATTTCACCGTGTCGAAATTTTGCAGTTTCATACGGATTAACTGCTCCTCGCTCGGGCAATCCATTTTGGTAATATTGAATATAGTTTTTTTCATTTTTTTTAAAGTCTAAATTTTATCCCTCCATTGATTACAAACCCATCCAATGGGGCATAGATGTCTCTGAAAACAGGGTTAGATATAGTACCTGTATAAATGTTGTCAAAACGTGTCTGCCTTGTATCGAGGAAGTTTTCAAAGTTGATGTACAAAGAGAACCGCTCCCAAATCTTTTCAGCCATAAAGCCACACATCCAATAATCCTTTCCGGTTGTACCATCATTCAGCTTTTGGGGGCTGAAATAATAGGCTTCCAAACCAATCTTCCATTTATCCTCTATTTCGTACATCAGTACCGAATTAACACGGTGTTTGGGGGTCAACGGATTTTCTGTATCTGTTCCGTTTTCAAGCAATCGGGTATCGGTAAAGGTGTAGCCAAAAAACAGCTTCAAATCATCATAACCGACTTTTACATTGGTTTCCATTCCTTTGGTATGGATGTATCCTAATGAATTGATGAACTGATATCTATTTGTTGCCGTATTTTGAAGCAACAGAGGGTTATCCAGATAGGTATAAAAGAATAAATGGTTGATACTTAATGTCCATTCATCGCCAATATTAGGGCGGTAATTGACGTCTGCGTTTGCTCCGTAGCTCTTTTCCAATTTATTGATATTATCATCAATGGGCATTACGTTTTGATATTGTATGCGTTCACTTTCTTCGGTAAAAATGGTGGGGGTTTTATACCCGAATCCGCCCCCGATACGTGAAGTCAATCCGTTTGCAATATGGAACAAAGCCGAAACCCTTGGTAAAAAGACAGCGCCATAATCCACCACGTAATCCGTCCTTAAACCTGTTTCCAATTGAAACCAGTCCGTTGCATTAAAAGAATTTTGAAGGAAAGCTCCGAATGTGGTTTGGCTGTAATCCCTCAATGGAAATGCTGTAAGCTGTTTTTCCTTAAAATTGTCGGTCCAAATATTAACACCTGTTATCCATTCCGATTTTTCTTTACTGTGGGTATAGCTTGCTTCGGTAAAAGAGGCGGTTTGTGTTCCCTCAAACTCATAATTGGGAATAGCTGTATTGCGGTTAAAATAACTTACGCTGTTTTTTACCTGTACAAAACTGTTTTCATTTACCGTATGGTCAAAAACAAATTGTGTGGAATAACGCTGTGTTTTGTTTTCCTCAAAAAATTGGTGTGTGTTGCTTGCTTTGCCCTTTATGTAAAGCATGTCGCCCCCCAAACGGTTTTCAATGGTGGTGTTGATACCGAAATTCAGTTTTGTCCTGTCGTTGAAGTATACAAATAATTTTGGGTTCAGTACAAACCTTTCAAATTGGGGGATGGCTGAAAGCCCGATTTGTGCGGGGTCATAAGCTCGGTTGCGGTTATGTGAAGCAAATATGGTCGTTCCGATTTTCTTAAACTTCTGTCCGTAAAAGCCGTTGATGTCTAACCCCCTGCCCGATGTTCCGTTTAAGTGAAAACGCAAATCCCTTTCTTCCGTCGGTGTTTTAGAAATTAGGTTTACCAGACCTGCAATTGCCCCACCACCGTACAATGTAGAAGTTGAACCTTTGATAACCTCAACCTGCTTTAAGTCAAGCGGTGGAATTTGCAACAAGCCCAATCCGCTTGAAGCACCCGAATAAATTGGAAAGCCGTCTTTTAGGATTTGCGTATACCGTCCGTCAAGCCCTTGGATACGGATACTTGCGTTTGCACTTGTGGGCGATGTCGTCTGTACATGAATACCTGTGCTTTCTGCCAAAAGCATACGGATATCCCCTGCTTTCATATTGCCTTTTTCGTCCAGTTCCTCACCCCCGATAAATTCAATACGGGTAGGGTTATTTTGGATGGTTCTCGTACTCCTTGTAGATGTGATGACAATTTCTTCCAAATCTTCCGATTGTTCGGAAAGTAGGACTTCAATCGGGACTGTATCTGTTAATGGGAAATTAAAGCTTTGAGTATGGGGGTAAAAGCCAACATAAGTAAATTGAATTTCCTGCAAACCGTTTGGAATGCCCGTTAATATAACCTGTCCGTTTTCAGCTGAAGTTTCTGCGATTGAAGTTCCTGTAACCTGGGCGTTCACACCCATTAAAGGCTCTTTCTTTTCGCTGTCTTTAATGATAGCTTTGAATGTATTCTGTGCATATACACAAAGGTTTAATGTCATCAACAATGACACAATTAGTGTTTTTTTCATTGAAAAATAATGCTTAATATTTAATAAATTAGTGATTACGGTGGAACGCACCGTATCCAATCAGTTTGTGCTGAACACACCGTATATTAAGCTAATTGAGGAGGATGCCAGATAGAATAGGGAAAGTCTGAAACAGACGGTGCAGGTATTGCATCTAATTTCTTTATAGGTAGCTGAAAAGAGTCTATTATCGAAACATAAAAAGAGGTTATGACAAATCCTGTACAGGTATTACATTTGGAAAAAGGCGAGCAAGTTGGCCTTCCACAATCGTCATAGCTTTGCTCTTCGCTACTTGTTGTTTGCTTTTCAGTTTCAAGACATTTATCTTCCATAAAGCAGGGGGTAGTCGATAAGACCAACACTAACAATGCAAATATGTACGATAAGTACTTCATATTGCAAATGTACTGAAAATATCTTTTAAACCTCTTTAGACGAAGATCTTCTTGCCAAACATTTTACAAGTTGTTTTGTTAAAGCTATGTTGAAGCAAACTAACTACACTTGTGAAAAACATATCTATACAGTCGTTCGGTGATCTTTTGGTCGCCGATAAAAATGGGAGTATTGTGGCAGCTAGTGAAAAGATAAGCTGGTGTAATGCAAATAGTGCGTCCGCGCTCATTGGCAGCAACCTCCAATCAAGTATTGTTTCGATTTTTGGTAAGCAGGATAAGATCTTTGAAGCGATTCATGAAGTGTCCTCCGGAAAAACAGCCAGACAGGTTATACTAATAGCCATAGACGAGAATTCATACTATGTAGATCTTTACCTTCATGGTCGCCTGCTTTATATTGAATGGGAAAGGCAGATTAGCGGACATTTACTTACCTCACAGATGCATGCAGAAGGATTGCTCAATGATCTTCCTATGGATGATATCCTACATTCTCTCTGCCAATCAACCAAAAGCCTGTTAGGTTACGACCGCGTCAGCATTCTTCAGCTTACAGAAATGGGCCATACACGCATTGTAGCTGAAGCAACTAATGAAGAACTTAACCACATGATGGATATTAGGTATTCATCTACCTTTATCGATCAAGAAGATTTAGGTTGTTTTTTGACCCGTGCTTATCGCTACTTCCCCGATCTTCTAGAAAAACAACAAGAGGTTTACGTCGATCAGATCAAAATCGATCTATCGGCTAGCACGTTAGAGCCTATCGCGGAAAAGTTTCAATATTATCTTCAGCAAATCGGAGTATCCTCCGCCATCTTTTTTAAACTGTCTGTGGAGGGAAAGCTATGGGGACTAGTGGCGGCGAGCAATAGCTCTATGCGCGAAATCGATCTGCAAAAAAGAAAGCTTTGCCAGCTGATTGTACAGAATGCCGCCAATCGCCTGGAATCACAGCTTCGAGAAGCCCAATTTAAGTCTATGGAAATCCTGAAGGGAGCTGAGAATTTTTACAAAACGGCCTTAATTGACAGCTCAACATTGAACAAAGCGCTTCTGGGTAACCTACCGGCCATCCAACAAATCCCACGTGCTGATGGTGTCGGCCTATATTTCCACGGGCAGCTTTTTAGTCAAGGGCTATGTCCGAATGATGATGTAACGGAGAAAATAGTGCAGTACGTGGCCGCAAAGACAAATAAATCTATTTTTAAAGATAGTAATTTTAGACTGAGGCATCAAGAGGGCTTTGATCAAGTTCTAAATTTTGCTGGTCTAGCATCACTACAAATTGCGAAGAACAACGAACACTATCTTTTATGGTTTCGCAAAGAAACGACCTCCAAGGAAATAAAAATCGAGGAAAACAAAAATCTCTCTCAACAGGGGAAACTCATATCCAACAAGTATAGCATCATTAACGAGACGCTATTTGATACCGCAATAGCTTGGGACGGAAATGATTTAGCTTTTATCAAAGCGCTTGACAAAACGATCAATGAGGCCGTGCTCTCACGAAACAAGGAGCAGAACCGATCACTGGAAGAGCTAACAATATTGAACAATGAACTGGAGATGCTAACCTCCACATTATCTCACGATCTAAAAAATCCATTGGCGATCGTAAAAATGGGCGTGCAATATCTACGGGCGAAGGCGCAGTTATCTCGGCAGGCGCAATTAAAATGGCTTGATACCATCTCTACGGGTGTTATAGATCTAGAGAGTTTGATAGAAAATACCGTAAAGATCGGAAAAGAGCGAAATCGTGTATATGCAAAAGATAGTGTAGCTATGTCAGCACTCATCAAAAAACTCGCAAACGACGCTAAGTTACTTTATGGTAATATGCAATGCAAATTCAATTTCGGAGAGCTTCACAGTATTTGTGGGGACAAAGGCATACTCCATCAGGTGTTTATGAATCTGATTGGAAATGCTGTAAAATATAGCTGCAACAATCCATCGCCCACGGTTAGCATTTGTAGCTACATGCAGAAAGACCATGTTACTTATAGTATAAAGGATAATGGCATCGGGATACCTAAAAAAGATGTGTCGCAGATCTTTAAAATTTATAGGCGCGCATCCAACGCCCAGGAATTTAGTGGTTCTGGTATCGGTTTAAGTTTGGTAAAAAGACTGGTAGAAACTTTAAACGGAACCATTCAGGTTAGCAGTATAGCAGGGGAAAGCACCGAATTCACTTTGCAATTCCCTGTCGATTGTGCATAGATCAAACTTCATCAGCGACTATTTCGGATTTAGGCAGCAAACTAATTTGCCACCGAACAATTGACCACCTTTCTAACTACTATCAACGATTTATAATAAATATTTTCAATCAGTACCAGTGGTGTTATTATCAACTTTAGATCTCGCTAGGTCAACCCACTGCTTAAATGCGCGTATAGCCTGCTTTTCAGCAAGGCGTTCAAATGTAATATCCTGTTCGTCGCTTTCCCTTTGCAATTGGTCAAGTACATATTCATCTGCGAAACCAGCCCACTGTGCATCGCTTCTCGTATTTCCATAAAAGACCAATTTGATATTCGACCAGTATATGGCGCTAAGTCACATGGGGCAAGGTTCACTACTGGTGTATAGCACACAACCAGCCAAATCAGTGCTTTTCAATATTTTTGCTGCTTTGCGTATCGCATTCATTTCCGCATGTGCAGTCGGATCGCAATCTCGATTCACGGTATTGGCTTCGGCACTGAGCACGTCTCCGTCCTTTACGATCACGCAACCAAAAGGACCACCGTCTAATGATTGCAAGTTACCTTCTGCTAGCAAAATTGCTTTTCGCATATACCTTAAATCCTCTTCCACAGTTTTTAATGCTTAATAAAAAAACACGTTGTATACCTCTCAAAAATGATTAATGTCGATTCGCAAATTCAAAAAAAATGGAGAGGGCCTAAGATTTTCAAACCCTCCCAAAAATCCTCTTTCCTAAGAATTGCACGCTAAATTGTTGCTCTTCCACCAGTCGCTGGGATAGTCGCACCAGCTACATAGGAAGCGGCATCCGATGCAAGAAACACATATATCGGAGCCATCTCTGCCGGTTGACCGGGACGCCCCATCGGTGTATTCTCGCCAAACTTCTCATGCTCGGGGATAGTGCTTGGTATGAGCGGAGTCCAAACAGGTCCCGGAGCAACCGCATTTACCCGGATACCAGAGCCGTCTTCCAGAAAAAGCTGAGCCAAGCTAGACGTAAAATTTTGAATCGCCCCCTTAGTTGCAGCGTACGGTACCAGCGTAGGATTGGGATTGTAGGCATTCACAGAGGTCGTGTTGATGATTGATGATCCAGGGGGCATATGTGGTTTGGCATACTTGACGAAGTAGAACATTGCACTCATGTTCGTCTCGAATGTTTTGTTCCATTCCTCAGCAGTAATCTCTGTGATATCTTTGAAGGTCATTTGATATGCGGCATTGTTTACCAAAATATCGATCTTTCCAAATGCGGTAACCGTCTCCTCAACGATCTTTTTACAGAGGTCTTCACTACGGATATCTCCTCTAAAAAGAAGCACTTTGCGTCCTGTCTTCTCTATCCATCTTTTGGTGTCTTCAGCATCTTCATCCTCGACTTCATCGGCATATGAAATGACTATATCCGCCCCTTCCCTAGCCATCGCGATAGCTGTCGCTTTGCCGATACCCGAATCTCCACCCGTTATTATAGCGACTTTGTCTAATAAAATATCGCTTCCAATATAACTCTCCTCACCATGATCAGGAGCTGGTATCATTTTGCTATTAACGCCGGGAGTAGGTTGATCTTGTTTTGGAAAAGGTGGAATTGGATAAATATCGCGAGGATTTCCTTTTTTAGTTGTCTTCATAGTACAGTTATTATGTAACACATTCTATTATAGAACGAGGCAGCAATAGTTTGGTTTCTGCGTCAACCATTAAGTTTAAATCGGATATCTATAGCAGCAACATTTTGGTGCCATAATCAATCCATTAATATTGCATCCGTTACTACACTATAGATTTGCATCGAAACACATACGCAAAAGTCCTAAATGAATAGTGGAAAATCATTGATGCATTATAAAATCGGAACGAAAATGCTGTAGGACATTTTTAGAATTTCCGAAAGCGCTCCCTGTTGTCGATAAATGCTTCAAGCTTATCTTTGTACTTTCGTCCCACAGGAACAAATGCACTGTAATTGGAGGTTCTAAGTTTTATTCCCTCTTTTGCTGTATAGCTTCGTATTCGATCAAGTGGAACGATAAAACCTTTGTGTATGCGCATGTAATGAGAAGCTGGAAGTTTTAGTTCCAGATCTCCTATACCATAGGTAACCTCAATTTTTCCTTCTGTAATCAATATTTTGGTGACATTATCTTCAACAAGAATAAGCTCAATTTCAAGCAGACGAACCTGATGGAAATTAATCTTACCTGGAAGTTTCACCATGACTGTATCGTCAAGATCTAATGGCCTAGTCCGAGCTTGACTATTTGCTGCACTAACACCCGTAATTCTAGACCAAACACGATCTATTGCGCGATTAAATTTCTCTTTAGAAATAGGCTTTTCCAAGTAGTAGGCAACGTCGAGTTCCGATAACTGCGGGCCGTAGTTATTGTGTGCCGATACACAGACTACCTCAATTTTACCTTGCAGCCGCTTTATCACCTCTACGCCATGCATAAGATCCATGTGCAGATCAATAAAAAGGAGTTCGATATCAGTCTCAGCAATAATTTCAAGAGCCTCCATAGGATTTTCAAGACCGGCTGCCAATTGCAAATCGTCTCGAGAGTCGATGAGTCTAGCTAAAGAATTGATTGATGCCTGCTCATCGTCGAGGACTAAGCATTTTAGAATTTTCATAAATAGGAGATTTTCAGGGATACCGTAAAAGTTTGTTTGTTATTTTCAATTATCAGCAAATGGGTATCCGGAAACAGAATATCGAGTCTATATCTAGTATTCTTTAAGCCCAAACCCGATGAATTTTCGTAGATACGATCCGGATTGATATAGTTCATGCAATAAAATTCAATTTTATCATCATCCAAAATCAATTTGATAGTAATAGGCTTTGTCGGATCTTTCCTGTAGCCATATTTAAAAGCATTTTCAAGAAATGTTAGCAAGACTCCCGGCGGTATCTTCTGTCCACAGGGTTCTCCTATTAAACTTAAATGGACCACATCTGGTGAAAACCGAAGACTTTCCAGTTCAATATAGCGCATCATCGCATCAATCTCGTAATTTACAAGCATGATGCTTCGCCCCAATTTTCTTGTATCAACAATATATCGAATCAATCCCGACAAGCGTTCGATAGCATGCGCCAATTTAGGGAGCCTTTCAATCGCGGCATCATGCATTCCGTTGAGGATATTGAAAACAAAGTGTTGGTCTATTTGTGCATTGAGCATGGCAAGCTGCAACTCTTTACCTTCCAACTCTTTTTCAAACCGACGTGTCTCCTCCAACTGCTTGCCCAATAGATTCCATTTAGAGCGAATATGTAACGTCATCGCCGAAGCAAGCAGTAGCACTGATAGGTAGCGATGTAGCATGCTCCAATAGTAAGAGCTATCGGCACCAGCCAACGGATTCCTAAACAGTACAATCGAATAGCTAGGGAACCATTCATAGACCGAGTGGAATACGAATCTTGCAAGAAGAAAAAACATAATTGTAAAAAGTATAAACGCAATGCTGTTTCTCTTTGAAAAAAATAAGAGAAAGAAAATTGCGGTACAAACATTGAAAGCTAGAATCACTAGTAGCAGCGCGGAAATCTGTTCAGGGACGGTTCGCTCCGGATACACATTCGCATTGGTCACCAGCATCAAAATCGTATAAATCGGCCAGCCTACCGATTGAATCATCAGAGATTCCTTTAAAAAGAATAATTTTGCATTCATAGTTATACATATTTGAAACACCCCTAAATGTCCAAAGCTTATAACCTGTGCGCACCTATATAAACGAAGATTAAATGAAATTGATACTTATTAATCAAAAAAGTTATTATTAAAAAATCGTTATCAGATATTAAGTCGCATCTTCGAGGCAAAGAACGGCCTAAAAATCAACGAAGATCATAGCATTATTCTTCGTTCATATATTCTTCAATTGACCGCTTTAATTTTTCTAAAAACTTAGTTCGTGAACCTGATCGTGCCTTCATCCTGTGAAAAGAATGATGCACCTCTGGTAGGGAGACGTTAAACATTTTTTCAAAAATCAAAGTCAACCTGCGAATACCCAGCTGCCCATTATTCACTGAAGAGGCAGCATGTAGCGAGTAAATAAGTTCTGCGAGCGCATTCTTGGATTCTGTCCAAGTAATGGGCTCTTCCAAAAAATCTAAGCTCCGCTGCGTTTCAACCAAAATGCTCGTCCTAGCTGCGAGATAACTATAGAGCAAATCATTTCCTACAATTTTAGATACCTTGTAATCATAGTAGGTAGAAAAGTTATAATCCAATTCAAAAGCAAAACTATTCAAACCGTCGTTGTAGTCAATATTTCCTCGAACAAAGTAAAGATTATCCCGATCCGTCCGTCCAGACCTATAGTAGCGGTAGAAATCAGACGAAGTGGTGCTCCGCCTGAATTCCTCTTCCAAAACATTGATGAGCTGCAGATAATATGTCCTAGCAATCTCTCCCCCGGCGAAGGGGCATCCTGTTTCAATTTTGAATATCTTATTATAGAACATCAGACGCCCCAAGATGTATGGCTTAATTACCCGAAAAAACTGAATTTCGTCCTCACGCATTGTAAAACTGTCTTTTAAGATCTGCACTTTCAATTTCAACAGCAAATCCTTTAAAAATATGGTCATGGACGAAGATTCTTCAATGAGCGAAGCTCCGCTAAGTGTCAATCTATCCTGCTCAGCACTAATTAAACTGCATATATTTGATAGCGCGATTTTCATGATACGTTTTATGCTATAATGATTTATCCTTATACCGCACAGTAACCTTCTGCCAGTACTTTACGATCTACATCTTAAAATCGACCAGCTTTTATTGTTGACATACTGAACTAACATCACTAAGGGAGAAGTAATAATTTATGTTCAAGGAGATCTTCCTTCTATGTCCGCCAGATAGAAGTCTATCCGTTCCATAAGTGATACCAAATTTTTTCTAACTCTCTTTAATATTATTTTGTCGAGCTCACTGTATTTCTTCCTTAGACTTTCATAAGAAAAATGTTTCCGCTTATTTGTCGCAAAAAAAGTTTTGAGGAAATAGATATTAGATTTAATTGTCGAGTCTGGTAACAAGCCGACTTCACGTAGTAGTCGAACCATCACTAACATCTCACGTGAGGAAATATCTAAGTGACACCGATAATTCGGATTTTCGATGTAAAGGGTCATCGATAGCATCCACTCTTTGTAAAAATTGATCTGGTCTATACAGAACAACTGCAAACTCTCTTTTGCAATGAAATGTTCACCTAGCGAATTCTGTAACATCCCACGTGACACCAGTTGTTTATGTTGCCCATCTAAAAAAGTCGAGATGTCGCGAAGAAAAGCTTCCAATTGAGCACGATAATCTGCGATATGCCTCAAGGCAAGACTGTCCTCTTCGATCAAAAAATCTAGTTTATCAAGTTCCCTACTTAGGGAGCTAAGCCGTAATTGTAAATTTACATCATGCATTGTTGCGTGCTCTTAGATTATTTTGTAGCGAGTTACCACCTAATTATGTTCGACTTATACTGATTGGCTTTTATCAACAACACCACTAAAGAGAGGATCCTCAAGTAATTGACTAAATTCCAGACCGGTGATCACAAAAGATAAGTAGTCTTTTTTGCGAAGTAGAAAGTACTGTTCACCACTGGAGAAAAGTCCGAACTTTCTGGCGTGGAGATTCGCGGCCGAAAGTTCATCGAAGATGCTATCTTCGATAAGAGGCTTGCTTCCTAAGTATAGATGTGCCGAAGGCCAGTTAGTCCAAAGTTCCGGCCTGCGCATGATATAATACGAAGCAAAACTAAAAAGCGATTGCATTGTCATGTGGAGGTACAAGTCCCTGTTTACACCACCGTTGGGATATATCGCTTTTCCAAAGCGTAAGTTAACGGTATCGCCTATTTGCTCTGCAATTACAGGTTGAAGCGGCAATTTTAATGACCAAGACAGCTGTGCTGCGCCACTAGGCACTGTAATGATCTGCCCTAAAAAGTTTATTTTTTGCAAACTAGACTGTCTTTCATTGCTCATTCCTTCTAGACCATCTACATACATGAGCAGCTTACGGCCTTCTGCGGTGTGCCTATACATTGTTCGCAACGCACTTCGGTCATTGACATTTATGAGATCAAATAAACCTTTAGCTTGGGCTTGGCACAGTAATTTAATTAAATTCGGGTATCGCTCTCTCCATTTATCATAGGTTTCGCGCGCTACAAGTAAGCAATAAGCTTCCTCTTGCTTCACTAGGATATAATTCAATAATTGAAAAGGTCCGAAGTGATAGGTACACAAAATTGAAGCGCCGTTTAACATCATTTTATCAATGTTTTCCCATCCAACAATCGGATAAGGGTATACAGCACTGAACGATGTTGCGTCAATTCCATTTCTTTTTTTGTTCTTCCTAAACTCCTTAAATAAATAGGGATGTAAATCAAAAGGTATTGATGGAATGAAGTTGAGCAGATTTGCACTGAAAAAGGAATAAGTATTTACGGCAGCGATTTCCGTCGAACAACTAGTGATTTCTGGAGACGTATTAGGTAGTTTATTATTTTGATTATCAATCATCATGGTTAAAATTTAAAAGAGCTTCTGAAAAACAATCCAGAAGCTCAGTTCTATTAAAATAATTCCAGTCCAGGAAGTATGATTTCACAATTATTAGCAACCTGTATTAGGCCGCCGACGGACAAACTAATCTGTGCGAGAGATCTTGGGGCCGTCGAGCAAGCACGCTCAATAATACGTATTGTCTTTGGCTTTTCAGTTTTGAGATTGTTGGATTTCATGTTTTTAAATTTTTAAATTCAACCATATCTGAGCACTCAAATTTTAAGTAGATCTAAAACAAACCTAGTAAAGACCCAGAAATACGGACAAAAAAAAAGTGTACGACACCCTCGTGACCCTGAACGACATTCTCCTCCAAGTTTTTAAAAAAAATATTATAAAAATGTCACCTTAGAATGCGCTCTTCAAGGTACAGTGTGGCCAATATCAGACAACCACTAATGTACGCTTGTCACCTTTGTCACTTGACGGCATATCGTAAAGCTGTTTCTTTTACCGCCAATCCCATGAAAAGCCAACAATCAGTCAAACCAAATTGAAACGTTATGCGAAATACCATCATGCAACTAATCGACGACTTGCGTTTTACAGAAAGCCTAACACCTGGCCTTCTCAGCAGCATTATCTCTTTATCTCGGGTGGAAAGATATGAGAAGCGCGACTTATGGCTTTCAAGAAGCGAAAGGCGGAAGGAAATAGGATTATTAAAAATAGGCAGTGCCATGCTGTATCGCTACGAACTTGGCAAACAAAACGTTATCTGTCTATGGAGTAAAAATGACTATTTAATCGAGGGAAGTGTATTACTCGCAAAAAGCCATCCGGCTGATCGTATTGAATTTCTGGAGCCCAGCGATGTCATTATGCTGGACATCCAGAAACTTAGGCAATTAAAGCATTATTATGCACAGATTGACCAACTGATCGAAGCATTAATTACCAATAGACTGGAACAAATACAGTCCGATTTCTACCTTTACAAATTTAGACTACCCCATGAACGGCTTAAGCACGTCAAGGAATTTAAAAAGAATCCCTTCAACAGACTCACCGTTATGCAAAAGGCCTCCTACCTGGGGATCTCCAAACAGTCACTATATAATCTTTTATACAACAGCAAATAAAGCCAAAAAAAATAAGTCAAAACTTATACTATTAATAGTCAAATTTTAGCCCTTATCGAATTAAAGACGAAGCTAATTTTACAAAAGGAAACGATTAGAATGGTTAGAACGACTTAAATCTAATAAAAGATGACCAACAAAAGTAATAAATCAGTAACTCAAGCGGCTATAAATTCGAAAAGTACGTTCGCGTCCTATGAACCACTGTTAACGCGATCTGACATATCCTTTGAAAAGCGGCATGCATGGCTCGTAGTCGGAAATCCAGAATTTAATGATAAGTTGGTTATGTGCTTATCCATTTCGTTAAAGCATGCAGTATCGATACTAACTGTTGTACTTCCAATTCTAAAGCAGCACGAAGTTTCCTTTATTTTGGTTGCAGATCAGTTGCAGCACAACCGGATCAATAATCATGCATTTCCTTTGGAACTATTTGGCAAGCCACTGATTATATTTCCCAAAAATCTGGATATTACAAAAAGACTATTGAAAGATCTACTTGCAGTAACAAACGACTTTAGCGCTTTAGTATTACCAAATTGCCTTCAAGTTGGAAATATATGTTACGTTGCGTTCACTACCAGAATATCTTATGACGTTAATGAACAATTCCCATACAAATTTATCATCACCAAAGAGCTTTCTGAATATCTTTACGAAACTGCAATTCTCAAAAAAACAAATATCTCTAGATTTATTGGAGGCCGACATATACCTTTTAAGCTCATACTAAGTAGCCATAAAGGTAACATAATTAAAGGAATTGATATCCGAACCATGCGATGGAGCTTCATTAAGCAAGCCCGCGACTGGGCTGGAGAAGACATCCATGGTAGGCAAATGAGAGACAGACTGTATTGGCAGATGAGTCTTGCAAACATTTTGCAAGACCAAATAAACGTCCCAAAAGCTATCCAACTAATAGAGTCCAGCCATTATAGTTATTTAATAACCGAATATATTGATGGCCAATCGCTTGACGCACTAATCAAGACAGGCAAGAGCGACGTATCAAATATACTATTCATTATCAAGGAAGCAGCAATTCAAATCCAGCAAATGCACGCTTTTGGTTACATTCACCGAGACATAACCGCAAAAAACATCATTTTTAGCGCCAGTGGTAAAGTTTACTTAACTGATCTAGAGCTTGCCTACCCCATTAATGGAGCAATGTTCCCTCCGTTCGAAAGCGGCACGATCGGCTATATGTCAACGCAGCAAACACTAGGTCTTGATCCCCATCCCGCTGATGATGTTTTTGCCTTTGGGGCACTGCTCTACTTTGCCTTTAGCAACGAGCATCCCAGGTCACTTTGTAATATCAGCGAGGAGGTGCGCAACAATAAGATCTATGCATGCGGTGCCCCACATGATATTCAAAACTTTATACAGGCCTCGCAATCGAATTTTACGCAGCATAGACCACAAATCCAAGAATTGGTAGCGATTCTGCAAAAAGAATCTGATAACGTGGAAAACAATGCATTCTATACAGAACCCATTTTCTCGCTAAAGAAACAAATTGCCAAAAGCTTGATCATTATTCTATTAGCTGTACTGAGCGTTTATATCCTTTGGCAAACAAGCGGTGAAAGCAACCTTCAAGGAAATGGATTCGAAAGAATGTTTCTAAACCCGCCGGTGCAGCCGTCGAAAGAGATCAATTTACCGATTGAAGTCGCATATATCGCTGGTCTATATACAGACTCGATTTATCTAACATCAACTAATCAAGGACAGCTCTTTTCTATCGGCAAAAACGATAGTCGGTTAAATAAAAGTACGCCATTTGCGGAGTATCAATTTAAAAGCCAAATAGAAAGTAAATCGATTATTTCGGTCACACCCTATGGAAAATTTCTAATCAACGGCACAGGAAAAACACTTGTGAGCAAGGGTATTATAGACTCAAGTATTAAAATAACAACCACAAGTGAGCCGTTCAGCCGCGCGATTCCGATAAATGATAGTCTTGTGATCCTTAGAAAGGCTAAACCAGGCATACGCGATCAAGTGTTATACCTTATCAATCAACGTAATAGTCAGATTGTTAGAGAAGCTAGGGTGACTCCCAAACGACATGACGGAGGTTACAGCACGGCAGGACTGTTAGCATATGACACAGTTACAAGGCGAGCAGCCTATGTCACACGCTACGCAAACCAAATCACAATGTTGGATCATCGCCTAAATATTCTCACTAAAACCTCAAGCATAGACACTTTTTCCTCGTACCGCACTCAGGTTGCCAATGTTAAAAGCCGAAATAGTGAAACCGTTAGTAATAAGGGGCCACAGCTTTATGTCAACCGATCTATAGCGATGAATGAAGGTATTTTATTCATAAAAAGTGCCGTGCTTGCCGATAACGAAAATACAGAAAGCCAAAGGAGCATGACCGTTCTCGATCTGTACGATCAGTTGGATGGCAAGTATTTTGGTTCAGTGAGACTCGATAAAGGTGACGGAAGTCGGCTACGCAACTTCGCCGTTTCGGATAATAAAATCTACTGCCTCTATCCTCAGCGCTTAAAAATTTACAACATACCTTCAATACCAATGAAATGAAGAATCTAACGATCATAAACTTCGCAATCTCGACAATCTTAGGTCTGTTGATGCTATATTCTGGTAGCTCAAAACTATTAGATTTCCATAATTTTACAGAGCAGATCGATAAAAGCCCTTTTCTTTACAACCGCTTTGAAATACTACCTGTCCTGCTAATCACCATCGAAACTGTACTAGGCGTATTGTTATTGACTCGCTATAAAAGAAAGCTAGTCCTGTACTTCCATCTATACTTGATGAGCAGCTTTACTGTTTACATCTATTTGATGATGCAGAAAGCCTCCTATTTACCCTGTGCCTGCATGGGCATTTTTGAAAGCCTCAGTTGGCAAGAGCATCTTTGGGTAAACATCATACTGGTAGTTTTAAATCTCATCGCGATTTTCATCGGCACAGACTTAAACAAAGAAGAACAATACAAATATCATAAACAACGAATTACCGGTAGTTACAATACGATACGTAGGGCCAGTCCGTCCGGCGCTACAGATCAAATGGATAATGGGCGGAATAGTCAATATTTCTAAATTTAAAAGCCATGAAAAGAAAAATTTTAACATTGGCCGCGGCAGTTGTCGCAATTGGAGGAGCATTTGCTGGAAGTTCAAATGCTAAAAAACTAGTTGTTCAGCAAGGTTGGTACCGAAGCCCCATGCCGGCAGAAAATGCTATTCCTGAAGCAACAAGCACTCTTAGTGCGAGAGCACAATGTGAGGACAACACATTGGAAACCTGCTTGTATCATTTTGAGGCTAATGCTACTGAGTGGGATACCACTATTAATGGCACTTTTAATTAAAGTCTTAAAGCAGTAGACTTGTCCTAACAAAAAGCACCGCAAAGCAATGCTCTGCGGTGTTCTTTGGTATAGGAAGTTGATAAAAATTATTTGAGTACTAATACTCTTACTTTTCTCTTCTCTTCTATTATCATTATTCCTTTCTCCTCAAGTGCATGCACCAATTTATCGTCAGAAGTCAAACCATCGGCAACAAAGTCGATATTGCCGCTAATTCCAGTTTCATCTATCAAAGGAAGCCAAGGATTAATTGATCTTGATCTATAATTAATCCCGCAAACCCGCAGCGCATACATCAGTTGATCAAAAGGTTTATTAATAACGGAAATCGCAGTCCCTCTTTCGACGACTAATTGCGGTCGCCGACCGCTTGACTTTAGTGCAGCTGCATCAACCGTTTTCAAAACGATGCAATCGAGTTCACGCGTTTCGTAAACCGCCGTCAATCCAAAAAAATTATCAAGATCTCTTTTCATGTAAGTAAACATAAGGGCACTATCTTCTTTTGCTTTTGGAAGAATAAGGCGATAACTATAGGTATGCGTTTTCTCCCACTTTTTAAACTTAGCCATATCGTCCATATTGGGATAAGTCACCGTGGAATCTACACAATCGATAAAGAACGATTCTTTGTGCAATCTATCCCTTCGAACACCGAGATACGCCATTTGATAAAGTCCAGCAATAGAATAGTTGGTAAATTCCATAAATCCTTTTTTATCTTTTGGTTTCGAGAATCTACTCATTTTGGTTAAACGCCAATCGTATTTAGAGATCTGTGATCCAGCCATGAGGTTACTGTCTATGGATAACATTCGAGCCCCCATCCGTCCTATTTCAATACTATCGACAACCATACCTTTTAAATCCATCATATCTTCGGAATCATCCTTTTGATAAGCGTTAGTTTTGTCTCCAGCGAGTAATTCCTTCACATTTTCTTCGGTAAGTCCGTCCATTCCGGTGATAGAATGCACTTTGTGGTGTCTATCGAGCCAAACATAATGTGGCAGAAATTTATGCGGAAACCGCAGTATCATCGAATCTTTCGAATCGAACATGGCAGTACTCAATTTAAACTCTGGACGTAAACGGTAAAACTCTTTGATCTTGCTTTCCTTATCATCGCTGAACAAAAGAACCTTTAGTTCATCTTTATATTTCTCTTGGATTGCTTCCAGCTTCGGAAATGATGCCACACAAGGTTTACACCACGTAGCCCAAAAATCTATAATAATCGCCTTTCCCTTATAGTCGGATAGTCTAATATCACCATCATCGACATTACTAATTACTGAATCATACTGAAAGTTTGAAACTTGGTCACCAATCTCATATTTTACGGGATCGGTCATCTGTTGCGCCCTACTATAGACAGCCATCAGTAGGTACGCTGAGACCATCGTCACTTTACCAATTGCAACCAAATAAATATTTTTCGTCAATTTATACTTATTAATACTGCGCATTTTAATATCCATCATTTTGTACTAAATTAGAATTAGTTAATAGTTGCGTTAGTGGTATAGGCCACCAAGCATCGGTAGGCTTCCAATTACTTCCCTTTAAGGGGCCTACTACTGCATCAATGCGACCTTTCCTTTTCAGATCAAACCAGCGGTGGGCACCCCAATCAGCAAACAGTTCCCTATAGCGTTCCGCTTCTACATTGGCTAGCACTTGTTCAGTAGAAGCACCAATCGGTAAATCTACAATTGATGCACGTGCACGAATGACATTCAAATCATCGATTGCTGGCGTCAACTGGCCAAGTTCAGCTCTAGCTTCTGCCCTAATCAAGAATTGCTCTGCAAGGCGAAGCATGACCGTATATTCTGACCTACTGGACATCGGCGCCGAGCGAACTCTATATTTGATGGAGTAATAATGAGGTCCAATTGACTTAATGCCTATCCAATCCGCACGTCGACGATCTGAGGGATCGAAGCTTAGATATAAATTTTCATTGATTAAGAATTGCGGTAAACTATTATCATTTGCATTGATCGGTAAATATCCCGCGGCAGGTGTATGCGCCGAATTACCTGTAGAAGGTGCCATTTGCCATATCACTTCATTACTTTCCTTCAAAAAAACGTCAGTAAGTGACGCCTCCAAGGAGTATAGTCCTGAATTGATTACCACTGTTGCCGCTTGTTCTGCAAGCTCCCATTGTTGGCGAAACAAGTATACCCTTGCTAGCAGTGCAAATGCCGAAAGCCGATTAGGTCTTGCACGTTCAGGTGCTAGATACATATCGTTCATATTTTGCGTAGCATACTCCAGATCCGTAACAATCTGCTCGTAGATCTCGTCGATGGGCGTTCTACCGATCACTTCATTCACGCGATAATCTGAACTTGTTACTAGAGGAATACTTCCCCAACAATTTACAGTATGAAAATAGAGCAAGGCTCGCATAAACCGTGCTTCTCCTATCAAAAGTGATTTCGCAGTAGGCGCTATATTTTCCGCTCCTTCAATCCCTTCAATCGCGCTATTACACTGATAGACGTGCTTATAAATATTGTTCCATGTCCTCAGGATGGTTGCATTATCAGCAAGTATATTGCTTTGGTCGAATTGCATTAAATCCTGATTGCTTAATGTGTAACTCAGTTCACCAGCACTAAGTCCTGCAAGACTACTTAGGACAGTCACAAAGCCACTGCTACTAGAAATCATGTCGTTGTGAATACCTGCAAGGGTCAGCGAAGCAGATGCACTATCGGCAAAAATCACCGAGCGATCTAGACGATCGTTTGGCGGATCAACCTCCAGCCAGTTTTCACAACTCATAAAAAGCAAAAGTCCTAGACCAAGAGCAATTGCCATCAAAAAATTCTTCAAGTTATTCATGATAAAATAATTAAAAACCTAGATTTAACCCTATGGTGTAAACAGCCATTGGAGGAAGCGTCGAAGTTGCACCTGTCTCCGGATCCATGCCAAGGAAATTTGTGATTGTGAACAGATTCTGTCCTTGGGCATATATTCTTAGTGAACGACACCTAAGTTTGCTAAGCAACGTTGGTGGCAATCTGTAGGATAAGTGCAAATTTTTCAGTCGAACAAAAGATGCATCGGTAAGCACTCCATCGGAATAGTTCACAAAATTGTTATACGCCCGAAGTGCTTCGCCAGTTGTAGTAAAACGCTGAAATTTTGCCTGATCTCCTTCGCTTTGCCAGCGATCGAGCACCTCTAGGGGTTGATTTCTACGGATACCGGGTGCCGATCCCGTACTAAAACCTTGGTAGTAGTTATACCCTTCTTGCTTAACGAACTGCAATAAAAAGCTAAGATTCCAGCCTTTAAAGGAAAAATCATTATTAAATCCACCAAAGTACTTAGGTGTTGGATCAAATAGAACCGTTTGATCCGTCGGCACAACCGTGCCGTTAAATGTATATTGTCCAGAAGTCGGATCAACGCCGATAAATTGAAAGTGTTTGCGAACGGACAATGGCTGTCCTATAACCAAGGTGTTAGCGTAACTTGATGTTTCCAGCCCCGGAAACTCGAGTAATTTATTACGGTTGAAACTAACATTAATCGAAGTTGTCCATAGAAAGTTGTTACCTAACTTCGGATTTGCCGACAGTACAAATTCCCAGCCTGAATTCTCTACCAGTGCACCATAGTTTCGTAATATGCTTGAGAATCCCACTTGACTTGGAAGCCTGTAATTAACAAGCTGACTGTCGCTTCGGTTACGAAACCAATTTGAAGCAAACTGTATCCGGTCCGACAGAAAGCCAAGTTCTAGGCCGAACTCCAACTTGTTATTTCGCTCCCAAGAGTAATCGCTATTAAATAGTCTAGCAGGCAAGTATCCTATCTCTCCTTGATATGGATAGGAAACCGCGCCATAGTTATCGAGATACTGGTAGTCACCTATTTGATCGTTACCCGTCACACCATAGCTTCCTCGAAGCTTTCCGAAGCTTAAAAATGCTAACCGATCTTGCAGTAAACTTTCCTCACTAAATATCCAACCAATGCCAAGTGCCCCGAAGTTTGCTACCTTTCGATCTGGTCCAAAACGACTACTCCCATCGCGTCTTCCAGTCAAGTTGAACAAGTATTTCCCATCATAGTTATAATTGACCCTTCCAAAGAGGGCTTGATAACGATAATCCACCTTCGAACTTTCGCCATCAATCTGGCTGGCAAAAGCGATGGCTTCCATTACCCCATCATTAGGAAATCCCGAAGCCTCAACTAGCTGCATATTTCGCACATCGCTTTGCATAGTGGTCCCCAGCAAAACATTAAAGCGATGACGATCCGATTGTAAAGAATATTCCAGCTGAGGTTCTATGATCCAACTTTTACTTCTAGCATTAGAAACGCTCGTATTGGGTGCGATACTACTTGAATTTGGATCGATTGCGGCAGCAGGCCAAGTATCAATTTGATCAAGCTGAATAAGATTGTATCCACCGGTTACACGTACAATCAAACCATCAAGTAGTCGATACTGCAAATTAGCGTTGGCAAGTAGATTGTCCGTTCGCGCGGATGTCTTACGCTTCAGATAGCTAAGCGGATTAGAAAATGTTCCACCATTTTCCTCCCAAACCAAATTTCCATGGTCGTCAAATAATACGGGATGATTTGGAGGCAAGGTGATAGATCCCGTTAAATCGTTTCCCGGAAGTTCATTATTATCTATGCTAAAATTTGAAGAAAACATTGCAGAAAAGCGTTTATCGGCAGAACGATGTGTCACGCTCATGCTCGCGCCTCCTCGATTGTTGTAATAGCGTCCAGGATATACTGCACCTTGCCTATTATAATTAGCCCCCACAAGATACTGAGTGAGCTCACCCCCTCCAGATAAACTAAAGTTTGCATTGGTAAAGTGAGCAGTTCCTCCAATGAGATACTCCTGCCAATCGGTATAACGTGTTGTATCCCATAGCAACAGATCAGGTGCATTGATTCCTGTCGGTTCGATCCTGTCATTTGCGAAAGCTTCTCGGCGCATCATTAAATACTGTTCCGTATTGAGTAGGTTGAGCCTAGGGTTAACTTTTCCGATTCCGTGAAAAACATTAGCTCCACCTCTCATCACTCCTTGCTGCCCCTTCTTTGTCGTAATCAGCACCACCCCATTAGCACCTCGACTTCCATAAATAGCCGTTGCATCGGCATCCTTGAGCACATCAATACTTTCGATATCTTGCGGATTGATATTATTCATTGGGCTCTGACCGCCGTTTGCAAGTGCGGTCATACCGCCATTTAGCTGAGAATTGGGAAAAGGAACCCCGTCGATCAGGAACAGCGGCTCACTGCCTTGGGCAATACTATTTCGCCCCCGTATCTGCACGGTAATTCTAGATCCAGCATTACCACTATTTTGCGCTACCGTCATTCCAGGCACCCTTCCTGCAAGGCTAGCGAGAGGATTCGAGACTGGCTGCTTTGCAATTTCTGATCCATTAACCGAGACTACGCTTCCTGTATTTAAGCGGCGAGAAACTGTACCATAACCGATCACTTGGACATCATCGAGCGAATTAGAAAGTTGCTTTAAACGGACTTTAAAGCCTTCTTTTAGCTCCGTATTTAGGTCAAAAGGAACCTCTTTTTTTTCACAACCTGTTCGGCTAAACACTAGTATACCTCGCCTATTATCTACTGATAAGCTAAAATTCCCGAGACTATCAGTAATACCAACTATACGCCCCCCTAAAAGTCGTATTGAGGTTCCATCGAGAGGGCGTTCGTTTACTTCATCAACTACTGTCCCTCTAACATAAAAAGTGCCCATCTGTTGTGAAAACGACAAAACGGGCATTAGAAATAAAAATGTAAAACAGATTAAAGGGCGACTGCACGTTCCCCTAGTGTAATATAGATAAGAAATCAACTTTATATTTTTGATTATCGGAGGATGCACGGTTCTCAAAAGTGCATACCAGTTCCATTTGCGGAATTTTCGCATTCTATTGTTGTTTGAGCAAAGACAATAGTTGACACACCGAAGATTCTGCAGCTATCCCCAGCCTATTACAATTATTGAATTGCGGTTAAAAAGTAAGTAGTAAAGGAATGCGAGTTAATTGCGGAATTTCATATTTCAGCATAAAAGGCTATTCGCTGCGCATCCATAAGCAAGTTGCGACCTAGGTTATTCAGGCGCGCAAATCAGGTTCTTGTACAATTGTTTCTTAAAACTCATAGCAATCGTAATTTATGAGTCTTGCTAAAGAAGCAACCTCCAAAGAAGGGGGGCTGCACCCCGTAACTCCGAAAGATTCTCAGGCCTAAATGTCGCAACGGGAAAAACAGCAGCCCCACACTTCAATGAAGAGAATACAAAGTTAGCACTTTCCATTGAATGCGTGAGATATTTACTGCTGCCTTGCCACTTGGCCTGAGAATGGAGTTGCAAGACTTTTAAATATCTAATTATTCGATATTATGTATCTATATCATAATCAAATATAAAAAACATAAACAAAGTAAACAATTTTGTTGACCAAAAATTTTAATTAGTATCGATTTTTCCATATATGGAAAAGGATCAAATAGACTTTAGAAAAAAACTAGGTCAACGAATCGCACAATTAAGAGTGGAAAAGAGAATGGAACAAGGTGAGTTAGCCGCCTTTATAAACAAGGACAAACAATTTATTAATAGATATGAGCGGCAGGGTGCAAACCCCACAGCATTTATACTTGTTCAGCTCGCGAAAGCCCTGGAAGTGTCACCTAACGATTTATTAAACTTCTAAGCGGAAAAGAAAGCGCTGGGCTATTTATGATTTCTAAATCTAGCAAGTAATCATAATATACCAGTGAAATAAAAATACATTAATCTCTTAGGTAATACATTTTAACATAAGGGATTACGAGCAATACGATGATTCTTAATAAGAAAATCGCCATTTACAAACCGGAAACGTCGCTTCCAAGTGAATGATCAAGGATTAGAACTCTTCTATGCTAAGACGAATTATGCAGAGGAAGACCGTCGGACAATTATCTTTGCCTTTGTTGATTCCTCGTCTGATTCAAGATGTAATTCTCCATCCCCTTTTTCCGAATCCTTTCCGAACGTCTCTTATCGATGCGTTTAAAAATGATATAAACTGTCAAAACCCAGATCCCAATCCCTATAGGATAGAGCAATAATACCTTACCCGAGGCAACGGCGCCAACCATCACAAGGGTAGCAATCACCGTCCCAAAGCAGAAAAATACGATGTATCTCATAATTTTGAATTTTTAAGATGTAATAATATGTCCATTTCAATGAATCTTCTAATAAAAAATAAGTAAACAACGTTCTAGTTGAGGCGAACGACAACTAGCTTAGCAAAAAAAGGGACTATAAGTCCCCTTCATCCCTAAATGAGTAATAAGAATCTTCGGTTAGGATTATATGGTCATTAAGTTGTATGGCCAGTAATTCGCCGGCATCTGCTAATCTTCTAGTTAGTACTCTATCCGCGGAACTCGGTTCGCACGTACCACTCGGGTGGTTATGAGCCACTACGATGGAAGAAGATCTTGCTAAAAGCGCTGTAGAGAATACAATTCTGATATCGATCAATACCTGATCAAGACCTCCCTCTGCTACTTTATAATAACCGATGAGATCAAGTTTGGTCGAGAAACATAGCAAGTAAAAGCTCTCTCGGATCGTCAGCTGGTCTTCATCCCATATTGATCGCAGGATTTGGCTAACTTTTAGCGAGCTATTGATCTGCTTAAATCCAGGATCTTCCAACCTGATGGCTTTCTTGTAACTCAATGTAAGTTCATTGGCATAAATTCCTTTGTGCCGGGTGTTACGGTTCTGAAAATCTAATGTAGTTTGCATAATGAAAGAATTGAAGTGAAAAAATTATTAACACCTCATCCCTACGAGCCAAGAGATTGAAAAGCAAAAGAAAAACGTCAAAAAATGACGAAGTGTAGGAGGCTCCAACCCTACCGGTTGGATACCCATTTTTTGATTTTTTTATTAAGATCAGACTGTGCATGGGCGCGCATCAATCTGGCGAAGTAACTTTGTGTATAGATAATTTGTCCTAGGGTTCCATGTTACCTATCGATCTCAGGATTCTGGATTAATAAAATGATCTATTGAGAAATCGGGCACGAGGCATTAGAAATCAACATCTCGTCTAATTACGAATTTCCAGTTTGAATACTTCGTTCAATTGCGTTACTCATTTCATCAAGAAACTTTGTGTGACTAATTTTCTTCCGTCTTTTAATATCTAGGAAGATTCGATACGCCTGTCGAAGATCGATATTCAAGCTGTCCTCGAGCCATTCAATTATTTCTCCAATATCCGCCCTTCCATCATTTATCCTTCCGGTCAGATAAAGACCGTACACCAACTCTACCAGTTCAGTTTTGTCTCCAGACCACCAGCGCCTTTTGCGTTTTAAGGCGGAGCTTAACACTATTTCGTCATATCTATTTTCCAAAAGTTTTAAACGCGCGAGAATGAAATCACGAACCATCTCCATGGCTCGGAACTTTGCGAACATAAAGTCCATCTGGGTTGAATACCTACGCAATCGGCCACTGACCGACTCTTGGCCTAGCGGGAACTTTCCTATATTCTTTCGAAGGAAAAACGCGGCATCCTTTGAATATTCTCCGGTAAAGTAATATTGGTAAAGAAAGAGATGCCTTTTAAAAAATCGTTCGATAGCAGCCAGCTCATCTTTGTAATAAGTGTTGACGACTTCTCGCGTGCCAATAGGTTCAGCGACCAACAATTGGTGCAATTCGAGCACGTAAATTTGCCAAGATTGAAATTTTGGTTTTATATGCTTAAAGAAATAGATTTCTGTTGGCTCATCGCTGATCGGATGCGCATCAAGATAAGCAAAAAGCATTTCCATAGTATCTTCGATACATCTAAGTGAAGCTTCCAAACGTTCAGGGGAAGTCTCTGTCTGCGCAGAAAGACGATCCAACTCCGCGTGCATCCTATCATAAAAGTGTTCAAATGCCTTCTCGACCATAAGCGTAGTAATTTTAATATTCAACGATATCAAAACTCGGCACTTAAGAACTATAAATTCGCCAAGTTACCTCAATGGGCAAAAAATAAAATTTGGCTATCAAATCATGATGGAGAACCTAGGGCAGCCACAAATCTAAATCCAAATCATGTATTCGCCAATATACACCAATAGACATTGGGGGACAATTACAAAAAATTGAACTGTAGTCAGTTAGAACAACAAACATTACTTATTATATTTCATTGAAACAATAATAAAATAAGTAATTTTACTGGAATGACACGATGAAGAAGTCGAAACCTCAAATCGTACAACTGTGAAAAGATATCTATATATTTTAGCCGCTACACTCCTATTTTTCGCATTGCTATCCTCCTGCAAAGGTGATGATGTTGCCGCCCCCACACAACCGGAGAAAAAGATTGTCGAAGCTCGTTTGAAATTTGGATCGACCTATGCTAGTTATGCTCTTTACTTATCGGCGCAGGGGACGAGTATAAATGGAGGATTAAGCCAAGATTTCAATTTTATTGGTTTAGAAACTCAGGAAGAAGGTGGCATAATTCACGAAGCAAGCGTGATAAAAACGGCCATGTATTCTTCTATCCCATCAGATGAAGTCCAGTTCAAGACTTCCGAGCCTGTTTCTACACTAAGTGTAGCTATAGCAGCCCCGTACCA